>JABAOF010000512.1_pt7 | contig 178324 bp, 143 predicted proteins | sample 7062171 | NCBI WGS metagenome assembly JABAOF01 (sample SAMN14538628, study PRJNA623070) | marine sediment metagenome | biome: marine biome [ENVO:00000428]; feature: marine pelagic biome [ENVO:01000023]; material: deep marine sediment [ENVO:00002113] | place: India: Gulf of Khambhat ... | reverse complement strand
GATTGCTTCGCCACTTCGTGGCTCGCAAAGACAATCAGGTGAGGGATACTCAACCTCATCATCCATCCTCCCACCAGAATCCAAATTTGCCTCTTGACAAACTAGAACTGTTGTTCTATACTGTTCCGGGATTAGCACTTTTGTTCTAGTAGGAGGTATGCCATGTCCACGTACTCTACTCGTCTCCGACCAACAGGAAAATCGAATATCCTTGGTATTTCACCTAAACAGTTTATTCCACGAGTTGACCTCAAGCGCGGGTCCCTGTTTAGGTTGATCATCTTCGCTGCCCTCATTGCCTTTGAAATCTTCAACTACAGCACAACAGATTTTGCCCTCACTGATCTACTGGGAGATTTGCGATTTGCCGGAATCCGCTGGGCTACAATACTCGCCCTTGCATTCTGCGGAATGGATTTCGCAGGAATTGCTAGACTCTTTACGCCTGAAGGAAAAAACCACCGCAGCATGGAGTCCTGGTACTTACTCGGTGCCTGGCTTCTTGCAGCCACAATGAATGCAATTCTCACATGGTGGGCAGTTTCACTGGCCCTCATTAACCACAGCTCGTTAGGTAGTGAGATCCTAGGTCGGGATACGATCCTCAGCAGCGTTCCTATTTTCGTGTCTATCCTGGTATGGCTTATTCGGGTGCTCATCATTGGAACATTCACACTCAGTACCCCTAGGATCTTCAGCCGCAGTCCAGCCCGCTCTGAGGCGATTGATCGCCCAGAAAAAAGCCGTAAATCCCGTGAAAACTCTGGCTCAGTAAGATCACGGAGGTCGATCCGACCGGCTCCAAAACCTAAGGCAACGGTACCGAACTAAGGTTTATTATCCTTCGTTATCTCACACCTATTTGTGAGTGGAAATGCAATCTGAGCCTCATAAAAGCCGCGATGAAAACAGTGTCCCTGACCCACTTGAATCCTGGGCTCTGGAAGACCGGGAGGTGGCTATCCCCGCCGCCTTCCGGTGGCTTCCAATAGGATTCGCTTTCGCATTCTGCTTCCTAGCCATCTACTCGATGGTCAGTTTCAAAAATCATCATTTCACATCCAGTGGACCTCAAGGCCTATCAAACAATGCTCCAGCAGAGCTTAATCTTAGGACCGGTGAGAATTCATCAAATCGTGCAATTAAACTCTCCGGTATTTTCACCCACGAGGTTCAGTCCTGGCAAGAGGATATCCTCCGCTGGTCGAAATCCTACGATCTCGATCCCAATATGATAGCCCTCGTCATGCAAATCGAATCCTGTGGTCATCCAGATGTTGAATCCTTCGCAGGAGCTAAGGGATTATTTCAGGTAATGCCGTTTCATTTTGGTGAAGGTGAAGATCCACTGGATCCAGAGACCAATGCTAGACGTGGCCTCTCATACCTTTCCCGCTCCCTGGAAATCGCCAAGGGTGATCCCACCCTCGCCTTTGCTGGATACAATGGCGGTCATGGGGTCATTAACTGGCAACGATCTTCCTGGCCGGATGAAACCAAACGATATGTCTATTGGGCATCAGGTATTCTTGAGGATATTCGAGACGGGGACTCTCATAGTCAACGATTAGAGGAGTGGCTCTCTTCCGGTGGTGCCAGTCTGTGCCAGCGCGCAGCTGCATCCCTTGGTTTGCACAACTAAAAACATATTTTGTTTAGTTATCAATCAGTTTAGAATAGCTTCTGAGGATCTTCAGAAGACGAAGCGCTTACCCCTCTGATGTCTGATTATTATGGTTCTCCTCTATCAAAGGAAGCCATACAGAGAAGGTTGTCCCCTTAGCAACCTCTGAGGCCACTTCAATACGACCGTTATGGCTTCGTGCGATCCAATAGGCGATAGAGAGACCCAGACCTGCACCGCCCTTATCCTTCCGCTTCCTTGATGGATCCACGCGGTAAAAGCGTTCAAATATGTGGGGCAATTCCTCTTTGGGGATTCCAGGTCCAGAGTCGGATACGGTTACCCGGGCATATTCCTTTACACAAGCTAGTCCCATGATCACTGACCCAGCTGGAGGAGTATGCTCCAAAGCATTTGCTACCAGGTTGAGGATCACCTGCTTCAATTTATCCCGATCTCCAAGAACACGCGCTTGATCCATTTCCCCAAGGTTGACCTGGATTTTGTCATTCGCCAAGATCTTCGCCTGCTGGTATACCTCAAGCAAAAGGGTATCCATTTCAACGATCTCGCGCGCCAGGGGCAACTTTCCCGTTTCCGCTTGAACCAGAAGGAGAAGGTCCCTTACCAACCTGGTCATGCGGTCCACTTCTGCAGTGATTGCATCCAGCGAGATGGGATCCGCTTCGCCCATTCTGCGGATTAGATCTACATTCCCTCGAATCGCGGTAAGTGGTGTCCGTAATTCATGGGAGACGTCCGCCAGGAAACGCCTTTGAGTCTCAAACAGGTTCTCTAAGCGCTCCAATGTCTCATTAAACGCAGAAATTAGCCTTCCCACTTCATCATTGGAGGGACCCGTCTGAGGAATGCGTAACGAGAGATCATCTGCCCTGGTAATGCGCAATGCTGTCTCAGTTACTTCGTCGATCGGACGCAGTACTGTCCCAGCTGTCACCCAAACCGCCATCGCTGAGATGCCAACTGCAATGATCCCAACACCAATTAGGATTAGCAGCAGCATTTCCCTTGCACGATCGACTGTCGAAAGAGATGCAGCAAGCTGCAGATAACCGACGATGGGCTCATCTAACTGGGAGCCCCTCAAGGGCACCGTTAAAACCCGCAATTTTCCATCTTCGATCTCGACGGTTGTAAAAACTGGGACAACAGCTTTCAATGCTTCCACATCGAAAGCATTGTCCATCATCTCCAATTTCATGGTTTGTTGTATGAGGTTACCGTCGGGATCGAAGACCTGGACGAATACATTGGCTGTGAGATCCAGTTCAAGCTGTAAAGTGGAAAGTGGAACGCCTGCAATTTGAACGAGGCTCGCACGGAGGATGTCATCCGCTGTTCTCTGCAGCGAATCCTCCACCTGTCGAGTTAGGCTTGCAAAAAGGAGCACATAGACGATTGCACCAAATATCACAAGTACAGCGGACAATACACCCGTGTAAAGTAGGGTGAGGCGCGACCGGATAGTCAATTATCCTCCCGCAATACATACCCCACACCACGCACGGTGTGAATTAATCTGGGTTCCCCTTCTTCCTCCGTCTTTTGCCGGAGATACCGGACATAGACTTCAATGATGTTGCTTTCTCCACCAAAATCATAGCCCCACACGCGGTCATAGATCACTTCTCGGGTGAGCACCTGCCTTGGATGTCGCAGAAATAGCACCAGTAGTTCGTATTCTTTAGCTGTCAACTCAATGACCCTCTCCCCCCTAAAAGCCTGGTGTGTGCCAGTGTCCAAGCGCAGGTCGGAAAAAACAAATACATCGGGTCCTTCTGGTGCCGCGCGGCGAAGCAGTGCACGGATGCGCGCCAGCAGTTCATCAAATTCGAAGGGTTTAACAAGATAATCGTCCGCCCCAGCATCTAAACCCTCAACACGATCTGGCACAGCATCCTTCGCAGTCAGCATCAAAATCGGTACATTACTTGCCATACGCAAACGTCTACAAACCTCCAAACCATCCATGCCTGGAAGCATCCAATCAAGGATGACTAGATCTGGAGGGTTTTCCCTTGCGATGGCCAATGCCCCCTGACCATCCTCGGCAGTGTCGACAGTGTAACCCTCGAATGTTAATCCTCGAAACAACATATGAAGAATGCGCTCATCATCCTCGACAATGAGAATCCGCTCACGCACATCTTCCCCCTTTCATCATGCTGAATATACCACACCACTAGGGAGCGAAGTCGAAAGGAGGAAGCCGCTTAAAAGGGCGGCCTCCTCAACAATCACGATAGCTACTGTAATTCGACAGTCGCGCCAGCCGCTTCGAGCTTGGTCTTTGCATCCTGAGCGGCTTCCTTACCCGCCGTCTCAAGAACCTTGGCATCGGGAGTCTCAGCTAAGTCCTTCGCATCCTTCAAGCCCAGACTGGTAACCTGTCGGATGGCCTTGATGACATCAATCTTCTTCGGACCAACATCCTTGATGACGACATCATATTCACTCTTTTCTTCTTCCTGCTCAGCTGCAGCTGCACCAGCACCGGCTGCGAGGGCACCAACAGCTACAGGTGCTGCTGCAGAAACGCCCCACTTCTCTTCCAGTGCTTTTGTTAACTCTGCTGCCTCAAGAACTGTAAGCTCACTCAGTTCTTCAACCAGCTTTTCGATATCTGCCATTGTTAATCATCTCCTAGTACAGTTTCTTACTATATTTTTATTGATTCATTGAGTGCTTACGCAGGATTCTCTGCGTTTACAATCTCCGAATCAGCATAAGCCTTCGTGACATTTACGATCTGACGCACTGAACTCGTGAGTACCGAGGCAACTCTTGTCGCCGGTGCCTGCATTAAACCCAGAAGTTGAGCACGCAACACCGGCAATGGTGGTAGATCAGCAAGTTGTTTCATTTGCAAGGCGTTGTAGAAATCCTTCTCCAATACCCCACCTTTAATCTCTACATCTTCGTTCTCTCGCGCCATCTCCACGATGACTTTTGTAACACCTGGGAAATCATCCGTCGCGAAACCGATCGCCGTCGTCCCAATGTAGATCTCGTCGGGAAGTTCAATCCCAGCATCATCAAATGCCATGTTGACAAGCGTGTTTTTTACGATATGGAACTCTCCACCTAACTCACGCACTTTACGTCGTAATCCTTCCAGTTCCTTTACAGGAACTCCGGAGTATGACGTGATAACCATCCCATTACTATTGCCTACAAGCTCCTTGTAATGCTCAACGAGTTCGCGTTTACGGCTCTTAGTTAGTGCCAAGTTATCTCACCTCCTTCAAAGATAAAGTCTTTGCTTCGCTACTTTCCGAAGCAAAGACTCCATTTACCAATTGGCATACGCGATAATTTATCGCGCGAGTCCCCACCTCGGCAGGAAATTAAGCCTCAACATTCTTCTGGGCACCTGCTGTCTTAGGCGAAGCAAGTATATCAAGCAACCATGACTGGTTGCGATCGTTGTAAAAATTATCCTCCCATCGCCTGGGCTTCGATCGGATCCACTCGGATCCCTGGCCCCATGGTACTGGTTACAGTAATCTTCCTGATATAAGTCCCTTTTGTCGCTGCTGGTCTTGCTTTCTTCACAACTTCCATGAGCGCAGCCATGTTGTCAAAAAGCATGTCCGTCTCGAATGAAACCTTTCCGATGGGAACGTGAATATTCGCTGTTCTGTCGGCTCGGAATTCAACTCGTCCAGCCTTGAGTTCATCGATCACTCGAGGTAAATCATCTTCGGGCACAACCGTTCCAGCCTTTGGATTTGGCATTAAACCTCTCGGGCCGAGGATCCTACCTAAACGCCCAACCTTTCCCATCATCTCAGGTACAGCAACTGCAGCATCGAATTCAAACCAACCACCCTGGATCTTCTCGATGATCTCATCATCGGCGATGTAATCCGCACCTGCCTGCTCGGCAAGCCTTGCGGCATCGCCCTCTGCAAATACCAAAATACGCACCGTCTTCCCCAACCCATGAGGAAGCATGACGGTTTCACGCACAAGTTGATCAGCGTGCCTGGGATCAATTCCCAGTCGGATATGGACTTCAACAGTACCATCAAACTTCGTGAATGATGTCTCACGCACAAGTGACAATGCATTTCGCGGTTCATACTGCATGTCGCGATCGATCTTCTCGGCCGCTTCTTGATACTTTCTACCTCTCTTCGGCATAGTTTCTCCTCGTGGTTTTAACGGGCTATATTCACGCCCTCCCACTTATTCCTCAACGACGATTCCCATATTGCGCGCCGTTCCTTCAATCTGACGCATGGCACCTTCAATGTCGATAGCGTTGAGATCTTTCATTTTGATCTCGGCGATCTCCCTTATTTGATCCCTGGTAACGCTGCCTACCTTCTCCCTGTTTGGTTCTGCTGAGCCTTTTTCAACTCCTGCTGCTTTACGAAGTAAAACAGGGGTTGGCGGCGTCTTCAAGATAAAGGTGAAAGATCCATCTGTATAGATGGATATCTCAGCCGGTATGATCTCACCGGCCTTACTCGATGTACGAGCGTTGTAATCCTTACAGAACGCCATCAGGTTGATGCCATGGGGAGCCAGAGCTGGCCCAATTGGTGGAGCCGGGTTCGCTTTACCGGCTTCAATCTGTAGGCGTAATACCGTCTTTAATTTCTTTGCCACGAACCTACTCCTTATCGGATATCAGAGTTCATTAGGTCTGGATTAGTCTTTGCATACTTGTCCTAAATCAGACCAATTCGTACTAGATGGTCACTCCCACCCTCATACAAGATACCCGAGTTCAAGCTTTCTCGACTTGTAAGAAATCCAATTCCACAGGCGTTTCGCGCCCGAAGAATGATACCATGACGCGAACCTTTGCCTTCTCCATATCTATATCATCTACAGTCCCAATGAAATCATTGAACGGACCGTCAATGATGCGCACTTTTTGACCGATCTTATAGGTCACCTTAATCCTTGGCGCTTCCGCCTCCATTCGCTTGATGATGGATGCGACCTCTTCCGGTCTCAATGGCGTAGGCTCATTTCCCATTCCAACAAAACCAGTAACACCCGGAGTGTTCCTGACTACATACCAGGACTCCTCCGTCATGATCATCTGGACAAGGATGTAGCCTGGGAATACGCGACGTTCAATCGTACGTCGTTTCCCTTCCTTAACCTCGATTTCTTCCTCAGTGGGGACCACGACATCAAAGATCTTGTCTTTCATCCCCATGGTCTCAATTCTTTGTTCGAGGTTATGGCGCACCTTATTCTCATAGCCCGAATAACAATGAATGACGTACCAACGTCTGTCGTCTTCCGGAACTGCAACGGGCTCTTCATGAATCTCTACTTCATCCTCGACGACATCCGACTCGTCCAATTCTGGTTCTGGCTGGGGCTCAACCTCAGCTTCCACAATTGGACTTGATTCATCCTCCAGAATTTCTTCCTGCGCAGCTTCTGGTAGTTCCGGAATCGCCCGGATTGCAATTGCGGCCTCTTGCAAAGGATCTAGTTCCTCCTCCGGTTCCTCCTGCAGCTCAGGTTCTTGCTCCTCTGGTTCTGCCTCAAGTTCAACCTCAGCTTCCAGGTCAGGAATTGGTTCCGCCTCTTGAACTTCATCCACAGCGCTTTCCGGCTCGACGTCAGCTTCAGGTTCAACAGTGAGTGCCGGCTCTTCGACATCCTGTGGAGGAGGATCTGACTCAGATTCCTGACTTACCTCTTCAAAGGCCTCCGCAGCTGTGACGCTTTCTTCAATGGGTGAATCCATAACCGACGCTGTATCCTGCTCCAGCGCATCATCCCCATTCTCAGCAGTCGCCTCGGATGGGTGGATTTCTTCCGTCGGTTCCATCTCAAAATCAGACATTCTTTCCGACCTACTACCCTAAGCTTAGAATCATTGCCATGATTCGGGTAAATAGTAAATCCAAAGTACCCAGGAAGATGCTTGATATTCCAACGACAGCAAGAACAATCATCGTTAACTGCACCGCTTCCCTGCGGGTTGGCCAACTGACCTTACGCAGCTCCGCGATGGTCTCCCGAAAGTACCGGACTATACGATTTTGTTGCCTTCGTGAGGCAGATTTTGCCACGCGCTTTCTCCTCAGGATTACACGACGCCTGTTACTTGCGGCGTCGTGTTTCGGTTAGACAGGCCAGGCAGGAATCGAACCCACAACCCCCGGTTTTGGAGACCGGTGCTCTGCCAAATTGAGCTACTGGCCTATATTGGGCTCAGGCCCCTACTTTGTCTCCCGATGCAGCGTGTGCTCACGGCACCGAGGACAATATTTATTCAACTCCAAACGCCCAGGATCATTTCGGCGGTTTTTCTCCGTCGTATAGTTCCTCTCCTGACAGACTGTGCATTCCATGGTAACAACCGGTCGAACGTCTTTCCTTGCCATAATTCATTCCCGCGGCCAGAAAACTTGTCCCGCAGGTACCTTCTTTCTACTCCAAGATATCCGTAATAACGCCAGCGCCTACCGTCAGGCCACCTTCGCGAATTGCGAATTTCGAACCCTTCTCCAGCGCCACCGGCGTGATCAACTCTACTGTCAGATTCACATTGTCGCCGGGCATCACCATCTCCACTCCCTCCGGCAACGTGATCGTCCCTGTCACATCCATCGTCCGGATGTAGAACTGTGGTCGATAACCCGTGAAGAACGCCTTGTGCCTTCCTCCCTCTTCCTTCGTCAACACATACACCTCACTCAAGAACTTCGTGTGCGGTGTGATTGACCCAGGTGCCGCTATCACCATACCTCGCTCTACCTCATCCCGGTCGATCCCTCTCAGCAGCAACCCCACGTTGTCCCCTGCTTGCCCTTCATCCAACGTCTTGTGGAACATCTCCACTCCGGTCACCACCGAGTTCATGCTCTTGTCTCTCAATCCAACGATATCCACCCCATCTCCAGTGTTCACCACGCCGCGATCGATCCGCCCTGTCACTACAGTCCCGCGTCCCTTGATCGAGAACACGTCTTCCACCGACATCATGAACGGCTTATCCATCTCGCGTTTCGGCTCCGGGATGTACTCATCCACCACTCGCAGCAGCTCTTTAATGCTGGCATACTCTGGCGCGTCCGGATCCTCACTCTTGCTCTCCAGCGCCTCCAACGCACTCCCACGCACAATGGGTGTCTCATCCCCCGGAAATTCGTACTCGTTCAACAGCTCCCGCAGCTCCAACTCCACCAGCTCCAGCAGCTCCTCGTCGTCCATCATGTCGACCTTGTTCAGGTACACCACGACCGACGGCACTTCCACCTGTCTCGCCAGCAAGACGTGCTCGCGCGTCTGCGGCATCGCTCCATCTGGCGCCGCTACCACCAGGATCGCTCCATCCACCTGCGCCGCCCCGGTGATCATGTTCTTGATGTAGTCACGGTGCCCAGGCATGTCCACGTGCGCATAGTGCCGCTTCTCCGTCTCGTACTCCACGTGCGCTATCGCAATCGTGATCCCGCGCTCCTTCTCCTCCGGCGCATTGTCGATCGAGTCAAAGGGCCGAAAATCCGCCAGCCCCTGGAATGAGCACCATTTTGTGATGGCTGCCGTTAACGTCGTCTTTCCGTGGTCGATGTGCCCCATCGTTCCTACATTCATATGCGGCTTTGTGCGCTCAAATTTCTGCTTCGACATGATAGCTTCTCCTTAAAAGTCACGTCATTGTCATTCTGGTTTCGTAGAGCCCTCAATGGGACTTGAACCCATGACCCCGTTCTTACCAAGAACGTGCTCTGCCGTCTGAGCTATGAGGGCTTTTTCTAATCGGTAAAACCGATAAGTGGGCGGTGAAGGATTTGAACCTCCGAAGGCGTATGCCAGCTGATTTACAGTCAGCCCCCTTTGGCCACTTGGGTAACCGCCCTTTACCCCGCCGTTCCTGGCGAGTGATCGGGCACGATGTGTGCTCGTACCCGATCCCGTACCAGCAACGGAAGCCGACGAAGGGAGTCGAACCCTTGACCCACCGCTTACAAGGCGGTTGCTCTGCCACTGAGCTACGTCGGCAGACGGTAAAAAAGCGCCTCACCTTGCCGGCGCTCCGGCATTATACCAAAACGAACATTAACCGGCAACACGAAAGTCTAACAGGATTCCAATGGAGCGTCAATGAAAGCGTAATTCCAGCCCGTGTTTCTTGCCCAACTCTTGCCTATTTAATTCCATCTATCGGCGTTAGATCGTGACTCTAATTTGTACCCTCGCGTGCTCGCCAGACCTCATAAAGCACGATTGAACCAGCTACCGCTGCATTCAATGATGATAGATGACCGCCCATGGGAAGACTGAGAATCAGGTCGCAAGATTGCTTTGTCAGATGACGCATTCCCTCCCCCTCTCCACCCACTACCAGACCAAGTGGCTCCGTTAAATCGAACTCATCAAACCTCTTGGCTTCCGGTTGGTTTTCAAGACCTGCAATCCAAAGACCTCTTTCCTTTAATTGCGTAATCGCCCGTGCAAGGTTGTCCTTAGCCACCATCAAGTACTCGCTCGCTCCTGCAGAGGCTCGAACGACCGATGGAGTAACTTCTACGCCACGCCGCTTCGGAATCAAAACACCATGGACTCCCACAGCTTCCGCTGTTCGGAGCAGGGTTCCCAGATTTTGTGGATTCTGGATAACATCCAGGATAAGGATAAGCGCTGGTTCAACGCTGCTTTCGACAAAGTCAAGGATGTCGTGTAGCGTTACATAGGGATATGGTTCAGCTTGTGCAAGCACACCTTGATGATGTTGTTCGTACTGATCAAGATATTGACGGGGCACTACACGAACAGGAACCTGAAAACTTTCCGCCTCATTGATGATTTCGGCTAACACCCCTTTACGTTCGGCACCCTCTGCGATTAAAACTTCGTGGATAACACGACGCCTGGCAACCAGTGATTCACGGACAGGATGACGACCATAAAGGGTTTCCTGTTGCATGCCTGATTCAATCCTTCTAGTCACCGCCTCGTGCGTTTATGATCAACGGTGCCTCCAGGATGTTCCAGATTTCTCATCCTCCAGCAGGACACCAAGTTCTTCAAGCTTATTACGTATCATATCGGCCAGAGCCCATTCTTTGGCTTCGCGCAATTCATCTCTGACCGAGACAAGCAGATCGATAAATGGGGTCGCATCGCTTGAGACTGTGTCATCCCTTTCAAGTCTCAACCCCAGTACACCCGCCAGTTCCTTCAAGGTTGCTTGTGCAGATTGCAGCGTAGCATCCGCTACACCAGCATCCCTGGATTGGTTGATTGAGCGGACGAGATCGAAGAGTTGCGCAAGGGCTCCAGCCGAATTGAAGTCGTCATCCATAGAATCGACAAATCCATTGCGTACTTCCACTACCTTCCGCTCAAGCGCATTCGTTACCTCAGGATCTACATCGCCTCCAGCAACTCCTGGACGAAGGGCGCCCATCAATCGGTCCAATCCTCTTTCCGCCTGTTCAATAACTTCCTCAGTGAAGATTAACGGGGCACGATAGCTCGCGTTCAACACCATCAATCTCAATGCATCACTGGAATGATCGGCGAGGAATTCATCGACAGTGACCATGTTCCCAAGCGACTTAGACATATCCTCTCCGCCGATCTGAAGCATCCCATTATGCATCCAATAACGTGCAAAGGGCTTTTCAGTAAGGCTTTCCGACTGAGCGATTTCGTTTTCATGGTGAGGAAAGATGAGATCGTTACCACCACCATGAATGTCGATCTCTTCGCCAAGGTGCCTGTACGCCATAGCCGAGCACTCGATATGCCAACCAGGTCGTCCTGGGCCCCAGGGGCTCTCCCAACTCGGTTCACCTGGTTTCGATGCCTTCCATAGTGCAAAGTCAGCGGCGTCCTCCTTCCTCTCATCCACCTCAAGTCGAAATCCCGCGCGCATGTCTTCCAACTTCCGCCCTGAAAGCTTTCCATAATCAGGATCGCGTGCGACCCTGAAATATACATCGCCGTCAACCTCATAGGCATAGCCGCCATCAACCAATCCTTCAACCATGTTGATGATACCGGCAATTTCCTTAGAAACTCGAGGTGTGATCATCGGGATTAGCGTATTTAACTCTTCCAGATGTCGGTCATATTCCGCAATATATCGAGCTGCCAATTGCACCGCATCAACGCCAAGCTCAATCGCTCGCCGGATGACCTTGTCATCTACATCGGTGTAGTTCATTACATGCGAGACTTCGTACCCCTTGAATTCAAGATATCGTCGTATTACATCAAAGACAATTGTTGACATGGCATGTCCGACATGCGCGCTATCATAGACTGTTGGACCACAGACATACATGCGGACCTTGCCAGGTTCAATCGGCTCAAAGGCTTCCTTTTTACGCGTCAGGGTGTTGTAAATTTTCAAGCTCATGTTTCATCGCTCCAAGAGCGGACAGGCATATCTGCCAGGATGTGCAGGTTGCAGGTGGAATATCCCTTTCTGTGACGATCCAATTCTGGGGAAGCTGTCCTCACTCAGGTCGGGCGAAGATCATCCTGCCGGCTGCAGTCTGCAAGACCTTCGTTACCTGGACAGGGATAGTCTGGCCGATGTATTCCTTCCCTTCTTCAACAACGACCATCGTTCCATCATCGAGATAACCGACTCCCTGTCCTACTTCTTTACCCTCTTGAATCACTTGAACATCCATCGCTTCGCCGGGGATATAGACAGCCTTTACTGCATTTGCCAATTCGTTGATATTGAGAACGGTAACTCCCTGAATCTCGGCAACGCGGTTCAGGTTGTAATCATTGGTCATGATGGGCGATCGAAGTTGTTTCGCCAGGATGACGAGCTTATCATCCACGTCCCTGACTCCTTCTACATCCAGATCAGTGATACGGAAAGCTATGGACGAATCCCGCTGCAGTCGGTTGAGGATATCAAGTCCACGTCTCCCTCTTTGCCTACGGAGACTGTCGGAGGAATCAGCGATGTGTTGAAGCTCATTCAAGACGAATGAGGGAACTAACATCACTCCACTTATAAAACCGGTCCGTGCGATATCAGCAATGCGTCCGTCGATGATGACGCTGGTGTCCATGAGGATGTTTCTTTCAACTTCCTCCCCGGATTTCCCATCTCCTGAGAATGAAAAGCGGTTACGAAGCATTCCGAAGATATCGTTCTGCCGCATGACAAAAACTGCAACAGCCGCATAACTGAAGACGAGAGCACCGATAAACGGTAGTATCTGCCCGAAAGGTGGCGGCAATAAAGAAAGCGGGAACGAGATCAACGCCGCAATAACCAGGCCAACCACCAAACCAATCACACCGGCCAACATTCTTTGGGCTGATACCTGAGCCATCTTGGATCGAAATAGCCGAACTGGGCGTGTCGTGACAAACGGAGTGATTACCAGGCCTGTGAGTGCACCCACCAATGCAAATACACTTCCCCAAAGCTCAACCGGTTGTCCAATTCTACTAGCGAGATTCAGACCTAAATATCCCCCTGCAATTGACAATACTACCATGCCAATCAGCCTGACAACGAGTTCACCACTCATTACGTTATCCCTTCTAACAAAACAAGGTGGTCGCCCGGTTCAGGCGTCCACCCACAGGGTAACGGACCTTACCTTGTTTCCCAGCTGTCGCCGCTGCTTCTACGTTGGCAATCAATTCCTTGCCGGCGAATAACCCAGTGAGATAAATAAGAACGCAATAAAACCAGGCGTTCAAGGTGGCTGAATAAATATGAAACCACCCTGCTCCGCATGGGTATCTTATCACGGGATAAGAGCATGAGTCAACGCGCCAAAAGAGCGGCTCTCCTTTATGGGGTAGAGCCGCTCATCTAATTGAAAGCCCTTCGTAAGTCGAACCAGGCCTTATGGAATGTAATATGTCGCTAACAAGTTGTCGAAAGCCGCACCGTAAAGGTCGAAGACTTCATCCGCTGCAACATACGAAAGCATCAGGAACGTAGTCCCCCTGGTCTCGAAAAACGAAACTCCCGAATACCCTCCTGACTCGGAATACCATGTCAGACGCTCGCTTTCATCTGACATCACTTCATCATCAATGATTTTAATATCCCCAATGCCTTCCGTGTAGCTCTCTCGAAGAAGTTCTAATGCGAGCTGACCTGCATCACCTTTCGTGATTTCATAACCTTCGTCGTACCGAATGTTCTCGAAGAATGCCAACATGTCTGGCGATTGGAAACTGTCTATGGCAACACCGCTCGACTCATCCCTTGAATAGGCCCATCCATATGGAGCATTGAATGAAAAGAAACTTTGGTCATCATAGAATTCATAACTTTGTCCGGAAAAGGGATCGATTTCTGCTGAGACAGCCTCCGGATTAACGGCCATATCTTGCCAAATGCCATCGAAGACGGGCATGAAACTATCAGCGGCATCAACCTCGGCCCAGAAATCGACTGTGTAAATGACGTCAGATTCCTGATAATAAATAGATCTGACCACGTATTCAACACCATCGAGGTACACAAAATAATCGACTACTAGAGCACCGAATTCATCGACATTCTCTTCCAAAACCTCGAATCCATCATAATTTGCACCAAATTGCTCATCGTATGCGGATGTATAGTTCAGAAAACTATCTCCATCAAGGGTATAACCGGTCGCCTCGACATAGACATCAATGTAGCCATTCCCCGATGGATCAACCCAACCTATATAGGTAAAATCATCCTCCATTTCCCATCCAATTGGGACATCGTGGGCTTAGAAAACTGACGGGTGTGTAAATGTTTCCAATTCCAGTTCTTGAAAGCCTTGTTCCATTCCAGGAGCGGGCTTAGTAGGTTCCTCAAGTTCTTCCCCCGTTGGCGTATTCGTTGGTTTTACGAGCCCGCTCTCAGAGGAAGTCTTTGAACCTGAATCTTGTCCATTGGATGCATCATCGCCACCTGATGAACCACATGCCATAGCTCCTATCAACAACACGATCAATGGCAACACCAAACTCAATCTCTTCTTCACTGTGTACGAACGCATTAGTTCCTCCAAATTTTGATTATTGATCACTATCACAGCACTTCTGACTGGTGCAGACGGCTTCATTCATAGTCAACACTCACTGGAAACTCGTCATAAATAAAAACAAGTCTTCAACAGTTTCGCCCCATATATGCCCAGACCCTACACCCATACTAATGGGGCTAATTACTGGTGAAGACTCAGTCCGATACGGTAAAGTCCATCTCCTCCCAAATCTCTATATTGAATTCCTCGAGAATCGGAGTCCCTTCACAGTCGCGCAAACGAAGATCATACACCCCACTGGCAAGCGTGATAGTACGCATGAAACCAGGTTCGATCAATTCTTCAGAACCCAACTCATCCTGACCCCAATTCTGTGCAATGGAAGGAGAGAGATGTACAAAGCAGAGGTTTGTCGATGACTGATTAATCAGCGTGAAATCTACTGCAATTCGATCACCACCTATGAAGATTGCGTCGCTGGTGACTGGTTCACCCTCAACCTCGAGGACGAGCTCATAAATACCCTCATCCAGGCCCGATTCTTCGTTCGATATGCAAATCCACCAGTTCCCTTGCGCACCACCGTCCCACATAACATCAATAAAACTACCACTCTCGCTAAATTCGTCATTTACGAACCAGATTGCAGACCACATCATTCCATCGGTCATCCCAACATAATCCCAGAATGCGCAAAGTCTTTCTGCACCCTCAGGCAAGGCATAGTAAAGTTGTGTAGGAGTATCATCCTCTGTAACGCCATCGGCAAATTCCATATTCATCAGACTGATCCCACTCAAATCGAAACCACCTACGGGTTCAGAAGAGGGCTGAATACCTCCAGCGTACTCATCCCCTTGCAATGCAGCTTCGATGAGTGGAAGCGCCAAGTTAACCGGACGCAATCCATTAATAAAACCGCCGATTGGAACGCAGGTGTCCTCATCATTAATAAGGCCATCACGATTTGTATCTGCCACTGGGCGACAATCGACCACCATCTCGGATTCAGCACCCGCGGATACTTGGGTAGGGATACCGATCAACTCACCTTGCGCATTGGCCGCCACTCCGCCACTATTTCCACCTGCGATCGTAGCATCCGTCTTAATCCAGGCGCGCCCATCAACACCTCGCTCCTGTGTGAAACCGCTGACGGAACCGTTTGTGAAAGTGATGGTGTTGCCACCAATAGTTGGATAACCGAGGATTCGCAAGTTATCGCCAATATCTAAGGTGTCCGAATCTCCTAGGGAGACAAAGGGTAAGTTAGGTGTTATTGCGTTTCCATTGATATCGGAAATGATGCGGATGACTGCCAGATCAAGTCCGTAGTCAACGGCGACGACCTCAGCCATGTATTTCATGATCGGAGGCTCATCCGATTGTTCCAGGACAGCTACTCCGAGATATGTGTAATCGTCATAACGGTTATCGATCACATGAGCATTCGTCAGGATCAGACCTTCCGAAGTCAGAATGCTTCCTGAGCCGCTCCAAACCGCATCTTCTGGTTGGGCCCCGCCAAGCAACGCAAGGATGAGAACAGTAGCTTTGGCAAGCTCCTCTGTATTCCCATTGACGGGTACGCCCGGTTCTTCGGAAGGTTCAGCTTCCAATGTAGGTGGTTCGCCATTCGGATCAGGGATATCGGTTGAAAAACCTTCGGTGATATTGCAAGCAAATGTTGCAAGGAGGAGAGTCATCAATAGAAGGATACCGCTCAAGCCAACACCAGCACCTTTTCTAACCATGCTACATCACCTCAGTTGTTTGTTAAACCAAAGAAAAGTCGCCACAGTATAAGTCAGTCGGGAAAACCCGGCAAGCACCCATTCCTTACAGTCCATTATCTATCCGCCAATCTCCTCGATCTTGGGGTACAATCACTCCTGTTCACTAGGAGATACCATTCATGCACGTTCTGCTTACAAATGACGACGGCGTTTTCGCTCCCGGATTAGCTACGCTCGCACAAGGTCTGCGCGAAGAGTTCACACTGACTATTCTCGCTCCCGATCGTAATTGGTCTGCTTCAGGTCATGTGAAGACAATGCATCGTCCGCTGCGAGTCTGGCAAACGAAGCTTGATGACGGCAGCCCTGCACTAACCACAGATGGGGCTCCTTCTGACTGCGTTGCACTTGCTGTCTTAGGCGTCGTCACAGAACCGATCGACATGGTAATCTCCGGTATCAATCCTCTTTCAAACCTCGGACACGATGTAACTTACAGCGGCACGGTCACTGCAGCAATGGAGGCTACCATCTCTGGATTACCTGGAATCGCTGTATCCCTTGATTCAGGTGAGAATCACAAACTGGAAATAGATTACAGTACAGCTGCAGAAATCACCCAGCGGTTAGCACGACAAGTATTCTCACATGGCTTACCCAAGGGAATGCTGCTTAATATCAATGTCCCTTATCTGCCTTTAGATCAGATCAAGGGTGTTATGATTACCCAACAGGGCCAGAGGGTCTATCGTCAAGCCCTTGTTGAACGGGAAGATCCGCGCGGAAGGGCTTATTATTGGATTGGTGGTGATTCACCGACTGGTCTTCAAGAACCAGGAACCGACTTCTGGGCACTAACCCAAGGCTATGTCTCCATTACCCCACTACAACTTGATCTTACCGCTCATGTGGGCATGCAGCAAATTGAAGCATGGAACCTTCAAATTAAATAAAGAAGGGGACTGGGTATACATGAAATAGCCGGTCCTCAAATTTATTCAGCATCCTATCCCACGATTATTCAGTTCCAATTTCATCTTCATTCACAGAGGAACGTGATCTTCATGACTCCTTAATTTAGACGGGCTTTTGTTGTTCGCAATTCAACCTCCACGTATGCGAATACACTCGCAAAGAATTCCGCCGCACGTAACCAACTAGGGTGATATTAAATGCCTCAGCCATAGAAATCGACAAAGAGGTTGGAGAGTTTCTTGATGCAATGATGGGACAACCCATACGAGCTCCCTTTCGAAGCATCTCCGATGATACGCGCCCAGTCGTTAGTAATACTTTCCCCCTAGTCTCGATATCATTCAGTAAACATTTACCTAACAGCTTATCGATAGTATTATGCCTTCCGACATCCTCTGAGATCGCCAGGATTTGCTCTCCATCCGAGAGCCCGGCAGTATGTACACCGCGTGCTCGAGCGTGAAGGCTGCCAGGGAAATGAAGCTCCTGGAAACGTTCGAATAGTCTCTCCGGTTCGATGCAAAAATCATCTACTAGCGGATCAAGATCCAAGGAAGGATCATCGAATGAGATCCCAGCACCGCAGCCAGAGGTGATGATGAATCGCTCAGGTCTTTGAACAGCATGGTTCAGCCATAAATCAACGCAGCATCCATCCGCTGTGACATATATCTCTTCGACCTCGTCCATGTGATCCAATAATCCCTCATTCTTAAGAAATCCCAGTGCCAGTTCCTTTTGCTCCAGAGGGGTCGCCATGATAGATGCCAATTCGAACCCGTTGATATATAGAGTAATTAACGCCTCTTCGATGACCTCAGAATCGTGATGTTTCCAACCACTTCTGTATTCCGCCCAACTCGACGTTTTTGCACCTTCGCTCATCGCACTATCCTCATCCTATGGAGTCAAAGTTCGATTTGCCATTCAGAGTTTCAGGAAGCTTCCACACCGGTGTCTCTTTAAAAGTCCACATCCGCCAAGTACCTAAAGTAGATTTATAGCTAAAACAACTCCAGGCATTGTGGTGATATTGGCCTAATCCCTATTGACCTCAATCATCAACAGTATGATATCAAATTTATCCTTATTACCCTTGCAACGGAATCGCCAAATGCGAAAGACCAAGAAGTGGAGCTATTCACTGTTGAATTGCAACAAATCCACCTCCAGTCTAGAATCCGCATAATGTCATTGCCAGTTGGATCCATCCTCCACGATCGCTACCGCATCGAGGGTTATTTGGGCAGAGGTGGAATGGGGACCGTATACCTTGCCCTGGACCAAACGCTAGATATTCAGGTAGCAGTCAAGGAGAACCAGAACGTCGACCCCGTCACTGAACGTCAATTCCGTCGTGAAGCCTCATTGCTTGCCACTTTGCGCCATCCCAATCTTCCTCGAGTAACCGACCACTTCATTCTTGATGGTCGTCAATACTTAGTGATGGACTACATTGAAGGTGAGGATTTAGAAACTCTCTGCGCTCGCCAACCCCCTGCAGTTGACGAGGTTCTCAGTTGGAGCGATGAGATCTGTGATGCACTGATCTTCCTGCACTCTCGGGAACCACCAGTTATCCACCGTGACATCAAACCGGCTAATATCAAATTGCAGCCAGACGGCAATCTGGTGTTGGTTGATTTTGGCATTGCTAAGGTGTTTGATAGCAAACAAACAACAACAGGTGCTCGTGGTTTAACCCCGGGATACTCGCCGCCAGAACAGTACGGTGGTTCGCTTACGGACCATCGCAGCGATCAATATTCACTCGCGGCAACACTCTACAACATGTTTACAGGACAGCGTCCAATCGACAGTATTGAGCGCATGTTCAACAAACAACCCCTGCCAACTGTTCGTGAACTCAATCCTGAGGTTCCAGCGCATGTGAACGACGCAATCACACGCGCGCTATCACTGGATCCGGACCACAGGTTTCCCGACATCGTTCACTTCAAATCTGCACTGCGCGATCCCAACCAACAGATGACCGTCCGTGCCGCAACGCCAATTCAGGCGCCATTCCCCCCATCATCCTCAGTTCCCACACAGATAGAAGTTCCACTGCAGCCTTCCCGAAAGAGGACCGGGCTGTGGATCGCTCTTGCAATTGTAGCAATCATCATTGTCGCCACCGGCGCTGGCGCCGTGATCATCGGTGGTGGTATTTTGGATTCTGGATCTTCCCAATCCCCATCGCCCACAGTTCCTGTCGTCGCCTTGGTACCATCTGACACCCCGACCGCAACGCTTACTGAGGAAGCCCTCCCCAGCCCCACTGCAGAGCCCACAGAGACACTGGTCCCTGAACCAACTCCGACACCAACCATTGAACCGACATCGACTCCATTACCCATTGGTGGAGGCGGCTTGATCGCGTTCTCCAGCGATCGTGGTGAGGGTGCCAATCTGCAAATCTGGGCAATGGATCCCGACGGAAGTAATCCGCACCAACTCACATTCGGACCCGGAAATAAAACACAACCTCGCTGGTCCCCGGATGGGAATCGGATCGCATATGTTAGCGATGATAATGGAAATGAAGAAATCTATATTATGAACGTGGATGGATCCCAGTTAGTGAATGTAACGAATCACCAGTCGGATGATTTCGATCCAGCCTGGTCGCCAGATGGTAGGACACTAGCATTCACCACAAAACGAGTCAACGATCTCGAGCAGGTCTTTCTCATGGACCTCTCATGCCCTAGTTTGGAGGAGGAATGTGTGGGCAGCAATCCACGCAACCTCACGGTTGGCTATGCTGTAGAGTTTTCCTCTGTCTGGGGACCCGAAGGTGTGAGCATGCCAGACTGGATGCCCAGTCAACCCATTGCGGTCGTCGCGTCCATTAATGGTGCACCCGGTCGGCTCTTTTTCCGCGCCTCAGGGGGAGGTGATCCTGATTGGTACGATGTCCAGGATGAACTCATCGGTGTCGACCACATTGATTGGTCTCCTGATGGCCAGTTCATGATCTTCACATGGAAACAGCCTGGGCAGTTTGAGATTTACGCACTGCCCATTGCTGATCGCGGCAGGAATTGGATCAAACTCACCAGCAGTCTCGGAAATCGAGAACCAACTTTTTCGCCCGATGGACAATTCATAGCACTTACCTCAACTCGTGATCAAAATTTCGAGATCTACCGGATGAGCGTCAGCGGCGCTGACCAGGTCAATCTCACGAACAATTCTGCACGTGACATGAATCCGGATTGGCAACCTCCACCATCCAACTGACTCGCCCCTATTACCAAAACAAAACTGAACACCAACTACACTGAAAATTCGTACGATTCCCTCTCCGTGAAAGGGGGAGGGATTGAGGGTGAGGATTTATTTAACACTCTATAGCAATGGGATTACCTCTCACCCCACAATTAACCGTGGCCTCAAATAAGCCAAAACTCGAAATCAAGATATTCATACTATCTTCATAAAACACTCTTCACAGATGAATTTGTATCCAACCCAAATCCCCCAGCATCCCCAAATCATCAATTCAGTGTTTATAATGTTGGAATACCATGACTCAAATCTTGACTGTTGATGTTGGAACTGGGACCCAGGATATCTACCTCTATAAGGAGGGGGTCAGCTTGGAGAACGGTTTTAAGTTGGTGATGCCCTCCCCAACAATGCAAATCCGTAAGCGCATTCAGGAGGCGACACGGCGAGGTGAGCCAGTTGTGCTGACCGGCGTCATGATGGGGGGCGGACCGTGCCACTGGGCCGCAGAAGACCACATTCACTCCGGATACGCATTGTACGCGACGCCAGAAGCAGCTCGTACTTTCAATGACGACCTAGACTGGGTTCAGCAGGAAATGGGCGTCGTCATTCTCAGTCAAGATGAAGCTGATGGATTAATGAACGCAACATCGATCGAGATGCGGGATTTCGATTACAAATCCATTCATTCTGCATTTGCAAATTTTGGAGTTGATCTAGCACCACAGGCAATTTCCGTTGCCGTTTTCGACCATGGCGACGCGCCGCCGAATGTCTCCGACAGACAGTTCCGTTTTGATTATCTCGAAGAACGAATTCGGTCTGAAAACCGCTTATCTTCCTTCGCATTTCTTGCTCAAGAAGTACCAACAATCATGACCCGAATGCTATCCGTCATAGAGTCCGCACGCGAGATTGAGTGCCCACTCATACTAATGGACACTGCCCCCGCTGCGGTTCTGGGCGCAACCCTCGATCCAAGATTGAGTTCTAGAGACCGGCTGCTCGTGGCCAACGTCGGCAACTTTCACACACTTGCCTTTCGTCTTGGTCCTTCTAGAATTGAAGGCGTTTTTGAACACCACACCGGGCTCATTAATTCTCAACGGCTGGACGCATTGCTCATCTCTCTCGCCGATGGCACACTAACCCACCAGGATGTCTTCAACGAACACGGGCACGGCGCATTGATTCTCAATAAAGATCCTTTCCTACTGAATGAAGGTGATTTCGGAGTGGCGGTAACCGGTCCACGCCGCGAGATGATGCAGCAGTCCCAACTGCGTCCATACTTCGCGGTTCCTTTTGGAGATATGATGATCACTGGCTGCTTCGGACTGCTCGTGGCCGTGGCCGATCTCATCCCTGAGATGGCAGCGCCAATCCGAAAAGCCATTGCAGGGGAAGTTTCAAGCGTCGCTCCGTGGGATGTCGAAGCAAGTTAACTCACTCATTGAGAACATGCATAAACGAAAAAGCCAATGGATACGACGCCCACCAGCTGCTCAGATAGTTTTTCAATGACCACAAGAGTCAAGGTCAGCTCGACCAGTTACCATCTACTACCTGACATAGATCAGTACCATTTCACTTTCTGCCGCATTGCCAGCTAGATCATATGCCCAGGTGTAAATTTCATGCCTGCCTGCACTCTCAGCGGTGACTGTTGCCCAGAATGGCAAATCTTCACTCACGTTTACCTTTTTACCGTCTAAGTAATAATCGACTCTTGCAATTCCTACATTGTCTTCAACCTCTACCTTTACCAGGATTTCTGAGGCTTCCTTCAGCGAAAAAACGGTCTGTTCTTCAGGCGCCGAAATCTCGATCTCTGGATCCTCATTATCAACCGTAACATTCATAAATGCTGAGAAAGCTTCTCCGTCACGTGTGACGACCATGAGTTGGATTGTGTAAAGACCGTCCAGACCCGCGGTTTCCCACGATTCTAGGAAACCGTTGTAGACAGGCTGATAACGGTCTTCTCCAATCTGAACCCAGCTATCAGGGTACAGACCCTTTCCATAGAGCAGGCGATAGTACTCAAAATCTTGAGCATTCGCCACCCCAGATATCGCCACAAGATCTCTTAGATAGGAGAAGGCTTCAGGTTTCTCGATACGAACAGAATCGTGTGCCAGCGCTGGTTCTATCAATCTGTCGTACTCAAAGGGTGGTTGCGCAAAGCCGGCGCTTCTCGCCCACCTTACAGCTTCTGGTGGTGGAATCAGGTAGATGCGTTCTTCAATCAATTCAAATGGCGTGAACATCGTCGCCAGATTCCCCGTCTCCTTGTTCACCTTTACCGGCCGGTAGAGTGTGTCATATTGAATAGGCTCTGTACCTTCAAGGAAGATCTCTGTTTTGACAATTGGGCAATGCTCCGTCGGTAATCCTCCGGAAGGATCACAAACTTCTAAAGAGGTGATCCCCAAAGGTATTTCCCAAGCCTCCATCGGGAGATCGACAGATGCGAACCTCATCAGTGTATGCCACAAGGCTGCTGAACCATTGAGCGGACCAATATCCTGCATGGCCTGACCACCTCGACCACTCAGCCGCACACCAACGACTCGCAAAGGTGTATAGCCCACGGTCCAGTCACTTGTTTCATCAGATGTCGTGCCTACCATAACCGCCGCTGGGCGTTCAACATCTAGCAGATTCGGTCTACCATAGTGGGGCCATCGAGCCACTGGATCGCTAAGCACATCTGTGACCAAATATGCCAATTGTGGACTCAAAACGATTCGCTCTTCAAGCGATGCTTGGTAAAGTACCTCACCCGTTTCGTTTATCACCGTCGCAATCAAAACAGGTTCCAAGGTTGCATGATTGGTTTCAGATCCACCAGTGGTCCAATCGACGCCTTCCATCCGCCCCTCATTTGCCATCACTCCATAAGCAGAAACCAGATCAACGAGGTTGACCTCAAGTCCCATTTCGAGTTCCAACCAGCCGTCACGTAGGTCCACATTCTCATCGAGCACGTTCATCTGAATCAGCACATTCAAGAGAGTTTCTGCGCCCATCGATTGTGCAATTCTCTGCGCGGCAAATGGGTATCCCCCCACCAACGCCTCCCTAATCAACGAAGGCCCATGAGCTTCAAGCACCTCATGGTCACTATCCAATTCGCCACCATCCGGAGGAAGATCGAGCACCATGGTTCCTGGTGAGTAACCACGTGTGAATGCCGAAAGATAGACGAATGGATAGAGGATAGTTTCGGCCCGCTGGGCAAAATTCACTGCACCGTTCATAGCCAGAATCTCGCCAGTCTTTGGATCCAGGATCACAAATGAAGCTTGGTCTACCAAGTGATCCACTCCGACGTCCCCCGGCCTCATAGGAGGCAGAAATGAGGCGGAGGCACAGTAATCCAATGCCTCTGAAGAGATCAAAGCTCCAGCCAGTCTTTCCAGATGAGCATTCGCAGCACATTCGCTCTGTAGCTGCAGTTCATAATCGATGGTAGTTAACACCCTTAGATCAGGTTGTCCAAATATCCCCGAGCTCATGAATCGGGATAACTGCCGCATGAGGTATTTTTGTGCCCCGACTCGGTCAAGATGATCATTATTAGCCAAGCCGAGGGGCTCTGAAAGAATTAAATAAACTTCTTCATCATCGATCATGCCATCTTGTGCCATAGAAGTAAGTACAAGACCTTGGCGAATTCGCGCTTCTGCTGGCGTATCAAAAGGGTTAATTTCAGGATCATCTGGTATCGCAACCAGCATGGAACTCTCAGCGAGGGTAAGCTCCTCCGCGTGTTTCCCGAAGTAGACAAGTGCGGCTGCGTCGATCCCAAAGGCCATATTTCCGTAATTCGCCGTGTTCAGATACCACTCTAGAATTTGTTCCTTCGAGTACTGGTCGTTCAATCTTTGTGCAAGCACCGCTCCACCAATGAAGCGAGTGATTGATGACTTGAAGTATTCCTCTGGTGGAATAATGGTTGTCTCCAAGAGACGCTGTTCGATGGACCTTGAATATAATTGATCGCTTTCATCTCCCATCAAAGATAGGATATTGGCGATGAGAGACGTTGGTTTGTAGCCCTTATCCGACCAAAAATCATCATCCAGGAAGGCTACTGCTGCCTGAGTGGCTTCTTCCGGAAGTTGATTTTCTCCTCCTTCATGAATGCTCACCCAATGTCGAGCCATGGCATCTGGATGGATCAATTCAAAAAGGAGGTTCTCTCCACTGCGGTCGTACACCTGAATAGGTTGAATGAACCCATCGGCGGAATTGGAGAAGATCTCTTCAAGGTTTTTAACAGGTGGAAGGTCTGCGATTACTCGTGTGTATGCCAATCCGGCGAAGAAACCTAGACTTGCTAGGAGAATGACTACACTGGTTATGATCCCCACCGTGAGAAACGCCAGCACGCCTAATGTTTTACCTTTTGATCGAGCAAGCGCTCGACGGCGGATGATGTGCGACACCGAAGGCATACAGGGATTCTACCCTGCTACCCTGGATACGCCATAGTTCGATATTGGTTTTGACTAGCTGTGTATTCAAACCCGTAAACTAAGGCTTTGCGGTCAAATCCTCGGGCTATATCGCCCTTGTGTCGCGTATATAAAGTCGCCATTCGGCGACTTCAACGTTCGATCCATGTAGGGCGGGATTCCAAACCCGCCGAATTTGATCTGCGGTTAAAACCGCGGGCTATTGCACTCTTCGGTGACTCAACATTCTATAAGTTGAAGCTCATAGCCTGTGGTTGAAACCACACGCTATGGCGACCTTCGGTCGCGCATGCAAAAAGTCGCCATTCGGCGACTTCAACTTTCGATCCATGTAGGGCAGGTTTCCAAATCCGCCGAATTCGCCTTCGTGGTTAAAACTACGGGCTAATGCGCCCTCCGGTGACTTTTGCCATTTACGTTACTGCGACTTTAGTCACCGTCAACGCGCAAGCAGTGCTTGCGAACACCACACCCAATCCCAGCATTGAGAATAGAGACTGGAGATTAGAGATTTAAGACTAATGTTGAATTTGAGGTCATGAGCTGACAGCTGACCGCTAAAAGCTGATAGCTAAAAAAATGATATCTGGCTACTGACTACTGTCTTCTGTCCATAGAGTTGTATACTTTACAACTAACCTTACAAAGATACTCATTAAAAAGCCGCCATGATCCCTCAGGACTACCACATTCACACGAACTTCTCATGCGATAGCTCGGCAACCATGTCCAGCATGTGCCAGATTGCTATTAAAAAAGGCATTCATGAGATTGGCTTCAGCGAGCATCTGGACCACCATCCAAAGGACGAATGCACTGGGTTCTTCCGGGTAGAGGAGTGGTGGGAAGAGCTTGATCGCTGCCGTGAGAAATTCCGCGGCGAATTAATTATTAGGGCTGGTATTGAGATCAGCGAACCCCACCAATACCCTGACGAAGTGGACGCACTCCTGGGAGCTTTTCCCTGGGATTATGCGCTGGGTTCACTACATTGGATCGATGATGATATCGTCTTCGAAGAGGATTACTTCCACCGTTCTGAGCGAGAAGCTTACGTAGATTATCTCAACGAACTGGAAAGCATGGTGGAAGTTGGAACTTTCGACATCTTGGCCCACATGGACACTGTTAAGCGTTATGGATACGAATACTATGGAAAATACAATCCAGTAAATGATGAGGCTCAGATCCGACGAATTCTCAACGCAGCCGCTTCACGCAATGTGGCTCTCGAAATCAACACGATCACACTCCGGCGTCCAGTAAATGAAACATCTCCCTCTTTGAAGATCCTGGAATGGTTCCGTGAAGAAGGAGGTCGCTGGATAACTCTGGGCTCCGATGCGCACACTCCCGAAGAAGTCGCCAAGGATGTCGACTTGGCTCTAAAGTTAGTGCGTAATGCAGGTTACTCACTCCTGGCACAATTCAATCAACGCCAACCATCACCGCTGAAACTACCAGGGTATTGATACTGCGTACACGTCAATAGAGCACTCACCACCTTCGTGCTATACTCCTAACGGTTTACAGATTGAAACTCTGAGAAACAGGGAATGAAATGTCCAATCATCGAGCAGTAAAGATCTCCATGATAGTCATTCCGGCTACTGTACTTCTCTTGTTGAACGCATGTACGAGTGATGAAGCTCTTTCCTCAGAAGATCGAGTCGCAACTGCAGTTGCGGAGACATTAACCGCTCAACCCTCAAACTCACCTCCACCTTCACCCTCTCCGATACCAAGTGCTACGGACATCCCATTACCTACGGCGACAGAGACTCTGACTCCAACGCCAGGACCAAGCCCAACCTCCACTGTCCCCCCACTCCCAACTGACGATCCCAGGTACGGCCTCAACCTAGCCCAACCGGATTATCGAGACGACTTCAGTAACGCATTCACTTGGGGAACCTGGGTGGATGAGACTACGTCCATCCTCATCAAAGATGACCGACTCGAGGCTATCGACTATTTGGCTGATTTCTACGTATGGTGGACTACAACGGTACCGATTGGAGCCAATGTCTACGTCGAGGTAAGCACTGAGATAGCAAGCTGCTCTGGCAAAGATTCTGCTGGGTTAGGCTTACGAATCAACGAAGCGAATGGTTATTCCATTGAAGTCTCATGCGATGGAAATTACCGCATTCGTAGGTTTTCAGAAGGTGGGGTCGACGATTTGCTTGAGTGGACTCCTTCCGAGGATATTGTCCAAGGAGCTAATGCGACGAATCGGTTGGGTTTCGTCGCCAAAGGGAGCGAACTTCACGCCGTCGTAAATAATCAAGTCCTTGGATCCGTTGAGGATATGATCTTACTTAGTGGGACCTTCGCCCTCTATACCAACGCCATCGAAACCCCGGGATTGACAATCCTATATGATGATTTCGCACTCTGGTACTTTTAGATCTGGAGATGATCGAGGGAAATATACCTCACTATGCTCGATCCCATGAGAAGACCTCTGTTTAAAGTTGGCACTTCACTGAAGATGGCTAATCGGAAAAATAACCCCCTCTCAGCACCAACTGTCTCTGAGGTTAGATTGGAACGATTTTCATTCGTTACAAAGCTCCTTCTCCCATTATTCGCTGGCTTTTATCTCAACGCATGCACCAGCACAACGCCCTCACCTACTCAAACACCAACACCTATCCCGCCAACGCCATCACAAACACCCACCTTTATCATCCCTACTATCGTGCCAACCGGAACTGCCACTTCACCACCGAGTCCCACTCCCACATCAGATGTACTATCTGGGCTAAGTAGTGTATGGTTTGAAGATGATTTCAGCAGCGACGAGGGCTGGCAGCTCAGTCAAGATCCCAATGGGGCAACGAGCATCCTAAATGAACGCCTTGTCATCGCCATTCGCACCTCGGGTGGGTTCCGATACAGCTTGAGTCCTGCGGATCCACTCGACAACTTTTTCCTCGAAGTTGTGATCCAGCCTCTGGTCTGCCAACCTGGAGATGAATATGGCATCATGTATCGAGTGAACGAGTCGTTGGAGCATTACCGATTTACGCTAGACTGTGATGGAGAAGCTCGAGTTACCCGTGTCATGAATGATGGAGCAGTATATCTCATACCCAAAACGGACACTTATGCTGCTTATCCCGGACCCATGGCGGGCAACACACTCGGTGTTTGGGGTCGCGGGGATCAATTCCGGTTCTGGATCAACGGAATGGAGGTCTTTGAGGCATCGGATACTTTAATAAACGGAGGAGGATTTGGTTTATTCGCCCGGTTAGACAAGGGCGATCAAACCACGGTATCTTTCGATAATTTCCTTATTCGAACGCAAACACTTCTTATCCAACCAACGATCACTGCGACACCATAGGAGTGCTATGGCTAAGAAACGCCCTTTTCGCAATAAGCTGAACGATCTATCAACCAAGGAGTGGATCAAGTTTCAGAAATCATGGTTCATTCACGATCCGCCCAGAAGACGCAAGGATGTCCTGCGCCACCCGGCAAAGTTTCCCGAGACCATGGTACAAGAATTCGTCGAATTCTTCACAAAGCGTGGTCAGACTGTATTGGATCCAATGGTCGGCACCGGTTCTACACTAATCGCCTGCCTGCGTAGTGGACGGAATTCGTATGGTATCGAGCTCAATCCGACTTATGCAGAAATCGCGAGGAAGCTGGTGGAGGAGGAAAGAACTAACATCGGCCAGGATGTAAGTGATCTAAATGCTGAGGTCATCACAGGCGACGCTGCGAAAATCCTTGAATATGACATTCCCGTGATCGACTACGTCATAACCTCACCTCCTTATTGGGATATGCTTCACGCACGGGGAGCCCAAACCCAACGTGACAGACGGAAGTCCGATGATCTTGATGTCACCTATTCGGAGGATCCCAACGATCTGGGAAATATCTCCGATTACGAAACTTTCCTCGAGCGATTGGTCCGGATCTACGAAAACCTTCAGCCCATCCTGAAACCTTCATCCTATCTGACGATCATCGTCAAGAACGTTAAAAAGGGTGGACGTATCTATCCACTTGCATGGGATCTCGGACACCGCCTAGGAAAGATCTACACACTCAAGGATGAACGGATTTGGTGTCAGGATGACATCCGCCTCGCGCCGTATGGCATGGGGAACGCATGGGTAAGCAACACCTTTCATCATTACTGTCTCCAGTTCAGATTTGAATCTTCCACGAAAAATACCTAAAACCCATAATTTTGGGACGAATATCCAATCAACTTTCATTTATTGACAAGCTCACAGCTTTTAAGATTATTACTGATTCACTGTGAATCATTGACTTCATCATTCACGAAAAATAGTTTATGAATGTCCATCCGTGGTCAAGCCTCCATATTTGCATTTCTCACATGCTTAATGACGACTCTCCCAAAATCTTCATAACCAATCGATCATAGGGTCAGATCGCCGGAAAGACACATCTAAGCTCCATGAATGGGGTTATACTTGTTGTCCAAGTAGGTGGGTGAATTCAACTATAACAATTATCCAATCAAGAGGATGAATAAAACTTTAGGATTGTTAGCGCGTGTTGCTTCATAGGTTTCAGCGCTCTACACGCCATAAGACTTGGGAGGAACATATGGCATACAACTCTGTGGTGTTGGTCAAGCAAGTGCCCAATACTTCCAACATCACTGGTCAAACAATGAAGGAAGACGGCACGATCAACCGTGCTGCGCTGCCTGCCATCTTCAACCCCGAAGATCTGAACGCCCTTGAAATGGCACTGAGTGTCAAGGATGAACATGGTGGAAAGGTGACCGTGCTCACAATGGGACCGCTGCGTGCCGCTGATATCCTACGCGAATCACTCTATCGCGGCGCTGATCGAGTGATCTTGCTATCAGACAAGAAGTTCGCCGGATCGGATACCTTAGCGACCTCCTACGCACTCAAGTGCGCGGTTGAGAAGATTGGTGATTACGATCTTATATTCTGCGGACGGCAGGCCATTGACGGCGACACAGCCCAGGTGGGCCCGCAGGTAGCTGAGAAGTTGAGTCTCCCCCAGATCACCTATGCTGAGTCCATCCTTTCCCTTGAAGGAAAAGACATCGTTGTTGAGAGAGCTTTTCTCAACGGGAAAGAGACTGTCAAGTGTACCCTTCCTTGCTTGCTTACGGTCGTCGGTTCGGCCAACCTACCTCGCCCTCCATCAGCCAACCGCTTACTAGCGTTCAAGTTGGCCGCAATCCCACAGGAGATTCCCGCCCTTCTGAAAAAATGGCCGGAATTCAAAACGGAGGAGGAACTTGAGAGTTATCTTAGCGAACGTGGTCTGAATATTACAGTCTGGGATGGTTCCGACATCGACATAGATTACGACATGGTCGGACTGAACGCCTCACCAACCAAAGTGTCGAAGGTAGACTATATCATCCTCGAAACAGGCGAGAGCATGGATATCGAGGCAACCCAGGAAGGAATCGCTGCACTTGTGAATGAATTGGTATCGGACTACACCATTTAATTTTCAAATAGATACTTTGATTGATCTTAAAACGTCATGATCAGGTGAAAGGTACTTTCACCTCGTAATCTCGAACAACTTGCACATAGCAACCATTAATTGGAAGGGATCAGATGAGCGAAGTCAGAGAGGTTTGGGTTTTCATAGAACAGGAGAATGGCAACATCGCCACAGTTAGCCTGGAATTACTCACCAAGGCGCAAGAGTTGGCGGAACATTTGGGCGGTCGAGTAGGTGGTTTGTTGATGGGCCATGAGATAGAGGATCTAGCTGACCTTGTCATCCATCACGGCGCAGACATGGTCTTTATGGCCGATCACCCAGAATTGGAACTCTATCGCACGTTGCCCTACGCCCGTGTAGGTATCAACCTGGTTAAGGAACACAAGCCTTACATCTTCCTCCTTGGTGCAACACCAGTGGGGCGCGATCTGGCTCCACGGATTGCCAGCGCTTGCAAGGCTGGCCTCACCGCTGATTGCACCGCTCTCCAGATTGGCGACCTCAAGCGTAAGGGCGAATCGTACAAGGATCTTTTATTCCAGATTCGGCCAGCATTCGGCGGTAATCTGATGGCCACAATTGTAAATCCCGAGATGCACCCACAAATGGCTACCGTCCGCGAGGGCGTTATGGGAATGGGCCAACCTGACCCTTCACGCCAGGGGGATGTTGTGACAGTAGAACCCCAATTCGAAGAAAGTGATTTTGCATTGGAAGTGATCGATCGAAGGATTCAACCACCCACCATTGACCTTAAGGGCGCCTCCATCATTGTTGCGGGCGGTGCAGGTGTAGGAAGCAAAGAAAATTTCGAACTGTTATACGAACTGGCCGAGGCAATGGGCGGTGAAGTAGCCGGCTCTCGCGCAGCTGTCGATGCTGGCTACATCTCACAGGAGCTGCAGGTGGGTCAAACTGGCGTGACGGTGCGCCCCCGGTTGTATATCGCAGTTGGGATATCGGGTGCTGTCCAGCATCGTGCTGGTATGGACCAATCGAGCAAGATCATCGCCATTAACAACGATCCCAATGCGCCCATTTTTGAGATCGCTGATTACAAGATCGTAGGCGACTTGAACGAAGTCGTCCCCGAGCTCATTCGCATGGTAAAAGGAAACACTGAGTAGGGAGATTTACATGCCTGAGAACTTCTTCACCGATAATCCAGACTTGCAATACCACCTTGATCGCCTCGATCTTTCCGAAGTCGTCCAGGTCATTGAGGATGGCTATAACAATCACCAGAAGTATCCTGCCGCGCCGCGTAACTATACCGATGCCAAGGATAACTATCGCCTGCTCTTGACGTTGCTTGGCCAGATTTGTGGTGAGCACGTTGCGCCGCGCGCTGCTGAAGCTGATGAGGAAGGTGTCCGCCTTATAGATGGAAAAGTTGTTTATGCTTCAGCAACCGATGACGCTATGGAGCTCCTACGTCAAGCTGGCTTGGTATACGTAACCCTACCATGGGAGTATGGAGGACTCAACATACCAGAGTCCATACTCCAGATGAGTGTTGAAATCATCTCCCGAGCTGATTCCACACTGATGAGCGTTCATGGGTTGCAAGAGATCGCCGCACTTATGATCTGCGAACACGGCGATGAGGAAATGAAAGTTCGTATTCTCCCCCGCATGGTTCAGGGCGAGTTGAACGGTGGGGCGATGGTCCTGACGGAACCTGATGCGGGTTCCGACCTGGGATCCGTGCAGGCAAGAGCGACCTTCGATGAGGAGACAGAAGAGTGGCGCCTCACTGGCGTCAAGAGGTTTATCACTAACGGTTCTGCCGATGTCTTGTTAGTGGTGGCCCGCTCTGAGGAGGGCTCCAAAGACGCCCGCGGTGTCTCAATGTTTGAGGTTACTGCGGACGAGACGGTACGCGTCCGCCGCATTGAGAACAAAATGGGATTCCACGCATCGGCGACCTGCGAAATTGAATTCTGCAATACCCCGGCCCGCCTAATCGGTAAACGCCGGTTTGGGTTGATCCGATATGCAATGGCAATGATGAATGGTGCCAGGCTTGCCGTTGGAGCTCAGGCACTTGGGATCGCCGAAGCCGCATACCGAGAGGCATATCGCTACGCGCAGAAACGCATCCAGTTCGACCAGACGATCGACCAGATACCACCGGTCTACCGGATGCTACTCTCCATGCGGGGCGAGATCGAAGCTACTCGTGCGTTACTCTACGAGACAGCATATTGGGTCGATCTCGGCAAGGCGCTTGAGCGGAAAAAAGAACGTGGCAACCTCGATTCCGAAGATCGGAAACGCCTCAAGGAATTGAACCGGCTACTAGGCGTCCTTACCCCACTAGTGAAGTACCACTCCAGCGAATCAGCTAACCGGGTCTGCTTCCAAGCAATGCAGGTTCACGGAGGCGCGGGCTATATGCGGGAATTCAATGTTGAACGTCACTTCCGTGATGCACGGGTAACCAACATCTACGAGGGCACCAGCCAGATGCAAGTCGTCGCCGCGACTGGTGGTCTGTTGGGCCACGCGCTGGATAATCTGCTGAATGAATGGGCAACTCAGGATTATGGCGAGGAGCTATCCGACCTTAAATCACGTGTTGAGGAAGCTACGGCGCTTTTCAACCGATCCATCGACCACCTTAAAGAGGAAGAGAATCGCGCATTAATCGATTACTACGCCTCAGACCTGACAGACATAGCCGTGCATGTCATCAACTCATGGCTCGTTCTACAAGCAGCTCGGGATTCAGAGAGGAAGCGTGAGCTCGCTCGTTTTTACATTGGCGAGACCATGCCCAAGATCCGCGGCAGCGTTGCCATTCTCCAAGCAATCGATCCAACCCCGGTTGAGGCGAAGGACATCATCCTGACCGAGAATATCTAGAGTGCTATAAACCATCGGTGAAACTATGACCTGCAGACACCAAGCATGGTCCGTGCCACCAGGTGTCACAGAGCCAGGTTGCTGTGTCTTGACTTGAGCCTTCTCAGCAACCCGCCCACGCGTTGATGATCGCGGTTGTCATGTGGACTAACGAGCAATGCGACCCTGTCGAGCAAGGAAGAATGTTAGTGAAGTGAATACGCAAGGATTGGAGGATGGATGAAGAAGGAACAAATTAGACAGTTCGGCTACGAGTTGGGAGTAGACGCGGTTGGTTTTGCCGCGATTGATGAATACCAATCCGAGCAGGCACCAGACCCAAGAACCCTTTTACCTGATGTGAAATCGCTCGTGGTATTGGGATACAGAGAACCTGATGGTGCTGTGGAGAGTAGGAATCCAAGGATCAGCTTTGCCTCTCGGATGGGAGTCATGGAGCTCTCGATTAAGAACAACTATCTTCTCACTCGATATATTGAGGATGAATTTCAGGTCAAGGCCGCCTCCATCCCTGCCTCCTATCCACTTGATATGGATCCCGAGGTGATGGGCTTGGTTGGTGATATATCTCTGAGGCACGCCGCTGTCGCCGCAGGTTTAGGTGTCTTTGGACGCCACAACCTGGTCATCCATCCTCGTTTCGGAACCCGGATCGTTTTCACGGCAATCCTTTCGGAACTGACTTTGAACTCCGATCCTCCTGTCCAAGAGGAACTTTGCACGCAGTGTGATCTCTGTGTCGAGGCCTGTCCAGCCCAGGCCTTGGATGAAGAGGGTAAAACCGATATGCTCAAATGTCTGAAGGTGTCTCAGCCCTACGGCATAGGCGGCACCATCCGGTACTTACGGCAGTTTGTTGGAGCCTCGCCCGAAGAACAAAAAGAGATTCTCAAGGATCCCAGATTGATGTCTCTATATCAGGCACATTTCCTCGGATTCCAATATTTTTGCAACGAATGCATGGCTGTGTGTCCAGTATGATAGGAAGCGAATAGATAGGATAGAACAGCTAATTACGATCGATGTTGCAAATGGTTGAAAAATCCCTCCTATTAAATTAATCGGCAAGAAAATGATCTGTATTAATGATGAATGGTAAGAGAACCTAGGGGGAAAAAATCAACTTTTAGTTGGGGACATTAACCACTCGAGAGCTGGACCACCATTGACATATCTAGTTTCAACCTATTGAATATCTCTCTATCTGATACATCATAAGCCTGAAAGTCTCAGATCTTCAGTGGATCCCATTTGGTGAATCTCTCACATTTGCGGACATGACACCTTCGTATGCTGGTAAATCCATCACCCACAACGCGCATCAGTATGTTTCACCAGATCGAGATGTTACATGAACCTACTCAGAGGGGTTGATTCACATCTTTTTTTGCATTCAACATTGCGCTCATGAGTAATCCCGGGTATCCTTAGCTGGCTCATTAATAACACAGTTCATCATGAGAAGGTTCTATGTATATAGCGATTGAAGGTGTTATTGGAGTAGGCAAAACAACGCTCGCCCGGCTACTTCAGCCAAGCTTTGACGCAGAACTCATCCTCGAAGCTTTCGAGGAAAATCCCTTCCTCTCTGATTTCTACGGGGACCGCCAAAGGTATGCCTTTCAGACCCAGGTCTTCTTCTTGCTGAGCCGTTATCGACAACAAAAGGAAACCATTGACCCGGCAATAGGCCAATACAACCTTATCGCTGATTACACATTCGAGAAGGACGCTCTTTTCGCTAGACTGAACCTAGAAGGTGATGAACTTAATACCTACCTTCAGGTATACGAAGCGCTTTCCGAACGAATTCATTCCCCTGACCTTATTGTATATTTGAGGGCCGATACCGAGATCGCCATGCAGCGTATCGCTATGCGAGATCGTTCCTATGAACGCAATATGGATTATGACTACATCGATCAACTGAATGAAGCCTATGAGTATTACTACACGAGGGAGACTACAAAGAGAATCCTTCCCATTGATACCAATCCACTGGATTTTGTCTCTGATCGAGAGCACCTTAAATACATCTCGAATCGTATCCGTGCGGCCTTAGGAGTTCCACCATTCCAAGCAGAGCTTCCTTTCGAAGAAAGTTAGGAGCAGTGAGGGTCACTAGGGAAAAATTAATCACATTGGCGCGTTCCGAGGCAGAGCTGCAAGGCAAGACCGGTGACGTCATCTCGGGATATCTTATTGGCTCTGTTGTAAGCGGAGATCCCATTCTGGGCGGCAGCGCTGACGTCGACCTGGTCCTGATCCACAACTACACTCCTGATCGCCAACACGAACTCAAACCACTATCCCCAGACTTCCACCTCGACATAACACACCATAGTCGTGAACTTTATCAAGAGCCCACTGCATTGAGGATCGATCCTTGGCTTGGCCCCTCTATGTGTGAACCAATATTCCTCTATGATCCGGGACACTTTTTTGAACGTGCACAAGCTGGCGTTCGAGGTCAATTCTACCGAGGAGATCACATTCACGCACGCGCTTCGGCATTTCTAGAACTGGCGAGAAACTCCAAGGTGAATATACAGAGCGACGACAATTGGATCAGGGGTTATCTCAATTCAATGTTGGAAGCAGCGAATGCTGCTGTCACTTTATCCGGCTTTCCAGTTGCAGGCCGACGTCTCTCACCCATATTAAAGACTCGCCTCCAGGACTTTGAACGTCCTGATTTGTATCTCGAGTTCGAACGCCTTCTCGGCGCTGATCTGATTACACATGAAGGAATCGTAGAATGGTTGACTGAGTGGAGGGAAGTTTCTGATTTAAGAATCTCAATTGATTCCAGTTTCCCGACTGAAAGAGCCGCCTATTTCCACAATGGTTTCCAGGCTTTACTGGATGTGGGGCAATCGAAAGCCATACTATGGCAGTTGTTGAATACATGGGCAGAAGGGATAGTATCACTCCGAGATCTCGGAGTGGAAAAGATACCCAAGCAAATCTGGCATGACGCACTCGGACAATTGAGGTTGAACGAGGAAGCTCAAATCAATCGACAGGATGAGCTTGAAGGGTTTATTGACCAGATTGAAGAACTGGTCGAAGTATGGGGAGATCGATACGACAGTTACACATAATTAGGAGGAGGAAGAATGCAGAAGCGATTTATTACCGTAGCGGGCAACATCGGTGTAGGAAAATCCAGCCTTGTGGAACTCCTCTCTGACCGGCTCGGATGGCAACCTTTCTTCGAACCCGTCGGTGAGAATCCATACCTTGCGGAATTTTATCGAGACATGCGGACATGGGCCTTTCACTCGCAGATATTCTTCCTATCTCGACGCCTACGTGCTCACCGCCAACTATTGGATCACCCGACCTCAGCAATACAGGATCGCAGCGTTTACGAGGATGCAGAGGTTTTCGCCCAAAATTTGTACCTTCAGCGCCACATGGCGGAAAGAGATTACCAAACATATCGTGAGCTCTATGAAGTTTTAACAATCTTCTTACCTCCCCCTGACCTTGTGATTTACCTGCGCGCTTCCGTTCCGACGTTAATACAACGGATCAACCAACGTGGGAGGGATTACGAGTTGCAGATCGAGCCTGATTACCTCCACCGATTAAACGCATTATACGAAGCCTGGATTATGGGCTTCACGCTATGCCCCATTCTGGCTGTTCCTGCAGATGACTTGGACTACGTCGCCCATGACAGCCATCTTGATCTCATCGTCACCAAGATCAATGACAAGCTGGCAGGAAAAGAAGAGGTAGTCTTCAAAGCTTCTGAAGTAGCAGAAGTCAATGGGAATACTATGTAGCCAACACCACATACGCTACATTCGACCAGTCACTGAAATCCAAGTGTATTCCCTTTAAAAAGTTTACATAAGATAAAAGAATTACATAATTTCTCTCTAAACCAAGCTTTGTCAACCTTTTGTCGATCGAGATGGATCCCACTCAAAGCTGTCCAGATTCCTTGATTCCTTAAAACTATTCCTGTAAAATCGAAAGGCGGCCGCAACCTCGATCGGGCGACCGTTTATGTTACGCTAAAGGAGTATGCCCGATGGACGTCATCAAAGTCTCGGCCTCCTCGCGAACTTCAGCCGTCGCAGGAGCCATCGCAGGGGTGGTACGCGAGCACAAGCGTGCAGAAGCCCAAGCCATCGGTGCAGGTGCCGTCAACCAAGCAATTAAAGCTGTAGCCATTGCTCGAGGCTACCTTCAGGAAGATGGCATTGATGTCATCTGCATCCCGGAATTCACCACCGTAGATATCGAGGGAAAAGAACGTACTGCCCTTCGGCTGGTGGTGGAGCATCGCTAAACGCTCCACCACAAAATTCCTTTTCGAACATACCCTAATTCCAACCCGACAAGTACTATCCGCTCATGCCTTCAAGAGGCGCGATCCTCACGTTTGGAATACGATCCAGTATCGACCAACAGTACCATGATTTCAGGCCATCAAGTTTTCCTTTGTCAGTGGATCATGGTAATAAACCAAGATCCCCCAGCGAGAACGCTGGGAAATGCTTGATGGAGGTCATCTCGATCGAGCGAGACCCACTTCGGGTATGGAATCCACAGTAAGTTTCAGAAGATAATTATTGACACTTGGCAACCGATTATCACTGAGGTAAGTCAAGCATGTGAGTTTCAAGAGCCAAGCGTATGTTCGCATTCCTCGAAATGGCATTAATAGTGGTCATCAGGGAACCAATTACTTTACGAATCTCCTCTGATGACAATTCCTCTACAATTCCATTGATCTCCAACACGCGATCCGGATTACCAGGTGGATCCGAATTTCCGTAGGACACCAGCATGACATCGCGCCAAAAACTCAACCAAATATCCAGGATATCTAGACATTCACTGCGCCTCTCACTCAACTTACTGTACTTCTTGCGTAGTCGTCTATCCCAATCCTCAACATACGCAAATCGCCCTAACCGATTGTTGTTGATGAGTCCTATGAGATCATCCAGGCGGCTCATCCTCTGCTCAAGAACTGTGGGATCATCCATGAACTTGATCGCCACTCCCGGTCTTCCGCCCGAGAGGCCCGCAAGCAACATCGCTCTATCGGGATCCTCTCCTCGCTCAATGAGATCCCTTGATAACTGATCTAGAGGCAACGACCTGAGTGAAAGGATTTCGCAGCGCGAGACAATTGTTGGAAGTAAATCATCGCTGGAACTTGCAGTAAGTAGGATAACAACCTGTGGTGGTGGTTCTTCCAAAGTCTTCAGAAGAGCATTTGAAGCTTGATCCGTTGCTTCATGGAAATTGAACAATAGCGCAACGCGCCTCTTTCCCTCGTAAGGGGACAGAGAAAGATTCCGCTGCAGGGCACGGATCTGATCAACTTTTACCGTTCGGTCTTGAGGCTCGGATTCGATGATGTGCAAATCTGGAAAGGCGCATTGTGATATGAGTTGGCACGGCCTACACGTACCACAGAATTCTCCTAATGCAGGCGGAGATAAACAATTCAATGCCTGAGCAAACCGAAGTGTCAATGTGCGTTTTCCCACACCCTCTGGTCCCGTGATGAGATAAGCATGCCTTACACGCTTCTGTTCTACATGACTCCTAAGTAGCTTAGCAGCCCATTCATGCCCCATCATGTCCCAAACCATGCTCGAATTGTAGCTTAGTCTCCTCGTAGACTACAAGGACGAATAGCCATCCTACCGCAACTTGTTCTTGTGCGGTATAAATCACCCGTATGGACGCTAAAAATCCAACTTTCTACCTCGGTTCAATCCCTGTAACAGGGGATTTGATACTGGCACCTATGGATGGTTATTCAGACCTACCATTTCGATCTATTTGCCGCTACTTCGGATCAGCAATGAGCTATACATCATTCGTGGGTGCAATAGAGATCCTTGCAGGACACCCACAGGCCTTTCAAGATCTAACCTACCTACCAGAAGAGCGTCCCGTTGTCTTTCAGATCTTCGATAATGATGAGGAACGGTTCCTCCTTGCAGCGAAGAGGATTAGGGAGTTAGAGCCTGACGCCATCGATATCAACATGGGATGCTCAGTGCGGCGAATTTCTGGCAGGGGAGCAGGCGCAGGTCTTCTACGTGATCCAAGAAAGATCCAGAGAATTATCCACACACTCAGCAATGAATTGGATATCCCTATTACTGCGAAGATCCGACTGGGCTGGGATCATCAAAACAAAAATTACCTGGAGGTCGCAAAAGCTGTTGAAGACAGCGGTGGTTCCTTGATAGCAGTGCATGCACGAACGCGATCGCAAAACTTCGCTGATGAAGCCGATTGGAACGCCATCGCCGAGATAAAGGAATTAGTTTCCATCCCAGTCATAGGAAACGGAAACGTGCAATCTCCTGACGATATCGATCAGTTGATACTTCATACAAGCTGCGATGGAGTGATGATTGGCCGTGCAGCCATGGGAAATCCCTGGATATTCCAACGACGTGAGCGAGATTCAGTAACAACAGAGGAGTTGGCTGTTGTTATAAACCTACACCTAACGCGCATGATCGACTCCTATGGGCATGACCTCGGGCTAGTTCGTTTTAGGAAACATCTTTCGTATTACATCAAACCCCTCAACCTTTCTGGAACCACCCGTCGAGAACTTCTTACCTCCGATAATCCAATCGAGCTGAAATCTATACTGACTAAGTGTGGCCTCCCGATGGATGTCAAGGTAGGTCATAACTAACAACTTCCAAAGACATCGTGCCTACGATTCTTGGGGGAATAACCACGATCACCATATTTCATGCAGTACATCGCCACTCTCATGTATAATCTGCACTAGATTCTGATCAAGGGGTTGTCAATGGAGAGGTACGGGAAAGAGTCGGCTGAGCAATTTGTATCCAGGATACGTCGAAATCATGCGCTAGAGCATGCAACGATTCATGTTCTCAGCGCTTCGAATCCGCGAACAACCATCGTTGGTAGATCCGATTCAAAAGGATTCTTCTTGTACACGAATTTACCTCAGGATGTGATTGAGGAGGGTGTGCAGTTGGCTTTAGCTCGTCTTCGCGCCGGTGAGCGTGGTCTTGCTGTTCATCCAAATTGTGGAACTAACTTGGTCACCTCAGGATTCCTCTCCGGAACTGCAGCCTTTCTATCCATGCAGGGAATTGGCAATGAGAAGCGCAGTAACCCTCTCGATCGCTTGCCAATGGCCATTCTTGCCGCACTAATTGGGTTGCTCATCGCAAAACCCATCGGCCGTAGCATCCAGCAGCATGTAACCACCGATGCTGACCCTGGATCCCTCGAAATCCTTTCTATCCGTCCGATGTTGAATAGAAGGCGAAAGCTTTATCGAATCCTGACACAGGACTGATATGGCACAAGCTCCACCAACAGTCTATCTTCTATACGGGGACAACGACCTCGAATTTTCGGCGTTCGTAGACCGACTTCGCTCTAAAATGGGCGATCCATCTACCGCAGATATGAATACCGAAAGATTCTCAGCTGAAAATATGGAAGTTGGTAAGCTTGAACAAGTATGTGCCTCGTTACCGTTTCTCACACGCCGCCGGCTCGTTATCGTCGAAAATCCAACTCTCTTCCTTAAGAGTCCTGAACAAAAGGAACGCATCTACGAACTCCTGCAGAATCTTCCAGAGAGCACAGCTCTCCTGCTCATTGAAACTGTGGATCTGAAGTCATCGAGGGGGCGTCTTGGCGGGGAAATTGCCGAGCTCGTTCAATGGTTGAATGAGAACATACCAGAGGCTTACGTGCAGCGCTTTGAGGTTCCCCATGGAACAGGATTCACACATTGGATTGAACAGCATGCCAATGAACTCGGTGGACAAATCGAACCTCAGGCCGCCCGATTGCTTGGTGATTTCGTAGCAGAAGACGTTCATACAGCACACCAAGAACTCGTTAAGCTTCTGGATTACGTAGACCATAAAAGACCGATCGAGATGGAAGACGTTGAAAAACTAACACCATTCCACGGTCAGAGCGACGTATTTGCCCTTGTCGACGCCATCGGCCTCAGGGATGGCACTAAAGCCCTCTACTGGATGCGACGTCTACTAAGCAGCGATTCTCCAATCTACGCATTCTCCATGATCGTTCGCCAATTCCGCCTTATCTTCATGGCGAAGGAAGCACAGGAAAATCAGCAGAACCCAAATGATGTTCTAAAGATCCACCCATATGCGGCAGAAAAAATCATCTCACAATCACGGAATTTCAGCCTGGAAGATCTCGAGAGGATATACCACCATCTACTTGAAATGGATGTCGCTTCTAAGACAGGAGAAGGTCATCTGGAAGTATCCCTCGAAAGATTTGTAGCCTCTTTAACGCATTAATTCGAAGTAGCCAATATCCCATTAGACTCTATGATGTCACCACAACAATGGTCTTGATTTAGATTGGAAGCAGTGCCCTGATGTCACTCGAAATTCCTATCTGGCCAGAATGAGCTTACGCTGGTGACGAAAGCCCCATTAACGTAATTAGATCCTTCCCTATTACAAAACTGTATGAGGCAGATGAGGAGACGCAATATCCAATAGCAAGCCCAAACCGTCCGAGGTAGTGTAAACCTCAGAGGGCAGACTGTATCACAACGATCTCGCAACTGACGAGCTAGCTGAGCACGTCCTGCTTTGTGTGGATCCGGTCAGGGCTAGTTGCATTGTTGGTTTCTTTGACGAGGCAACTTTCGAAAGGGCGCGTCGAGATTTCCAATTCTACACAGGAACTTATTTGGGTTATCCCATTTCCGCGTTTGGGACAGGCATCGAACAGGATAACACTAAGGTCATTTTCGTGTAGGCCGTGTAGCTTTTCTCAGAGAAACTCCCGACGATGATCCGAGTTAGCTCGTGTGGTAGTCTCCAGCCCAATGTCGGCATTGCTTATCATGTCATTACATCAATAGCATTAAGGCTCGAGAACACCAGCACTCACTTCGTGGTTGAGGGTTATCCAGCGGTGGCTCACCACGAGGTCCTTATTGCACTGATAGCAACTGCTAATCAAGTTTAAGCTCCAAACCTTTTGGCCTCACGGCATCCGCTTCAGGACTCTACGGCGCACACGGTCGGAGTATAGAGGGCTTAAATCTTAGAAACCCTGATGTAGCTGAGAAACTAATTTCATGGAACGTCCTCAATATAGAAATGGAATGCAGCACCCTATCCACACTTGGATCTCTGAATGGCGTTCGAACTTGTGCGGTCTGCACAGCCGATTCCAACCGAGTCAGGGGCGAATGGATCAGCGACAGCGAGAGAACGGTTGCCGATGAGGATGCTGAACGGATTGGTTTGGCGGCATTCAGGTTGCTAGCTTGTATGGATGCCTGGAAAGTCAAGCATCAGAAACCTCATTATGTGCCGCAATTGCTGACCCATTAGAGCTCGCCAGTGCACCTCCAAGAATGGAGAGTGTCCTTCTACATTCTTTACTGTGGATCAGTAAACCCCAATGACGGAAAATAAAAAGCCAGGGATACCTCGGCTCCCCGGTTGAGGCGTATCCCTCTCCCGTTTTACCTATCCCGGCTTTTAAGTTGTCAAGGTAACGAGAAGCAATTCTCAAACTGCAATGAAACAGATCACTATCAATCGCTATTCCATTCTATACTTCAAAACTCGTTCGAGCTCTTCCTCTGCTTCCTTCGAGAGCGACGTTTGATACACCTTGCCCTTGTACAGTTTAAGCGCGGACACTGCAAAGTCAGCGTCACTCCCTTCCCGAAGCATCAAGAACAACGCTGAATGGCCGGGCTCCAAAGCTTCTGTCACTTCTTCCTTGAAGTTTTTATCTATCCCAGTGTGCGCCATCTTGCCGAGCGCTGCTCCTGCAAGCCCGCCCAGGACAAGGCCTGCAATGGGGAACAGGAAGCCAGCAATCAACAAACCTACAAAGCTGCCTCCAACCGCGCCCACCTTGACGCCTCGATCGACCTCATCGACGACATGAACCTCGCCCTCCTCGTTCTTCACGATAACGACCGAGTCATCCAGACCGATGTAGTCAGCTCTCTCCAATTTGGAAAGGGTCTCCTTCACCCTTGCGGCTTCATCCTCTTCATCAAAGATAATAACAACTAATTGGACTATTTTCCTCCTCCTGTCAATGATTTCCCTCTTTGGAATTGAGTATCAATTTAGATTTCCATCTTCAAGTTACGATTCTACATATGAACGTCTTGATTGTGCATACAACCTTATGGAAAATGTGAAGTTGCTGATCTTCTTATACAGATGCTAGTCGTAGTGAAGATAGACCTCATGCTATCGTCGATATATTCAAGTTTACACACCAATCAAGAAGGAAATTCCACAAATTCATTCTGCTACTTCTTTTGTAAAATCATGAACCAAATTCCAGTATCTACAATGCTATCATCCGAAAAGATGGTGGGAATTTTATCGATAATGTCCTTGAGGATTCATCCTTTACAGCAGATGTTCGAACCAGGTCGATACCATTACTCATGGATCATTCAGAGAAGCCATTTGCATTTCTCATTATCGGATGAGGAAAGAGATGCATCCCGGGCAACCGAGGGAATCTATTGCAGAATGAGAGGTAAGGATCCCCACTTCACGGTACCTTAAATAAAGGTGCCGGGTTCTTGTTTGCTTGATGAGTGGCATATCAGGATGATTTTACTACGCTGCCATTCGTCAGGCTCGCCGGCAAACAAGAACCCGGTCTTCCGACATCGATCCGAAGGAGGTTCCCCTTATTCACCTGTGCAATAGCCAGCCGCAAGTTGACCGCGTCCTCCTCCGAATAGGACGTCCAGCGTTTCTGCCTCGCTTTTCTACTGCTTTAGAGTTATTCTTTCAGCAGCCGACTTATCCAACGAAGCAACCGATCCAAAAATTCGCTCGTACTCAACTGTTACGTTGAGAAATCCGCGAGAAACAACCAAATGTGAGATACGGAGTATCAAGCCGCACCATATCTCCTGCGCGAGATCCAGCTAGGAGGGGATGTCACAAATGAGCTGTTCTCGATAACTAATCACATCCTACTTGCAATAGGGTTGTGATTCAGCTCCTTTGTTTTGTTGCTCTCCCTCAGGCCTCCGAAGCCTCTGATCTTCTTCGACTCTTAACCACTCACTCCAAGTCGAAACAACAGCGCCTTTGAGAAAGCTATTCGATTGCCGACCTGCCACACCCCTTCATCGCCAACCGAATCTCCGACCGTTATTGCCGGTCAATCCCACTCCTACGCTGGACCCCTTTAGCCAATTGTTCCAGCACTTCTGCAATCCTGATGCGAGATCCTCCCGCCGGCCAATTCCACATGCTCGTCTCCCTTTGCTGAGCCCGCATCTAGGGATGTTTGGGTTGCAGTTCTTGCTCCTTTTGGTTCAGCTTGGAGCGCTCAACGAAGCAAGGTGCTGATCCATTGGCCTGCCCTTGCGCAGAAGGGCACATAGCAAAGGATTTGCATGACCGAATCCTTTGCAGTGGTTTTTCCCCCTGGACTGCCTTTTCCTCCTCATTTTATAGTCCGAAACCGGTTGTTGCTGTGTCTTCAATTGTCGCAATCACGTCTCCACTCGAAATGGCTTCTTCCGTCTCGACGACATATCCAGGAAAAAACTATCGACGGAATTGGTACATCAGTCACTCGATCACTCTCAAAGAATGCGTACACTCAAGACATGTTTGAAGCACAAGTACATCTTTTCGAACGTGGACAAATTACATTAGGAAACAGTCCTTTAATAGCAATCTCTCCAACGACAAAGTGACAACCTGTAGGTTCTGATTGCGTATGGAAATGTTGTAGAGACGAGCGAACCATTGGCTGTCTAGTATCAACCAATAATTACACTCAGCATCTACATTTTCGAGCTTATTGACACTCTTACGAAACTGCTGCTTGTAGTAAAAACGTAAAAACATTCCAGCACAATACGCAGTTGGAGGATTTTCGACCTGTCCACCTGTATAGGTAAAACTATGACAAAATGCTTTCATGCTGGAGAGGATTTCTTCAACATTCCGACAGTCTCTTGGACTGTCCAACTGGAAAGTTATGGAAAAGATGTGGGAATACGTTTCACGTGCGTTGAACGAGGTTATACTGCACAGCAAGCCCTGCTGCTTCAGTACGGTTTGAAGCCCCCAGTTTTGAGAGAATGTTGCTTACGTGATACCGCACTGTGTTTCGGCTTATTCCTAGTGTCTGAGCGATTTCTTCATTGTTCAATCCCTCTGCCACTAGGTTCAACACCTCGCGCTCTCGCTCAGTAAGATCATAGCCGAGGCGTGGAGACTGAGAGACCGAATGGATGAGGGCCTGCGTCGCCTCAGGTGCTAGCGTGGGCCTTCCCGCGTGAGCTGCCCTTATCGCTTCCGCCAAGTCACTCGGGGGAACGTCCTTCAAAAGATAACTGATGGCTCCTGCCTTAAGAGCTTTGTGAACGAGATCTTCCTCTTGAAAACTGGTCAAAGCGATAACACGGATTTCGGGGAAACGAGAGGCTATGACTTGAGTTGCTAAGACGCCATCCATCCTCGGCATCACCATATCCATTAAGACAATGTCCGGCTCCACGTGGGAACACACCTCCAATGCTTTCTCCCCATCCTCCGCCTCCGCAACTACCTCAATATCATCGATGGTCGACAGGAAGTACTTTAATCCCCCGCGCACGACCGCATGATCATCGACAATTAAGACTCTTATGGTTTCTTGTTCAGTCATAGATTCGATCCCTGATACATTTTACCAATCAATGAAAACTTGTGTTCCTTGTTTAGGCTTGCTATCAATTTTCAATGTGATTCCTGACCTCTCAGCGCGCTCACGCATAATGCCGATACCAAGACTTCCTGGAAATTCCTGCTCTGTGATGAAGCCTACTCCGTCATCGATGATAAGTAGCTGCCCACTGTTTTCTTTGGAACTTAAGGATACTTGGACCTCACTCGCTTCCGAGTGTTTTGCTACATTGTTAAGCGCTTCCTGGGTAATGCGGTAGAGTGTTACTTGCAGATCAGTGGGAAGAGCGCTGTCTGCGAGTACCTCAAAGTGAACCGGGATTCCCGCTCGACTCGTTACAGCCTCGCACAAAGGTCTCAAAATCTCTCCCAGCGACTTCTCGGTCAACGCAGATGGCCTCAACTCCACAAGCAAAGTCCGCATTTCAGCCAGCGCGCCTCGCGTAAGCCGCCTCAACTCATGTAGTCCTTTGCGTCCACGATCAGGAGATTGCTCCAAAGCGTCCGGAAGAGCCTCAGCGATCAGACTTGCTGAGAAGAGTGTTTGGGTGACGGCATCATGCAAGTCGCGCGCGATTCGGCTTCGCTCAGCATCAATAGCAGCCTCCTGTGCTTGTTGATAGAGTTGGGCGTTGTCGATAGCAACAGCCACCTGATTGGCGAGGCTTTGAACGAGATCCAGGAATTCTCCTTTGAAATATTCAGGATGATTGTGAACAATACTCAAAGTCCCGATAACGTTATCCTTGGAAACCAATGGAACTCCAAGCCATGAGAAACCTTCTGACATCCTTGGAATGGCAATGGAGGAGATGCGCCCTATTACATCCATCAACTCTTGACTCTCACGAATATCCCTGAAGTATATGGGTCTCCTTGCATCCAACATGACCTGAATGAGTGGGTGATCCTCTGCTGTGAACTCAAGGGATTGCATGTCGACAGGTACTGTCGGACCTTGATATGCCTTGACCATCATTGTTTCCCCGGAACGAGTCAGCACAGTAGCGTTATCATAGTCCATAACAGTTTTGACCTTCTCTAGCACGAGGTTGAGGAGAGGCTCCAATTCAAGGGTAGAAACAACATCTTTCGATACCGCCATTAATATTGAAAGCTCATCATGAGCCTTCTGGAGAGCTTCATTGGCTTGCATACTTTCGTAAACCCGCCCCATTCGTTCAGCGATGGCATTGATTAGTTGTCGTTCCTCGAACAGGAATGGTCCTTCAACCTTATGACCTAGTTCTTCAAAGTAGCATACCTCCAGATAACCAACTTTCTTCTCCCTCACAAAAATGTCGCTTTTCAAACTCCAGGCTGTCTCTCTGAAGTTCTGGGTCTTATACTCCACTCCATCCAGAACCAGACGTGAGCAGGTAAGTTCCGGATATTGAAAACCCGAAGGGATAACAGCGACTGTACCGTCGAAGATCTCCGCCAGCGTGATATCCCTCCTTTCGATTAGATTCGAGATATGAAAGAGACAATTAAGTTCCATAACACGCTTGCTCAGATCTCGTGTACGTTGTTGTAAGGCCTCCTCGGATTCTTTCGAGGCGGTGATGTCATAGTAATGTTCAATTCTCCCACCAGAGAATAAGCCGGATCTAATTGGATGGCTTCGATGCTCCAGCCAGCGTTCTTCACGTCCATTTTCAGGGATGACATGGCACTCAAAACTCTCTAGAGGTCGGTTGTCATCATAGGTCGCAAGTATCTTATCGGCAAAGCCTTCAGGATCTTCCACCGTATCCATGATTCGCTCGCGAACGAGTGAGCGCGTCGCTTTGCCAATAAGCTGCTCCCGATCCACGCTGAAGAATTCCTCATAAGCTCGATTGACCCAGACGATATTAAATTTCGCATCAAGAATACATACACCGACTGCAGAACTATCGATGACATCATCCGTCAGAGAGCGGTATCTCTCCTCACTTTCCAACAAAGCACGTTCGGAGGCTTTCCGCTCAGTGATGTCCTCCTTAATAGCGACATAGTGAGTGATCTCACCTTCGGTATTTCTAATGGGTGAAATAGAAGCAGATTCCCAATAAAGGGTTCCACTCTTTTTCCTATTCAGGAATTCACCGCGCCACTCTTCTCCAGAGGTGATTGTCTCCCAAAGTAAGCTATAGAAAGCAGTGGAATGGTATCCAGACTTGAGGATAGATGGTTTTTTATTAATTGCCTCTTCCGAGGAGTATTCGGTAAGATCTTCGAACATCGGGTTGACATACTCGATGTTTCCTCCAGCATCGGCGATAATAACTGCCACGCTACTTTGCTCAACCGCTCGTGAAAGTTTCCGGATCTCATCCTCTGTCTCCTTTCTGGATGTGATGTCCTCCACCATCGCCAGGTAATAAAGGAACTCTCCATTCTCGTCGCGAACTGCCGTAACAAATAAGGAGACCCAAACTAAACGCTTTCTCCTTCGTTGAAAACTCTGTTCAGCTTTATAGGTAGGAATCTCACCGCGATAGAGTTTATCTAGATTATCCACATAGGCTGTGGCATACTCTTCTGGGACACTTTCAGAAACTGTACGATTAAGAAGCCACCTTTCTGGGACACCCATGATCTCGCACAGCATCTCATTTACACCAACGAAACGCCGCTCCTTATCTATGATGGCCATACCCAGCGGCCCATCCTCAAAGACCTTGCGGAAACGTTCTTCGCTCAACCGCAGTGCCTCTTCAATCTCTTTACGCCCAGTGATGTCGCGAATGATACTACCGGCGAGCAAACCCTCCTCTGTCTCAATAGGGAAAATGGAAGCTTGGATGAAGGCTCTAGAGCCATCTGGTCGTACGATTTCGTTTTCCCGTAATTCATCAAGCCATGGTGCTTCCGCTGTTTTGAAGTAGTCCGTGAGCACATTCCTGATTTCTTGCGTTCTGCCTGGTGTTCTGCGTATCTCAGGCGCTACCTCGATTTGCACATCCCAAAGGTCACGACCTAATACATCCTCCTTCTTTAATCCGACAATTCCTTCTGCAGATTGATTCCATTCAATAATCTTTCCATTTTGATCTGATAAGACAATGGCATCATCGGATTGTTCAATGATGCTTCTGAACTTTTTCTCGCTCTCCCGAAGAGCTTCCTCGGCACGCTTGCGCTCCGTGATATCTGAAATGATTCCGATAATTCCATTGACATGTCCTTCCGAATCCAGAAGGGTTGCTTTATCAAAAATGACATCCCTCATTTCGCCACCCTCGCGCTGAACTTTCCACTCGTAGCGCTGGCTCCCTGGATTCTCAAACAGCTCCTTATCCTTCGCGAAATACGTATCTGCAATCTCTTTTGGTGAAATGTCGTAAACAGTTTTACCGACAAATTCGCTTTCGGGGACGCCGAGGAATTCTTCGAAGGCTTGGTTTCCTCCGGTGTAACACCCATCTGCATCCTTATAGAATATTGGATTAGGGATGGTGTCTAAGAGAGTTTGCAGAAAGTTCAGTTGTTCCTCTAACGCCCTTTGTGCATGCATACGTTCTGTAATATCTGTCATTACCCCCTGAACACCGGTAACATCCCCATCTTCCATGATTGGCTTACTCGATGTATACATCCAACGAACATCGCCCGACTTAGTCGTTATGCGATAACGGTTTCCAGTCACTTCTCCCGCCATGATCCGTGAAAAATTCTCGCGCAGTCGGTCGATATCCTCTGAATCCATAAACTCATTGAAGTTCTTACCAATGATTTCGGAAGGATGGAATCCGAGAAACGATTCAATCGCTGGGCTAACATACGTCACAACGCCCGTATGGTCAGTGGAATAAATTACATCACTGATATTCTCAACAAGATCACGATACTTCTGTTCACTCTGCTGTCTTGCCTCCTCCGCCTCAATCCGATCCGTCACATCTGCCAGTGTTAGCACTAAACCGGTCACAACCCCTGAGCCATCCAAAATAGGCGTCAGACTCCAATCCCAGTAACTCACCCCGCGCTCAGGGTGCTCAGCATATTCAAATGGCTTTGCATAGGTGAAGTAAGGTTCTCCAGTCTCGACAACACGACGGAAGATGGATTCATTTTCCTCATTTGGGTATAGGTTAAAGTGGTTCTTCCCTGGGAAATAAGATGGTTCGCGTTCATCTGCAGAGGCATAAGCTTTGTTCACCCGGATGAAATTGAATTGCGGATCCAGGAATGCCATGAGCAGGGGGGTATGATCAACTATTGTTTCGATCAATCGAGTTGTCTCCCATAGCTCCTCTTCGGCTTTCACACGTTCAGTCACTCGGGAGAGTGTTAATACCAACCCATCGACGATACCCTCCTCATTCTTCGTCGGCACGATGCTCCAATCATAAAAATCTCTAGTGTCCTGAGATTCTTGAGTTTTGCGAAAATCATCTGCATATGCACGATATGGGAACCCTGACTCAATAACTCCCTGGAAGATTTCTTGTTTTCCTGTCTCGGGATAGATTTTGAAGAAATTTTCCCCTTGGAATTCAGTTGGTTCCCGACCCTCGGCCCTGGCAAATGTATCGTTAACCCTCAGGAAGTTATAATCTGGATCTAAGTACGCGAGCTCCAAGTCTGTGGTATCAAAGATTGTTTCAAGAAGCGTAGTTGTATTCCTAAGCCTCTCTTCGGCTTCCCGCGACTCAGTGATATCTTCCCCGATGGATTGATATTCAACCGGGCAACCATCTTCATCAAATAAAGCCCTGTCAGTCCATCGTTGCCAGCGCTCAGTCCCATCTGGCGCCAATACTTTGTGTTCATAGGTTGTTACTGGTTTTTCCAAGGTTAACGAGGAGTAATGATCTTGTACTCGATCCCGATCCTCCTCTGGAATGAAATTGAAGAAGTTGTACCCAACCAATTCCTCTGGTTTCCGATTGAAATAACTTCCGTAATTCTTATTCACGTAAGTCAGGTTGCCATCGGGCTGAAAACGGCACACGAGAACAGGCATATCCTCAACAACTGAACGATAACGTGCCTCACTGTCGCTTAGGGCTTTCTCAACCCTCTTCCTTTCAGTGATATCTGTAATAATCCCAAGGATTGCGTCTTCTCCCATACAGTTCATCAACTCTGTAGAAATGATGGCATCAAGTATTTTCCCGTCCTTTGTGATTAAGGAATAATCATAAGGAGGGATGTTCTTGCCTTCCAAATGAATGGCAAAGTTTCGTTTAATCAGTTCCTTAGATTCAGGCGCGATCAAGTCAAAGAAATCAAATTCGCGTGCTAGGAACTCGGCGCGGGTATAACCCATCACATCTTCACACCTTTGATTTACATAAACCACCCTACTACCTGAGTTGATGAAAATCATGTTCGGAGATCGTTCTGCGAGCGCTCTAAATTTCTCTTCAGACTCTGTAAGAGCTGCGAAAGCTTTCGAACGTTCAGTGATATCACGAAACATAACCTGAACTGCCGGTTTTCCATCAAAGGTAGTGGATACGCCCATGAGTTCAATTTCGATGGTCTCTCCATCCGAGCGGATAATCTTCTGTTCGATAGGAGAAACCACTCCTTCTTCATGCACTTGTTGAAGTCTCGTACGGACAATCTTTTTGAAATCCTGATGAACGATATCATCCACCGACATGCCAATGACCTGATCAGGATAATCCGCCCCAAGGATTTCCGCTCCTGACTGGTTGATATAGACGATTTTCCCATCACAATGAATGGCAGTGCCGTCAAATGCTTTCTCAACCAGGTTTTGGAACCTCTGCCCCTCCGCATCTTCCCTTTCCAATGTTCTCTTCAACCGTATGACGCAAGCGATCCACGAAAGAAATGCTTGATTTGGAATGGGCCATGCCATGGATTCATCCACAATCCCACGATAAGCATCCATTTTGGTATCTGGTGAAGTACCATTTTCCGCTATTAGGACAACGAATGGAGCAACGTGAATTTTGGAGCTCCTCAATTGATGACATAGTTCATGAGGATCTTCATCCACATGATCAGCCATAAGTAAAATCAGGTCCGGCTGACGTCGCTTGACAATGTCTACAGCTTCTTTACTTGACAATGCTGAGGCAATGTCATATGTCTCCGTGTGCAGGACTCCAGTGATATCTTCAACGATTTCATTATCATTACTGATAACAAGGATCTTGGTTAATTCGTCCATGTCTACCCCTCATTCAGTTCGCTCAATTCAAAGAGTTTATGAACACATTCATTGTTGCTTTTTGCGTCGTAACTATCTGATGGAAGTATATTCATTCACGATGATGGTCAGAAAAACTCGTGTTCGCAGTCCGCTTGACATAGACTTATCTCATGGTTCTGACCGCCTTGAACATGTTAACAACATAACATCCCAGGCAAATCATACCAGCGAATCTGCACACGACGTATATGAAAATTCTCTTAAGGAAAAGGGGAGAAGAACAGGCTCAAGCAAGAATAAAACAATTGTTACTATTCGGAGATCGATATCCAAAATCGTAAATAACCTGACAGGACATTACCCTTAAAGATAAACGACTTGAAGGTATTCCGGCATGTGATAAATCACCTTACCTGAATAATTGAGTGCTGAATATATTAGGCTCTATTCCAATAAATATCAGAATTACCGGTCTCTCAGTTGCCCACGCAATTGGATATCAAACTACGCAGCGAGCTTGGAATGAGCTTTAACCTCATCAGCATCTTCAACGCCCAGCCAAAAATGATCTGGCAAGACGGTGTTGCTTGTAAGCACTTTTAGACCATTAATCTCAGAAGGGAGATCCTCACCGGCCATACGTGGATGAATATAACAAAGGTTCGGCACCCGGCCATATTTGTCCTGATAATATTCAGAAGCTCGCTCGATCCGCACATCCATGGTCTTTTTTGCGTCACCATCGTACCAAAGCATCCCAACATTCATAATTTCCTCCGGTAGTGATAGGTACTTACAATTAGTCTTACATTTCAAGGCGTATGTATAATGAGATCAAGATCAGTCGAAGAACGGGTCTGCCACTTCACAGCTAGCAACCGATTACTCGAAATGCACGATCCACTTCCCTCCGCACATCATTACCCTAAATACAGAGGTCGAAACGACGCCTCAAAGTATCCCGCTCATCCTTCGGAATAGCATGCCATCGAATTCCTCGAATAGCGCCTTCAATTGCATAGAGCATGTTGTAGCATGCGGAGATGTCGGTCTGACCGATCCTATTAACAGCCTCAACACTTCCCACAGCTGCCAACTCCTCATAATTCGTGACGCCGATGCCAGACAATTTCTCGGCTAGAACCTCCCCAATATTAGGTAGTTTAGTTAGGTCATCCATCGTTAATTCTCCTCAGATTGTGAGGAACTCAGTTATTCCCCATCGACAATTCAACGAATTGAATACTTTTCTTGTACTTCATTCAGCGAACGTGAGATCCGCCTCTTTCTCGCTATTCCCAAAGGGGCATGTTTCGTGCCAGAGAAAAGTCTGCAATTTACCATGTCACTTAACGTCCACGGAGTATCGGAGGAGACCTTGCATTATATGGATTCAGTTTATATTCGAGTCACACACACGATCCTCACTACATCTCAGACAAATCTGGGTTGTCAACGGAGAACGAACCGTCTAAAGTCAAACTTTTTGGATCCATCCTCTAGCCATCTATAGCAAGACAGGATCAAGGGTCCGTTCTCACCATAACGAACGGAGATCTTTCTGATGAACATCCTTGCTTCGTGCTGTACGAATTGAACTTACGGCTACTTGAAGATCCTTTACTGGCATCCAAGCAACCTGAGAGTGAATCCAGCCTCCATCCAAGTGGAACTCGAATTGTCCCACGCTTGGTGACTTACTTATCTCACGAGAAGTTTTCCTCCGCGCCCTCGCGATGACTGATTCTTCACGACGCCACTTCATGACTCGCGCATTCCTGAACCCATCATTTTCAGTAGCAATCATGTGTATGCCCGTATCAGATCCAATTCGAATGATCTTATCCATTTTGGAAATTAGCACCTTCCCGCGCGGTTCCAACCTCTCAATATCATCAATAAGGAGGACAAGGTCCGGATAATGAATATTGAATCGCTTGCGGCGTTCTGCTTCTTCATATAACCAATCCACGATCTCTAATGCATAGTCAATGTCGCAAGCGACCTCTGCCAACGCGTGAGGTAAGCTCTCGATGCAGGTTAATTCCCTTCCACTAAGATCGATCCCTAAGAACTGTAGCTGCGAAGGCCGGCTTGCGAATGCCAGCGAGAGTAGAATTGTTCTCAACAACTCAGACTTCCCCGAGCCAAGTTTCCCAGTGACAAACATATGCCACGTTTTCATTCGGCGAAGGTTGATCAACAATGGCTGACCATTGGTCGAAATCCCGATGACTGCTGTCAGCGGGAGAAGCCCACGGAGATCTTCTAATAAAGGAAGGAGTCTAAGCTCATTATCATTCTTTATTGGAAGATCGAGAGCCAATCCATCCTCGACTTCAGCAACTCGCACTTGATAAACTCCCATGGCCTCAGCCACTCTCTTGGTGACACGATGGATTCGTTGACTCTGTTCCTGGGAAAGCGGTGTAAGATGATAGCGTACCCATTCCTGACCTACCTCCCCTCCATGCACCCGGATGGGAATCTCGTATGATGAGAGAACTTCTTCAATACGATCCGCCAAACGATCGAGCAACCCCCGCTCAACTCTTGAGACCGGCATTTACCACCTCACGATACCACCGTAAGTAGAACATTTGTTCTTCTCCTATCATAACGAACATTTGTTCGTATGTCAAGTCCCTCACACGTCTTTGCGAGGGGCCCATAACTTCCATGTCATTGCGAGGAGGCGGCAACATGGTTGCCGAGATCCTTCGCTTCGCTCAGGATAGTCTCCGCAATCCCCAAGAGCCAATGCGAGGATGCTTGTGAAGGAGGAAATTGCATCGCCACGGCGTGACTCGCAATCACAGGAGAGTGTGGAGGAGACTAACTCACCACTCCAAATCCAATGCTCACACAGCAGTTCTCGACCTACTGTGCTACAATCAGGTGTGAGCAGGAAATTGTCCACAAAATGAGTGATTTACGTCCCTCCCCAATTGCTGGGACCTGGTACCCTGGAAATCCAGACGCCCTTCGACAGTCCATCGAGAGTCAATTGGCGTTGGTAGATCCCAAACCACCGGAAGGTGAGATCGTTGGGGTGATTGCACCCCACGCAGGCCATCGTTACTCTGGTGGCGTTGCTGCTCATGCATTTCGAATCTTAGAAGGACTGGAGCCTGAAGTCGTCGCGGTTATATCACCTCTCCATTCCCCTTATCCAGGGGATGTCTTTACCACGGATCATGATGCCTATTCAACACCACTCGGTGAGATACCAATCGCCCGTGATATCCTGGATCGACTCGAGTCATTATTGGAGGATCCCCTGAAATTCGTTCGTCTGCGAAATGATTCGGAGCATTCACTCGAGATCGAGCTTCCTTTCCTACAAGAAGTAATAAAACGACCTTTCAAGTTACTTCCATTGATGGTGCTGAAACAGACTAAGGCTGTTACTGAAATCCTCGGTCACGCGCTGGCACAGACACTCAATGATGAAGTGAGCATCCTAGTAGCCAGCTCGGATCTCTCTCATTTCTACCCTGCCGCCATCGCCCACCAATACGACACAGAAGTTCTCAAAAGGATTGAAGCCTTTGATCCAGTTTCCGTGATCACTGCAGAGGAAGAGGGAGTGGGTTTTGCTTGTGGTCGAGGAGCGGTGGCCACAGTGCTGTGGGCTGCGAAGGACCTTGGAGCCAATAAGGTAGAGATCCTCGCCTACGCGCATTCCGGAGATGTGACCGGCGACAACTCATCGGTCGTTGGATACGGCGCAGCGGCAATTCTCCAGACTCACGAATGAGACCCAAAATCTTTCCAACATACTTAGCGGAAATGGTATAAGAGGATATTTGTAGACAATGGAAAACTCAGTTGTTCTCGACTTACTCGCAATAGGCGCAGTCATCCTACTGGTGCTCGCGAACGGCTTTTTCGTCGCAGCCGAGTTCGCACTTGTGAGCGTCCGTAAAACGCGCATTGCAGAACTCATCGCTCAGGGAAACACTCGCGCTAAGTGGGTAAAAAGAGTTATCGAAGATCCAGATAGGTTTATCGCTGCCACCCAACTTGGGATTACCCTTGCCAGCCTTGGGTTGGGCTGGATCGGCGAACCGGCTCTCAGCAGGTTTCTGTTGCCCGTCATTCAGATATTCCCACCCGAACTCGAAGAGCAGGTTTCTCACAGTTTAGCGGCAGGGATTTCCTTTGCCATCATCACATTCCTACATGTCGTCGTAGGAGAACTGGCACCTAAATCCATCGCGCTTCAAAGTTCCGAACGAACGTCACTCATAGTCGCTCAACCCACAGCTTGGGCAGAGTGGATTTTCAGACCTGCTATCTGGTTACTGAATGGTTCTGGAAACGCATTCCTGCGCATGCTTGGCTTCGAAAACCCTTCCGCACATGAGTTGGTCCACTCACCCGAGGAACTGAAAATGCTTGCCTCTGCCAGCGCTGAGACCGGCATGGTCAAGGATAGCGAAGAGGAGATGCTTCACGGTGTGCTTGAATTCGGGGATATGCTTGTTCGCCAGGTAATGGTTCCCCGTACGGAGATGGTCGCAATTCCTGCAGATGCCTCTCTCGAAGCTGCCATTGAGGTGGCAATCCAACACAACTTTACAAAACTGCCCGTGTATGAAGAAAGCATGGATAACGTCGTGGGCGTCCTTCACCTCAACGACCTTGTTCGTGCGCTTCATGGTGAAAATCACGATGAAAACATCGCTCGTGACCTCATGCGTGAGGCTATCTTTATTCCCGAAACAACCCAACTTTACAATCTGTTAAACCAATTTCGAAACCGAAGGCAGCACATCGCAATCGTGCTCGATGAGTACGCAGGTACCGCAGGAGTTGTTACACTGGAGGATGTCCTGGAAGAGATCGTTGGTGAAGTAAGCGACCCATTCGATGACGAGCCAGAAATCAAACCGCTCCCGGATGGATCCTCTTCCATTGATGGGCTGACCCTAATTACTGAAGTTAATACTCACTTCAATCTTGAATTATCCGATCAAAACTACGATACCATCGCCGGGTTTATCCTTGGACGACTGGGCCGAATGGCGAGAGTTGGGGACACGGTCTATGTGGATGGCATTGAGTTGCGAGTGATCGCGATGGATGGCCTCCGCATTGCGCGCGTCTCACTATCACAGCCCGAAACTAAAGAGGATAATCCGGCAACCGCATCATCGGAAGAATAGCCTCGATGTTCGTCGAGGTTGCGGTAAACTTGCCTCCCGTACGTGGGACATTCCACTACCACCTCCCACCAGAGTTGCAGAATCGAGTTCTCCCTGGGCACCTGGTAACGGCCGGATTCGGCTCGCGCATGGTCCAGGGTGTTGTTCTTTCACTGACAGACACATCACCCGTCCCGGAGACTCGTCCCATAGAGACCCTACTTGATCCAAACCCAGTCATCACTCCTGCTCAAATGGATCTTGCAAGATGGTTAGCGGATGAAACTCTCTCGCCAATCATCGAATGCATCACGATCATGCTTCCACCTGGTCTTAGCCAACAAGCAGATTCACTTTATGAACTTCTGGAGGTCGGAGGAGAGGCGCAGTCAACCACCGAAGGGAGGCTATTACAGTTGTTGGAGAAGCGCGGACCCTTACGCGGAAGGCAGATTAAGAATGCACTTCCACGAATGGCATGGAAGAAGGCGGCAGAAGATTTGCTTAGACGCGGTGTCATCGACCGATCCTCTATCCTCCAACCTCCCAGCGTCCATCCTCGCCATGTCCGGACTGCGAGACTCTCCGTTCACCCGGATACCGCAAGGGAAAGGGTTACCCAAATAGGGAGAGCCAACAGTAAAGCTGCGAAACGAAGGGCTGCAATCGTTGAAACGTTGATTGCTGAAGTGGAACCCCTCGAAGTCACCTGGATATACGCAGAGAGCGGAGGCAGCTTTGCAGACTTGCGAACTTTGGAGGCTGAAGGCCTCATCGCCTTGAGCGAGGCTGAAGTGTGGCGCGACCCGCTTACGCATCTGGATTTTATCCCCACCGAAGCACCGACCCTCACGCGTGACCAATCTGTTGCCTGGGAGAAAATCGTGGAACAATTCCGTGAAGTGGAAGGTCAGAAACTACCCTTTCTCCTTCACGGTGTCACCGGATCGGGTAAGACAGAGATCTATTTACGGGCGGTAGCAGAAGCCATCGATGATGGCAGGGGAGCTATTGTACTGGTTCCAGAGATCTCCCTTACACCCCAGACCATACGACGCTTTGTAGCCCGCTTTCCAGGACAGGTTGGCCTGGTGCATTCCCAACTTTCCAAAGGTGAGCGCTATGACACCTGGCGGCGTTGCCGGTCTGGTGATCTAAAGGTCGTCGTTGGACCTCGCAGTGCGCTCTTCACTCCCATGCCCGATATCGGGCTTATCATTCTCGATGAATCCCACGATGAGTCCTACAAAGAGCAAGGGCAGGTTCCTCGCTATCATGCCCGCGAAACGGCCATAACGTACGCCAAGATCCTCAACGCGATTTGTATCCTGGGCAGTGCAACACCGGATATCACCACAATGTTCCGTGTGGAACAGGGCGAGTTACAGTATGTGACTCTGCCCCAACGCATCCTGGGTCACCATCAACGGATTCAAAGCCAATCAGAGCGGCTTGGTATCGAAACGAATTACAGACCTATTGAAGCAGAAGCAGACACTATTGAACTGCCACCGATTCGAGTCGTTGACATGCGACAAGAGCTTCGTGCAGGAAACCGGTCCATCTTCAGCCGGCCTCTACAGGCGGCGCTTGCTGACACACTACAAGCTGGCCATCAAGCCATTCTATTTTTAAATCGTCGCGGCCTAGCAACCTACATATTCTGCAGAGACTGTGGAGAAGCCCTGCATTGCCCACGCTGCGAGACACCGCTCACATTTCACCGGGGCGAAGATGAACTCCTATGCCACCACTGTGGTTATCAACGTCATATGCCTGCGAAGTGTCCAAATTGTGGCAGCCAACGCATTAAACAATTCGGAGCTGGTACCCAACTCATCGAACGAGTCATCAATGAGACTTTCCCAGAGGCCCGCACGTTGAGATGGGATCGCGATACCACCCGCAAGAAAGGCTCCCATGAGGTAATCCTTGCTCACTTCGCCGCACACCGTGCGGATTTACTGATTGGAACACAGATGATTGCGAAAGGCCTCGATATCCCACTCGTTACGTTGGTTGGCGTTGTTTCTGCCGATGTAGGTTTGAACATGCCGGACTATCGATCCGCAGAACGCGTCTTCCAGGTCCTCACCCAGGTTGCTGGACGAGCCGGGCGGGGGATCCTCGGCGGGCATGTGATTTTACAGACGTACCAACCCGAGCATTATGCAATCCAGGCCGCCTCAGAACACGATTACGGATCTTTCTACAAGGATGAACTTCACCACCGTCAAACCCTTGGTTACCCACCTTTTAAACGATTGGCACGTTTGTTATTCAGACATCACAATGCTCAAACCGCCGAAAGGGAAACGCTGCGATTAGCTGGAGCGTTACGTAAAGCCATCGTCTCATCGGAAGATGGTGCCGAACTCATAGGACCAGTACCATGTTTCTTCATGAAGCTTAGGGGAGAATTCCGCTGGCATATCATCATCCGAGCTGATCAGCCAGCACGTTGGATCCCAGAAACCCTCCCCGAAGGTTGGATCGTGGACGTTGATCCTGTTTCGCTTTTATGAGCTACTGCAAAAACCATATAGACCTACTCTCTGATCACTCAATGTATGACCCACGCCGGTCCTTCTGACACATCTCTCCACCATAAAAAAAGCCTCCTGATCGGATCAGGAGGCCTTATATTGAACTCTCCAGCATAAACCTCACTTATTGCATCAGGCGTACACTTCCGATTGTCGGTAGAGTGTCTCACGGATCGAAAAAACCTGGCGTCGCAGGCCGTCATCGGTCTCCAACCGATCGGTGATCTTCTCATATCCATACATCACTGTCGTGTGATCTCTTCCGCCCAAGGCCTCACCGATTTGCGGGAGCGAAGCACTCGTTTCCTCGCGGATCAAGTACATTGCGACCTGTCGTGGTAGGGCTACTTCCCTTGAACGTTGTTTACCAATTAAGCGTTCTTCATCGATCCCAAATTGCTCAGCAACGACACGGATAATGCGCTCTGGCGTCAATGTGCCGCCACGCGGCAATAAGTCCACCAGAGCAGATTCAATTAACTCGGCTGAAAGTGGCATACCGCTTAGATCTGAAAAAGCTAGAACGCGTGTGAGTGCTCCTTCAAGTTCACGAATGTTGCTCTGTACCCTCTGCGCGATGATTTCCAGTAATTCTACGGATACGGATCTGCCCAGCCGCTCGGCGTTCGAACTTAGGATCGCAAGGCGGGTTTCATAGTCAGGGGCTTGAATATCCGCTGTCAAACCCCATTCAAATCGCGAACGAAGTCGCTCCTCAAGAGTCACCAATGCCTTAGGGGGCCTATCTGAGGAAATCACCAACTGTTTATCTTGCCCATGCAGCGTATTGAAAGTGTGGAAAAATTCCTCCTGTGTCGATTCCTTACCGGCGATGAATTGAATATCATCGATGAGCAGTACCTCGATACGGCGATAACGATCTCGAAAAGCATCCGTCGTGTGGTTTCTGATGGCGTTGATCAGATCATTGGTAAATTCTTCAGAGGACACATAGAGCGCCTGGAGCCCTGATGCCAGGCATGCGTTCCCAACAGCATGCAGCAGATGCGTCTTTCCAAGCCCGACGCCGCCGTATAGAAATAGAGGGTTGTAAGCACGGGCAGGGCTCTCAGCAACTGCCTGGGCCGCGGCTGCCGCGAGGCGGTTACTCGGTCCGACAACAAAGTTGTCAAATGAGTATCGAGCGTTAATATTGGATTTCACGGTTCCATTTGTCACCAATGGAACGGGCATATGTTGAACCTTAGGGGGTTTTTGAACCTCTTCTTCTGGATCGCCATGCCATACGACGAATCGAACCTCAACGCTACGACCTGCAATGCTCGTAAGCACACGTGCAACAGTGGATTGTAAACGATCCTCAAGCCAGTCTCGAGCGTAGGCATTCTGAACGCCAATAATGAATGTCCCATCCTCATAGGTGAGAAATTCCGCATCGCGAACCCAGGTGTCAAAAGCTGCTCTCGGCATTTCCAATTGAAGTTGTCCGATCGCAGCATCCCAGAATCGCTCTGCGTTCATGTTCTCCTCCATGACATCATAGCGCCGTGGCACAAACTGATCTACAGATCTGGGTAGACCTATAAAAACCACTTTCCCTAGTATGTCTTCCTTTTTGATTTTGATCCTTGCTGCCTAAGAGGCGGCGTGTAGCGGCATTCATGCTGCAGTTGATTGGCCCTATATCCCCGCTTCGAGCCCTGCAACATTCATGGTGAAATTCTAGCAAAACTTGTGAGCCGCTTCAATGCGTTTAGCTTACGGGAATCTAAAAAGAATCAAAGTTTTAAGATCGTATAATGTTAAAGGAGTGCTGGAATCCCAATTTCAACTCAGTGACCGTATTGTCATGATCCCACCGAATCGAACCCCAACTCATTGGGGGCACCTGCGCTGCATACCCACATATTGGACTTTGTGGCTGCCTCAAACGTCTATTTGATGAAACTAACATTTACCTTAAAAGAAATTATGGGCGGCAACGTAATTTGCATTCGCGCGGAAGCTCAAAATTGGGGCTTCCGCGCGTCGACAATCCCGTTTTTATGACTATCAAAGCCTTTTTTTCGTCACAACCTTCAAATGAATGGACATTTTTTAACAAGGAGGCTCTACACGCGGCAATTAGGGCATAGAAAAATGAGATTGTTCAATCCACTGGCTTCACATGCTTACCTATCCATTAAAGGCCATCTTAATGGCTTCACGTACCGAACGCACGCCGATTAAATCCATCCCTTCGGGTATATCACTCTTTGGCAATGTAGCTTGTGGAGCGATCACTCGACTAAAGCCGAGGTTCGAAGCTTCCTTTAACCTGGCAGCTAGTTGCGGCACGGTGCGCACTTCCCCGGAGAGTCCGATTTCTCCAAGCACTGCCAAATCTCCAGCAATGGGTTTGTCTCGAACTGATGATGTGATAGCAAGTGCCATCGCCAGATCAACTGCTGGCTCATTAACTCTCAATCCACCAACAATGTTGATAAAAACGTCCTGATCAGCAAGACGTATACCAACTCTCCTTGTGAGCACCGCCACCGTCAATAGGAGTCGGTTGAAATCAACGCCGTTTGCTGTCCTCCTTGGGTTGCCGAAAGTCGTCATGCTTGTTAGCCCCTGCACCTCAACAAGAAGAGGGCGAGTTCCCTCCATCGTTACAGCGATAGTCGAACCTGGAGCATCGGTCACACGCTCCTTAAGAAAAGCCTCGGACGGATTCGGCACTTCGAGCAATCCCTTCGTAGTCATTTCGAAAACCCCTACTTCAGAGGTAGCGCCAAAGCGGTTCTTAACCGAACGCAGTAGCCGATACGCATGGAATGCATCCCCCTCCAAGTAAAGGACAGTGTCCACGATGTGTTCAAGAACTTTAGGACCTGCAATAGCTCCTTCCTTAGTAACATGTCCTACCAGAAAAATTGCACTTCCAGATGATTTTGCCAGGGCTTGCAACCGTGTAGCGCATTCACGGACCTGAGAGATGGAACCAGCCCCTGATTCGAGATCCGCAACCTGCATGGTTTGAATGGAATCAATCACCACCAAACGAGGACTAAGTTCTTGAATATGTTCGATGATACCTTCTAAATGAGTCTCAGTAAGTAGAAATAGATCTTGCGGCAGTTGATCCTCGGATATCAGCCGTAGTGAACGAGCTTTCAACTGCCGTTCCGATTCTTCTCCAGATACATAAAGGACTGGCGCAACTCTCGCAATTGCAAGTGTCATCTGGATAAGCAGCGTGGATTTTCCGATACCCGGATCTCCTCCGATCAGGACAACAGATCCTGGCACAACACCTCCGCCTAACACACGCGCGAGCTCCTCAATGTGTAGCGGTAGACGTTCCTCTACGTCACCCTCGATCTCCGTCAACCTTCGCGGCTCTGAGACCGCTACGCTTGATGCTGGAGTAGCCCCCCTTCCTTTGGAGACGACCTCCGCTACCATGGTATTCCAGCTACCACATTGTGGGCATTTTCCCAACGCTTTTGCAGCCTTGCGACCGCATTGCTGACAGACATATTCAACTCTTGCCTTCGCCACATCTCCTCCAGTCTCCTCGCATTATAAAGTCGCAGAACGGAGATACAAGTGAAGATGCTCCTTCTGGTCTTGATCAGCGACTGTATGTCTTGCTCAATTCTAGCTCGAAAAAGATGCTCCACAGTCTGCAGTTGATCTATTTTCGTATTGTACGTCGAGATAGATGCCTCAAATGATAAAGGCGGATATTCTTGCGGGACAAGTCCTCACCTAAACGATTACCACCACCAAGGGTTTTGTCTAATAAATGAAGACGGGGCGCAACTATGATGCACCCCGTCCATTTCTTCATTTGGCAATTTTCGCTATAGCGAATTCACTTGGATTGCAGAAAATCTCCCGTTACAAACCTGGGCTTATCCAGCAGCTAGCACTTCGGGTTCTTCGTCCTCCTCACGCGCTTCATCTAGCTTAAGGACGATTTCATCATCCTTGGTATCGATCAGAATGTCGTCTCCGTCATTAAATTTCCCTGCGAGGAGCGCATCGGATAACTGATCTTCGACCTTGTTCTGAATGACTCGGCGAAGAGGTCTGGCTCCCATTTCTGGGTTATATCCGAGGTCTGCAAGGGTCAATCGTGCTTCTTCGGTAGCTCGAAGGTTAATCTGGTGTTCCGACAAGCGCTCTGCTACCTTCGCAAGTTCGAGATCGACAATTTCGGTGATCTCCTCTTTGCTCAATGAATGGAAAACAACGACCGAGTCGACCCGATTAATAAATTCGGGACGAAAGGTCCTATTAAGTGCGTCTGTCAGCTTCTTCCGCATGTCCTCGTACTCGAGCCGTTCCTCGAGTTCTTTGTCACGCTTCAGGGTAAAACCAATCTGGCTCTGCCTACGGATCAAGTCAGCGCCTACATTGGAAGTCATCACGATGATGGCATTGCGGAAGTCCACCTTTCGTCCCCGTGCATCGGAAAGGTGCCCTTCCTCCATGATCTGCAGGAGCATGTTGTGGGCCTCCGGATGCGCTTTTTCAATCTCGTCAAAGACCACGATTGAATAAGGACGCCGTCGGATTGCCTCTGTCAACTGACCTGCATCTTCATACCCAACATACCCAGGAGGTGCGCCCACCAAACGACTTACGGTGTGCCGTTCCATCAATTCCGACATATCAATCTGGATCAGAGCATCCTCTGAGCCAAAGAGGAATTCCGCTAGCGCTTTGGTTAACTCCGTTTTTCCGACACCTGTTGGTCCCAAGAAGATGAATGAGCCGATGGGCCGTTTCGGATCTTTCAATCCCGCCCGGGATCGTCTGACTGACTTTGAGATATACTCGATCGCTTCATCCTGCCCAACAATCCGTTTATGAATCTCCTTTTCCATGTTGAGCAATCGTTCAGATTCCTCCTGAGCGAGCTGCATTACGGGGACCCCTGTCCACATGGATACCACTTCAGCGATATCATCAGCGGTCACCTTGGGTCCGTCCTCCGAACGGTCCCAAGCCTCACGCACAGTCTTCAACGTCGCTTCCAATTCCGTTTCGCGTTCCACTAATTCCTGGGCATCATCAAAGCGAGCATCATCCAGTGCTTGCGCGTGAGCCTCGCGTGTAGCACGTAGCTCATTGACTGTTTCCCGCAGTGATATAGCTTCAGGACTCTTGTACATCCGAACGCGCGATGCTGTCTCATCGATAAGATCAATTGCCTTATCCGGCAGGAATCTATCCGTCACATAACGTGAGGATAAATACACTGCTGCTTCCAGGGCTTCATCCGTAATGAAGAGTTTATGGTGCTCCTCATAGGGTCTTTTAACACCTTTGAGGATGTCGATCGTCTCCTCAATACTCGGTTCTTCAACCATGATGGGCTGGAAACGTCGCTCCAGTGCGGCATCACTCTCGATGTGTTTTCTATACTCATCCAGGGTGGTTGCGCCAATGACTTGGAGCTCTCCCCTTGATAGCGCTGGCTTGAGGATATTTGCAGCATCAACGGAGGAGCCCGCAGAACCCGCACCTACAAGCATATGTACTTCGTCGATAAAGAGGATTGCTTGTGACGATTTTAATTCGTCAATTACACGCTTTAAACGCTCTTCAAATTGTCCGCGATACATCGTGCCAGCCACGAGTGAACCAACGTCCAGTTGAAGTACGCGTTTGTCGAGAAGCGGCTCAGGCGTTTCACCACCAACGATCCGTTGAGCGAGGCCTTCGACGATCGCTGTCTTTCCAACACCTGGCTCACCGATCAATGCCGGATTGTTCTTCGTGCGGCGGGCAAGGATTTGAATAACTCGCTCAATTTCCATCTGTCTGCCGATAACCGGATCCAGTTTACCTTCATCAGCCAACACAGTGAGGTCTGTCGCGAGTTGATCAACAAGCGGGGTTTTTGGTGCCTGTTCCTTGCGTCCTCTCTTTTGCCTCTCCTCTGATTTTCGTGCTGGCGTTTCCTGCAGTACCCGTCGAGTTTGCCGCCGAATTTGTTCGGGAGTTACTCCCAACCTCCTGAGGACATCAATCGCTACACCTTCACCTTGCCTGACCATGCCAAGTAAAAGGTGTTCTGTGCCGATATAATGATGACCCATCCGGCGTGCTTCCTCAACAGCAAGTTGGAGCACTTGTTCCGTTCCTGGCGAGAGTTCGATGCGTCCACCTGTGTGACGACCAATTCCTGTCAACCTCTCAACCATTTCCTTTACACGAGCCGTCTCTAAACCCAAGTCCCGTAAAACACGTCCAGCAACACCACCCTCTTCACGGATCAACCCTAACAAGAGGTGTTCCGTGCCGATGTAATTATGATGCAGCCGCTCGGCTTCCTCATGCGCAAGGCTGAGGACACGACGAGCTCGCTGTGTAAAACGTTCCATTTTGTCGGCCACGGTTTATCCCTCCGTGCACATCCTTAACATTTTCCTATATTTGATTTTATTCTACCAGAGTTTGATTAAGGCCCTCGTAGAGGCATATTCACACCCAATTAACAAAGTAGCCTGATGCCTCCTTTTATGAAAAGGCCGGGCTTCAGGTATCCGCCCGGCCCGTGGACCTCAAGCTTTTCTACTCGCTAGCTCCTGGCTCATCCTCCTCTGTCTCGGGGGTAGCCAGGCTTTCCTCAGGTTCCGGTTCGTCATCTTGTAGCTCTGCTAAATCCGTAACAGATCCGCTTTCAACCTCTGATTCAGCCTCAACCTCATCGACGGGCGCTATCTCCTCAATTTCGCCCATCGGTTCAGCCTCAACTTCGCCTTCATCAGTTTCCGCAGCCTCAGCTTCGAGTTCAACCTCTTCATGGGTTGGAGCTTCTACCTCAGGCTCTACTTCAGCTATCACATCTTCTTCTTCAACTATAGTTTCGACCTCGGCAGCGTCCTCATCAGCCACGGCGTCTTCTGGTTGAATTTCCTCGGTTTCAGCCGCTGGCTCAGTTATTTCCTCTTCAACTGGCTCAACAGCCTCTTCGGCTTCATGGTCAACTGAGACCTCAGCCTCCTCAATCTCCATTTCAACGACTGCCTCATCGGGTTCGCCTTCAACGTCCTCCTCAACCAATCCTTCTTCAGCGACTGCTTCGGGAACAGTTCCATCCACGGCGGGCGTAAATGAGATACCGCCTTCTTCCAGATCGGCAGCAGCTTCCGGATCTGGTTGTAACTCCTGCATAGCCGCCTGCCAGTCCAACTCAGCATATTCTGGCGAGTCTACGCGCTTCAAACTAAGACCTATCCGGCGTCGTTCGCGATCAACACGGATGATGCGTAATGTTAGGGTCTCTTCCTCACTCACGATCTCCCGAGGATGGACGATATGGCGATCCGATAGCTCAGAGATATGAATCAAGCCCTCTAGTTCATAATCGGAGGTGCCTTTCAGTGTGGCGAATGCACCGAATTTGGTCAACTTAGTGACCGTACCCTCGACCAATTGCCCTTCTTTGTACGTTTCAACTACCGCATCCCAAGGATCAGCCTCGAGCTCACGAAGCGATAAACTAATGCGTTTTTGTTTCTCATCAACACTCAGGACCTTGACTTTGACTTCCTGGCCCACCTTCAACACTTCCCGTGGATGCGATATCCTCCTCCAGCTAATTTCAGAGGTATGAACTAAGCCATCAGCGCCGCCAATGTCTACGAATGCGCCAAAATCAGCCAAACTGATGACGTATCCTGTCCGCTCTTCTCCAGGCTTGAGTTGAGTGATCAGTCTTTCCTTCATTAAATCCCTGGCTTCGCGAGCAGCTGCTCGTTCAGAAAGGATTAACCGATTGCGCCTTCGGTCCACTTCGATGACCTTGGCCACAATCGGCTCATCGACCATTTTGCCCCAACGTTGTTCCGGAGTTTCGCCTTCCGCTCGCCAGCGGCGAGCCAAGCTCACTTGAGAGGCAGGAATGAAACCCCGTAATCTACCTAACTTTACGATCAAACCACCCTTGTTATAACCTGCGACAATACCTTCATAGATCTCCTTGGTTTCAAGGAGCCGTTCCGCTTCAAGCCAACCCCGCTCCTCTTCCGCTCGGTTAAGCGAAAGGATGATTGTGCCGTCACCTTCACCTGCACGTAAAACATAAACGAGGACTTCTGTGCCGACAATCAGCTCAGCACGTTCCTCCTCAGAAAGTTGCTCTAATTCTCTTGACGCGATCACGCCTTCAGACTTATAGCTAATATCGACCAGAATATCGGTCTCTGTGATTCGTGCGATCGTTCCTGTTCGTACCTCCCCCCGCTTTGGTGATTCGAGTTGATATTCCTCCTCAAGGAAGGCATCCATCGGGTGTCCGTTTTGTCCCTCTGAAATTTGATCGGGAGTGGGTTCGTTGTCAATAGTCTCCTCGCTGCGGTCCATTAAATGCACTTTCTCCGTCGAAATAGGTGGAGGCATTATAAATGCGTTCTGTGGCTTTGACAACCTTCTTTGCTCCAATAGGGTATAATCCCGCAGGAGGTACTTGGAAGTGGCATTTGTTTACCCATTTTCGGCCATTGTAGGTCAGGAGCGCATGCGGCGAGCGCTCATTTTGAACGCCGTAAACCCCAGAATCGGCGGCGTTCTCATCCGTGGGGAGCGAGGAACGGCCAAGTCCACAGCTGCCCGTGCGCTGGCTGCGCTGCTCCCAGAAGTTGACGTAGTCGTGGACTGTCGCTTCGGTTGTGATCCCTCCCGGCCTACAACCTGGTGTACCGAATGCAAGGAACGCCACAACAGGGGCGAGGTCCTCCCTACTGATAAACGGCAGACCCCATTTATAGATTTACCAGTTTCAGCAACAGAGGATCGAGTTGTCGGCACGCTCGACATCGAACGTGCGATCAAAGAGGGTGAACGCCATTTCGAACCTGGAATCCTTGCTGCAGCGAATCGAGGGTTGCTCTACATTGATGAGGTGAACCTGCTGGACGATCACGTAGTCGATGTCCTCCTGGATTCCGCCGCATTGGGGATGAATATTGTCGAACGGGAGGGAATATCATTCTCCCACCCATCCCGCTACATCCTTGTAGGCACGATGAATCCCGAGGAAGGGGATTTACGCCCACAGTTGCTCGACCGTTTCGCCCTGTCCGTTGATATCCGAGGTCTGAGGGACGCCCGCGAGCGTGTTCTCATTATGGAACGCAATCTCTCATTCGAGGAGGATCCAAAAAAATGCCGCGAAGAGTGGCAAGAGCAGGAAAAAGCCCTCTCAGACCAAATCGGATCTGCTCGTGAATTGGTGGATTCGGTACAATACACACGGCAGGACCTGCTTTCCATCGCTGCGTTAACCTCCTCATTCCATGTCGACGGTCACCGAGCAGATCTCGTCATCCTCAAAGCTGCCCGAGCCCACGCAGCATTCGAAGGGCGCTCCTCTATCACCGACCGTGATATCGCACTCGCAGCTGAGCTAGCACTTCCGCACCGTCTCAGACGAGGACCATTCCAACAAGTCGAAGTGAATATCGACGACCTGCAATCACACATTGAACAAATCCAATCTGAGGTCTCAACTGCAGAAATGTCTGAAGTGCCCACTGACGAGGAAGAGTCACCTAGTAAAAAAAAACAACGTAAAACCGTAGCCCACGAAAGTTCACAACAAGTAAAAGATCTTGGCCAGGCAGAACCCACCAAGCAATGGGTTGGGGATTCGCTCGAAGCTCGTTGGTGGGAGGGTGGAGATGAGGTAAGGATCGGAGAGACTTTCAAACCGCGACAGATTTCAACCCCACTGGATCGCATGAGCCGCCGTCACGGAGGGCGACGCACACGCACGCGTACCGATCGCAAAAGAGGGCGTTATGTCATGGCGCGCCCGGCCACAGATAAAACTGATGACATCGCTCTCGATGCCACACTACGCGCTGCAGCCCCGCACCAACTCAGCCGGAAGGCGCAGCGCAGCCGCGTTGCCTTTGCCATTCAACGCTCCGATCTCCAACGAAAAATTCGTGTCCGTAAAGCCGCGAATCTGATCCTTTTCGTCGTAGATGCCTCCTGGTCGATGGCAGTCGCCGAGCGTATGTCTGCCACCAAAGGTGCCATCCTGAGCTTGCTTACAGATGCCTACCAACGGCGGGATCGCGTTGGCTTGGTCGTGTTCCAGAAAGATCGAGCGATGACAATACTCCCGCCGACGAATTCCATCGAACTGGCCCAGCGTGCTCTCGCCGACATTCCCGTCGGTGGGAAAACGCCCCTTTCAGCAGGTTTGCAGTTGGCACTCGATGTCTTCGAAAAGGAGAAACGGATTCACCCGGATATCCTTCCCCTGATGATTTTACTCACAGATGGTGCCGGAAATGTTTCCATGGGGCACCTCGCACCACAAGAGGAAGCCCACAAAGTCGCAGACCAAATTCAAGAGGCCGATATCCGATCCGTCGTAATCAACATGGAGCACGCCGCCTTCGATCAAGGTTTGGCAAATGAACTAGCAGAACGCCTTGGTGGTCCATGTTACACGCTTCACCAACTCAAAGCGGAACACCTTTATCGAGCTGTCCGTCAGGAGATCGAAGTCGGAGGGGGATAAGAGGGAATCTAGCGGCGGGATTCCTCTACGTCTCGCTTATTGAATTCCAATTGCTCCGTCACAGCTTTACGATCAATCCTTCAAACATCAGCGATAGCCAGCCTAAAATACTGGGCACACGAGATTTAGCAATCATAGATTGTTTTCTAGTGTTATACGATGAGTAATAAGTTAAGACTGAAAATTTTGGACAGGACTTAACCTATTTTCCCTTGTAAGCGCTGCAACCGATGTTCCAACTCAGTCCAAAATCGATCCCGACGCCAATCCTCCGGCCAGAATGTGAGGCACTGAACGGCAGTTTGAGCCCAATGACGCGCTTGTGCGTAATCTTTCTGGTCCCACTCATAATACTTCGCCAATTCAATGCAGGGTTGAGGATCCTCCGGAGCAAGCTCGCTCCACTTAATCCATCCATCTACCGCCTCATGCTTCCTTCCATCTCGCTTCAGGAAAGTCGTGAATCGTCGAAGCGCCTCGATCCTCAAATCATCTTCAGAGGTTTTTGCTGCGTATTTGAAAGCAGATTCTGCAGGTGCACTTCTCCCCCTTTCCTGATGCCATCGTGCAATCGCTAAAGCTTCATACTCTGTAAGCGACGAAAAATCGCTTTGATTATGCCGCTCGAGGACCACTCCTGCCAAACTTACCAAAGACAAGATATCAATCGTATTGTGATAAATCACCCGCGCCATTTCAGAGGCATCTCCTGTACGGAGATAATCCAAGTACATACCAGGAATCCAAGATCCAGGCACATCTGCGTCGGTACGCCGCACCCCTAAGATGCTGTTCTCTACGGTGCCAAGGGTACAATCGGGCAGCTGTTGCTTCCACAATCGCCTTGACACATGCAGTAAATCCATGTGAGGGCTTGAGACCAACGACATACGTTTGCGAAGGGCTATAGTGTAACGGCTCTCCAGAAGCGGTAGGTCAAATGTCCCTCCGTTGAATGTGACAAAGCCAGCAGCTTGCTCAATATCACCTTTGAGGACATGTAGCATCCCCGCCTCCTCTGTTGGATCCCGCAAGAAATATTGGCGCAGGCGAAATTGGTCTCCCACGAACTGACCAATTCCAACGAGGAAAACAAGCGTACCGGCGCCACCCGAAAGTCCTGTGGTCTCGGTATCCAGGAAGAGGAGATTCTCCAGTGGTGCATCTACCAAATTTGGCTGACGGGCAACTTCTGCAGCTAAGTTGGATGTGAAGGACAAGACCTCAGACAACTTATGATCCCCATGTTGGTGATCCAGTAGGTACTGCGCTTCAATTCGGTATGCAGAACCGTGAGAAGAGTCAATGACTTCACCATTAGGCAGATCCTTCGGCGTGAATTTCCGTTCCCCGGTTTTCGTCTTCGAAGACTTTTTACGACCAAGTCCCTTCAACCTTCTCCGAATTTCTGTTGATTCTTGCTCGCCCATTGCCATTACACCATGGAGTTTTTCGAGTATCAATCTGTAGGCAATTGTACTTCTTTTAAGGTTGGGAAAACACGATACCACAAGTCCATTTTTCACCATTTTGGCGGGATTAAAGTCACACCTCAGCGATGATCTTCGACAATACCGACAAAACCTGCGACCAAGTATGATAACGCTCGGAGACGGAACACTTTACACTCATTGCTGTCTCCTCCTTTGGCGAAAGCCTCCGCCGGGTACTTTCCCCCCTCACCGCCCCGGCGGAGGCATACTTAAAGGCAAGGACCTTCAAGTACCACAGTTTTTTCCAATGCTGTGTTCTTCCTACTTGTCCTGATCTTCGATTGCTTATGGTTGGAATTCCAGGTAGGAGCTGGCTCTCACTGAGGGTCTTCAGGAATGTGTAAGGGCAACACCACTGTAAAAGTAGTCCCTTCACCATGTGTTGATTCGAGCCAGATACGCCCATAGTGATTATCCAAAATGGATTTTACGATGGATAAACCCAAGCCAGTCCCTGGAAGCTCTTCTGGAACGTTGCTGGCCCTAAAGAAACGGTCGAAAATCTTGGGTTGGTCAGCACGTGGAATACCAGTTCCATAATCTTGTACTCTGATGATAACTTGATCATCTTCCGTTTCCGCCTCTACAGACACAACTCCCTCACCATACGAATACTTCACACCGTTTTCGAGGAGATTCCCAATCATCTGCCTAAGTCGGATAGGATCACCATAAACAAACCCGAGATCCTCTGGGATATTCATCTCAAGGTGGATACCTTCAGCCTGCGCATAATGCTCCGCCCCTTTAACGGAATCTCGGATGATCTTAGAGATGTCCGTGACAACCTTTGTTGTATCCAGACCAGCTTCGATCCGGCTCAGATCCAGAAGATCGCTGATCAAATCCGATATCTGTACCACGCTTGTTTGAACCCTTTGGATGAAATCGCGTTGATTGTCATTCACAGGTCCAGCTCGCTGAACCAATTCGATGTAACCGAGGATGGCTGTGAGTGGAGATCGCAAGTCATGCGAAACTGCTGTGACAAATTCAGACTTGATTCGATCGAGTTCCTTCAGGTGACTGATATCCTGCATCACAATCGCTTGCCCCACACCCGCGATAGGCGTTCGTACCGCACCGAATACTCTGCCATCACCAAGCTCTAGCTCTTCCCGCTCTGGGTTCTCCCCGGAATCCATTACTAATGCAAGAAGCTTCGGATCTTTGAATACATCTTCTACGTTCATACCCACCGGATCGGCCTCAGTTTCAATAATTTCCTGTGCTGATTGGTTCATCATAATGATCCGGTGATCCATATCAATAACGACGACGCTGTTTTGAACTTCCCGTAAGATAGTCTCAAGTTGTAACCGCTCATTATCTGAGCGTATATAGAGTTGCGCGTTCTCAATGGCGAGGGCTGCGTAATCCGCCATCGCCATGAGAATAGCTCTATCCTCATCATTCAAAGTTTTACCTGGTGTTCGGTTATCAATCCCGAGTACACCAATGACCTTTCCACGTACTTTTAAGGGCACATAGAGGAGGGAGTGAACCAGGTAAGATGTTTTTATCTTTTGCGGTGCGTTCTCATCGAGTATGATGGGTTCGCCATGAGAAATGACCTGACCTGCAAGAGAATCTTCGACATGGACCCTGAAAGTGCTGGCGAACTCGTCGTCGAAATTCTTTGAGGCCCTCATGTGCAACTCACCACTAACCTCATCCAGGAGGAGGAGGCTCCCCTCCTCGGCCCCAGTGAGTCGTACTGCGGTATCCACGGCACCGCTAAGTACCTCATCCAAATCAAAGAGAACCGACGCTGCCGACTCCAAATGATCTGGCATTGTCCCAGGCTGCTGGTCTTCCTCATCCTCACCTTCAATGCCACTCATAGCCTGCAGGATTGATGTGCGCAACTTCTGGGCTAGCTCCAGACTTTGATCCACTGTCTCTAGAAGTTCATCCGGATCAAAGGGTTTTACCAGGTAATCGGTTGCACCCACTCGCAGTGCATCCACTGCCAGGGCTTCCGAACTCTCGCCTGTCATTAATATCACTGGGAGTGCAGGATAATCTGCTCTTACCCTATGAATAAGCTCAATACCACTTAAATTGGGCATTTGCTGGTCAGTGATTAGAAGATCAGGTTGAAGTTCGTGGACCAGGGTTAACGCACTTAATCCATCACCGACGGAATGGACACTATAGCCGCCAAGCGTCTCCAAGGCTTCTTCGAGGAAGTCTCTGATTTCCTGATTATCATCGGCGACAAGAATCAAGGTTTCGCTAATCATGGTATGACGGTCATTAACCCATTGGGGGATTCAGCTCACGCCTTAAGGGGCAGGGTTCGTACAGTTTAACCAGTCCGCTGGAGATGTTAAGCAGGTTGGTGATTCTCCTCTCCTGAATCCAACCCATTGGGCACACTGATCTGCTCGAGCAGTGCTTCCACTTGAGCGGAGATCTTCTCCAATCCTTCATTGACCTCAGGATCACTAGACTTGACCAGTATCTGGGATATATCCATCCGGATGGATTTAGCAATTTGCCGAGCACCAGCCCATTGTTGAGGGTCAATTTGGCTAGTGGTTTCAGAATGATTCACCACTTGCTGTAGCCGTTTTGCTCTCGCCTCCAGAGCCTGGAATAGCCTAGCATTTACAAGTGAAATGGATGCGTAATCGGCAACCGCTTCAAGCATAGCCTGGTCACGCTCTGAAAATGGCTTCGCGCTCTCACGAGCAACACAAAGCACCCCGATTGGCTGGTCTCTCACCTTGGTAGGTGCAATTAATGCCGCCTCACAGAATTGAGAAAGCTCAAACTGTGCCAGACCTTCCCCGTGGATACTCAGTGCCTGTCCCGAAAGCATCACAAGAGAGCTTACGCCATCGTTCCATGGCTGATGCAGCCGCCCCGAGAATGGTGGTGGTAGATTCCGTTGTGCACGAAGCACCAGATGATCGCTCTTTTCATCTTGAAGGAGCATCCATCCCATGTCGGCTTCAGCCACATAGATGCTCCCCTCCATTAATTTGGAGAAGAGCTTCCGTTGATCCGTCGTCGAGGTCACGACTTTGCCAATCCCATACATGGTGGTCAACTCACGCACCCGCCGTTCGAGTTGACGATTGCTCTCCCTCAACTGATCTGATAACTCTTGCCGTTCGCGGCGCAGGCGCATTTCATTTAGGGCTCGTTCAAGCGCTGCAACAACTTCAGCTTCACGCAGCGGTTTTACAAGGTAGTCAACTGCCCCCAGACGAAAAGCCTGAATCGCGTCAGCTTCCTTGCCTTCTGTGGCCGTCACAATCACTGGTACCTCGACACCTTGTGAACGCAGTGCGAAAAGCAGGTCTTTACCTGTGAGACCCGGCACAGTAAGGCTGACGATGATGAGATCCGGCGTGTAAGCCAATGCTCGTTCTACCGCTTGACTTCCTTCAGATTCTGTTTCCACCCGATACCCAAGTGGGATCAGAACCTGGTTTGCGAGCAAATCCAATATCTGCCGGTCTTCATCGACAACCAGTATTCGATCACCATGCAGTTGTGAGGTCATGCGGGTATGATAGCATGGAAGCCAATTCGGGGGGAGTCGGAGGCGAGTGAGGGTGACCAAGATGTCCAGGTCCATATCAATACTTTGAGACATAGACGAAACAAACTTAGACATCCAATGATTTTGCCCTCACCATCAGCACCATTTGCACATGGCATGATTGTTTCGGACCTTTGGAAACGGGCAGGGTATTAGAAATTTGTAAGAATGCATCAAAGTATCTTGACTCTGATTCCTTGAGGGCCGTACAATGTGTATAGCCGAGGGAATCATGGAGTATAAGGACTACTACAAAATACTTGGGGTCGACAGGAACGCGGATGAGGATGAAATCAAACGCGCCTACCGCAAACTTGCCCTTCAATATCACCCTGATAAGAATCCCGATAACGCACAAGCTGAAGAAAAGTTTAAGGAAATCAATGAAGCCTATGAGGTTCTTGGGGATGCGACCAAGAGGAGCAAATATGACCAGCTTGGCGAATCTTATCATGCTTGGGAGAGAACCGGTGGACGGCCTGGTGGATTCGATTGGTCGCAATGGATGCGGGGCACTCCTGGCGGAGTTCATGTCGAAGTGGACGACCTGGAGGATCTTTTCGGAACAGGCTTCTCAGACTTCTTCAATGCCATCTTTGGTGGGATGCCTGGTCAACGCCCTGGTGGGTACACGCGGCGTCAAACCAAGGGCCGTGATATCGAACAACCGGTGATCATAAGCTTGCTTGAAGCCTATCGTGGCACAAAGAGGATCCTACAGCTCGATGGACGGCGCTTGGAGGTAAAGATACCCGCCGGAGCGAAGACAGGCACCAAGGTGAGGTTATCCGGAAAAGGGCAGCCTGGAACTGGCGGACCTGGCGACTTGTACTTACGGGTGCAGGTCGAGGAAGATCCTCGATTCAAACGTGAGGAAGACAATCTACGGACCGAAGTTGAAGTTGACCTTTATACAGCAGTGTTGGGTGGCGAGGGACTTGTGCCCACGCCGGCCGGTCCGGTGATCCTGACGATTCCCTCTGGCAGTCAACCCGGGCAGACCTTCAGGCTGAAGAAGAAGGGAATGCCAAAAATGCGTTCTCCCAATGCATTCGGTGACCTTTACGCCAAATTGAAGGTCAGTCTTCCAGAAAACCTAACGGATGAGGAACGCGATTTGTTCGAACGGCTTGCCTCAATCCGGTCAAGTTAGGTAGAATCTTTTATAATTGGTGTTGAGGACAGGTATTTAATGAAGAACCGCCCAATCCAGTATGGTATTCTTGTCTTAGCGCTAGCCACCTTGGCTTGCGCGATTTCGTTTCCCCAGCTTCAGTCCCCTACCGGGACACCATTTACGCCACCTCCTCCCACATTAACACCGCATATTCCCACGCCCACATCTATCCTAAGTGTATATTCTTCATCTGTCCTTCAAGATGTTGATTTAGGGGAACTCTACGCAAGTGTAAATCCAGGTGTCGTCACCATCTGGATCTTTGCGGATATTGGTGCACCACATGATAGCAGCACACCGATCGGACAAGGATCCGGATTTGTGATCGATAAAGATGGCCATATTGTCACGAATCAGCACGTCATCGCTGGAGCGGAGGAAATCGAGGTTGATTTCCCCTCCGGATACCGGGCATGGGCTTCCTTAGTCGGAGAGGATCTTGATTCCGACCTCGCACTTCTAAAGATAAACGCGCCCGAGGAGTACCTTTATCCATTGGCATTGGGAGATTCGAATCTTGTGCGAGTTGGCGATTTCGTAGTTGCCATTGGTAATCCATTTGGACTATCTGGAACAATGACTGTTGGTGTCATCTCCGCCATTGGTCGTACTCTGGATTCGGAACATGCGGCACCTTCCGGCGGAGCATTCACGGCCGGAGCCATCATCCAGACAGATGCGGCAATCAATCCAGGCAATTCAGGAGGACCACTGCTCAATTTGCAGGGAGAGGTTATCGGCGTGAATCGTGCCATTCGCACAGAAACCTTCTCGACCAGTGGAGATGCTGTGAACTCGGGGGTGGGATTTGCTGTCCCCGTCAACATCGTACGTCGCGTGGTGCCATCTTTAATTTCTAACGGCTCCTATGATTATCCATATCTAGGCGTTTCAAGTCTCAGCGGAGATGCGCTCAATTTGCCCACACTTGAACTACTCGGACTTCCCGACAACGCTCGAGGAGCCTATGTCACCTGTGTCACCCCTAATGGTCCAGCTGAAAGAGCTGGGATTATCGGAGCTACTAGTTGTGATGCAATAGGTATTGAGAAAGGCGGCGATTTGATCGTCGCAATTGATGGCCAGAGGATAGTAGATTTCAGCGACTTGCTTACATATCTGATCATGGAGACTGCGCCAGGTGATGAGATTACGGTCACAGTCCTTCGCGATGGAGAGGAGGTGGATATCGTTCTGACTATCGGCGCTCGCCCTTATTCCGGGCCCTAGTAGAAAATCCAGAATTGCACGAGGAGGTTATCATGCTGACTGAGCGGGATCTTCAGACCTTAATTAACTATCGACCAGACAACCCCGTACTTAGTGTGTACCTCAACGTTGATCCAACCGCCGGCGCTGGCGACTCCATTAAATTACACCTCCGTCAAATGCTCAAAGATTACGAGCAGCTTGCACCACTTGATACCGAAGCAATTAATCGATTTATCGAACACCAATATGATTGGAGCGGCCGCATGCTCGCTATCTTCTCCTGCGCCTCCGATGATTTTCTACGCCACTACTCACTATCCGTGCCGGTACGCAGTCGTGCTCGCCTCATGAACCGGCCGTATGTAAAACCTTTTGCTGACATATTTGATACCTATGGTCACTACGGAGTAGTTATCGTTGACCAACAAGAGGTAAGACTTTTTACCTTTCACCTTGGCGAGTTGCTCGAGGAGAAGGGTACTGTAGGAGAGGCTGTACGTCATACCAAGCGAGGCGGAGGTTCACAATCTCCTGGCCGACGTGGTGGAATTGCGGGGCAGACAAGGTACGCCGAGGAAGTTGCAGAACGGAACATCAAAGAATCAGCCCGTCACGCTTCCCGTTTCTTCCAGGAGAACCACATCCGCAGGATTCTCGTAGGTGGAACGGATGAAAATGTCGCCTTCTTCTTAGCCCAACTTCCAAAATCGTGGCAAAGTCTTGTCATGGGCACATTCCCCATGAACATGACTGCTGGTCACGCTCAGGTTTTGGAGAAAGCCCTTAATGTTGCACAGCAAGCGCACATCGAAAAACAGGACCGGCTCGTTACCGCTATCGTAACGGCCGCAGCCAAAGGTCGTGAAGGTGTGATCGGCCTTGATGACACCCTTCGGGCTGTGCACTCTGGACGGGTACAGACGCTTGTGCTGAGTGAGGGTTACCGAGCACCAGGATTTCGATGTCAGACTTGTGGATACCTGGCCGCCCATTCTCCTCCACGCTGTCCATTCTGCGGAGGGAACTTTGAACGAATCGAAGATGCCGTTGAGTTAACTGTACGCAGGGTATTCGAAGAAAACGGTGAAGTTGAGGTCATTCGCGAAAACCTTCAATTGGAAGAAGTCGGTAGGATAGGAGGACTGCTCCGCTATTAGCGGAGGACAAAAAGACGCGTTGATAGAGACGGTCAAGGATCCATTCCTTTTTTGCCCAATATGCACTGAGGCGCTCGTCAGATTCCATGATGGCGAGCGTTTACGTCTTCGCTGCGAAGGATGCGGTTGGGTGCGTTACAGAAATCCAACGGTCGGTGTCGCTGTGATCTTGATCGAAGATGGGCGTCTTTGGCTCGGACGGCGGAGGGATGGAGGTTGGTGCATTCCATGTGGACACGTCGAATGGGATGAGACCATTGAGGAAGCCGCCTATCGAGAGGCTCGAGAAGAGACTGGCTTGCAGATCGAATTGATCAAGCTATTTGCAGTCCATTCCAACTTTCATAACCCGGAGCAGCATACTGTGGGGGTCTGGTATCTGGCAAGCGGTGTGGATACATCAAAGGCACGTCCAGGCGGGGATCTTATCGAGTTGCATCCTTTCCCACTTAATGAAATTCCTACCTTGAAATTCACAACAGACCAAGAGGTGGTCAATTCCCTTGTAGAGCTTCAAAATCAATCTGATTCATGTTAATACTCAGAAAACAAAAAAGCTCCCTCTTCAACATGTAGATCCATGAAGAGGAAGCTGAAATTATCCATTCAATCGTTACAGATGAGTGGAAATTAACAGGGAAAATCAACTCCCGAATAACGATCGCTCTAAGGCATTTAGCGTATTGCTGAGTACTTCCAGATCATTACTAGCAGCGAATGGATCATCCTCGATCTCTTCCACCACAAGGGCAAGTCGGGTGTGTAACCCCGCAACGATATCTAACTGATCCCCAGTGAGTGTCGACTCCAATTCTTCTAATCGCTCATCCGTTCCCGACAAGATTGCTTGCGCAGTCACAACGTCACCCTGCGCAAGGGCAACCTGTGCGGAGGTTACGTCATTCATGACCTGTAGGATTGCGATATGGAGTTCAGCGGTCGCAAGTTCCTCCTTCAATTCAGCGTTCTCTGTAACCAGGGGCCTTAGCGTATTGACCTCCTCCGTGAGTTGCGCAATCGTGTCTTCCGCTGCTTCCAACTCCGCCGTTAGGTGGTCAATATCATCTTGTTGAGGCTGAACGCGTGCAAACCACGTTGCTAACACTCCAAGGCCAAAGATGACGATAAAGACCACTGCCCATCGTAAGAGCAACCGAAAAAAACGTCCCGTACGACTCGGCTGAGCGGGTTCCTCTTCCGGGGCTTCGACAGAAGGCCCAACAGGTTTGGGAATAGGAGCTTCCTCTTGCTCGGGTAGAGAATAAGCGTCCAAATTCGCCTCTTGCGGTTCTTCCGACGCAGGCTCCAATTCCGATGCATCTTCAGCGTGTAGCTCATCAGCAGCCATTTAGATCCTCCTCTGAATGATTCCTCGAGTGATTGAACTACTCAGTAAGTTCGCTTTGTGGTTCTAATTCTATAACTAAAAGATGCCAAACTACTTCAAGTTCATCGGATGCGATGATAGGACGTTCAACTATGTCAACCAATATCTGATTCAGGCGCTCAACGATAATTGTTAATGACTCTGTCTCTTCTCCAAGACCCTCACTTGCAACGGATAGAATCTCCTCTGCAATAGCGATGTCCTCCTTCGCCTTCGCGATATTATCCGAGATAAGCAACAATCTAGCTCTCGTGATAAGGTCCATGGCACGCAATAATTCTATCCGATGGTTAAGTTCTTCTATTGGAATACCTTGATCCTCCAATGTGCTTTCTAATTCAGCGAGTTGGTCCTGGAAGTCGCTTTGCCCGGCTATTACTGTCTCTACCTTATCTGAAAGGGAGACTAATAATGCCACCTCCTGTCCAAGATCCTCAACTGCCAAATTAAGCATCTCGATCTCGACCTGTATCTCTGCGATGGTTTCGTTCTGCTGCGCAATTTCACCCTCAATCTCAGCGAGAGCCGCAGCATACTCCGATTCATTCCCTTTCATCTCCTCTTGCACTTGAAGAATTTCGTCCTCTAATGCCCTAATCTGTCGCGAATTTGATTGGACAGGTTGAATGAAATCTCGATACAGGGCTGGGATTCCATAAAATGCAAGCAAGCCAAGACCAATTCCCAAAAGGAGCACGAACGTCAACCGCAACAGAAATCGCAATATTCGAACGACTGCATTAGCAAATGTATCGCCAGCAGATTGTTTAGTGGTTTCAATACCTTCTGACATCCTTCGCTCCTATGATCCGGGGACGGATTCGCTGGGTGTTTCTGGGAAGAGATCGTCCAACAGTTGATTCAAACCTCCCAAGAAAACATCGAACCGCCCCATCCGAATTGATAACGTCTCAACATCCGTCGAGAGTTGATCCAAATCAGATTGCATCGCTTCAACAGTCACCAAAGCCTGCTCAATATCCAACTGTAAGGATTCAACCTGACCTTCGACTACAGACATCCTCCCACTCAAGCCCTCCAGAGGCTCCAGCCGTTGATCAATAGACTCAACCTTGGCACCAAGCTCAGTTAGGTTATCAGCGAGCTGGTCGGTTTCAGCCTGAAGTTCTCGCACTGCTGTCGCACGATTGAAATCAAGGGTGCGGTTTATACCTCCAATAATCAACAACGTGAAGAGAACAGAAAAGAAAATTGCGAGAAGGCCTACGCCCAGGACTAACCAAAGAGTTTCAATCCTCGAGAATGAACTCCCGGTCTCCGAAGGTGTAAATACCTCTGATGATGTTTCACTCACATCTTCCTGTTGAACAGGTTCAACGTCATCCTCTTTCAACTGGGCATCTGTGAGTCCTCTACCATCCTCCGATGCCAATGTCTGCTGTACCTCGGAAGCCAAATCAACATCTTCGATCGAATCAGCCGAGGATGGTTCCCCTCCCTGAGTTTCTTCCTCATGACTGCTCTCATCAAAGACAAGGTACGGTTGGATCGCTTCGAGTCTAGAATCACTGATGCCGCGAACCCGCTTCAAATCCTCTGCATTCCCATAGGGACGTGACTTTACAATGCGTTTAGCCAACGAGGATCCTACACCTGGCAAATGCCGGAGGGTTTCTTCATCAACTTCGTTTGGGTTGATACGTACATGCTCTTCATCAGCCATAGCACAAGCTCCTTCTAAAGCATCCAACAAATGGTGAACGCCTAACAGGGAAATTCAGCAGTCCATGAATAACCATAACCTTATCCTACCAAAGTCAATATCACAAGAAACTGCTAGTTTAATGGTCCAAATAAAGTACTCGTGGAACCCCACTCAACGCGAATCGGGATTTCACCGCACTTCAAAGGAATGGTGATCTCTCGGAAAGCAGCCAAATTGGCATTCTTCGCGACATTGTATGTGCAACTTCGATGCCACATAAGAGATTAGGTTCATCATATAGAACTCGGTCGGCGGTCCATTTTCCAGATTGGAATCAACCACTAAACTCATCGACGATGTTCACAGGTGAGCATAATGTTAATTGGAAAATGGGCGGGGTAACCGCCCACTTCTTCCAGATTTATCTAACGGATTTATTTTGCCTTGACCTCGATCGTCTTCGGGCGTGCCTCTTCCGCCTTCGGTAGACGGATTGTCAGCATGCCATCTTCCACCTTTGCCTCAGCCTTGTCGATCTCGACCTGAGTGGGAAGACGGAGGGAGCGGCGAAATTCTCCGTAGCGGATTTCGCGCAACAGGTACTCTCCGTCGCCGTTGGTCTCTGACCTTACTTCACCGCTTAAGGTTAGAATGTCGTCATGGATCTCGACCTTCAAATCCTCTGCCTTAAGACCGGCAACAGGAGCTGTGATCACGTACTCGTTTTCATCTGTGTGAAAGTCCACGGGGAGCAATCGTCCACCATTGAACTCAACAGGTCGTAGATGACGAATACCACGTGAAATCCTCGGTCGTCTATAAACTGTCAACATTGAAATTCCTCCATTCAATTACTGCTTACAGCCTCATTTTTCATGAAGAAGGATATTCATCGAATGTTAGAACCTCATAGGTTCAACGTTAGAGTTTTATATACACAGAAAAGCCTTCTGGGAAGTGACGAAAGAACCGATCTTCTCGTTCAGCCGAGTCCCATGTTATCTACGCAAAAATAACTGCTCAACGTTCGTATGTGTTGTCTAACTTGAGTACAATCAGGGCGACAAGAAGGCACGACGAATGGGATACTCACGGCGATCGCATATAATCGGATTGGCATTGTTATCTGCTGGAATGCTCGTCTTCGAGATTACACTCACAAGGCTCTTTGCAATCCAACAATTTCACCATTTCGCATTCGTCGTCGTAAGCCTTGCAGTGATGGGAATTGCTGGCAGCGGTTTGCTTCTCACCATTCGACCTAAATTACCCAATCTAAGCTTAATCTCATTCGGATTCGTACTTTCTATCATCCTGGCATATTTCATCATCAACGTCCTACCATTCGATTCATACAGCATCACATGGGACCACAAACAACTCGGGATTCTGATTCTTTATTTCGCTGCTGCCGGTTTGCCGTTTCTGTTGGCAGGATGGATCATTGGTGTCAGTCTACTCAGTGCCGGGAGAGACGCCTACTTTCCTTACGCAGCTAACCTCATCGGGGCATCCGTGGGTTGTCTAGTGGCATTGATCTCCATCGCACTTATTGGGGGAGAGCGGACCATCCTGCTCAGTTGCCTCTTGGGGATCCTGGCTGCCCTGGCATTTGCAAAACAAAAATACAGTGCCTGGCTCTTGGTGCCTTTAATTTTGGTCTTGTTAGCTATCATTTCCTTTCCGAGAGAACTCGAACTCCAGCTTTCACCATATAAACCACTCTCGATTTTTCGTCTAGTTCCTGATGCGCGTGAGACTGAAAGCCTGTGGAGCCACTCAACACGCCTTGACGTCCTCGAGACAAATACTGTCCACAGCCTACCGGGCCTCAGTCTGAATGCATCAACCAGTCCTCCAAGGCAAGCTGCGATATTCCTCGATGGTGATGGTCCCATACCCATTACAGACCTATCGTCCAACGATCCTGATGCAGCTAGTATCGCAGAATACATGCCTTTCGCGCTCGCTTATCAACTCAGACCGAACGCAAATGCCTTGATTCTGCAACCTGGGGGAGGATTGGACCCTCTGTTGGCATTGGCGCTAGGCGCGGATTCATTAACTCTATCCTCCGACGAACCGCTCATCGAAGATGTCCTTCAGGGAAGTTACAGTGATCTAAGCCACCATTTGTTTGAAGATCCAAGGATACGGCTCTCCGATCGGTCTTCACGGGGCACTTTAGTCGCTGGCGAAGAGGTCTACGACATCATCCACTTTTCACTTAGCGACAGTTATCGACCGGTTACTTCGGGGGCTTTCAGCCTGACTGAGAACTACTTACTTACAGTCGAAGCCATACGCCAGGCACTCGATCGCCTCGATCAGGAAGGTCTATTGCTGATCACTCGCTGGCTTGGTACGCCCCCAAGCGAAACTGCCCGAGCATGGTCAACTCTCATCAGAGCCCTAATGGAAGTCGGCCTTCTCGAGCCCGACTCCCACCTGATCGCATTCCGTGGTATGCGGACAGCGACAATGATCGCCAGTCTTCAACCATTCAGCAACGAAGAACTTGATGAAATACGCGCCTTCCTTGAGGCAAACGGTTTCGATCCGATCCACCTGCCCGATCTAAATCCAAATGAACTGAATCGACATAATCAACTACCAAGCGACAGCTACTACGAGTTGTATAAAGCCATCCTTGAGGACCAAGAACAGACGCTCACTGGCTACTCATTTAACCTACGTCCTCCGACGGATGACCGACCTTACTTCTTTCACTTCTTCCGCTGGCGCCAGACGCCGGAAGTTCTTGCTATGTTGGGACAGATATGGTTACCTTTCGGTGGGAGCGGCTATCTTGTCCTCCTCGCACTGCTTGGTTTGATGATCCTATTGGCGCTTCCTTTTGCACTAGGACCACTCTTCCTGCGCAGCAGGAACAAAAAGGGAACCTCTATACAAGCTGCCATGCCTCTTTATTTCGCATTCTTAGGTGCAGGATATCTTCTCATTGAGATTCCCCTGATCCAGAAAATGACCTTGCTTCTCGATCGACCCGCAATAGCACTTGCTACCGTTTTGTTCAGTATGCTTCTCGCCAGCGGTTTAGGCAGCCTTATTTCCAGGAGAATACCACTCCGCACAGCATTGATCATACTCATTGGTTACCTATTCCTGCTTGTCGCTTTCTTGCCGGAGGTCATCACCTTTGGGTTACCATGGAATGAAATCCCACGCGTGATAATCACGGTGATCGTCATCGCCCCTGCTGGCTTTCTCATGGGAATCCCGTTCGCTTCCGGTATTCGAGCTCTCGAGGAGCGTTCACCTGGATCTATCCCATGGGCCTGGGCTATCAACGGGGCTATCTCCGGAATAATCGGCGTGGCCGCCGCGATGATTGCATTGGATTTGGGGATCAGCGCCGCATTGGCTGTCGGTGCACTTGCCTACCTTGGAGCTTTCTTTACTGCACCAATGAGGAAAAGTGAAGGGGAGTTATCCTTAAGAACCTAGTATTCCGTTAAATATGATCTTATAGACACAGAATTTATAAAAAGGAACACTTTAAGCCTTGTCAAGGATTTGGTAACACGTAAATTGAATGGAACTTTCATCCTTGACATAGCCCTAGTCTTCGATGTCAGCCCGTGTAAATGGGACAAACTGGACGCCTAGAAGACTGACGGAATTGTAAGTCTCTTCGTCGATCCGTGTGATGCGCCACAGCTCTTGGTAACCACCAACCGGTCCCACTGGGATCACCATTACTCCACCTATCTTCAATTGTTCAAGCAAAGGTTGTGGGACATGGTCTGGTGCTGCAGTAACGATGATGGCGTCGAATGGACTCACCTCGGGCCAACCGTAGTAGCCATCTGCATGCTTCGATTGAATCTCGTTATAACCAAGACGATCAAAACGCGCCCTGGCAGCCTCCGCCAACGGACCGATGATCTCAATCGTATAAACTTCCGTACCAAGCTCAGCTAGAATTGCCGCCTGATAACCTGAACCTGTGCCGATCTCCAGGACACGATCTCCATCAGAGACGTCCAGCTCCTGTGTCATAATCGCCACAATATAAGGTTGAGAAATGGTCTGACCATAGCCAATGGGAAGGGGTTGATTCACATATGCAAGATTAATCAGGTCCACAGGGACAAACTCATGCCTCGGTACATTCCCCATCACCTCAATCACGGAGGGGTCTGTTACGCCCCTGCCAACAATGCCAACCTCTACTAAATGCGCACGAGCCTCGTCTAATCGGTTAAGCATCTCTTGAGAAGAAGGTGTCGATGTCCCAACTGAGCTGGCTGGAACAATAGTCGCTGTTGGAGTCCCAGTTGGCGCACATGCCCCTAACATAATGGCTAAAAAAAGGAGGATGAGTATTAATCGCATGGCCTCCTCCAGATACTCTAAGTTCCCATCGACGCTTGACTTAAACAATAAGCCATAACAATAGAGTCACAAACCTTTTAATAAACAACACCCCGGGTCTGGTGACGTTGCCGGGATGTTAAGAATCATCATCAATCCTCGGATGTCATTCAATGTCATTAAGCACCTAGGCAGGACCGTTAACCTCCACAAAACATGAAAAACCTTCGACTTGGTCTGCCTAGTAGATGGCCCGCCAGACTCTAGTAGAAACCCAAGATTCGAAGTGGTGCATATAGGATGTCGGGATGGTTTGCATCCATGTACCAGAGAACGACAATCAGCACGGCGATAACCACGAGACAACCACACCCTGCGGCCAGCCAAGGTGACCGGCCTTTGGGTTCCTCCTGCGGGTAAGTTCGATCATCCGGCGGAGGAGCTTGCTGCATAACTGGAGGCGGTGGCTCTGCGGAAGGCATTTGAGGAGGTGGCGGCTCTGCCTGAATGGGTGGAGCTTCACGAACCGTTGGAGTTGGAACCGCTGGCTCCGCGGAAGGGGACACGACAGTTTCTGCGGTCTCAGAAGTAATAAACTCGAAGTCGAGCGTTACCTTTTCGCTCAAACCAACGACGTCCCCTCCTCTGAGAACCCTTGGTGCAGCTAGGCGTTCATTATTGACAAAGGTCCCATTAGTGGAACCCAGATCTTCAAGAACATAGCCTCCAGGGGTCCGTGTGAGACGGGCATGCTGACGCGAAACCTCTGGGTCTCCTAACACGATATCGTTAGCCACGTCTCGGCCCATGGTCGTGATCTCTTTCGTCAGATCAAAGACCATACCGGGGTTGGGACCGGTGCGCACGATCAGGCGGCTCGTCGCTGGCGACATAACGTCCTCCTCAAGTGCATTCTGCGCTCGATAGTGTACAGTTTGTAAGTATTCAAGTCAACTCGTTGTATCGCCCACAGGTCGTACGTGCAGCAGAAAGCCATCAACGTATACAACTTCGACTTCCGTGCCTTCCTCAACGGAGGAAAACCCTTCTTCTAACACCGCAGACCACAGCTCCCCGACGACAAAAACCTTTCCATCAGGATCGAGCTTGGTCCTCGTTTGTGCGATCGAGCCGATAAGAGCTTCCGCACCCGTTGTTACTTGCCTACGCTGTGCTCTCAATGCCATACCGACGATGAACATAAAGGTCGCTGCCACGAAAATGCCCACAATAACTACAAGCGGGACGGATACACGCTGGAATGAAGGTGACTGGGTTGTATTAAAAAGAATCAAAGCACCAGCAATAAAGGATCCTAGACCGGCCGCTGCAAGCGCACCATGGGTTGGGGCTTTGATCTCAAGAAGGAAGAGTACGAAAGCGATACCCATGAAGATGAGACCAAACCAATTCACCGGAATCACACCCAAACCATAAACGCCTAATGCTAGGCAAACAACACCGATGAATCCTGCTACCCAGCCCCCAGGGCTTGAAAGCTCGATTAAGATTGCCTGGACACCGATGGTTAATAAAATGAAGACAACGTTTGGGTTTGTTAGTGCTTGAAGGAGCTGCTCGATCAAGCTCTGGCGAACAACGACAACCTCAGCCCCCTCAGTGTGAAGCTGTACGTCCCTATAAACTGTTTCTACTGTGAATCCATCTAAATCTTGAACCAAACTATCTACATCATCGGCTATAAAATCGATTAAGTTGGCTTCATAGGCTTCTTCGACAGAAGCTGCCTTAGCCTCATCGATTGCCGCCTCGGCCAATGCTACAGCTTCCTCACCTCGCCATGAAGCCATGCTTCGAACCTCTGCTTTTAAAAGCTCTTTTTGCTTCGTCTCAATAGTCTCGCCTAAATCTTCACCTTCCATGCTCACTGGGCTTGCAGCGCCAATGGCAGTTTCCGGTGCCATCGCCGATGCATGCCCGGCCAAAACCAGTATCATCCCAGCGCTTCCAGCGATTGCCCCGCGCGGACTGACATAAACAATAACTGGAACTTGACTCATGCGAATGGTTTTAACCATCCGGTTCATTAGTTGGATCTCCCCACCTGGAGTATCGAGCACAAAAATGATCGCCTCAGCATTCTCAGACTCTGCCTTGGCGATCCCGCGATCTAGATACTCTGCCATGGCTGGCGTCAGAGGTCCTTCCGCTTCAAGCAGAAGGATATGTCCCTGAGCTTGAGCGCGAACACAGGCAGTGATAAACAATCCAAGAACTATTATGACCACGAAAAGCGAGTTTCTGGGTCTGATCATCGAATCCTCACCCAGATTATAACGATGTTTCTATGAAGTTTGGTGGGCTCTTGTCTCATTCGAGGACTTCCCTATAATTCCACTTAAGCTAGTTATCTGGGTCATCTACCGATAGTTTGATATACGAAACAGTTCTTTAGCAATCAAATAGCTTGCTTAGCACACGCCTACACAAGCGAATACACATTGAACGTTGTTTGGAAATCGTTGGTGAATGGAGTTAGTCGTCAAGAGTCTATCGATTATATCGTAAAATGTGCAGCAATGGACCGGGGCTCGAAGCGTTGGTTCGAAATCTGCAACCCCATATTTGGTCATTGCCGCATCTGACCAACACGGATATAGACTACTTTCATGTAAGTCCGATGGAGTTGGTCAAAAGGAAGCGAACATGAATGTTGTTGAAAGATCCAATTTTGTGGACGAAGAAGGCAACATCACCTTGATGAACCGCATAAATGCAACTTTTGAGTATGGATTCAGCTGGTACGGACGAATGCAATCGCAGGAGGTCGTGACGCAGCGGTTAGGAAGGGTTTTCAGTGACGATCACGTGATGTTGCGTAATGTATCTGTCCCGGGTATCGATGAGGGTGAACCATACATGATCCTCATTAGTCCTCAAGGGGTACGTTTGATCATGACCTACCCCATCAGAGGTGTTTACCGAGCGAAGGAAACCGATTGGTTTCGATTTAACGGACGCTCCAGACGCTTTGTGCGTACGAAACCCAATCTACAAACTGTTGCATTGAATTTCCAGGATAAAGTAAGCCAATTACTCGAAGCTCAAGGTTATAAGGTAACCGCGACTGAATCTGTCCTCATCTTTACCCATCCTAGAACTTTAATCGATAGCGCTCGGCCATTCACACGAGTGGTGTCAGCCGATGCAATCGAGTACTTTGCCGCAAATCTTGAACAGCTACCACCTATTCTCAATTCACAACAGGTTCACACGCTTGTTGACGCCATCCTCTACCCGCATTACCCAGAACCACAACCAGCCGAAGAGTTTATCGAAGAGCCTGAGATCCCAGTTGTGGAAGATGAGGAAGAATATGAACCCGCATTCTTCCCTGAAAGCTTAGATGCCTTCGATGATGATGTCGAATTTGTCGAGGCCGTTGATCAGTTCTTCGATGTTGAAGATGATTTCGCTATGTCCATCGAAACGGAGGATGTTGAACCAACAACCGGAGTAGGAATTTCAAGACGTCAATGGCTTATCTTGGGATGTTTAGCACTCTTGGAAATCCTTGTGCTGATCGTATTCGCCATCGTTGTGCTTAGAAATATGGGTCAGCTATAACAAAACACCTTCTACAGGTTTCCATTGCCACCAACACTATCCATCATTATCCCAGCTCATAATGAGGAAACTCGTCTGCCAGATAGTCTCTCAAAGGTGATGACATTCTTGCATTCACAAACCTACGATGCAGAGGTTCTCGTCATTGACAATGGGAGCGTAGATAACACCGCCGAAATCGTAAAAGGTTTCACAAAACAATATCCAAATCTACGATTACTACAAGAAGAGCGTGCAGGCAAAGGTTTAGCAGTGAGACGAGGGATGTTAGAGGCAGATGGAGAGTACCGCTTTATCTGTGACGCGGATCTCTCAATGCCGATCGATGAGGTCGTCAATTTTCTCCCTCCCATCCTGCAGGATTACGACATTGCAATCGCTTCCAGGGAAATCACTGGCGCGGTGCGTTACAATGAACCTCGATATCGCCACTGGATTGGCAGAATCTTTAATCTCCTCGTTCAGATCCTGGCTGTGCCTGGGTTTAGCGATACGCAGTGTGGCTTTAAATGCTTTAAGGCCCCGGCTGCCCAGGATCTCTTCAAGGTCCAGGTCCTGGATGGTTGGACATTTGATGTCGAGGTACTTTTCATCGCTCAACGTCGAGGCTATCGCATCGTTGAAGTTCCCATCCATTGGTACCATAGCCCTGCCAGTCGGATCCGCATTCTGAATGATTCCATTCAGATGTTCCTCGATCTCTTTCGAATCCGCAGAAACTGGAGACATGGGTTATATGAATCCAAAGCGCGTTGAAAGGTATCGCCCAGATCTAACATACGAATTCCAACTGAGGGATTCCGGCACTCGTACTATCGCTGGTCTGGATGAAGCCGGTAGAGGCGCTTGGGCAGGACCTGTCGTAGCATCTGCCATTGTGCTACCCATTGACCGATTTGATCTTGCCAATTACTTGGGTGAGGTGCGCGATTCTAAGGTACTTAATCCAGCTCAACGTGCCGCACTTGCCTCTCGTATCACGGAAATAACTCCTTACATTGGTTTGGGGATAGCCAGCCCACAGGAGGTGGACGCCATTGGCATCATTCCAGCAACACGGCTGGCCATGAAGCGGGCGATCAACGAACTCAACATCAAACCCCAGCACCTCCTGATCGATCACATCAAACTTCCTGAAATCCCAATCGCCCAAACAGCCATCACCAAGGGGGATGGCAGCGTTCTCTCCATTGCGGCCGCATCGATCATCGCTAAAGTTACTCGTGACAGATTAATGATCAGATTGGAAAAAGAAATCCCTGGATATGGCTTCTCAAGACATAAAGGTTACGGAACCCGTCAGCATCGCACAGCTCTTGACCAACTCGGACCATCCGTAGCCCACCGAGTGACCTATGCCCCTGTAGCTGCATGCTTATCGAAAACTACTTAATCACCAAAAGCACACAAACTCATAATCTCGGTCAACCCAAGATACTCTTCTAGAATATTCCTTCAATTAGAGATTGACAAGAATATAAGGGAAGAGGTCAGCAACTCATTCCACTCGCATGAGAATCAAGATACATGCGTGCAAACTGAGTCGCTGACCTTTTTATTCGCTCACACCAATAACAACTCACCCGGATGCGCTACGATGATTCAGCTGGTTGATGAATAATTTCGTGTCAGTATCCCAATCGACTTCTATTACCGTAAGCGCCACCCCCATAAGAGCCGAGATCAATGATGAGCCCCAGCGCTAACCAAATCCAGTCGAAGCCCATAATACCCCCTGGAGCGACGATGAGGAACATGATGAGCGTCCACGGCAAGAAGATCCAACCCAGGATCGCCAAGATCCAACTATTGTCAACTGCTGCATTCACGTATATTGGATTGACCAACCACCATATCAATACTGCTAACCTTGGCCCAAAAGCAAATAAAGCTGTAAAAAAGCAGCACATGGGCATCCTCCACCGAACTTTTGTATTGGTATATTACGTGGACTTTATTCAAGGTACAACGATTACCAAATCTTCGGCACTGCCAAGTGTCACTTCTCAGTAGACCAACTGGCTAGTATTGAATTTACAAATGATCCACATTCTAGAGGCATAGAATTTGATCGTGCTCCAATGATACCCCAAAGATACGCAACGGCATCAACCGCGAATGACCCGAACTGCCATTAGCTTTATGGTGTGATTGAAATGGTCATCATCACTGCCAAGAAATGACTAATTGAGTAGATCATGATCTTGGTCAGTTGGTTACAATAGTGGATAGCCTATAATATACGTGAACCATCAATCCGTTCAATACCAATTGGTTAAATACCAGAGAAGAAAACACAGCGAGACTGTCCTAACAAACCACAAAAGCAACATGGAGATCTTTACGTGTCGCTATCCGCATTCTTCAATCCAAACTCTGTCGCCGTAATCGGAGCATCTTCAAATCCTTCAAAATTAGGTCATGCTGTTGTAAAGAACCTCATCGAGGGCGGATTCCTCGGCGACGAACGCCAAATATATCCCATCAACCTCAAATCGGATGAGATCTTGGGACTTAAGGCCTACCCAAATATCCTAGATGTGCCCGGGCAGATCGATCTCGCTGTGATCGTAATTCCCTATCCTGCTGTCCCCGAAGTCATTCAACTTTGCGGTGAAAAAGGAATTCCCGCCGCGATCATCATTTCCGCGGGTTTCCGAGAAGCCGGTATGGAGGGCCTCGAACGAGAGCAGGAGGTCATTGAAATCGCCAAAAATTATGGAATTAGACTTATAGGTCCAAACTGTCTTGGTGTAATTGACACCTTCACCCCACTCAACGCCTCCTTTTCCGCAGGAATGCCTCCAAGTGGACCTATGGCGTTCATGTCGCAATCCGGCGCTCTTGGCACCGCTATCCTTGACTGGGCTCAGGCCGGTCGTCTTGGTCTAAGTAAATTTGTTTCACTTGGGAACAAAGCCGACGTCAACGAGATCGATCTTCTTCGAGAATGGAAGGATGATGCAACTTCGAATGTCATCCTTTGCTACATCGAGGGACTCCCTGATGGGGAAGCCTTCATCCGTGTCGCAAGGGAAGTTACACGCGAGAAGCCAGTCATAGCCATTAAATCTGGCGTCACTCAGTCTGGCGCACGCGCAGTGACCTCCCATACTGGCTCTCTCGCTGGATCGGAGCAGGCATATCAGTCCGCCTTTCACCAGGCTGGGGTGTTGAGGGCGGAGTCATTGGAGGAGCTGTTCAACTACGCCCGTGGATTTGGGTACCTCCCCTCACTCAAAGGCGACCAAATAGCCATCATAACCAACGCTGGCGGTCCAGGCATACTCGCAACTGACGCATTAGAACGTGCCGACTTAAGGCTCGCACGTTTCGAACCGGAGTATATACAATCACTCGTCAGTTTCCTGCCGGATGCAGCAAGCGCAGCGAATCCCATCGATGTTCTTGGAGATGCCCGTGCTGATCGATACCGCTTCGCTTTGGAAAAAGTCATTGAAGGTCCCAGCGTCGATGGCGTTATGGTCATCGTCACGCCTCAAGCAATGACTGAGATTAGAGAAACTGCAGAGGTAGTGGCGAAGATCGCCACTCGAACTGACAAACCCATCGTCGCTTGCTTTATGGGAGAAGCACAGATCGAGGCAGGAGTCGAGATCCTCGAGCGCAATAACATTCCCAACTATCCATATCCAGAACAGGCGGCTAAAGTGCTGCGAGCACTCAGCATCTTCAGAACGATGCAATCTGAGCCCATTGGCGCCATTGAAACATTCGATGTGGATTATGAGAGAGTCAAATCCCTTATCCAAAAGGTATTCGATGAGGGTCGAGTCACCATTGGTGATTCTGAAGCGCGCAGCATCCTGACTGCATATGGTATAGAGATTCCTCCCTCCGAATTAGCCGAAGATATCGAACAGGCGGTTGAAATTGCAGACCAGATGGGTTACCCCGTCGTATTAAAAATCGCCTCACCTGACATCTTGCATAAAACGGACATTGGCGGTGTAAGGGTGGCGCTTCAGAACGCGGAAGATGTGCGTGATTCCTTTGATTTAATTACCTACCGTGCACAGCGTTATGTCCCGGAAGCAAGACTTTGGGGATGTCTCGTTCAAAAGATGGTCCCTCCGGGTCTAGAAGTGCTGATTGGTATGGTTCGCGATCCCCAATTCGGACCTTTGATCACATTTGGCCTCGGTGGGATCTATGTTGAAATCTTGAAGGATGTCGCTTTCCGCATTGCACCTTTCTCCCGTCGTGAGACAGAAGAGATGCTTGAAGAGATCAAAGCCCATGCCTTACTGGAAGGGGTTCGAGGACAATCCCCGGCAGACAAAGAAGCGCTCATCGACACTATCCTCCGAATCAGTCAACTCGTGACTGATTTCCCGGAGATCATGGAATTGGATATCAATCCTTATATCGTTTATGATCAGGGTCGAGGCGGGATCGCACTTGATATGCGTCTCGTTCTTGATCCCCACGAAACAACACCTTAGCGGACAAATATTTACGGGAGCCTCGTATGAACGCGATCTATATTACCTCAACAGAACCTTACTCGGGCAAATCCGCGCTTTGCCTTGCTTTAGGAAAGAACCTCCAGGAGAAAGATCTCAAGGTGGGTTACTTGAAACCTATGAGCACACAAGCGTGGCGAACGCCAAGTGGTCAATTAACAGACGAAGATGCAGCCTTTGTCAAAAGTGTCCTTGGTCTTGAAGACGACCTGGCAGATCTTTCTCCTGTGATCATTACATCCACAACGTTGAGAAGACAGTTGAAGGGGGTTGGCGAGGAGGACTTGCTGGAGAAAATTACGAACGCTTCTGTACGCGTCTCTGAAGGTAAAGACGTTCTTATCGTTGAGGGTGGTGCAAGTCTTCGAGAAGGTTACGTTATGGGACTATCGAACCTTCGACTGGCAGAGGCTCTCGGTGCACCCGCCCTAGTGGTTAATCGGTACCGTGGTGAAATGGAGACCGTCGATGATGCCCTTGCCGCGAATTTTCGGTTGGGAGATAAGTGCATGGGTGTCATCATCAATCACGTGCCGGTAGAAGCAGGGGAATACATCGACGAATACGCTGAACCCTTTCTTAAAGCTCAGGGAATTCCCGTCCTCGGCACATTGCCTAGCAAGCCTCGCCTCTCAGCACTGAGCGTTGGTGAGTTGGTCATCTTGTTAGAAGCAGAAGTCCTCACAGAACAAATCGATCCCGATGCACTGGTTGAGACTTTTACAGTGGGGGCGATGACTGTTGATGCTGCCCTCTCGCGATTCCGGCGCCAGCGAAACAAGGCCGTCATCACTGGCGGTGATCGCGCCGATATCCAATTTGCTGCGTTAGAGACCTCAACTGTTGCCCTGATCCTCACCGGAAACCTTCACCCGAGTCCAGTTGTCATTAACCAAGCTGAAAACCTTGGTGTCCCAATACTCTTGGTGCCTGAAAACACCATGGAGACTGTAGAGATTATTGAACGGGCATACGGGAAGACACGACTCGGACAACCCGAAAAGCTTGAAATGTTCATGCAGTTAATAGAGGAAAATGTAGATTTAGAGGAGATCTATCGGGTTCTGGGAATTGACTAAACACTGACTCTTTAATTTATTATCACAGCAAGTAAACTCTGAGATCGACAAAATCAAAAGGAGCCAGGTCCTAACCTGACTCTTTAATTTGCTTTTCCTAGTTTCGATCAAACTTCATCCAATTGATCAGTCACAATCTCCTGGGTCGGTAACCAGATGGTGAATTTGCTGCCTTCATCAATTTGACTCTCAAGGGCTATCCGACCACCATGTCGCTCTACGATCTCCTTCGAAATGGCCAAGCCTAATCCTGTTCCAGGGACCGGCATGAGTCTGCTTGCATTACCTCGAAAGAATCGGTCGAAGACTCTGTCGTGCTCCTCAGGCGGGATTCCAATACCATCATCCTTGACCGAAAGGATGACCCACTCTTCTCCTTCACTCTGCCCTATTTCGGTCTGTATTGTGATCGTACCACCTGCTTTTGTGTAATTCATTGCATTGGTCACCAAATTAGCTATAGCTTGGCTGAGCATATCTTCATCAGCCTGTACAAGCGGAAGGTCCGCATATTTCTCCAAAACAACTTCCAGAGACCTTTCAGCGAGTAACCGTTGACGGTCATTGACCAAACCTTGAGCAAGATAATTAAGATCGGTCGGGCGTAGGTGAGGCGCAACTGCTTCTGCATCCAAGCGGGAGATCGCCAGGAGATCTTCAATGAGAATGACCAGGCGATCCGTCTCACGGATGAGAGTCTGAACGTACTCCTGAAAACGATCTGGATTCCCGAAGCTTAAAAGCTCAAGGTAAAGTCTGATGTTGGCGAGAGGAGTTCTCAACTCATGGGAAACATCCGCAACAAAGCGCGTTTTCAGCCGTTCAGCGTCGCGCGCTTGCTCAAATGCTTCAGCAAGAGCAGCCGTCCGCTCCTCCACGGTCTGTTCTAATTCGTCGGAGTGCTTCATTAAATGATCATATAAACTGGCATTCTCAATCGCCACTGAGACTTGATCAGCCAAAAGCATGAGCAATCTCAGGTCATCTTCGTCTAGTCCAAATGGGTCGGTGGATTCCACATTCAGAACCCCGATGACAATATTCCCCTTCCGCAATGGAACTGCAATCTCTGATCTTGTTTCAGATATACCGTCGACGTAGTCTGGATCCTTGGCCACATCGGGAACATACGCTGCCCGATTCGTCCGAGCAACACGACCAGTAACACCCTGAGAAAGTGGGAGGGTGATCGCCCCATGATCATCTGCGCCTTGAGCCGAACGAAGGACAAGCTTGTCCCCCTCTACAAGGTAGATTTCTACAATGCTGTATCCAAGTACTTGACGGACCTGTTCGACGACCTCTTCCAAAAGAGACTGCATTTCTAAACGGCTATTGATTACTTGCGCTACTTGTTGAAGTGCCGACAACTCGGCGAGGCGACGTTCGACCTGACGATACTTACGCGCGTTAGATAGCGCCAAGCCCACTTGCTTGCTCACTGCCACAAGAAGATCAAGCTGCTCCAGAGTAACCTTTGCTTTGGATAGAACCGTCAAAACACCCAGCACCGCACCACTGACCACGATTGGTGAACATAGCGCAGATTGGATCTCATCGCTCAGACCTTCGATCTCCTTCCACCGCTCATCTTGTTTTACGTCCGGGACTAATGCCGCCTTTTTGTGCTCTGCCACCCACCCTTCAAGTCCGACACCTGGAGCGAAATCAAGTTTCCGTTCAAGCTCTGGCATTCTATGATGAGGAAGGTTAGAAACCGCAGCAAGGCGCAAATGTCCGGTTCCATATTCAGATAGAAACGCCTCACCAGCAAATCCATGCAAGCCAGTTGTGATTAAGTCGATTGCACGTTGCAGGATGATTGCATCATCTAATTCGCTGACTAATGCACTGGTCACCTCGTAAAGCAACTCGAGTCGGCGTCGATCCGTGTTGATGTTCTCGAACAGACGAGCGTTCTGGAGTGCAATTGCGGCTTGAAGTGCAAAGAGTTCTAAAACCCGCAACTCATTGGCGTTAAATTCGTGGGGATGCTCAAATGCGACGTTCATTACACCTACCACCTGTTCGCCAATCCTCAGCGGGTTACTTACAATCGCCCCACCCCATTGATACTCATCGAAGAGTGGATCTGAATCCACACTCGACGAGACAATCCGATCCCCACTTCTAGCAACGCTGTAGGTTATCCCCTCCTCTCTGGGTTCAGAAAAGGGCGCAGATTGTCGACCATCCGCCCAACGCGCAGCCGCGAACGATAACTCTCCCTCGTCATATAGGAAAATGTGGGCATCATCACCCTTAACAATCTCCAACGCCTGACGAAGGATGGCATCGAGGATGAGTTCAAGTTCGAGGCTGGAGGTCAAGCGCACACTCGCCTCACGTAGAGCCTCAAGCACGAAACTCCTTCGCTCTTCTTGGGCGCTCACTTGAGATCTCGTCACTGCAAGCGCCACCGAAGATACTATTAACTCGCTAAGTATCAGCTCTTCTTGACTGATAGCGTGATGGTTCTGGTAGAAGAGAAGTGCCACACCCAATTTCCGCCGTCCGATTGTTATGGGTACGCTTATGAATGAAGCAAATTGGAATTCCTGGGCTTCATCACGATCCAGATATGGGGAATTTTGTGTGTCTTCCACAGAGAGTGGTTCATCGCATTGCAGGACAGCCTCGAAGCCTTCAATAAAAGACTCTGATGGTGGGGTGTTTACAGGTCCCGTTGGTATGGCAATACTCGCGAACGCACTATCCACAACTTGGGTTCCGTCCTCCATGAGAACGATGTAAACTCCATCCGAATCGATCAATTGACTCATCCGCTCAGCAAGGATGTCGGTTATCATTTGGAGGTCTTCAGCTTCAAGGAGTACCCTGGTCAAGTCATTTAATTGCGCCAACTGCAAAGAGCATTGGGCCGCTTTTGCCTCGAACTCTTCCCTTTCTACCACCAATGCCACCTGTCCAGCGATGCTCGTAAGGTGGTCGAGATCAGGATCGGTGAACTTGCCTTGAGTTGAATCACGCCCAACAAGGATTACGCCACGAGTGGCCTCATCCCAAAGGATAGGAGCTGCGATCACCGATGCGAGATCCTCCGTCTCAAAGGCACGTCCATCATCTTCCCAGGCGTTGTAGTCATCAATTCTCAACGGGAGAGACGTACGAGCGACCTGACCAGCGATACCTTCACCGAGTGGTACCTCCAGACCAGTCAGGTCGCGCGCAGTTTGATAGCTAGCTTCGCAGCGGAGAACCCCCTCCCGCATCCCGACAAGGAATAACCATCCAATGTCACCATCGAGTTTATCGACAGCCTCTTTCAAGATCTGGCCAAACATGATACTGCCCATGATTATTCATTGTAATCTCGGAATCAAATACGCCCAAGCGTTCCTGTCGGTATTAGGATGAAATGCTTGCCACAAATGTGACGGGAGGACGGGGAGATTTCTTGCTGCTCGTTCCGAGGCGTTCAACACCAACTTACGAATTCATGCATTATACTTCTTCATAACCACCATCGACCTTTGATTTGAAAATCTTGCAGGCCATTATCCTGGTACAAATTCCTGGAGTTCACGATGTCTCAGATACGAGAAAACGCACGTGAGATTCTGAAGACCAGCAGCGGAGATTTCGAAATTTATAGCTTAGGTTCACTTGAAAAGTCCGGGCTGACACAATTGGATAGACTACCTTACTCCATTCGAATTCTGCTCGAATCCCTCACTCGCCAGATTAATGGCCGCACCATTAAAGAAGACGATCTTCTTGCATTATGCCGCTGGGAACCAACATCCGACAACCGTGCGGATCTTCCTTTTCTACCTGCTCGCGTAATCATGCAGGATTTTACTGGTGTACCCGCGATTGTTGACTTGGCTGCGATGCGATCAGCGCTAGCCCGACAAGGTGGTGATCCAAATGAAATCAATCCACTCATCCCCGTCGACCTGGTAATCGATCATTCCGTCCAAGTTGATTTTTTCGCCTCCAGTGAGGCACTGCGTCGAAACGCCGAGTTGGAGTTCGCACGGAATCGAGAGCGTTATGAGTTTCTGCGATGGGGAACAGAGGCTTTTGATAATTTCACCGCCGTTCCACCGGCGACTGGGATAGTCCATCAAGTTAACCTTGAATATCTTGCCAAGGTCGTGTTGACCCGCGAAATTGCCGGAAGGATTGAAGCCTTTCCAGATACACTCGTTGGTACAGATTCACACACAACCATGATCAATAGTCTCGGTATACTGGGTTGGGGTGTTGGTGGGATAGAGGCTGAAGCTGCCATCTTGGGCCAACCCCTAATCATGGTTGCCCCCGATGTTGTAGGTTTTCGGTTCGTTGGTCGTCTTCCTGAGGGTACAACTGCAACCGATCTTGTATTAACCGTCGTCCAACAACTGCGAGTGCATGGAGTGGTCGGTAAGTTTGTCGAGTTCTTTGGACCAGGACTTCTAGAGTTGTCCTTACCAGATCGAGCGACCATCGCTAACATGGCTCCCGAATACGGAGCAACCGTTGGATATTTCCCTGTGGACGATGAAACACTCCGCTATCTCCGATTAAGTGGTCGAGATGAGGAGCTCATCGAACTCGTTGAACGATATTTCAAACAGCAAGGGTTGTTTTGGATAGATGGTTCGACAGAACCGTTATATAGCGAAATCCTTAAACTTGATTTAAGCAGCGTTGAAACCAGTCTTGCTGGACCAAAGCGCCCACAGGATCGAATTCCTCTGACGGATATGAAATCTGCCTTCCAAGAAATCCTTGTTGCACCCACTCAACAGGGTGGTATCGGAATGGATGAATCGGCATTGATGAGCAAAGTCGAAGTGCGCACAAATGGCGATACCGTTGAAATGAGTCATGGTGCCGTTGTAATCGCGGCGATTACATCTTGCACCAATACATCCAATCCCTCTGTCATGGTTGGAGCTGGCTTGTTAGCGAAGAGGGCGGTTGAAAGAGGCCTAAAGATCAAGCCTTACGTGAAGACGAGCCTCGCGCCAGGTTCTCGCGTTGTCACTGAATACTTGCGTGAAGGTGGGCTATTAGAACCATTAAGCGAGCTTGGATTCAACGTTGTAGGCTATGGCTGTACAACCTGTATCGGTAATAGCGGGCCCCTCCCTTCCGAGGTTGTCAAAGGGATCAACCAGGCCGACCTCGTTGTATCAGCTGTATTATCGGGAAATAGAAATTTCGAGGGACGGATTAACCCTCATGTGCGCGCAAATTACCTCGCATCTCCACCCTTGATCATCGCCTATGCCATTGCTGGAACCGTCGACATCGACTTGCTGAATGAGCCAATAGGCATCGATACAGCAGGAAATCCAGTTATGCTCCGGGATATTTGGCCAACACAAGAGGAAATCACCAAAACTATGGAAAGATCAATAAGTCCGGAGATGTTCCGGAATCGCTATGCTGATGTTTACACTGGAAATGAAACATGGAACGCTATCCCTATTTCAAGTAGTGAATTGTATCCGTGGGAACCCGAGTCGACATACATTCAAGAACCACCTTTCTTTACTGACATTACACCTGAACGAATGCTTGTTGAGGAGATTAGGGGTGCCAGAGTGTTAGTGTGGCTAGGTGATTCAGTTACTACCGATCACATCTCTCCAGCTGGTGCGATCCCAGTGGATAGTCCAGCCGGGCAATACTTGATCTCTCATGGAGTACGAGCACGCGACTTCAACTCGTATGGCTCTCGACGTGGTAACGATCGAGTCATGACTCGCGGCACTTTCGGTAACATACGTTTAAAGAATCGTCTTGTCCCAGACGTCGAAGGCGGAGAAACCATCCACTTGCCTGACGGTGAACGCATGAGCATCTATAATGCTGCGCTCAAATACAAAGAGGAGGGTATTCCACTCCTGGTTCTTGCAGGAGAGGAGTACGGTACTGGATCTTCACGAGACTGGGCTGCGAAAGGAACTTCGCTGCTTGGCGTTAAAGCCGTACTTGCAGCTTCCTTCGAGCGAATTCATCGATCTAACTTGATTGGCATGGGAGTCCTTCCGCTTCAGTTCATGAATGGCGAAAATACTGAAACCCTAGGATTGACTGGCCGAGAATTATTCAATGTTCTTGGTCTTGGAGAAGATATCGAGGCTCATGCAGTCGTAAAGATCCAGGCAATTCAAGACGATGGATCCATGAAGGAATTTAAAACCCTGGTACGCATTGATACCCCGATCGAAGTCGAATACTACAAGAACGGCGGGATTCTGCACACAGTACTCAGGGAAATCATGAATATAACTGGTAAATAAGAATACGAAATTAAATGCCGGCAACCATCCTGTGTTGGCACTGGGATTAGATTCAATATTCCTTATTGTTCTACATTCCATGCAGGATTTTCAGGCGTGCAAACACAATCCCAATTTCAAAGGTTTTTTATCCCCGTACTATTCATCCAACCAATAGAATTCCTTAGAGTGTTTCACATAATGAGCCGTGTCTGTTGAAAACTTTATTGGAAAAGTGTGTGTATTAAGAGGATTCTTTCTTAACTAACCGGATCCCGTAATTCCATATAAGCTAGTTCATCGTGTTGAGTTCATCTTCCAAGCGTCGGATTTCTATCTTCAATGCATCTTCCATATCAGCGAGTAAGTCACGGCCCTCCGTTTTAGCGATGCTCGCCTCCAACATCAACTTAACCGTTTGAGAATTTACCAAATTCTTCAGAGTCATCTCGAGATTTCCGATCACGCCATCAAGGCGTTTGATCTCTTCGTATAAATCTGAGATAAGTCCATCACGAGTTTTTGTCGGAGCGGGTTCAACATAATCAGGCTTTTTTCCAATTGATTCCAATGTCGCCAGATCACCCGAATTGTACGCTTCATTCACTTCCGCCATCACCTGCTCTCGCCACTCCCTCTCCTGAGAGTCCTTGGCCAGGTCTGGATGAAATCGTTTTGCTAGCATTCGGAAGGTTCCTTTAAGTTCTTCTGCCGACTCTTCATCAATGGATTTTTGTTTCGGAGGCAATGGCCCAGGATTGTTTTGCCTCCACTTCCTCTGGAATTGATCTACGACATCTTCGTGCATATCGTCAGATTCAGATCGCTGACCCCATTGTGCTTTTCTGGCTGCGGAGCGACGTGCATCATGCAATAACTCCTCCAGGTCCCGTCGTCTGTGTGAAAGAAGGCCTAGCCTTTCCTCATACTCTCTTTCAAACAGTGCCAACTCGGCACGTGTATCAAAAAGATCTAACTCCAGTTGTGCAATCCGGTCCTGTCTAAACGCCACTTCTTCCTTTAACTCGCGTACTTCACGATCTCCGGCTTCTTCAATCGCCCTTTTCAAACCCTTCCGGCGCCTACCTTGGAACATACCCTCTCCCTCAAGATGGATACTTCACGGATGCATTTATATTCCGTCCTGACCTACTCTCATCCAGAAAACGCACCCATTAAATCACGCTTTCAGGAGAATCCAAGTCCCCTCGCCACACATCCATCCGGATTTTCTGCTTCAGATTGTAATCTACTGAACTCTTTCCGCTAGTTTACGAATAGAAAATTATTGGATTCCAGGTAGTACAAGCAAGAACATCTGCCGGCACTTATAAACTGGGAGTCCACTGATATCTTTTGGGAACCTGCATGCACCTTCTCCGGGCCATTGATTGAAGTAACCCAATACTTGAACAACGCAAGCTGGAATGTGGAGATCTCGGATCTCGCCTCCTGCTTCCTCTACAACCTCTTCATTCTTCAAAATCTGGGGCATTGGTATCCTCCCCCTGTCTGAGTAAGGACATGGTTTTCTTCCAAGGTGAGAAGGGAACTTGCCGGAACATACCAACTGGTCAGTTATGACTCGACCGCTTGGAAAAAGAAAAAGCGCCCGTGGTTTGCTGCGGCCCATCGACATGAACACCCCCTACAGCAGTCCACAAGGCGCTTTGCCTGTCTAGCTCTCTGGCTAGTCTCAGGCTTCGTCGAGGTCTTGCCCCCTCGACTTCCCGGAACAGAACATCTGATCGACAAATGACATTATACACGGTATCGGGTTATTTGTCAAGTCCTAAATTATTGTGCCTCCTCTGTTTTATCACCAAGATAGAAGCCCGCATTCTCAGCGACCATCGTAAGATGTTTGGATCTCCCCCTGGTAGGGGCGTAGGCCTCCGTTTCCCATTCACTCACAGTTTGTTGGCGCACGCCCAAGATATCTGCCAACTCACTCTGACTCAGGTCAAGATGGGCACGAAGTGCTCGCACCATCTCACCATTCCAGCGATACTCTTCTCCTTCGCGCTGAACCCTGTAATGAAATGTGGGACGCTGAAATACCACTCTTTTTCCTGAGAGATCCACTTGATGGACATGGTGCCCAGCATCCATCCAAGCCCTCGCCTGGAGTGCCCCACTTGTGCGGTTACTCCAAAACGCTTTCGATTGAGCAGCAGATTCTGGGAGATCATCACCAAGAATGAATTCTATCTCCTGGAAGGTGAGCTCAATCCTCTCTTCCAATCGAGAATGCAGGTACTCAAAAAGGGGGTAGTACTTAGATCCGGCTTTAATCCCTGTCATGATCCGCCTTCGGTCATGAAATCCGAATGTACAAATGATCTATGCCCAAGACTTCTCCAGGATCAGTCCTGTCACATCCCTTAATATCCCCCTACTGTCTTGTACCTATCTGGAGTATAGAAGGTTTTCTGCTCAAGACAAATTCAATTCGCCCACGCTTGCGATCGGTTGAGAATCTTTGATAAGTAAAACCAAGCTCCTTCTTTAAAACAAAAAAGCCCCCAAGCATTAAAGGGAAAAGCGAGGCAGCGGCAGGAGGCCTCGCTTTTCAATTACGGGTTGGAACCCAACTCCTTAGAGCTCCGCGATACCCACCTCCTGGTGCTCTTCGCTCCCTAACCATAGGGAGGCTACCGACTCTTACACGTGGTGCCCACGTGCTTACGATATTGATTATACGGAGCTATCAGGTGTTAGTGGGGGATTTGTAAGGCGATTGTAAGGTCTTGAAAATCACAGATAAATGAACCATTAACTCATCTTACCAGCACTACGGCGCTCATACCGCAGTACGTAATAACTCAATGCACCTGCACCGACAAGAAGTATCACACCAAATACACCGAATATGGTCGATCGACTTCGTTCCTCATCGGTCAATTGCTCACCAACGGCTGCACTCGGTTGTGCCCCGAACTGTACATATTTAATGTCCCCAGGCATGAGCCGCACAGGAAGACTCATGGTAGTCGTCGAATTGAACTCAACAGGAACTGCAGCACTTATGTTGTAGTCACCCGCTCCCAATCCTTCAAAACATTGACCCTCTGGATCATCGCTCGTTGTTGCATCCACTGCAATCGCTCCAGTGACATCAATTACACTCACCTGGCCACCAGCCAATGGTAGCTCACCTTCATCCAATCTGGCATCACCGTTCATATCCAAGAAGAGTAAGATGCAAATCTCACCCGTACTTACAGCTGGCTCAGTACTCGAAGGGGTTGGCGTGGGACTTTCGACAGCGGCTGGCTCTGCTGTTGGCCGAACCGGTCCAGCAGTTCCGAGAAATAATTCCGTACCAGGAATTGCATAATCTCCAGGCTGTATCCCGTTTAATGCGAACAACTCCTCGAGACTGATGCCTGCAAACGCAGCGATGGTCCAGAAGTCATCACCTTCCTGCACGATGTAGATAATGCGTCCGTCCGGACCAGGAGTGGGCGTTGGAAAAAGCTTACTTTGTTGGAATTGAACCTCGCCTGAAGAAGCTGATACGGTACGGGTAGTTAAAATAAAACCCACAAGGATGATTGGTAACGCAGTTAGCGTAAAGATTCCTACTCGTAATTTCATCTTGACGGCGCTTCCAGTTAAGCGAATCTCCCTCAGGCATGGATGGTTCAACTTGGTGTTCCACCACTCAAGACACTAACATCCACTCTGAAGATCGATTATAGCCGGAATGGAGTAGGGTGAGTAGGTCTTCGATCTTATCAGACACAACCCTCGGGCTATTCCCCTTTGGAATAAGGGGCAGTATCAAGGTACATATATTTCAGAGTCTGGGTAGAAATTCAGCCAGGCCCAATCGTATGCTGTCGAACTTGGCACCGGCTGGAGGGAATTCCCCTTTAGAGAACCTTCAGTCGCTAGTCCGCGAACGATATCCCATTTCGATCCGGTTTCCCGATCAATAATCTCACCGTCGACGTCGTCAATGGTAAGGCTTTGCCCATCGACCAGGCGCACAAAGGCGTGAAATCGGTCCTCCTCAGCCCAAATCAGGATAGGGATATCCCCAATTGTATCGTTGATTATTCCAGCTTCAACGACATCCTCGAAGGCATACGATTTCGACTTTCCATCCAACACCAGTCCGATGACGAAGTTGGTCTTGAATCCTTGTCTGAAATCCCCCTGTAATTCTAGGTCGTTGACCATCACTAGCGTTTCCGGGTGTTCAGATCGCCAACTTCCCCACGTTGTCACCTGTGATGGAAGCAAGAATAACTCCACTCCCATGTACTCCCCGCTCATCGCCTGCCCAACAGGCTGGGACCAAATCGATTTTGTCTCATGATCCCACCATGTCATGGCGCGCTGATACAGGGCACCTGCGTTCCCAAAGGTGTGCGTCACACGATCAATCCTCCGGTCGTGCACGAGACCGGTGTAACAAAGCGGTCACCAGGTAACCAGCGTTGGGATCCCAGCCACCTCATCGTTAACCATTTCACGAAAACGGAGAACGGTGATCGGATAGGCCTTTGCTTCACCACCCAACGCAATGCCTAAAACTAATTCATCTTCAAATAGAAGTGTCTCAGCTTCCTCAGCATCAAGGAATTCGGGTCGGTAAACAGGTCGAATACCATCAAATGGGAGGATCGGCGAAAAGTAGAAATTGGATGGCACTGGGCTGCGCGGATTCTTTCCGCCCACATCCGCCAAGGAGTCCACCCCTCCAACCCCACTTGATCCTGCCCCTTCAGGGACCGTGGTTGCTGGAGATCTCGTTGACAGGTCATCACCGCCCATTACACCATCGGTGGGTTCAGGCGAGTGTGACGAATTAACGGCGGAGCATGCCGATATCAGTATCGTCAACAAAATAAGAACACTTAATCTATACACAATCTGAATTTAGTCTCCAGATAACGTCCGGTATGTAGCCTGCCATACATCCTCAACCTTGTTAGCACACATCAGCGACTATTTTCACAGGTAGAAAAACCTCAACCTCCGTCAAATATGATTTGCAAGTGAATATCCACCCCAAAGCGATACATTACACAAACTTGAATGATGATTTCAGTATCACGCTTCCTTGAAGCCCGTGTTATACTGCGCCTGGAGGTTGAAATGTCTCTGGATATCATTGTTGGTACTCAGTGGGGCGACGAGGGCAAGGGTCGCCTAACGGACTTACTCGCCGCCGAATCCGACATCGTCGCACGTTTCAGCGGGGGTGACAATGCTGGTCACACCGTGAACGTGGCGGACCAGGTTTTCAAATTACACCTAATCCCCTCAGGCATTGTCCATGAACACACAACATGCATCCTTGGTGGAGGTATGGTCATTAATCCAGCAAAACTGGCTGAGGAAATTGACCAACTTACACCACTCGGAATCGATGTTTCCCCCTCCCGCCTCTTGATCTCGGGTGCTGCGCACATCATTACTCCAGCCCATATCGCTCTGGATGGTGCTCAGGAAAAGTCACGAGGCAAGGCTTCGATCGGCACAACAAAGCGAGGTATCGGACCAGCTTATACGGATAAAGCCGCAAGGAGAGGTATTCGGGCCTCAAGTATGCGAGAACCCGAACGCTTCGCAGAACTCATTCGGGAACAAGTCTCCCAGGCAGGCGTACTACTCACAAAGATGTATGGAAGTGAAGCGCCTGATGCAGATTCCGCCGCTGTGGCCTATCATGCCTTTGCTGAGAAGCTCAGGCCTCATCTCGCCGATACTGCCTCCATAATTTCCACTGCTCTAGACCAAGGTAAGGTCGTGTTGGCCGAGGGAGCACAGGGCACCCTTCTCGATCTAGATCACGGCACATACCCTTATGTAACTAGCTCACACCCCATTGCCCCAGGAGCATTCGTTGGTTTGGGAATCGGTGCGACGCACGTGCGCCGAGTGATCGGTGTCGTGAAGGCGTTTCAAACCCGCGTCGGCGAAGGTCCATTCCCTACAGAATTGCACGATTCCATCGGAGAGCATCTGCGTGGAACTGGCGAGCAACTCTGGGACGAATTTGGTACAACCACTGGTCGCCCTCGGCGCTGCGGATGGCTCGACATCGTCCTGCTCAGGTATGCCGCGAGGCTCAACGGCCTCACAGAAATCGCCGTCACCAAGCTTGATGTCCTCTCTGGATTGAACTTTCTGAAGATTTGTACCGCCTACCAGAAAGATGGTCAGGAGTATATGGACATCCCCGAGGACCCATCTCATCTCGGAGATTTCAATCCAATATATGAGCAGTTGAATGGCTGGGAGAGTAATCTTTGGCAGACCAGGGATTGGGAACAGCTTCCCAATGAAGCCATGGACTATGTGAGGCGCATTGAAAAACTCACCTATCTGCCCATAAAGACAATATCTGTTGGCCCAGAACGCAGTCAGGTCATCCACCGCATGGAGGAACACTGATAATGCCGGAATGGCTTCGACGGATTACACCAGCAAATTTGTTCTTTGTGCTACTTAACTTAGTTGGCGTGGCTGCCTTCCTTTTCCCACTCTGGGCCCCCACCCAACCCTCTTCGGCCACTGACAGAACCGCGCTTTTGATCTTCAGTGGTGCAGTTGCTTTGCTCCTTCTCGCATTGATCAGTGAAGCCCAAACTGGATTGACGATCCACACCATTGCCATCATCGGCACCCTCGTTGGATTGAATACGGTCTTCCGACTGATCGAGACGATGATCCCACTTCCTGGAGGCTTCTCTCCCGTATTCCTACTCATCATCCTTGTAGGCTACAGCTTCGGGGCCCGGCTAGGGTTCCTAATGGGCGCATTAACGATGCTTGTCTCTGGCCCGCTGACAATCGGAGGCTTAGGCCCCTGGACTCCTTACCAAATGCTCGCAGCTGGATGGGTTGGCATGGGAGCCGCTTTGCTTCCAAAGGGTAAAATGGTGCTCCCGTCCCTTGTGATTTATGCAACTCTCTGGGGCTGGCTCTACGGAGCACTAACAAGTATGTACTTCTGGCCTTACGCAATCAGCGCGCCAGACATCGGGTGGGAACCCGGACTTGGACCTTTGGAAACTCTGATCCGATACGGACGATATTACCTTGTAAGTTCATTCATTTGGGACAGCGCACGCTCTATAGGTAACTTCATCTTGATGCTCATCCTGGGCTCGTCCCTGGTCAAAGCTCTTGACCGATTTAAGCGTAGGGCAAGAGTTACCTGGGAAACCGCCTAATCCCCTAGCAATCAGGTATAATCACGCCATGTATCAACTCGAACCTCAGCGCAAGGGTCGCTCTCGACTGAATATATCCATTCTCATCTTGGGAATCCTCGGCCTAATCGCCATTACCGCCGGTCTTGTCTACCAGATTCCATTCGTGCAAGAGAACCTCGCGTGGCGAATCTCTGAGGTGCGTTCCAAGATAAAGTATGCACTCTCACCTCCAGGTGAAGTCGTTTTCACGCCGAACCCCACCCTCGCCTCTATGGTCCAGTCCACCCTCGATGCCATGACGCCAACACTTACGCCAACGAGCACATTGACGCCGACGCCGACGAGTACTCCTGAGTTGACACACACGCCTACTCCCTCCCCTACACCACTTCCGGAAAGTGTCTTCCTGGACAACATCAGACATGAGTATCAGAGTTGGAATAACTGCGGACCTGCCAACTTATCAATGGCATTATCCTATTGGGACTGGCAAGGCAATCAGACACATACCGCCAGCTATCTTAAACCCAATCCACGCGACAAGAATGTGATGCCATATGAGATTGAAAACTTCGTCAATGATGAGACCGACCTCAATATCCTCGTGCGTGTAGGCGGTGATCTCGACATGATCAAATCATTCATCGCGGCAGGTTTCCCGGTCCTGATAGAGAAGGGCTTTGAAACTCCCCGTGCTGAAGGGTGGATGGGGCACTATCAGGTACTCGCCGGATATGATGACGAACGCCAGATCTTCAATGCTTATGACTCGTTCGAGGGCGACTTCACGGATGGGAAAACTCTCGCAATGCCCTACGAGAAGATCGAAACTTACTGGCGCCATTTCAATAACACTTACATCATCATTTACCCTGGCGAACGCGAAACGGAAGTGTACAAAATCCTCGGTCCTCATCTTGATGAGACCTACAATTTCACCCATGCCGCGGGGAAGGCATCCATCGACATCTTGCAGCAGACGGGCCGGGAGCAGTTCTTCGCATGGTTCAACCGGGGGACGAACCTGATGCGACTACAAGACTATGGCGGTGCCGCAAATGCTTATGATGAAGCATTCAATATCTACGCTACCCTCGATCCAGATACTCGGCCCTGGCGAATCCTTTGGTATCAAACTGGACCTTACTTTGCGTACTACTTTACCGGGCGATATCACGACGTTATCAATCTCGCGAACCAAATCTTAGAAAATGCCAGTGAACCGGTAATGGAAGAGAGCTACTACTGGCGTGCACTTGCGAGAGAATCTCTTGGTGACCTTGCAGGAGCAATCAGAGACCTGGAGAAAAGTTTAAAGTATCATCCGGGTTTTCAACCTAGCGAGTACCAACTCGATCGTCTCGGCGTATCCTACTGAGGCGACCCATATTCCTTCTGAGGACATCATCATTGACTCAGAACCAGGAAGCAACATCAAAATCTTCTAGGATCTCCCACGTCGCGCGTGCCTCTCTTCTCATCGCCGTTTTCTTTACGATAGACAAACTCCTCGGATTTGTACGTCAGGTAATCATCGGCCGCCAATTTGGAGTGAGTGAGGAATTACCTGCCTTTGATGCCTTCAATGCGGCGAACAACCTGCCCGATCTCCTAGTCGCCGTAATCTCTGGGGGCGCACTCGCTATTGCATTTATTCCAGTACTTTCTTCAACGTTAGAGAGGGAAGGAAGGGAAGCGACTTGGGCGCTATTCAGCCATGTCGCTAATTGGGCATTTACAATCACAACAGCAATTGCCGTGGTGCTATTTATTTTTGCAGACTCAATTGTTCAACGGATCGTAGCTCCAGGATTCACACTTGAACAGCAGCAACTCGCTGTCGAGTTAATGCGTTTCAACCTACTGGCGACCTTGCTATTCTCGCTCAGCGGATTGGTGAGCGCGAGTTTGCAATCATTCCAACATTTCCTACTCCCTGCTCTAGCTCCCGTTGTGTACGATCTCGGACAGATTTTCGGAGCCATATTTCTGGCCCCCAGTGAGGGTTACCAAATCTTTGGGATCGAGCTCCCAACTGCTGGACTTGGCGTCCATGGATTAGTTTATGGCGTCATCATTGGCGCGCTCCTACACTTCGTTGTGCAGATCCCGGGCCTGATCCGCTTCCACTTCCGTTGGTTCCCGCTTATGGGTGTCGGCGATCCGGGGCTGCGTGAAGTGACCCGGCTCATGGCACCTCGCATCCTAATTATGATTGCTTTTCAGGTGACTTTCGTCGCCCAAGACAACCTCGCCTCGCGCCTGGATGTGGGTTCTGTAACCGCGCTAGTTTATGGCTGGCTCATCATGCAGGTACCTGAGACCATAATTGGAACTGCAATCGGCATCGCTTTGCTTCCTACGCTCTCTGAGTATTACGCGCGCGCTGATGGAGCGAACTTTGCACGCAGCGTGTCTCGCGCCATCCGCGTGATGCTCGCATTGACTATCCCTATCGCCACCATCCTTATCGTTGGTATTGAGCCTCTCATTCAAGGGGTATTCAATTTCGATGAACAAGTGACACAATTGGTCATTTGGGCTGCGCGCGCGTATCTCCTGGGCTTGGCTGGACATTCACTGTTAGAAATTGGTGCGCGCGCGTTCTTCGCAAGGCACAATGCCATAATTCCATTGTTTGCAGCAGTGATCAGCGCTGTTACCTTCATCATCATCAGTATTTTGCTGTTCCAACCTCTGGGAGCTGCAGGAATTGGCTTGAGTAACAGCATTGCATTTACGATCGAGGCAATTGTCCTTATATTCTTGCTGGCAAGAATTTATCCTTTGATCATTCATCAAGGTCGCCCTTTATTACGCATCATCCCAGGATCTCTACTTGCAGCAGTTGTCACATACCTGCTTCTGCAAGTCATTCCTGGACCAACCCTATTGGTAGGAGCAGGCGCCATACTGGGAGGCAGCATCGTTGTGTTTCCATTCATTCGACCCGAGTTGAAAATGCTGAAGAGACTCTGATCGCTGAGAGATACAATTGTCCATAGTACAAAAACAAGAGCGGCCAACTGGCCGCCCTTGCCTTCGAACTGAGTGCAAACTAGAAGTGTTCACGCCGCCCATGGATTATATGGATGGGGCAGTAACCTTTTTCTTGTTCAAGAAATATCTAACTGCTTTCTGTAGCCATAAGGTCGTAGTGGGGGATAATGTTGATTTTATTCGGTGGCCAATAAACGAAGATGGCTTTGCCAATGACGGAATCCATACTTAGTGGTTCCCAGTTTTTAGAATCGTTGGAATTGTTACGGTTATCACCGAGGACAAATACCTTCCCGTGGCCAACGACCCATTCGCCCTCATAGCGCGGGGCAGCTTTAATATACGGCTCCTCGATGATGGTCCCATTCACGTAAACTTTCTCATCCTGAACGGAAATGATATCCCCTTCCAAACCGATGATTCGTTTAATGAACCTTTTTGATGGATTCCCGGGGTACCGGAAGACGATGATATCTCCTCGCTGTGGTTCTGCCCACCGATAAGCTAACTTATTCACAACAACAAACTCGCCCTCATACAGGCTTGGCTCCATACTGATGCTCTCCACTCGAACCCGGGCTGTAACCATGTTGACTGCCAGGAAGAGAGCGCCCGCAATGATGGCGATTTCCAAAAGTTCGGTAAAGACCCTGAGAATGGATTTTCCGCGGCTTCCTTTCTTAACCTCCGCCAGGTGATCCAGCGAGTCAACCTCAGAAACCTTCGCACCCTCATGATGTTCCAGATCGTCTATTTCCATTCCTTCTTCCAAATTGATTCATCATCTGTCGTAACAATGACAGCATCTCATATTTTCCCAATTTTCAACAAACAATGCACGTATTATAAGCCTAAACCTAGGACAGACGAATGAATGATTGATTAGTCTTGCACTCCCCAAGGCTGTATAAACTGCTCGGGCTCTACTCCGAGACCATCAGCCACTCGTGTGATGTAGTTAAAATAACCAATCACCTGAACAGCGTCGTGGATGGCTCGATCATCAAACCCATGACTCCTCAGAATTTCCAAATCATCCAGCCCTACATCATGTTGGTGATGAGTCAGTTTCTGGGCAAACTCGCACAACGCCTTATCCTGTGGCTTGAGCGGTGCATTGTGCCAGTCACTTACGACAGCATGCACGTAAGCGTCCGCCACTGCATCATCTTCCAGTTCAATGCCGACCTCTTCACGGAGGTCATGAGCATGAGCTTGCGTTCAGTAGAAACAATCCAGCTCAATGGAAACCACCGTGGCGAGCAACTCCCTTTGCACACGGGTAAGCGGCGATTCTCCCGTCATGACAGTCTGATAAAAACGAATGCTGTCACGCAGTGCTTCAGGATTAATGCTCATCACATGAACGATATTCCAAACACGACCAGCCCGGCGCATGGCTGCATCGAACTGGCGTTTAAGCAAACCAGTAGCTTCATTGATTGGAATCTGATGAATCCATGGCATTTTCTCAAGCTCTCCTTGAAATAATTCAGGCCCAGTAATTTACCGGACCTGAATTTTATTACAAAATTTACCAGTATTCCTTAAGACCCATCGATCAAGGTTGGGTATTGATGTCACCTACTATGATATCCGCTTTAACTTGCTCCAATTCAGTTTTAAGCTCATCCGAAACCAGGTGATCTAAAGCATGAAATGGAGCAAGTCCAACTCCGTCATTCTCCAGCGTACCAATGTAAAGCCCTCCCTCAAAAGTATCCTCGAGTACCTCCTGGATCGCATTAAAGACGGCAACGTCCATATGCTTGGTCACCGATGTTAGAATGAATTCCGTGAACTCGGGTGAGCTCAACGTCCAGTCGGTATCCACACCAATGATATAAACCCCACCTCGATCCTTGGCAACAGAAGCCGTTCCCTGACCAACCCCTCCAGCAACTGGCATGATAATGTCAACACCCTCATCCACAAGAAGTTCACCCATCACAACACCCTTCTGGACGACATCGAAGGTGTTCGTGAAGAGTCCTATCTGCAGGACAGGATCCCATCCAATCACTTGAACATCTGTACCGTGAACCTCATTGTAATACTCCACCCCCATTGCGAAGCCATCCATGAAGACCGTTACTGTGGGAATATTCACCCCACCATATGTGCCCACCTTCCCCGTTTGTGTAACACCTGCTGCCAGATATCCCGCCAAGAATGCTGCTTGATCTGTGGCGAACTCCAAACCTAAAACATTTTCATATCCTGGATCGTAAGAGAAATCCACAATGGCAAATCGGTGATCATTATTCGTGGTTGCTGCAGTGGCTGTCGCGTTGCCTATGAGATAGCCCACAGAGACCGTTAGAATGCTTTCGGCTTGAACACAGGATCCAATGTTCTTTTCGTAATCGCTAGCGACCTGAGATTCCAGAGCCACAGCCTCAATCCCAAGCTGATCCTGGGCATCTGTTACACCCTTCCAAGCGGTATCGTTAAATGAGCGATCTCCTAATCCCTTGGTATCTGTGACCAAACACACTCCATTTGAGACGATGGTAACTTCATTCTCGGAAGGACTGAGAACATCGATGACACTACATGAGGAAAGACTAAGCATGATGACCAGACGTAATAATAATTTCTGCATTGAACTCATCCTATTCTCGAGCTATTGTATTCTCATACTTAAATCTGGATGCCGATCAGCATCCAGATTTTCACCTTGAATGAGATAAAAAGTCAAGCACACATCCAGGAAGGTAAATATGTTTTTTCCTAAGTGACTGGGTATTTCCCAAATTCCTCCACAGCATCAACCATAGCTAGCACATTCTCCGGGGGCACATCATTCATGATGGTGTGAACAGATGCCACCATGTACCCACCTCCAGGTCCAAGAAGTTGCATTACTCTGCAAACTTCCTGGCGCACCTCCTCGGGTGTGCCATGAGGCAGTACATAATGCGTGTCGATTCCACCGCAAAAAATGATACTTTTACCATAGCGCTTCTTCAAACTTTCAAGATCACTCATTTTGCCGGCGGAGGTCTGAATAGGATTGAGAATGTCGACACCAATCTCGATAAAATCATCGATGAGCGGGAACACATCGCCATCTGTATGGAAAAATACCTTCGCCTTGGTCCGTTCTTTGATGAATTGGATGTAATCTGCGTGGATTGGCTTTAAGACATCCCTATACATCTTAGGTGAAATCAGCAGACTTTCCTGCGTTCCCAAATCGTCACCAATTTTGATGATATCTACATTGTCTCCAAGTTCCTCGAGAAAAGGTCCCATGAGGTCTTTACACAACTCCGTGATCTTCTGCAAGAGCGCTTCAGTAAATTCCGGATACATGGCCAGATTCAACAAAAAAACATCCATGCTCTGCATGGCAAAGGCACGCTCAAGTGGGAATAATAGCCAAGGAGTTGCCATGATGGCATACTCATTTTGCTCAGCCAGATACCTGGCTCTTTCCTTCACGTGGGCAATCCGGGTTGGGTCGCTCATGTCCGGCCACCCTGGGTATGCCTCGATTTCTTCTATCGTAGTTGCCTCGGAAAGGGGATGAATACCCGGAAACCACACGCCAGGCTCGATTTCCTTTTGCCCACTGCCCCAAGAGTCAATGAATGGGCTGTGTGGTTCGCGTTCCTGGTTACGCTTCAGTATTTCTTGTGGATGTACATCCCGGACGCCGCGCACATCACTGTGTAAACGTTGCATGGTGGGTTCGTCAATTTCGGCGGTACCTAGTTCGGGCCACTCATAAATGTAGCTATCAGGCGCATTAATACCGGCTATTTCCTTGATACCCCTGTAGGTTTTCATTTTGATACCAGTGGCATTGCTGACCCCAATCACAATGGGGACTCGGTCAGGCTCCTCATGATTCATAGCACAAAGCACGCGTTCCCGAGATGTCATCGTCATTCTAATTCCTCCTACGGCTATACCCTTGAAACAAGGTCCTAAGTGATGCCTGGTAAAACACATACGAAGTGAGGATATCGATCAATGTAAATCGACAATCATCGCCTATCTTTCATTCTCACTAGGGCAGGTACTGTTCAAAGGTACTAAAACATCACGAAAAAAAGAACCACTTTGAGAATGGAACATCTCAAAGTGGTTTGGTCGTTAATCTTTGTTCTAAATGACACGATTAAACTATCAGATGGTTCGCTAATCCTTCTCGTAGGGTTGACCATCCGCTGCAGGCATCTGGCCCCGCCCAACCACGCCTGCAAGCACGATCATCGTTAACAGGTAAGGTGTCATGAGCAAGAACTCAGATGGGATATTGACATTAAGAAGTGCGAGGCTAGCTGCCAATGAGTCTGAGAAACCGAACAACAGACCGGCGCCCAAAGCTCCCACCGGCATCCAGTTACCAAAGATCATCGCTGCTAAGGCGATGAAACCGCGTCCAGCGGTCATCACTTGGTCAAAGCGCCCCACCGATCCGAGTGTGAAATATGCGCCTGCAAATCCAGCCATCATACCACCCAGGATCACAGCTATATAACGCGTCCTATACACGTTTATGCCAAGCGTATCTGCCGCTCTGGGATGTTCACCAACTGAGCGATGCCTCAATCCCCAGCGCGTCTTGAAAAGCATGAAGGTGAGGAATATCACGAAGAAGATCATGGCATAGACGAAGATGTTATGCTTGAACAAGACCGGTCCCAGGATAGGAATTTGGCCAAGGAAAGGGATTTCAATTGGTTTGAAGATGCCTGGGTCATTGATCTCCGGATAGGGTTGCATGAATTTTGCTGAGATGAATGAAGTGATTCCCACAGCGAAGATGTTAATCACCGTCCCGGAGATGATTTGATCCGTACGGTATCTAATCGACAATATGGCATGCATCAATCCAAGCAATCCACCTGCGAGCACGGCGCCTAACAATCCGATCCATAGAGTGCTCAAACTCCCCACGATCGTGCCAACCATTGCCGCTGTGAGCATCATGCCTTCGATGGCAATGTTCACTACACCTGCACGCTCGCACAAGATCCCAGACATTGCACCAAGCACCAACGGTACTGCTCGGATGAGCATGATTCGAAGCATACCGGCCAAATTCAGCATTCCGTTCGCGGCTGCCCATGAAAGGAAAGCAAACACAAACATGCCACCGATAATAGTAAGAACCAAACCGGTACGTTTGCCAAAACCTCGCACAAGTTGATAGCTGCCGATCACACCACATAAGAATGCAAGAATTTGTAACGAATCTAATGTATTGAACTCCCAATCATCGATGACGACCTGCGATCCTCCAGGGTATAGCCGCATTGTCGTGATACTCTCAGGATCCATCCCACGCATAAAAAACAGCCAAATCAAGGCTGCAATGCCTAAAAATATGATCCCAAAGACGCGGCGTCTTCTTGGGGATACATATGTAGTTCCAGTTTCGAGGGTTGAATTTGTAACGCCCATTGGTTAGTCCCCTCCCCAGCCGCTTACCCGGAGTTCGGCCTCCACTTCTCTCGGTTCTTTCAAACGGAAGATGGTGCGAATGATCGCCGGAGCAGCGATAAAGGCCAGAATAAGTGCTTGCATCACAGAAATAATGTCAATCGGGATACCTGCAGCCGCCTGCATTCGAGTTGCGCCGGTACGTAAGGTACCGAAGAGCAAAGATGCCAGTACTACCCCAATCGGATTGTTCCGCCCAAGCAGCGCAAGGGCGATGCTATCGAATCCATACCCAGGAGAGAAGGATTGTGAAAGATGATGGTTCAACCCAAGCAACTCATTTGCACCCGCCATCCCAGCCAGCGCTCCGGAAAGGGACATCGCTAATATCATGCTTCTGGCGATGTTCATACCTGCATAACGAGCGGCATGCGGATTGGCACCCACCGTGCGTAGACCAAAACCCCATTTGGACTTGAACAAAAACCAATATACGAGTCCTGCTACAGCTAGCGCAACGAAAAATCCTAGATGAAAGCGGATGGGATCATCAAAAAACCGGGGTAGCTCTGCACTCGGCTCGATAATTGGGCTCAATGGATTGGTCGAACCCTCCCGTTTCATCGGTTCGCGCAGTAGCCAATCTGTGAGTCGGAATGCGATATAGTTCATCATGATCGTGTTGATCACTTCGTGGCCACCGGTCCTAGCTTTCAGGAAGCCAGGGATAAATCCCCATATCGCTCCTCCCAACGCCCCCGCCAAAAATGCCAGTGTTACGTGGATGAAGCTTGGCAACCCAATGAGTGAATAACCAACCCAGACGGAAAAGATTCCGCCCATAAAGATCTGTCCCTCTACACCGATGTTGAACATGCCACTCCTAAAACCTAATGCTACGGCCAACCCGCCAAAGATATAAGGAATAGATCTCACCAAGCTCTCAAAAATAGGATTAATCGCTCTTCGAATTTCCAAAGCATCTCCACTCTGAATGGCAGCAACGATTTTTGAGGGATCACCGATCGCACCTGCAAACAAGGTTGAATAGGATTCAAGAGCCGCATTGAAGCCGTTGGAAATGGCCTGCAGCGGGGATGTAGTCCAAATTGTGTAGACTTCTTCACTTGACAGGGCGACGATGATGCCGCCGAGTAGTAAACCGCAAATGATCGCTAGAATGGGAACAATGAGTGAACTCCGTCTGATCTCTTCAATGAAGATGCCAAACGCGGATTTCTTTTCATCCTGCGCACTTTCTACTGCGTCATTCATAGGACCTAACCTCTCGATGGCTTTATGATGGGAGTTAGCTGCTTGCTACACTCCCTGATCTTCGGAAAGAATGCCGGCCATCAGCAATCCAAGTTTCTCTTTGGATGCTTCTTCAATAGCCAAGATCTCAATGATCTGTCCCTGAAACATGACAGCGATCCGATCGGAGAGCTGCATAATTTCATCAAGCTCTGTTGAAATCAGTAGGACAGCGACACCCTCATCGCGTTTTTCAACCAAACGACTGTGGATGTATTCAATTGAGCCAACATCTAAGCCTCGGGTGGGTTGAGACGCGACAAGTAACTTGATCGGGCGTGACAATTCACGCGCAACAATCACTTTCTGTTGATTTCCACCTGATAAGGTACTAACGACAACCATTGCCGAAGGGGTCCGAATGTCAAAGTCCTCAATCAAGGCTTCTGCATTGCTTTGAATCGCCTCATCTCGAAGCACAGCCCTCTCAGAAAAGGGTTTCCTGTAGTAGGTGTTGAGCACCATGTTGTCCATCACTGGATACGGGAGCACCAAGCCATCGCGTTGGCGATCTTCGGGAATGTGTGCTGTTCCCAATTCAGTAATCTCACGGGGTGAAGCGTGTGTGATATCCGTTCCAAGCAGCTCAATGCGACCATCCACTGGATGACGCAAACCGGTTAACGCTTCCACCAATTGAGTCTGTCCATTTCCCTGCACACCGGCGATGCCCAATATCTCTCCAGCGTAGACATCGAATGAGACACCATTCACGACCAATGTATCCCGATCGTCAAGTACACCAAGGTTTTCCACACGAAGTGTCAAATCGGTAGGCTTGGCCTCACTTTTCTCGACTTCCAATACCACTTCCCGTCCGACCATCATCGCAGCCAGCGTACTCTTGTCCGCTTCCTGTGGTGTTGTAGTCCCTACAACTTTTCCTTGGCGGATGACGGTTATACGATCGGATATATCAAGGACCTCCCTCAACTTGTGAGAGATAAAGATGATCGATTTGCCACTCTCGACCAAGGATCGCATGATGTGAAATAGCTGATCGGCTTCTTGAGGGGTAAGCACCGAGGTCGGCTCATCAAAGATCAGGATATCGGCCTCACGGTACAGCAGCTTGATGATCTCCACTCGTTGTTGAACGCCCACGGGTAAAGTACTCACATACGCGTTGGGATCAATCTCCAAACCATAGCTACTTGAAATGTCCCTTATACGCTCAGCTGTGGAGTCTCGATCCAAGACCCCGCCCAGTCTCGTTGGCTCATCCCCAAGCATGACATTCTCTGTGACCGTAAATACTGGAATGAGCATAAAGTGTTGGTGGACCATGCCTATCCCAGCCTGGATCGCGTCACGTGTAGAGACAATCTCAACGCTTTCGCCACGAATGCGAATTTCTCCCTCATCCGGGTGGTAGAGGCCATAGAGGATATTCATCAACGTGGTTTTTCCAGCCCCGTTTTCGCCTAGGATGCCGTGGATCTCTCCCTCTTCCAGCGAAAAAGTGATTTGGTCATTAGCCAAAACACCAGGAAACCGTTTGGTAATGCCTTCAAGTTCAAGTATTGGCGCCATTTGAGCCTCGTCACATGTTTGCACTATGAAATTGTTAATCCTAGGATCGTTGAATATATCAGATCCTCACAATTACCCTGGAAATTGCCTTTGCAGGAAAACATCCTGCACCTAGAGTCTATATTAACCCGTCGGAAAGCACAGTAAAAGATTTGGAACAGGAGCCAGGACCAAGTCCTGGCTCCTGTCGGCTATTCCAATTTCGGCGTGTAAATCGCCAAATTACTCTGCCCGTTCGTAAAGGGCGCTCACTTCGCCGGAGATGATCTTACCTGCCAGCTCTTGGATCTCTTCCATTAGCTCGGCTGGGACCTGATCAAGCCATTGGGAACCCACCTGGATACCCACTCGACCGTTTTCGAGGGTGCCGGTGAAGTTCCCACCCTCAAAGGTGCCGCCTAAGCCAGCAGCGATAGAGTCGAAAACGACCAAATCCATGCGCTTCAGCGCGCTGGCAAGCACGTACTGAGCTTGATCGGGATAGAACGTGCTCCAATCGGTGTCAACACCGATGAGCAAGCCCGCATCACGCTCCTCGAAGACTGCAAGGCTGCCCGCGCCCACAGGACCAGCAACGGGCATGATGATATCCGCGCCCGCATCCAGTAAGGTCTCTGTCATGGTGCGACCCTTGTCGGTGTCGAAGAAATCGCCAGTGAAGAGACCATCTTGTGCGACAGGATCCCAGCCTAATAGCTGCACATCAGTGCCATGAGCTTCATTGTAGGCCTGGATGCCCAGGTAGAAGCCATCACTGAATGCGGTGACTGGGGGAATATTGATGCCGGCGTACACACCCACGATCCCCGTCTCGGACATGCCTGCGGCCAGGTAACCGGTCAACATGGTGGCTTCATGGATGTTGTAGAAGGTGCCGAGGTAATTCTCCGGAACTTCCGACCAGTGATCGATGCCCACAAAATAAACATCCGGATTGGCCTGTGCCGCAGCGGTCGTGGCATCGTTGAGCAGGAAGCCCACACCAAAGATCATATCGCAGCCTTCCTCGACGAAGGCATTGATATTCGGTTCATAGTCAGCTTCGCCGGTGGACTCAAGGAAGCGGATATCAACGCCATGCGCGTCCTGAGCATCCACCATCCCAATCCAGGCATATTGATTGAAGGACTTATCATCCGTGCCGCCAGTATCGGATACCTGGCATGCGATGTATGGTGGAGCTTCTGGCTCCTCGGGCTCCTCGGTTGGTTCCACTGCCTCTGTCGGTGGCGCTTCCTCCGGTGGTGCTTCCTCCGGTGGTGCTTCTGTGGTCTCTGCAGGTCCACATGCGCCAAGCGCAAAGGACGCAACAAGCAGAAGCGATAATGCGAAATACAATTTCTTCATTTCCTCCTCCTCCAAGTAAAATATTGTGGTGTTGCAAAAAAGGTGAGCGTGATTCGAGTGAGAATTTGATTCATCTGCCGGCGCTTATCATTCTCATCGATCTGCCAGAGGGGCTCATCTGGCTTCAATTAAACGACTGGAAAAATCATAGCATGAGATGGGAGCAGATGCAATGCTTAATTATTCAGCAGAAACCCGACGGATCGATCTCATAGAAGCTTATCTAATCCCTCCTCTCAAGGAAACTCCTCTTTTTCACTCGTACGGATCGGTAAATTCTGCCTCTATTCCTCCTCTTCCATCACAGCGATATCGCCGAAATCTAAGACCTCCCGAGGTTGAGAACCACCCGTGGCTGGACCAATAATGCCTTGCTCTTCCATTTGATCGATCAAACGAGCTGCGCGTGTGTATCCAATACGCATTCGACGTTGGAGCAGAGAAATGGAGGCTCGGCGCATCCTGCGCACAATTTCGACAGCCTCGTCGAAGAGTTCATCTTTTGGCCCTTCCTCTTCTGCCACTTGCTCCCACATTGGGACTTGCTTCAGAGGTACGCTTGTTGAAAAGGAATCGCTTGGCATCGCCTGTGCTGGCTGAGTTGACTCACCACTGAGTGCTGCATTCTTCCAAAACCGGATCAGACGCGCAAGCTCAGCATCCGATACGAATGAACCTTGCATTCTAACCGGCGCGGATGCGTCGGGCGCTTGGAAGAGCATATCCCCGCGCCCCAGCAGTCGCTCTGCACCTGGTTGATCGAGGATCACACGGCTGTCCACGGAAGAAGCTACAGCAAATGCAATGCGCGCGGGGAAATTAGCCTTAATAATGCCAGTAACGACATCGACTGAAGGTCGCTGCGTTGCGATAACAAGGTGAATTCCTGTCGCGCGCGCCAGTTGTGCCATCCGCGTGATCACCCGCTCGGTCTCATCAGGAGCCAGCATCATCAGGTCAGCCAGCTCGTCGATCACGACCACCAAGTACGGAAGACCAACTTGATGAATGGATTCCATCATTTGGTTGTACTCAGTGATGTTGCGCACGCCTTGCTTTGCAAAGCGGCGATACCGCTCATCCATCTCACGTGAGATCCATTTCAGCGAACCAACAACCCGTTCCAACTCGACAATGACAGGCGATAACAAATGTGGGATCCCATTGAAGTAGGTAAGCTCCACGCGTTTGGGATCGATCATGACAAATTTGAGATCATCAGGCGTGTTCTGCAGTAGGAGTGAAGTGATAATGGAGTTGATGCAAACCGATTTCCCAGACCCAGTCGTCCCTGCAACAAGCAAGTGCGGCATAGCAGCAAGATCAGCAGCGATTGCATTACCTGAGACATCCTGGCCCAAGCCCAATCGAAGCTTGGATTTAATTCTGGTGAACGACTTTGCCTCCATCACGTCTCTTAATGATACAAGCGAGATCTCAGCGTTTGGAACCTCAACACCGACAAAGCCCTTGCCCGGTACAGGTGCTTCAATCCTTATGGAGGGCGCGGCGAGGGCCAATGTAAGATCATCAGCCAGTGAAGAAATCTTACTCACCTTTACCTTGGTTCTTCGTCCCCCTCGCCCTTCTACGTAGGCTGGTTCAACGCCGAATTGGGTTATGGTCGGCCCGCGGTTGATTTCCACGACGCGTCCCGGAGCCCCAAAAGCTGCGAGAGTTTCTTCAATAATCGTCGCCCGTTCTTGATCAAAGGCCGCATCCGCTCTGCCTTCAATTCCGGGCTCCAAGATATCCTCGAGCTGTGGAGTCGCCCAATGGGTTGGCGCTGCCGTTTCCACTGGTGGAAGGTCGACAACAGGCGGTTCAGTTGTGGGCGAGACCTGGGCTGCCTCTGCTGGCTTTAATTGCGGCTTTGGTGGTCTGTCAGCAGCCGTGGTCTTCTCCTTAGGGACCGTTGATCTTGGCACCCTCAATGTAGGCATGCGTATGTACGGGGATAGCCTTGAATAAAGCTTGCGAGAGCCCTCAGCAGCATAGTCCACTAATTCGGGGACGGATAAACCGATGGTGAAGACAATTCCAATAACGAAGATAGCAAGCAATGCAATCACAGTGCCGCTGCCACCAAATGAAGTCATTAAGAGGTTGAGAAGAGCAGCCCCAATAACACCGCCACCTTCTCCCTGTCTGGCATACTCCAATCTCTCATCCAGGTTCTCACCACCAAGAAATCCATGAAATGTGATAAGGACCGCCAGGAAGAGAAGGAGGATGCCGAATATCCGCTCGTAATTCAAGCCTGCGCTGCGGTCACCCATCGTCCGCCTAAGCCACCACAATCCGCCGCCGATCAGGGCGAATGGCACTACGTACACACTCCATCCAAATCCCTGCTTGAGAATATCTAGCCATGCGCGTGTTATGAGACCTTGTTCAGGAGATAACACACTCAGAAGCGAGAATAAGCCCACAAGGAGCATCACAACTGCAAAAATGTCCAGCCTTCGGCCAAAACCAAAGCGCAATGGGTTCCTTGAGGAAGTGCCTTTACGAGCACGACTTGTAGTACGGCGTGGTTTTCTGGATCTCGACTTGGCCTTTGAGGTGCTCTTTTTTGATCGCGAGCCGCTTCTACGGCGTGAAGAAGAGGCAGTCTTTCTTTTTGCCACAGGAAGGCCTCCGCTGAGGCGCGATTATAGCACACCAGAGAATTCAGCACGTGCTACAATGTGTGCATGCCGGGACCCAAGCTGCTAGCTTTCCTACACAGAATTCACTTCCTGCGACACCTCGACCAGGAAGATCTCCAGGATATCATCCAATCCCTAGAGAAGGAAACTTACTTTAACGGTGAAATCATCACCCGCCAAGGCAGGCCTGCCACTGCGTTGTACTTCATCTTCAATGGGCAAGTTGACCTCATCGAGCGTGGACCAGAGGGTGAAACAGAGCTCATCGCCACCCTTGGAAAAGGGGATACCTTCGGAGAGGTTGAGCTTCTCTACGGCGAAACTTGGTCACTCACCCAACGAGCAGCCAAGGATACGACATTGTTCCGCTGGCCCCTAGAGGAACTCATGTCATTCATGAAAAGACATCCCTCATCACTGGATGGCTTAAAGTTCGCCGCGAAAAGTCGCCGGCTTTCATATCAACTGAACTTCGATTGGCTGAGCGAAGGAGAAGTCATCTATGGGCTGGCGCGCAGACACTCTTTCGTGCTGATCCGATGGCTCATTTTGCCCTTGCTTCTATTTCTCGCCGGACTTTTCCTCGCAAGCTGGGCAATGTCCAGCCAACAATCCTTTGCAGGCTTAGCGAGTGCTCTTTTAATGATCGTGGCAATAATGCTCAGCATCTGGCGCTTGATCGACTTTCGAAATGACTACTACATCCTTACCAACCGCCGGGCTATCTGGCAAGAGAAGGTCGTCGGGATCTACGAGAGCCGCCATGTTACCCCGCTCTACTGGGTGCTTTCCGTCAGTGTCAGCACTGGTATGCTTGGTCGCCTACTAGGATATGGTGATGTCATTATTCGGACCTACACCGGGAAACTCACATTCCGGGATGTCGGATCTCCAGATTCCATGGCAGCCATCGTCGAGGAGCACTGGCGTCGAAGGCGTGAACAGAGGCAAGTGGATGACCGAGATGAAATGCTGCGCTCTCTAGAGGAGCGCCTCGCTGAGGGTGACGAGGAGGAACTTACAGAAGAGTATGAGACCTTCGAGGATGATTACTTTGATGAATTCGAAGAAGCTCCACCAAGTGAAATCGGACTGAGCCGCTGGAGCTTAAGAATGAGAATCGAAAGTGAAGGGGTAATCACTTACAGGAAACACTGGGCCGTCCTCCTGCGGCAGCTCATGCTGCCTACCATTGGTTTCTTCTTGCTTGTGAGCTTTCTGGGGTTACGCATTGGCGGAAACTTCGAAGGGATTACGGCGGAAAATATGACCTTGATCTTCGCCCTGACTTGCATCCCTCTCCTCCTCTGGTGGCTCTACCGCTTCGTCGATTGGGCCAACGACATCTACCAGATTACTCCTACACAAATCATCGACATCAACAAGAAACCTCTTGCACGTGAAGTACGTAAGATTGCTCCCCTGGAGAACATCCTTGGAACGGAGGTGGACCGCAAGGGTATCAGTGGATTACTGCTTAACTACGGCTCTGTGATCGCCAATGTGGGAACGGCGCAGTTCATATTCCACGGTGTCTTCGATCCAACTGGCGTTCAGCAGGACATTATCTATGCACAGGATGCTCTACTAGAACGAAAATCTGAGGAAGCGCGTCGTCAGCGTCGTGAGGAAGTGGTAGAATGGCTGTCAGCTTATCACGAGGAGATTGCAAGTAAAGAGCAACCAGACGAGAGTGAGTAGGTATGGCAATACATGAAATTGTTACATCCCCGGCAGATGTATTAAGGCAGCGGGCGAGGAAAGTTCGAAATGTGAACGATGAGATTCGGACGCTCATCGACGATATGATCGAAACAATGCGCGATGCTCCTGGATATGGATTAGCAGCGCCACAGGTAGGTGTGAGCCAGCGGGTGATCGTGGTCGAATATGGGGAGCCGAGCGAGGATCCAGAGGAAGAACCAAAACCCAAGAAACTCTATACCGTGGTCAATCCGGAGATCGTCCGTCATTCCATCGAGACGGAGGTGGACCAGGAAGGATGTCTATCCGTCCCTGGCTACATCGGTGATGTTGAACGCTTTCAATCTGTTACTATCAAGGGGTTGAATCGGCATGGTAAGCCATTTCGTCTGAAAGCGAAGGGCTTCCTTGCGCGCATTTTCCAGCACGAAATAGACCATTTAGAGGGGACTCTCTACATCGACCGTGCGGAGCAAGTTTGGCGGCTCGAGGAGATCGAAGAAGCTGAAACTGTTGAGGAATCTGCGTTGGATTGATACATTCTTTCTAAGAATAGTGTCGTTAACTTTATCGCTTTTACTTTATAAGACCACAACATATAAAAAGTCCGGTTCCTCTTTCGCCGGACTTTTTATGATCCCCATTCAATCTACGGTTAGCTTTGTCCCCCCAATGGATGGTATCTAACTCACAGGTTACTCACAAATTGGTGCTTCCCAGACGTCAATGTGACTGACCCCCTGACAATCTTGCCCAGTCCCAATCCGGTCCCACTCCACCCGGTTGGACTTGAACGTCACCAAGTAGCAACCGTCATAGGTCGTATATTGAAATTGATAGGGATCATCTCGGCGGATCTCATAGGTCCTACCCGCTTTGATAACAACTGAATCTACCGATAAGGCATCTTTAAGTTCAAAGTATCCATGATCCATATCTTCCCACTCGGCCAACTCGCAGTCCTCATGTTGATCACATATGAAATTATCCTCACTCCCGTAGGGTTGAACACATGGTTTGGGACCCATGAGAATATAAACCATATGTCGGTAGATATCCATGATACCGGGGCTGAGAATATAAGCGATCCCTATAAGGACAATGCTGCCAGGAATCAGGACATGGTACTCTGCTAGAGCTTGTCCTTTTTGATTTCGAAGTATCTTTCGTAACGCTTTCATCATTTTTCCCTACCTCCACTCTGCCAACTTACCCTAGTTTCCACTCGCCTAGGTCATCATCAGGGAAAAATGTAAAGCCCGTACTTCTAGTATCTACCTACCAGTTGCACGGGCATTAAACAAATGTAATGATCTTGTAAAATTCCCCGCTTCGGCAACTGGCTGCCTTGGCTGTGTCCTACAGCTTTAGGCCCTGTAGCTTTGCGTCGCCACCTTTCGATGACTTTGCCTTTTCGTTCAGAGAGCTTCTATCTTATGTCTTCGACCGCCTTTCTATTTACTTACCTGTAAGGTTTTGGCAAGTAGCCTTTCCTCTCTTCTTAGGCTATCTTGGGCCCGATCCTGGTGTATTTTCATAAATATCGGGCAACCTTTTAGTAATTTTCACCAGGTGAGCCGTTCAAACCTTACACGCTACTTACGACCCATTATACGCCCTGTTAGTCATTTGTAAGTTGCTTTGTAAGGCGTCTGTAAGGTGCTGTAAGGAGGGTGGTTTCAAGGCGTTTTATGTGAATGATTGTCTTGAATCGTAGGGGCGGCTCGCGAGCCGCTCCTCATTTTAACCTTGCGAAGGTTTAAACCTTCGCAAGGTTTAAGGAAACCCACCGTACCTCTCTTAAAAGATCGTCCGACGCATTGCTGCGTCGGACGCTGGCCACTTATAGGGTTGCCCAAATTCGCTAATAAGCCATACCCTCCTCTAAACTGCGGTTGGGCAATCTACTTCTATTCCGCACAGATCGGGCGAGACCAGTAATCGATGTGGCTCACCCCCTGGCACGTTGAACCGCTACCGATCCGAACCCACGATACTGAATTCGTCATGAATGTCACCTCGTAACAGCCGTCATCCGTAGTGTAAATAAACTGATATGGATCATCTCGACGGATCTCATACGTCTTTCCTGCCTTGATCACCACGGAATCAATGGATAGGGCATCATCAAAGGTATATGAGCCCGAATCCAAATCCTCGTATTCGGACATTTCACAATCTTCGTTTTGATCGCATATGGAATTGTCTGAGTGATCGTAGGACGGGAAGCACGCTCTTTGACCAAGGAGGATGTTGACATTATGACGATAGATATCGGCGAGGGAGGGGCCAAGCCACCAGGCTGCCGCGATGATCACCAATATCGCTCCAGGGAAAAGGACGGCGTATTCGGCCATGCCTTGTCCCTTTTCCTTCTTTAGAAGTTTTCTTAATATTGTGGCCATGATTGCTACCTTTTGGGGCAGCCCTCTACCACTTCACTTCGTCCACTCTCGGTTGCTCTGGTTATGATTAGCGAAGAAGCCCGGGCATTATGCTTAGCTGCTCCAGCTGCTCGGGCTTCAGAATGATTGTGTATATGAAAAATCCTTCGGCAACTGGCTGCCTTAGCCGGGTACTCCAGCCTTAGGCCCTTTAGCTTTGCGCCGCCACCTTTCGGTGACTTTGCCCTTTCGTCGATTATTCTCTTGTGAATAACCTAAATTCTTCGCTTTCCGATAGTTTCTCCTTATCTTTTTATTCGATACTATAATACCGCGAAATTGTCCTTTTCGAAGACTTTGAAAAGCTCTTGTAAGGTGTTGTCGTAGGACCTAAATCCATATTTTTCTGGCTATTAATGGGACAATTGTTCTACTGGCTCGATCCGAACTTAAGTTTTGGAGTCTGCTCAATATGCCAGGAGATGAGCCGCCGTCGTTCCGCTGTCATTCATTTCAATCAGCCTATTTCGCATGATGGGATATACCAGGATTGGATGTAGCTGATATCCTGACATTCAATTCCATTCCCTGTCCTCGTCCATATCGCCTTCGAGCCCTGGATTTCAATCGTATAACAGACATCGTCGGTGAGACCAGTTCCATAGATCTGATAGTCCGTCCCTGCGCTGATCACAAAAACGCCGATCTCCCGATTAGCAGTGTACGAACCTGAGTTCAATCCTGGCAGTAGAGAACACTCACCACTTTGGTCACAGACCGATCCTCCCGTGTCCTTTTGGAATGTGATGCATGTGGCCTCTGCAGACCGATCGTCTTCCTCAGCGGCTAGTGGCGCCTCGGCCCCACAAGCTTCAGGAGCAAAGCTTGTGACCAACTGGCAATATTGATCCCACATTCCTCTTCCTATCCACAACATCGCGGATATCACGACAACCGTGAATAAACTCAACATGAGTGCATATTCTGCTAAAAACTGGCCTTTTTCATTGGAGAAACAATCCGACTTGTGTCCCCCATCCATGTTTTCACCTCTCTGTCCCCATCCACTCATCCTAGCCATTTGGCTGGACCGGGAAATCATTTCAACACAATCCTACAAAGAATTTCGAATAAGCGGCGGAAATGAAAACGGGTTGTAAGGATAACTTTTATGCGTTGACTATTCTCGACTACACATCGTAATGGCTCTACTTGCAACATCCCCTATCTCGTTCCCACCTCACTCAGACTTATGCTACAATCCCTCCCGCCGATGCACCTTTCCCATCTCTCACTTACGAATTACCGTAATTTCGTGCGCCTGGAAACCGACCTGCCACTTGGTTCGACCATCCTGGTAGGAGCTAACGCCCAGGGTAAGACCAGTTTGCTTGAAGCCATCTACTATCTTGCAGAAGCCTCCTCACCCCACGCCACCAGTGACCGTCAGCTCATTAATTTCCTCGCAATGGAAGAAACAATTCCATTCGCCCGGATTGTTGCTGAGATCCATCGGGGGAATCGCATCAACCGCATCGAAATCCGGATCATCCTGGAATCTGTAGGCATAGCCGGCGAAAGGCGACTGAAGAAGGAAATCCTCGTAAATGGTTTGAAACGACGGGTGGGTGACCTAGCGGGTGAGTTCAACGCAGTGATGTTCTTGCCGCAAGAGATGCGCGTGATTGAAGGACCCCCCGGCGAACGCAGGAGGCATCTCGATTCTGTACTTTCACAGGCAGATCCAGTCTACGCGAAAGCACGATCCGAGTTCGCCAAGACCTTAACCCAGAGGAATGCGCTTTTAAAGCAGATTCAGGAGCGAAATCAAGGTAACGATGAGCTCATTTTCTGGGATGAGCGCATCGCCGATCTTGGGTCTACGCTGATTAGGACACGGGCCACCGCCCTCAATGAACTCGAACTCCTGGCCTCTGACATCCATCATCAATTAACCCACAACGGTGAGGCACTTGGTCTTGAATACATCCCTTCATACAAACCCAGTTCTCATCCCGAAGGTCAACTCGACCTGCCGATAAATGCTCCCACGGATTGGAAAACTCTCACGAGAGAGACCCTGAGGAAAGAATTGATAGAATCATTTCATCAGTCACGGCGAGAGGAAATCGCCCGAGGCGTAACTCTCTTCGGTCCTCATCGAGACGACTTTCGATTTACCGGGAACGGTATTGACCTACGCTTATACGGTTCCAGAGGGCAAAATCGTACCGCTATGCTTGCAATAAAATTGGCTGAAGTGGAATGGATGCATGAGCGGACTGGCGAATGGCCTGTACTGCTTTTAGATGAAGTCCTGGCGGAACTAGACCCTCTGCGTCGAAACGATTTACTTGCACACGTTGGAGATGTAAATCAGGCAGTACTCACAGCAGCTGACCTGACAATGTTCAGCGATTCATTCAGAGGTGACTCAACGATCTGGCGTATTGAAGCCGGGACTATCACTCCCATGATATCCTGACGCCTCGAATACTAATCTAGCTCCGTATTGACAAGACCATCGCCCTAACGATTAGCTCTTCGGCGAAGTAGGTTACCCTGCAAATTAGCTAAATTGTTTCTGTTGAGAGTCTTCGTTACGATTGATGTGTTCGAAAGGGGTAAATGTTATTGAAAATTGGCAAATTTGTTCCGTCTTGCCGCCACTCCACCCCCCGATGAATTAGCTCGGACAACTGCAAACAGCGTCCACGCTCGTAGAAATATTTCAACCTTACTCATACCGCTGTACTACTACGGAAATGCGGCATACAAAGTCTCTCAGCTTCCTACACCTTCTTCCCCAACGGTCGTTTTTCCGGCATACCTGCGCGGCGAGGGTACTTGGCTGGAGTAGCAGCAATCTTGTTGATAATCACCAGATACCTGGTCTCAGCCACGCCAGGAAGTTCAATGGGAATGAGCCGATCAACATGACCACCAAGGATCCCCAATGCTTCCTCTGCTTCCTGCGCCTCGAGTGGAGCCGTTTCCCCTTTCTGAGCAAGAGCTTTTCCACCGATACGCAATAATGGAAGTAGGTATTCGACCAACACAGGCAATGGGGCGACGGCACGCGCTAACGCCCAATCAAATTGATGACGAAACTGAGGATCCTGACCCACCTTCTCAGCCCTGGCATGCACCACTTCAACACTGTCAAGTGATAAAGTGTCAATAACATGCTGGCAGAATTCCGCTTTCTTCCTCGTCGCCTCAACTAAAGTTAAGCGAATTTGCGGAGACATAATTTTTATGGGTATCCCTGGGAAGCCGGCACCAGTCCCCACATCGACAACACGAATGCCTTCCTGTAGATCCATCGCGAGGGTACAGGTGAGAGAATCCAAGAAGTGACGAACTTCGATCCCTTCCGGGTCAGTGATAGCAGTGAGGTTGAAACGACGGTTCCATTCAATGAGTTCAATTAAATACGTGGCGAAGGCATCCAATTGCCTTGGTCCTAGATCAACACCTAGTAACCCCCGGGATGATTGCATCAGCCCATTAAACTCTTCCACATGTTCTCTCATTTCAACAGATTTAATTGGAAGCAAGGTCGGATTTCACCAACCACAAGGCTTCGCCAGTTCGTTATTTCTCGAGGGCCAAATTCTTCAAGTCTGCCCAATTGGAAGTCATTTAGCGCCCCAAGTTGTTTCAATACTTCTAGAGCAACAACAGATCGGGCACGCCCTCCTTGATCGCCATCAGCAATCTTCAGCGCCACACCCAAGCCAGGCGAATCCTGCCAGAGAACTCCTGGAGCTATGGCAATCCCCTGATAACCCTCTGCGCCTCCCTTGGCCAGGATCTTGCCAGCGCCCACCTCCATTAGAACTGTGTCAAAACGTCCTGGTCCTGCAACCATTTCTGGATGCGATGTCATTGCGGACCAAATCACCTTACAAGCCGTAGCCCTTTGCTCTTGCAGATGTTTTGGATCCGCCAGTTTCGCATAGCCCAGCGCGGTTGCGTGTAAAGGCAATGCAAAGTTAGGCGCAGAACATCCATCAATCCCAACGTGAATTTCTTCCTCAGGCAGATCAAACATCTCAACCACTACATCCATAATCCGGACTTGAACAGTTTGATGAGGATCAAGATATCCCTCTATCGGTTCATCCAGATATCGGGCAAGGGCAAGCATTCCTGAGTGCTTCCCAGAGCAATTGTGGTAATTTTGATTGGGCTCAATACCGTTCTCCTTTAGCCGTTTAGCTGTCTCCTGATCGTAGGGTTTATGAACACCACAACGCAAATCCCTCTCCTCTACACCAATTGACTCTTGAATTGAACGCACCACTGCGACATGAGAATCCGTGCCTGAATGGGACGCGCAGATCACGGCGATCTGTTGTGGCGTAAATGCAAAGTGATTAGAAGCTCCACTCTCAATCAAGGGGATAGCTTGAAAGGGTTTTGCACTCGAACGCAAGAAAGTGACAGTACTTTCATCCCCCCAAGAAGCCCTCACGATGCCTTTCGCATCTACAACAACAATCGCCCCATAATGAAGCGATTCAAGTTGGTTACCACGTGTCAGTTCCAACACTGGCTCATAGCTCATGCAAGTTGACCTCTACACAATGTCTTGTGATGAAATGGAGATTGCAAGGTGCGGCTATTCCTCGATGTTGTATACCCTGCGATATAGATCTTCTAATCCCGCCCTTAATCGAAGTCGAATCATGTTCACCCGAGCGCGCGAGATCGAATACCCTTTCATGAGTTCCTCAGCTACCTTGCCTATTTCGGTTTCTGGATCCTTCGAATCGCCCAAACGATCGATACGACCTTGAACTTTTCGAATGAATCTTGCCATAACTGTAGCATCAGAATGATCGATTACGCCGTCTCGCGCTGACACAATTCGATACGTGCGTAACCTGGAACTTCGCAGGTTATCCAAGGTGATGAGCCAAGCTTCAACATCAGCATCCCCAACGTATGGGGGTTCATCTACTGTAACTGTGTCACCGATAAAGATAACTTCCCTTTCATGATCAACAACCCAACTTGAACCTACGGTTGGACCGGGTTGATGCCAGAGTTCAATCTCATGTCCATCTAACCGAATGATCATGTGTTCAGAGAATGTTAGATCTGGGATGGCTCGACTGATCCCTGTTACTCGCTTGAGATGATCTGTTTCAGCCCCAATAGGGTGAACATTTCCTTTAAAGGAATCGGACATACTACCGATCGCTTGGCTCGTGAGTGTATGACCCACAATAGGCATCGTCAGATCCCTCGCGCCAATGAGCCAATCTGGGTGATGATCTAGCAACACGGTATAGGCTGGAAAGCCTCTCTCTGAGGATTGATTCAACCACGAACGGACATCCTCTGATCGAATGGGAGTGCCCACTAGGAGTAGATGCTCGCCAGTTACTATCATCCCAAGGTTAAGAGCGGGAAATTCATTTTCAAGAAATATTCCGGGAGCTATTCTTCGCATTTTTTATCCTGCCGGTTGTAATGAATCCACTGTATTATACCGGCAGTGTGAAGTAAAAGGTCGAACCGTACTCCGGCTCACTTTCGACCCAAATTCTCCCCCCATGGGCTTCAACAGCAAGTCGGCAAAAAGCCAACCCCAATCCTAAACCTTTTGCCCTCCCAGTACGCTTAACCTGAGTGAACTTTTCAAAAATTCGCTTCTGATCCTTCGCGTCAATCCCTGGACCGGTATCATGCACACCAATGCGCAACTCACTATCAATGGATTCCAAACTGACCCTTATCTTCCCTCGTGTTGGCGTGTATTTAACCGCATTCTCTAACAAATTGATGACCACCCGACGCATCATATCAACATCAATTTCTGGTTCTGGATATTCCGCTTCACCCGCCTCAAAATTGATTTCATGCTCTTTTGCTTCCGCCACGGGTCCGACTTCTTCGATTGCTTCTGAGATGAGGGTATGCAAAGAAATCTTGTTCCGGTAAAGGGCAGCGGTGCCGTCCTCAAGCAGGTTAAGATCAAGTAGAGAATCGATTAGGCGAGAGAGCCTTCGACTGGACCTCTGCGCAACAGAAAGTACCGGGATGATTGAATCATCCTCTTCCTCCAATGAACCCCTCATCACCTCCAAACTTGACATGACATTGCCAAGTGGGGAGCGTAAGTCATGGAAAAGCATCGAAGTCAGATCTGCCCTCAGTTGGTCTAGCGCTTTCCGCTCGGAAATGTCTCTCAAGATCCATTGCAGAACCGGTTGGCGTCCGACATCAATTCGTTTAACGTGCACCTCGATGGGGAGTAGCAGTTCCTCATCAGGACCGGCTATGGCCTCATAGGAATACTCCATACCAGGATCCAGGTCCCGCCAGTTCGGCAGCTTTCTTTCCAAGTTGGGTTCATGGACTGCTGTAATAGGGCAACCTAGTAGCGCCTCCGAATCACGTCCCAAAAATGCTTTAGCTCGATGGTTAGCATCGGTGATCAAACCCTCCAGATCCGTGATTAGAATGGGGTCAATACTGTCTTCAAAGAGACCTGCATATCGTTGGCGCGCAGATCTCGTTTCCGAGAAAAGTCGCGCGTGTTCGATGGCAGTCCCTGCGAGTCCAGAGATTCCCATTTGAATCTCCAGGTGATGCGGATCGAACACACCCTTAATCGGATTAACCGCCCATAGTACCCCAATGATGTTCTCATGCACACGAATGGGAACGCATGCGAGAGCCCGAGTATTGAAACCAGTTTGTTCATCAACAGCAGAATAGAACCTAGGATCGTTCTTCACATCCATGACAATCTCAGGTTGACCGTGCTCAACGACCCATCCGGCAATCCCCTCCCCCTGCTTCAATCGCAATCCGACCATGGCATCAGCGCCCTCACCGCTCGCAGCAGTGAACTCCAGATCTCCTGTCTCATCATCGATCAACGCTAGCGAAGAGGCTTCCACCTCCAACGTGCCCATTGTCTGAGATAGGATTAATTGGAGCACTTCTCCAAGATCAAGGCTTGAGCTTACCACGCGTGCTGTCTCTGCAAGCGCAACCATCGCTCGCATTTGACGTTGACTCTCCGCGTACATCTGCGCATTGGCGACTGCAGTTGCCGCTTGGTGGGCAAATGCCTCCACCATCTCTGCTTCCGTAGATCCATATGTAGATGGGGTATAGCTATCGACGGTAAGTACACCAACAGCCTTATCGCGAACGAGGAGCGGCGCACCAATCCAACCGCGGATTTCACGAGTGTGTGGAAATTCTTCCACTTCGATCCATCCCGTCGCTCTCTTAACGTCATCGATCAACATTGGACGAGTACTTTTAAGCACCTGTCCCATGAGAAGTTCTTCGTCATTGGGCAGGGTGAAATCCACCCGCACTTCATCACTTACTAGGCCCTGGGAAGCCACCAACCTCAAGGTATCTCCTTCGAGCAGAAAGATACTGGCGCTGTTGTAGTCTACAACACGATTTAATTGTTCAAGGATCCGATGGAAAACCTCGTTAGGATCGAGCGATGAGTTAATGGTTTGAGCGATTTCCTGAAGGGTTGATGCGAACTTCCTGCGCTCTTGTTCAGCAGTAAATAACCTCGCGTTCTCAACTGCGATTGCAGCTTGATCTGCAATCGACGTTAGAAGAGCTAAATCATCCTCGTTGAAGTGACCTGGAGTCATATGAGCCAGGGTTAAAACGCCGACGACGCGATTATGGGCGATAAATGGCACACTGATGGCAGATTTGTTCTGCTCCTCCGTTACCTCACGCATCCGCTTCAACCACCGATAATCTTCAATGGTATCGCTGATTAGGGCAGCCTCACGATTCTTCACCACCCAACCCGCAAGGCCACGATCCAATGTGTCAGCTAACTGAGGTGCGCTATGAAACTGGAACTTGCCTCCATATACAAAGGACCCTTCTGCAACCTCACCCTGTTCATCGAGGACAAGAATGCTACCACTCTCCCCTCCGATGGTGTCAAGGGTCAATTCAAGGATCCTCGCCAATAGCTCACTCAAATCAAGGTGTGCAGCGAGTTCTCTACTGATTGAATAGAGTAATTCTAATGAAGTTCGAGTTCGTTCAGACGCTTTCATCTCTCATTTCACTGCAGGTACTTTAGCCCTGTTCCTGTATTAAAGAGTACTACTCTCTCTTCCTTCGATATCAAGCTTTCACGCACTATTGCCTTAGCGCCTGCGAGGGTTGCAGCGCCTTCTGGACAGGTAAATATACCTTCCACGCTGGCAAACTCGCATTGAGCTTTACGAATATCTTCATCATCAACCGCAAGAGCCGATCCATCACTCTCACGAATTACACTCAGTATTAAGCGATCCGCAAAGACGGTGGGGACCTCTAAGCCACTCGCGTACGTTGATGGATTTGACCAGCTTTCTATCCGATCATCGCCTCGTTCGAAAGCCCGTACAACCGGAGCACACCCCAATGATTGCACACTGACCATACGGGGAAGTGGCTCTTCAATCCAACCAAGCTCTACCATTTCCTTAAAAGCCTTCCACATTCCAACCAATCCGGTACCACCGCCAGTCGGGTAAACGATTACATCAGGGAGCTCCCAGCCAAAGGCTTCCGCCAACTCAAAACCCATGGTTTTCTTCCCCTCGACCCGGTAGGGCTCCTTGAAGGTAGCGATATTAAACCAGCCCTCCTTTTGACCACGATCATGCGCTTCACTGCCTGCTGCATCAATGTAGCCATCAACCAGTTGCAGATCTGCGCCAGCGGCGATAACTTCACGCTTATTAAGCTCAGGCGCACGGATGGGCATATAGACATGTGCTTCAAGGCCACCACGTGCTGCGTAGGAAGCAAGCGCTCCTCCCGCATTGCCTGCCGTTGGGATAACGAAATCCTTTACCCCCAACTCCCAGGCGCGTGATACTGCGACTGCAATTCCCCTTGCCTTGAAAGTGCCAGTAGGATTTACGCCCTCATCCTTTACGTAAACCGATTGTAGACCAAGCTTCTTCGCTATCTCGGGAACTGGCAGCAGTGGTGTATCGCCCTCCCCAAGTGAGATACGAAACTTCATATCCCTCAACGGAAGGAGTTCCGACCAACGCCATATCCCAGTTGGTCTGGTATTCGGTACTTGCCGATCCATTCCCCCTGTCAGATCATATATAGCCAGTAACGGTGAAACACACTTTTCACAGTATGTTTGCAACTGGTCGGCATCGAATGAATGACCGCATTCCGGGCACTCAAGCCTGAGAAGCGTACTCATATTTTTCGCAGTATAGCATAGGGCTTAGTCGCGGGCGACTTTCTTAATATTTAGAGGCTTTTCCATGAGAGTAGGTGAGTTCTGCTCTTTTGCCAGTAAAGCACATAAATTAGCGGAGTATACTCTACATCTCGTGGCATTTGGCTCATCACACCTAACCTGTAAAACAATAAACAGCGCCCTGATTGGGCGCTTAGGCTACTAATACATCACGAGCTAATTGCGCTGGGCCTCCATTCATGTGCTGTGATGCAAATGATAACCAGTACGATACATCCCTGAATGGAGAAAATTCTTCGTTCACTCTTATTCGAGATAGATCTCTACTCTTTGGCCTTCTTCTTCATCAACCACATCGATAATCTTACCCGTCATACCTTGGCGCATCGCCTCGGAGAGCTCTTCGAACTCCATATCGTCCATCTCCGGCGCAAAGCGTGCACCCATGCGTAATCCCACATTCACCAAGCCAATGGGGAGATTCACATTCACGGAAGCCTTGCCTGAATCTAGGTCCGTCACTCGTACGCGCAGCCATTTCGCCTCACCCTGCTGGGTGACCGCTCTCTGCTGTTCGCCTTTAGAAAGTGCAGCTAGCAAGCGCGCGCCATCTTCTGCAGAGATCTTACCTTGTTCCACCATCTTCAAAATCTTCATTCGCTCTTTAGAATCAGCCATAATTGCCTCCGATCTTAGCCCAGGTAAACCCGAACCCTCTCACCCGAATCATCATCTTCCTGGACATCGATGTATATGGGTGTATCCGAAGAAACGCTACCCTCAAGAGCGATCAGCAGATCGTCCACTACAGTCTCATCCATTCCACGGAAACGATGCCCCCACCTCCTTAGTCCCCAAGATGCAAATCGAAAAGGCACCGGAAAGCTTAAATTAATATGTTGAGGCCAGGATTCCTCCCCTGTGTCCACCTTCACGTGTAGCCATGGTGATTTCACAGTGGTTATCGCCAATAAGAGGATTATCATCCCAAGTAGAAGAGCCGGTGCAGCGCACAACCACCACCATCCACCGATCATGGCCAGCGATCCACCCAAAGCGGTAATGGCAAGGCCACTCGCCAATATGATCAGCCACCAAGACCTTTTTGCCGAGGTTGTACCTGGGTATGGCTCAGGAGGTGGAACTGAGTAGGATGTATAGTCATCGTCCTCTTCCTCCGGTCCACCCTGTAAGACCTCGATCGCTTTCTCCACGTCAATGTCACCAGATTCCAACTGCTCCAGAACATCCATCTCCTCGTGCTGTTCATCCTCACCTTGTAACTGTTGAACGACCTCAGTCACTTCCAATTCACCTGCGGCGAGTTTGTCGAGGATTTCAATTCGCTCTTTGGATTCGTCGTTTCCTTCCCCATTTCCCTCAGAATTCCCCATAATTCCTTGCTCAGCTTCGTTCATGCCATCGGCTCCTTTATCCTTATTCCCTAATCTGCAGAAGTTGCCCTTTACACATCCACCCCATCAGCAATCCGCCTGCAGCCATCATCACCTCACCTATAAAATATTTTTCACGCATACTCAGAAATCTAATATGCTATCTGGCTGCTCCTAAAACCTTACTCATAAGTTACTTCACTCCGAATACTGGCACCTCAATCAGCCGCCTGAGTTGCTCTTTCAACAGTTTTAACCGTCCCTCGTCCTCGCCGGTACAAGAAAAAGAACATGCTGGCCGCGAGGACCCCTGCAATACCCGTTATTAACCACAAGTTCCTTGGGTCGAGATTATCGATGATGTATCCCGCTAGAAGAGGCCCCGACATGATGGCGATCATGTGTGAGAGGTTGAATCCAGCCATGTACCTGCCCCGCATGTCTTCTGGTGCCAAATCTGCAACAATCGCTTGTGCTACAGGAGCGACAAGCATTTCACCAATCGTAACAATCACTACTGCCAGGAAGAAACCTGCAATAGCGGAAACAAATCCGAAAAGACCAAAGCCCAATGCATATAGCAGAGTTCCCGCAACCATGACCAACATCGGAGGATACCTGCTCGTCTTTCGAGTGATGGCAAACTGGAAAAGTACGACCATTGCGGCATTTACGCTGAGCATAATGCCGTAAGTTCTCGTAGACACGGAGTGCACATCCCGCAGAAATACCGGTAAAGTGGAATTCAATTGCATATAAACGAAAGTGAGCATCGTGAATCCCAAAGCGAATACGACGAATACCCCATCCTTAAGAAGCTCACTATAACCCTTAAAGGTTTGCGTTACACTCTCCCCTTCCTCTGCAGCGGTTTTGACCGGCGCTGTTTCAGGCAAAGCAAAGAGAACGATGGCGGCTACGACAAGGCTCAACAGTGCGTCCATGATGAATAGCGATAAGTATGACCTCGATGCGAGAAAGCCGCCGATGATTGGACCGATAACATAGGAAAGGTTGAATACGACACGGTGAATACCATAACCCTCAGCTCGTTTCTCCTCTGGTAGAAGATCGGCTACCATGGCTTGTCTCGCTGGTCCACCAATGGTTGCAAAGAGCCCAACGAAAACAACTAGCAGATACAACAGGTCAAATGAAGGTGCCAACGCCAAACTTATGGAAGTTGTTGCGCTGACGATCAAACCGAAGATTACAACGCCTTTCCTGCCAATCCTATCCGCCAATGCGCCACCTATGATATTTCCAAAAATAGTTGCGATGGAATAGAGGCCGAAGAGGATCCCGACCTCCGTCAAACCAACTCCAAATTTACTGGTTAGGTATAAGGAAAGGAATGGAAAGATGAGCGAGGCACCAATGGAATCAATAAATGATGCACCCATCAAAGTCCAGAACGGTTTCGGATAATCTTCATACGTGTTCCGCACCCTTGACCATTGTCTGATCATCGTATTCTTCATTGACCTACCCCATTTTTAGTTTTGAGTCTACAAAGATGATTAGCTCGTGAAACATTCATACTGGTGAAGTTTCTCATCCAAACTCTTTCGAAATCCGGAAGTTCAGATACATCCAGGTCAGGGAGCGCCTGGCGATGAAGCCCAGATCTTTAATGGTTTCGACTGCAGTTCCGGCCGGATAATCCATCAACACCTTTGTATTGCTACCAGTTGTCACCAGTGCAGCATTCAATAATGAGCTTTCGACTTCTCCTTGCACCTCAGGAGCTACCAACATGACAAGACGGCACGTGGTACGGCTCTGGTTATAGCGAAGTGTCAGACTCCCCATCATCTCACCTTCTTCAACCAGGACCAAATGGTTGCGATTCTCCTGACCAGCCAGGCGCACCCAAAAAGGCTGATGAAATAGTGATTGGCTCAGAGGATACGGCCAGATCAAACCTTTTGGTTGTAAACGCTTCGCCAACTCCCATTGAGCTTTCCATTCCCCTTGCTGTCGGAAACGGATGGAACCCGTGTCGTTGAATGGCGAAAGCGATGTGCCGCGCGTTCTTACCCAACTGGTATACGTACCTAATGGTCTCATCCCAAGAGAAGCATAGATCACCTGCGCAGTTTGATTGTCGCTCTCCACCTGGAGGAGCAGTTCCTCGCCGCCCTGCCGATTGACGTGATCAAGTGAGGCATTTATCAACTCACGTCCAATCCCTCTGCGCCTATATTCAGGATGCACGGCAACGTTGGCCAGCACCCAGCGGCGAGGAAAGCCCTCCACACGAAGCAGGCTCGCATTCCCGACGACTTTCCCACTCTCCTCCCAGACAAATCCACGAGGATAAGAGCTCGGTGTTAGGAGTAAGTAACTCATGATCCAGCCAAAGAAACCAGCTCGACTGAAAGCCCGCATATCACGGATCATCCGACCGCCCTCGGGGTCCGCACTAATGTCAAAAGTTGCCTCAATCAGATCAGCAACCTCACCCAGATCCGTCCTTGGATTCATCGGACGAAGACCAGCGCAGCTCTGCCGCGAGCTGGACATAGTTGCTGCAGTCATGCGCCGCTCTCCAATGCTTCCAATAACTTCTCGGCTTCTTCGACTGTAATTGTTCCATTCTCCAACATTCGCAAAATAGCGAGGCGCTCCTCTTCAATGACAACCTTGCCCGCTTTATGAGCACCAGCGTATTTGTTGCTCATTTTCTTCTGGCTTTTGGCAGCATGCTTCATCGCTCGCCTCTGAGCCCTATCTGCTCTTCTCCGGGCTCGGCTAACGGCCCTGCGTACTTGATCTCCAATGCGATCGGAGTCGAATGTGTCTAATCCATAGCCAACCGCCTCTAATCGAGCCTCCATTTCTGCAATTCCAGCTTCCATTTCGGACTCAATTTCCGCTGCAATGGACGCACCGAGATCGACATACTCCACCTCCTCACCCCTCTCACCAACACGGAGCAACAAATCCCCACCAGCCTGGAGGCGGACCTCAACATCACCTTCACCCAGAGTTACTCGATGACCCTCCGACGAGACATGAACTTCCAATGAACTTGGATAGCCAAGGTCGCCGCCAGCAGTCATCATTACATTTCCTGAAGCATCCTGCGGCAATCGACAGACTAAATCGCCACCACAAGTAACGGTGATCCGTTCACCGGCAAGTGTCGTTAGAAGCACGCTGCTATCCCCGCCAGCGTTCGTCTCGATCAATCCATCAACCCGCCGAATGCTCAGATCTCCTCCGATACCAGGTAAACGCACATCGCCAGAGATTCTGTCTACGACAGCATCCCCGCCGATGGTATCAACGCTTACATTACTTGTGCCCTTTCGAATGTGAAAATCCCCGCCGACTGTTTCAAAGACGGCCTCCCCAACGCCTCGCAAGCTCAAGTCACCACCAACCATGCGTATCATGATACCTCCGGTGACCGTTGTCGCGCGCATGTCACCACCGATGGCTTGGCCATCAATACGGGATTCACGGGGCAAGAAAACCAAGCAATCTCTATTGCAGCGGATCTCGATCCCGTCATCAACCTCCTCAACGGAAAGATCCGAACCGTCGGGAGCTTTCACGTCAATCTGTGTACTATCTCTCCCTGATAAACGCAGGTCGCCGCCAATTGCCAGAATCTTTACTTTCGGTCCCTCACCTGCTTCTAATGAAATTGTTTCCATAAACATCACTCCTGCTGCTCACCCTGATTGGACCCTTCCAATCGGATTATGAATTACTCTCGATGGATATGATGACGCGTTCACCCTCATCAAAGTCTTCAACTTCAACAAGTGCACCATCGTTTACTTGGGAAAGCTCAGAGATGAACGAATCAATGTCGAGATCTTTCAACTCGGGGGTATAGTACGACCCAATATTCAGCCCGAACTCAACCATCGATAATGGAATCCGAACATACACGCGGGCACGATCATCGTGAAGATTGCTCACTCGAACTTGAAGGTGTTTCGTACCCTCAATGACATGTGGGTTATTAATGTAAGAAATCTCCCGGAGAGCTCCCTGGCAATCCAGTTCACCCCGCTCTACCTGTTCAAGAATGTGCCTGATTGAACTTGACATCGTTCCCTCCTCTACAACATCCTTTAGGGCATTTCACCCTCAAGCATACTCATCGCTTCCTCTGGTGTAAGCCGGCCATTTGCCAGATCGTCCAGAATTCGATGTCTCTCTTCATCACTTACCGGTTCCAACTCAGGTCCTACTGAGTAGCCGAGTGCTCGAATAATCTCCGTCAAACGTGCCCTCACAGTCGGGTAAGACATACCCAATTCCTTCTCGAGCCGATTCAACTTCCCCTCGCAACGTACAAAAGCCTCGACAAAAGACAGTTGATCCGGCGTGAGCTGACCAAGCCTTCCGAGGTCAAAATGACCCTCGATGGATGTGTCGCATGTCCGGCAGTGAAGGCGTCGCACTGCAAGCATGTCAGCACACACTGGGCACGTGGTCGGTACAGGATTCATCGCTACTCGCTCCCTTCGCCAATCATTTTGTCTATCACAATCGTAACCGTATTACGCGCCTACGAATTCATTAATCCACTGTGAGCTATGCCCTCATTGGATTTATGACATCAGCAGTCTTGAGTGTCTCACTGCGTCTAACCGAGGTGAGTTCATTGAATTCGCGTCATCATAATGATCCGCTGGGTCAGATCCCACGGTAGATTTTATAGAAAATTCGAGAACACCTCAATAAATTTTATGCAGTATATCAAAAATATTAAATTAGTCAAGTGTTTTATTAATATTATTTACATCGGATGTAAATTTATTGCTAATCCAATAAAAAAATGTTGAAATCTCCTATTCGAAGTAGACCTTCGACGGTTCGTGCATTCCCTAAATGGTCTGATAGAATCTTTTCATCCATGATTGAAGGTTAATAAACATGTCTCGATTATTCATCCCCGGTCCAACGGATGTGGATCCTGCAGTATCACGCGCACAAACCCGACCCATGGTTGGCCATCGAAGCCAAGAATTTGTCGATCTCTTCGCACGGATTCAACCGAAAATCCGCAAGGTTTTTCAAACCGAAAACCCTGTATTAGTCACCGCTTCTTCGGGCACCGGCCTTTGGGAAGGCGCTGTGAAGAACGTCGTCTCTGAACGGTTACTCCTGCTAAGTTGTGGTGCATTCGGTGATCGTTGGTACGATGTCGCGGTTGGCAATGGGATCCCCGTGGATCGAATCGAAAGTTCATGGGGTCAGCCCAATACACCATCCCAGGTCATCGACACACTCAAGAATAAGAACTACGATACGGTGGCTGTGGTTCATAATGAGACCTCAACAGGCGTTGAAAATCCAGTTGCCGAAATTGTTCAGAGCGCCCGAAGTATTCAGCCTGAGTTAGTCATCATGGTAGATGCAGTGTCTTCATTGGGTGGAGTTGACATCAAGCCCGATGAATGGGGGATCGATATCTTGGTGACCTCCTCACAAAAGTGCCTAGCTCTACCACCAGGTTTAGCCTTTGCCTCCGTAAGTGAGAGAGCATTGAAACGAGCACAATCCATTGCTCATCGTGGCTGGTATTTCGATCTTCTACGATTGGAAAAGTACATGAAGCGTTCTATGACGCCGGCGACTCCAGCGATCTCACTCTTGAACGCACTGGATGATCAATTGAGCCGGATCTTAGAGGAAGGTCTTGAAGCCCGATTCGACCGGCATTCCAAGATGGCTGTGTTCATTCGCGATTGGGCAGCTGAACGATTTAAACTTTTCGCCGCTGAAGGACACCGCTCCAATACCGTTACAACCATCCTCAACACCAGAGAGGTTGATATCCCTCACCTCAACAACTTTCTCGCAGAGCATGAAATGGTTATCGCAAATGGTTATGGAAAGTTGAAAGGAGAGACATTCCGCATAGGTCATATGGGCGAGACCCAGCTAAGCGACTTAGAGATCCTGATCGGGCGTATTGACCAATTCCTGGATTTGCAATCCAGATGACAGTACATGCAAAGATGGAAACCGTCGATCTCACATTCCAAGGCCTAGCTTATCCTGGCCAAACGTTCGGTCGCGATGATAGCGGACGTATGATCTTCGCCCCATTCGGCTTGCCAGGCGAAAAGGCGCGCGTGGAGATCGTGGATTCACACAAACGTTGGGCACAGGCACGGATCATAGAAATCCTTGATCCCTCACCTGATCGCATTATTCCGCGCTGCCAACACTTCACCGATTGTGGCGGTTGCCACTACCAACACATGCCCTACGAACTACAACTGAGTGCAAAGGCCGACATCCTTCGATCCCAGCTTGAACGTTTAGGAGGCATCTTCGACCCCCCTGTTCGGGAAACTATTGCCTCGGATCCCCACTGGAACACGCGTAATCATGTACAGTTCAGTCTGGATGAAAATGGCTGTGTAGGCTTCAAACGCGCGGCCTCGGATAACATCATCCCAATCAAAGAATGCTACCTCCCTGACCCAGATCTTTCCGATCTTTGGCCACGCCTCGATCTCACTGCAATCCCTGGCCTGGATCGAGTAGCACTAAGATCAGACTCCAGGGGCGACAGCATGGTCATTCTGCACAGCGATGCTGAGCCGGAGGTTGAAATGAAGCTCGACTTACCAACCTCCGTCATTTGGTTAAGTGAGAGAGGACTCACTGTACTGGCTGGTGAAGATCACCTCCTCATGGAGATCTTGGAACACCCATTTCGTGTTTCCGCTGGCTCATTTTTCCAAGTTCATACATCAATGGCGACCAATCTCGTTCAACATGCGTTGGAGTCAATGGGGATCCAGGAGGGCGAGACCATTTTTGATCTATACGCCGGCGTGGGGCTTTTCAGTGCATTCATCGCTGGAGCTGGTGGCAGATTAATTGCGGTCGAGCAGTCACCTTGGGCAGCATCGGATTTCGAGGTCAATCTAGATGAATTCAAGAATGTTGAACTTTATGAGGCCTCTGTCGAAATTGCACTTCCGGCAATCCAAGAACAGCCTGATGGAATCCTTGTCGATCCACCTCGAGCAGGCCTTGGGCGAGATGTCTTGAAACGCATCACCGAAATTCGACCATTACGACTAGTGTACGTTTCATGCGATCCTGCCACCCTCGCCCGCGACGCCAGGCATCTATCAGAGGCCGGATACAACCTGGAGGACATAACTCCGTTTGACCTCTTCCCTCAAACTTATCACATCGAGTCGATTTCCCTTTGGCGGGAACTCTAAAGAAGAGCGTTTTTCTATACTTGTCACTTTATAGGAGACCATCAGTTTGTCGTTGGAATCCAATCTATCCATCAAGGATTACCAGGTGGGGCGTTCAATTGAACGCCCCTACAAAACTTTGGTCATTATGCGTAATTGTACGGGTAAAGCATTCACGAAAATTCATCTAGCAATTCGTCAGTAGCCTCAGTGAATGCTTCACCCGTACACTTCACCGAGGATTTCGCCATCCAAATGACGGCGGGTATGGAAACCCGCCCTACGCCAAAGGTTGGTGCTAAGACGTAGGGCGGCATTCCATTGCCGCCGATTGTTTTTTTCAAGACGTACAGCGGGGATGCAAATCCGCACTTCTGTAACTACAGGTGCTGAGTCGTAATCTCCTTTTGAGCACCGACTCACTGACCTGGTTTCAGCCATCAGGACAAGCTTCCTATTGAAACTCGCTCATAAGATTGCTAAGGTCTTCACAGCGCGATGGAAATAGCTTGGAGGCAATGAACCGAGCGGTCTAAGATGGTCGCTTGTCAGCAAAGATGCTGGCGGATCCTCGGGGAGCTAGTAGCGAAACCGGCCTGATGGCCGTTTTTTATTTGAAATTTGAAGGGTTTGATGAGTTTTTCAAGAGTTCGAAACATCGCTGTGATCTTGCTTGCACATGCCTTCGTGGTTGGTTCAATCCCCGCGAGCGCAGCTATTAATAGTGAACGAGCGTTGCTGCAATCAGGGCTATCCTCCAGTGAGGATCTCAAGAGCAATAATGCTGCAACACCCTCTACTGCGTACACCTTTTCGACAAGCGATTGCAGGATGAATGATGCTTCCAACGATTGCAACGAGTTAAGAGATGCATTCGAACAATTAAGTGCCGGGGATACCCTCATAATCCATCAAGGTGTTTATTACAATCCATGGCTTACCTTCGACAGTACTTCTGGGAAAATTAATGGACGGGGGGAACCTGGAAATCCTATAACCATAAGGAACTATCCTGGGGAAGAGGTTGTATTTAAGGGAAAGACTTTGGGATTTAGAGACACAAGCTACTGGATGATTGAGGGGATTACCTTTGATTATATGAGTGGCAAAATGTCCACATCTCTAGGGCTTCATACCGCACTTGGGCAAAGTCAGACCATCGAAACAAGCAATATCACCATTAGAAATTCGTCTTTCATAAACTGCTCCGCGCCCCCCATTCACATTAATTATGCTCGAGATATTCTTATCGAGGACAATCACTTCGAAAACTGTCGTAAACGTTCAGTTGGATCTGACCTTTCTGCTATCGACATCAAATACATAGGTCATGACATAACCATAATAGGCAATACATTCAATGATATTGGTTCAGATCCAGTTCACTTGGGAGCTCAATCCTATAAGAGTGGAACAAACATTTATAACATCTATATTTTGAACAATGAGTTTAGAGTTCTAAGGCCTTATCAATACAGAGACACTTCGGGAAATGTTCCGCCAGGAGATGAAACAAAATTCAGTAATGTTGGCGAAAACGCGATTGACATCAAAAAAGTATGCCCAAATGGCGGTGAGATTGTTGTAAGGGGAAACACGATGCACGGTTTCCGTCCTACAGCAAGAGATCAAGATGTGAGTGGAGATTCCAGTGGTGCAGCAATTGTCATTCATAATGACGCAAGAAACGTTATTGTTGAGCAAAATCGTATTTTTGACAGTACCGGGGGGATCGTGGTAGCAAAGGGATCGGACGGTACTGAGAATTGGCAAGATGCGGGAGTAGACAACATCACGATCAGGAACAATCTTATCAGCGACATTGTTTCGTTTCCCGGTTATGAACCAGATCAATATCATGCTCGTGAAGGAAGAGTACTGAAAATTGGCAGGATAAAAGGAGCCAAGGTTTACAACAACACCTTTGTAAATAATCCAGATGCAAAGGTTATGTATATGTACTCGTTTAGTTACGGTGGAAGTTCATACCTGGCCGTCATTAATCTCCAAATTAAGAACAATGTGCTTGATAGCGGAAGATTTGACATTGGTTCAAATAACGCAGGATATCCAGGTCAGGTCGTGGAAATTGATCACAATGCATTTGCCCAAATTAATGGCAGCATTCCTTCCCTTTTTCAGGGCGACGGTAGCATTTATGATGATAATTTACTGCTCGACCAAACCAACTTCATACCACTTCCAGAAAGCCCGCTCATCGACGCAGGAACAGATTTGGGGAACCAGGGAGTAATTAACGATTTTAATAACACAGCGAGACCCCAAGGACCAGGATATGACATTGGTGCCTTCGAAGCTCCTACATCAGACTTGGTTTTTGCCGATGTTCCGCTGAACCATTGGGCCCATGACTTCATTGTCTCCCTCTTTGAAGCCGGTTACACATCTGGCTGTTCTGAAGTGCCAGAACGACGATTCTGCCCCGAAGAAACTATGAATCGAGCGGAGAGCGCGGTCTTCGTCGTGCGTGGCCTTCATTCGGAGACACTGGGATACATCCCACCGTCACCCAATGTTCAAGTCTTCGATGATGTCCCGATCGGCGATTCTGAAGAGTGGTTCAGCAAGTGGGTCACCGAACTCAGCAATCAAGCCTATACCGCTGGCTGCAGCGATGAACCGCCTCTCTACTGCCCAATGGGTGGGCATAATCGCGCTGAAGCCACGGTTTTCTATCTTCGCATGCTCTACGGATCCAATTACCGACCACCAGATCCTGTAGAGCAGATCTTCATCGACGTTCCCCTGGTCGATGAAGACGATCAATCTGTATGGTACGCCAAGTGGGTTAATGCAGCCTTCGACGTAGAATTAATACAGCCCTGCCAGACCGATATGGAAGCTATGCGCTTCCGCCCCGAAGACCCCCTCACGCGTAGTGAGGCTGCTTGTATGATGTACCAATCAATCATGGGAATCCTTAATCCCCCTCCCCAGGTCTCCTGACGACCTGCTTGGTGACCAGATGTGTGCGGCAGCAAACCCCCTACCGGCTGCCGCACACACTATTTAACCTTACCAACAGTGAGCTTAAACAGAATCTCCACTCTCAGTTGTGATTGAGTCGGATAAATTTCATTATTAATCCACGGATTTAGGTGGATACCTATGGAAGAGATGAGGGAAGCTACATGCCATCCCTTAAGTTTCGTTCCAGATCAGACAGGTCCGTTCTAGAAGTAAGGTCAAGGCTAAGCGGGGTCACTGCGATAATACGGTCCATACGGACTGCATAGGCATCCGTTCCCGGTTCCAGTTCCTGCGTCATCGAGGTTTGTCGGTATTGAAGCGTCATAGGTTCACTGAGGCTTTTGCGTTCTGGCTTGACAGGGATGAAATACTTGACTCTGGATAGGCGGGTGACCTTCCATGGAGTCTCCGGAGTTGCGTCACAAGGGATATCTACTTTCAATACATCTACATCCTTAATACGTTCCCCTCTCAGAAGTTTCCTGCCGAAATATTGAGTAAAATGTGCAGCCGTCGAGAAGTCCACATCTTCCGAATGGTCCAGATGCAAGCCTATATCTACCTCCACCGAGACCGCCATTGACGGAGATCCGGTTGCAGCCCCCTCTAAAGCTGCCCCAACTGTCCCCGAGATCGTCACACCAGAACCGACATTCTCCCCATAGTTAATCCCAGCCACGACCAAATCGGGATTCCGGGGCATCAACTCAAGTACGGCATGTTGGACAACCTGGGCAGGTGAACCCCCAACAGCATAGACCTTCCACCGCTTCCCTCCCACCTCAACCGTCTCCTCATGAATGATCCCATCTGATCCTGATGGCATACTCCGCCCGCTGCCTGTTTGCTGGTCACGGGGAGCGACAACGGTAACAAAGCCTAATTGCGACAGTGCCTCAGCTGCTGCCCATAGCCCCGGCGAACGGATTCCATCGTCATTTGTGAGTAGGATTAATGGTTTTTCTCTTAACGACATCTCGAAACTCCACTAGAAAGTGTATCAATGGCATTACACAAACGCCAACATGGGAAACTCTTGGTCACTACTCAATGGGCTGACTTCTGAATTGCGGTTGATGTTTACTGCAGACACCAAAGGTAGCTTTGGACTCTCTAAATGCATTATTTGATTCTACTCCTCGCCGCGAGCCTCTTGAGCAAGTTGCTCAAAGAACTGAACGAGCACCTCATGACGGCGTTCAGCCATTCGTCGAGCAGGGTATGTGAAAAGCCGTTCAGGAACGCGCTTCAACTTGAAGAGATATTCATGGTATGCGCTATGGGATTCTCCCTGCTCTTCCACACCGGAGGAAAGGAATCGCTCCGACGGCTCAGCAAAGAAAGGCTTCCCAGCCTGAATGGCATACCCCAGTGTGCGAGCAACACCGAACGCGCCGACAACATCCAGCTTATCTGCATCGAAGAGAATCTTCGCCTCTAAACTGTTTGGGGATTCCGACCCACGAAATCGATGAGTACGGATGCAACGCTGTACTGCTTCAATCCGATCCTCTTCCCAGGACTCTGCAAGCAGGATCCTCCTGGCGAAGTCAGCAGAGTTCTGTTCATGTGATTCTCGTTTCCCTTCATCACCAGGGGCTGCGTCGGTGGCGTCATGCAGTAGAGCCGCCGCATAAATAATCTCAAGATCAGCACCCAGTTCCTCACCAATCTTCTGCGCAAGTTTCAATACCCGCAATACATGGTCAAAACCATGAACCGGATCATGAGGATCATACCATTCCTGGGCCTCTTCAACTGTCGGCATAGATGCCCCTTTCCGAATTCAATTCATCTGATACTGAGTTCGGCTTCACGCGCTCAATACAACTGGAACGTCCATAATGAAAACGGTTTTCTGAAGCTCCGTTAAGAACTTCCTGTGGTGTCCCTTCTGCTATGATCCTTCCATGGTCCATTACAACGACCCGGTCAGCATGTTCAGCAGCATAGGAGACATCATGAGTGGCGATGAGGATCCCAGTTCCATCCGCCTTCCACTCCTCAAGCAGTTTAAAAAGGCATTGGCCATTCCCTGGATCCATGCCCAGAGTCGGTTCATCAAGCAAGATGATATTGGGTTTTGTGATCAGCATGGAAGCCAATGCCACCCTCTGACGTTGTCCTGCAGATAGATCTCGGGGATAACGTTGGGAAACACCACTTAGCCCAAGTCGCTCAAGTAAATCACCTGGAGGGATGGGAGGATCATCCTCTATCCCATGATTGCGAAGCGTGAACCTGAGTTCCTCCAGGACACTTTCGGAGAAAAGGAGAGCCGAGGGCCATTGAGGTACATACGCGATTTTTTTCGCCAACTCTGCCACAGGCAAGCCATTGATACGTTCGTTGTCGAGCCGGATCTCACCTGCCTCTGGTTCAATGAGACCCACAAGACAGCGAAGCAAAGTAGTTTTTCCTGCTCCGTTCTGCCCTATGAGAGCGACAACCTCACCAGGGTGTATGCAAATATCGATTCCATTCAGTGCAGAGATTCCGTTGTATTTGAATGAGATACCCAATGCTTCAAGCCGTACGGGTCGAGATGGCCATTCATTGACTGGCTCTAGACCGCGATTCCTTCCATAACTGACGTGGACAGGCTGCTTACCCTCCCGAGCAGGTCTAATGAGGCCGATTCGTCCCGCAGCTTTATATAAATGGTGATTTTCTGAAAGTGCCCCCAGAACATCTGCTGGCCTGCCATCCAACTCGATCCGCCCACCCTTCGAGAGATAGACGACTTGATCAACACGATTTAGTACTCGATCCAAGCGATGCTCTGTGATCACAACCGTCAATCCAAATTGTTCCTTCAAATCCTCGATCCAATCCAGAATGGTCTCTGCAGAGGTTTCATCGAGCTGCGATGTCGGTTCGTCAAGCAACAGGATCTCAGGCCTCCTTCCAACCGCAGAAGCTACTGCTACACGCTGCTGCTCTCCAGCCGAGATACGATCCAACGACCTGCCTTCAAGTGTCCTAAGGTCAAGCCTTTCAAAGATCTCATCTACGTATCGTTGAATCTCTTCACCGGTTGAACCAACCGATTCAGTTCCAAATGCGATTTCATCGATCACATTCGTAGTTAAGAACCGCATCCCTGGTTCCTGAAAAACCATTCCCACCTTGCGCGCCAGTTGCATAGGAGATGCTGAACGAGTATCTAAACCATTGATCAATGCTTGACCACGAAAACGACCACCGAAGAAATGAGGGACCAATCCATTAATCGTGCGCAGGAGAGTGGACTTCCCTGTCCCAGATGCTCCAGCAATCAGGACCATATCCCCAGATTCAATCCTCAAATTAAGCGACTTCAGCGCGTCGACATCGTTTCCTGGGTATGCGTAACTCAGGTCCTTTAACTCAATCATTACCACCTACCAACGCTGGAATACTAAGTAATGTGATTGCCAAAGCTATTACCACCTCAAATCCAGGAACGCTCAACTCAGGATAAGGGTAATAGGTCAATAAGCCTGGCGCGCCAATGGAGATTACTAGGATAACCAACATCGCTCCGATGGAAACCCCAACTACAATGCTATCCCTAACACGCCATATATCTGGGCGATATTGAAAGCGCTTGAGCCCGGTCCTATGACCCACCCAAAGCGCAACAAGAGAAACTAGGAGAAGCACAATTGCAGGTAGTGGATTCGAACTGAACACCACCCAGAGACAAAGGCTCGCGGCAAGTCCTAACCAGCCCACTCCAGCCAACCGCCTCCTCCATCCACCCAGGCCTGGATGAATCCAATCCCTCGTAGCAAGACTTTCCGCAATGCCGAATGCCCGTTCCAGACTGAGGATGACCAGCGGAGTGACAACCTTGGGTAGGTCACGCAGACCCTTCGGCTGGTACCCACGAATTTGTTGTGCTTCCCGCAATGATGAGAAGGCGCCACGCGCCTGTGGGGCGAAAGTAAGGCTGATGGATGCAGCCACACCCACTTGATACAGTCCACTTGGTGTCCGCCGTAGAAGATCTTGAGCTGAAATCAGGTCGTTAAATATCACCATAATGAGCAAGAGTGTGGCGATTTGTACCCCAGCTGATGTTCCGAAAAGCAGGGCTTCTAGCGTGTACGGCCCACCAATGATGGGTATCTCAAGCTCTAATAGAATAGTTTCTCCGGCGCGACTGAACACTAAGTTAAGCATTGCAGGGAAAATCAACATGCTCATGTATAGCTTCAATACCCAACTCTTGGGTGGTTCACGTGTCGCAGCCCAACGGACCGCAATAGCGATCAGAGTCAGTATAAGAAGGTAAAACGGGTTACGTGTAAGCAGGGTCACGATGGAGGCACTAGCGACCCAGATCATCCACGTTACGGGGTGGAGTTTACGGTCCTGTCTCATGATACCGCCACTCTCATGTACTTTTCCTTCTATAGAACGTCGATATATCCTTAATCGACGAGAGCATGATTCACCGATTGCACTGTTGTCACGATGACGCGCGGCTCCTTACACGTACGACAATATATGCAAGGGTTAGCACCGCCAATAAAAGCACGAAGATCACAAGAGCCACTTCCGATATGAGCGACTCCTGTATGGTGCTCGGTGCAGTTGGATTGAGGTAAGTCGCACCGGCCAGGACAGGAATTGCTTGAATGGTTGCTAAGATATTTTCGCCCCGGAATGATTCGCTGAATGAAAAACCACCGCTCGGTTCCTGCAGATTGACTAATGCAACCAATGGATCACCCCAATCTGACAAATCTTCCTCCGCAGCGTCAAGTGCCTGCATAGCCAGCGAGGTTGAGTTCGTATCTGTCTCCTCACCAAACTCGCTCGGTTTCTGGAATGTCCAGCCGTTATCCTCATTCTGAACAGCAGCAAAATAACTCATTGACGGATCGATACGATCTTCCTCCCCGGCTGCAATAAGGGCTTGCACGACAAAGGAGGTTGTATTGCTATCGCCGGTCGTGATAGTCGGATCGGCGTTAAATGAGTATGAACCGTCTTTGTATCGTGTCGCTAAAACACTCTCAATTACACCCTCAGGCAGAGCTTCGTCTAAAGCTTCCAAAGCGAGGATCGCCAGTGCGCTGTCGAATGGGCCCATTCCGAAAAACCCGGTGCTGACGTCATACTCCCCGAGCAGAACCTCAACAAGATCTGCTCCACCGAATTCCCGGGGATCTATTCCTACAGCATTCACTGCCAGGATGACCTTTGCAATGACACCTGGGCTCTCCACTTCGCCCGCATATACCCGTTTTGCAAGGAAGTCCAATGGCGAGTAGCCTGATTTCTCAAGGTTTGCCGGATCACTTCCAGCTTGAACCATAACCAACACTGCATCTGCCGTAGTTCCAATATCACTCTCTGGAGCAAATCCATTTGAGAAGCCACCATCTTCTTGTTGCTGTTGCTCCAACCAGCGGATTGCAGCATCCAGGTCACCCTCAGTTCCCTGACCAAAAACTGAAGTTACAGGCAGGATGATGAGAATGATGAGGGATATAAGAGAGAACGTCTTTTTCATTGCTACACACTCCTTCTACGAAGCTGTTGAAAGGGAGTCGAATTTTAGAATTATGAAGCTCTGATCGTGTGAGTTAAAAATAATTCGACCTTCCCTTATGAACTCACAGAGAAGGTCGTTGAAATCTCCATCATCGGCGCCGTCTCCTTTCCGCGAAGGGCTTGCGCTTCGGTTCGAGGTGGGTATCCTGACTTATCCGCCCTCACTCCATGTGAGCAGAGTGGACTTACAGTTGCGGGACAGCGCCGGACTTCCTCAGAACGGTCACCGGCTTCCCCTTGACGGCCATCGCATCCGGGCAATGGCCACCTCAAACCACATGTTCAGGTTATCAACCCGCAGTATAGTGCCCGCCAGGAATGGTGTCAAGGACATGCATTGATGGGGTGCAAAATAGTTTGAAGAATTTCATATAGATTCTTGACATTCTTCTACCTCACCCAATCCCCTCTAAACTGGGAAGCAAGGGGATCACACATAATCGTCAGGGTGTCACATAATCTGATCCGATTCTCCTGTTTCCCTAAAAGATCAGGGGTTATGCGCGAGTGGTCATGCGATACCCCATTCAAAGGACTTTGCTGCTCGTTGTCCCACTTCTTTCTGCAGTTAACATCTTCATGAATTCGAGTAGTCTTCGACTCATCCAACTTGAGGGTAGAATATGCATTATTAATCAGTAAAAGGCGGGAAGGTCATAAACCCTATCAAGCTCGTCATGATCGTCGCCGAACACCATTAAAGCTGAATCTTCCGGATCGAAGACACAAATGTCCCTCATTCCAAGAATTCAACGCAACACAAATCAAGCTCTGAGAAACCTGGTGCAGTTAGATCGCCCAGTGGTTGAAAAGAGTGAAGAAGAACTCAATGCTGAAGTTGAGAAGAACTATCGCTGGAATTTCGGAGTTAATTCGCTAGACGTCACATTTTTCTTCTTTGGTTTAAGCTTGGTCTCCGCTTATACCATCGTCCCACTCTACATCAGCAAATTAACTGACAGCACTGTCCCTGTCGGAATCGCTGCGCTTATCGCACAGGGCTCTTGGTACCTTCCGCAGTTGTTCACTGCAAATTTCACAGAGAGATCTCCTCGAATGAAGCCCATTGTGGTAAACCTAGGTTTGTTTCTAGAACGACTTCCTTTTTGGGTGTTGGTCATCTCTACATTCTTTGCCATCCAAGCGCCCACCCTGGCTCTCGTCATTTTCCTTATTGGCTATGCCTGGCATGGGTTCGGGGCAGGGATGGTAGCCCCTAGCTGGCAGAATCTTATTGCACGTTGCTTCTCAGCGGAGCGACGAGGCCGATTTTTTGGGATTAGCATGGCATTGGGCACTGCGACAGGCATGGCAGGTGCTGCCCTGAGCACCTGGGTACTATCAACCTACGATTACCCCCGAGACTTCACGCTCATTTTCACGCTGGCAGCCCTGTCTATCTTTGTTTCACTTTTCTTCCTAGCACTCACGCGCGAGCCCGTCCCCTCACAAAAACTAGTCGAAAGAACGCAGCGCGAGTTCTTTCACGGAGTATCCGATATCATCCAAAAGAAACTCAATTTCAGGCGGTTCCTGATCGCTCGTTTTCTCCTTGTCTTTGGAAGTATGGGTGCAGCTTTCGTAACTGTCGCTGCCCTGAGGGTCTGGGATGTCAGCGATGGCACAGTTGGAGTTTTCACCGCATTCCAACTGCTTGGCCAAGGCATTGGCACGTTAGGCCTGGGAATGATGGCTGACAAAAAGGGGCACAAAGTCTCCATTGAAATTAGCGCTCTAGCAGCTGTGCTGGCATTCTTCTTTGCGTTTATCGCCCCCAATCCCACCTTCTATTTCATTACCTTCTTCCTGCTGGGTATCGGTAACGGTGGAATCATGGTTTCAGGCATTCTAATCGTGCTGGAATTTGCCGAACCTGAACGACGCCCCACATACATTGGAATTGCCGGTACTGGTGTGGGCGTGATCTCAATGATCGCACCACTCGTGGGTGTGGCTATAGCAAACGTCAGTTTTACGTTACTATTCGGAATCAGCGCAGCAATTAACCTGCTTGCATTAGTTGGTCTGGTCTTCACGGTCAGGGAGCCGCGCACTCAAGCTGTTTAAGGATACGCCAACACAGAGCCTGGTATCTCCGACTGCTCCCCGAGAAGTCAGAATTGACCACCCCTATTCCCCATGATAGAATTCACGAGCAGTAAGGAGTGGAGGCTGGATTCCGTGGCAAAACGTACGACTGGCGTCGTTCGTTGGTTTGATGGTTCCAAGGGGTATGGTTACATCGATGCCAAAGATGGTGAGGATGTGTTTGTCCATTACACTGCCCTCACAAGTGCAGATGTACCCCTCCTTTTGGAAGGAGAACAAGTCGAGTTCTTCCTCAAACAAACCGCGAACGGTCCTCAGGCAAAAGACGTATCTCGTCTGAATTAATCCTATGATTTATGTATTCGAAATACATTGAGCCCCGGACGGCGAGCATGCCGGCGGGGCTTTGCCACGTAGGGCGGTGTATTTCACTCTGATTAATACAGGTATAGGAATGCAATATGGCAGCTAAACAACTTCGAATCGTCCCACTTGGCGGCTTAGGGGAAGTCGGGAAGAACATGATGTCTATCGAGTATGGGGATAACATCCTCATCGTCGATACCGGCATTATGTTTCCTGAAAACGATATGCTTGGAATTGACTACATCATCCCCGATTTCCGCTACATCCTCGATAAAAAGACCAAGGTCCGAGGCATCGTGATCACCCATGGCCACGAAGACCATACAGGTGCGATCCGGCATGTAATCGATGAAATTCCAGTTCCAATCTATGCCACTCAACTTACACGCGGACTACTCGAGGTGAAGCTTCGGCGTGGGGGTATGCTAGAAAACACCACGCTGAATACTGTGAAAGCTGGGGAGGATGTACAGATTGGCCCATTTGGCGTTGAGTTCTTCCACGTGAGCCACTCTATCCCCGACGGAGTTGGACTCGGCATCACAACACCGGCAGGCCTGATCGTCCATTCAGGTGACTTTAAATTTGATCACACGCCCGTGGATGACTGGCCTACAGATTTTGCCAAGCTAGCGGAATTCGGCGGACGTGGTGTGCTACTGCTCATGTCTGATTCAACCAACGCAGATTCACCAGGTTGGACCCCGTCCGAGGCAGTTATCGATCCGGGATTCGACGCAGCATTCGCCCAGGCAAAACGTAGAATTATCATCGGCACATTTGCTTCTCTCATCTCTCGGATGGCACAAGTAGCAAAGGCAGCTGCACGCCATAAACGGGTCATGGCATTCGTGGGAACGAGCATGATTGAAAATGCTAAAATCGCCCGTAAGCTGGGCTATCTGGATATCCCCGACGATCTAATCGTGCCGTTGGATCAAGCTTTGAAGATGAAACCTTCAAAGGTGGTACTGATGTGCACTGGTACGCAGGGCGAGCCTTCCTCAATTCTGGGCCGGTTATCCAAGGGCACCAACCGCCAATTCAGCGTAAGCCCTGGTGATACAGTAATCCTTTCCTCTCATCCAATACCCGGCAATGAAGAAATGGTTCACCGCACCATCAATCGGCTCTTCCAGCAAGGCGCAGAAGTAATCTACGACGCCATTGCACCCGTCCACGTCTCCGGACATGCGAGCCAGGAGGAGATGAAGATGATGCTCCAGCTGGTCCGGCCAAAACACTTTGTCCCTATCCATGGGGAACTACGTCACCTGAAACAACATGCCCATTTGGCACGTGATATCGGAATTGCCCCAAAGCGAATCGCCGTTGTGGAAAATGGGACTGTCATTGAATTTCGCGATGGAAAGATGAGTGTCGGTGACCGAGTGCCGGGTGGATACGTCTTCGTTGACGGATCTGGCGTCGGGGATATTGGTCCAATTGTGATGAGGGAACGCGAAGTCCTTGCCCGTGATGGAATCGTCGTCATTCATCTGCACTTCAATAGGAAAACAGGCGCACTCATTGGTTCACCAGAACTGGTATCAAAGGGATTTGTCTTTCTGAAAGATTCTGAGGAATTGTTCGATCAAGCACGGGAAAAGATCCTGGAGGTTATCAAGGGATCTGACGAGGGAGATTTGAACAGCAAGATCGAAAAGGACCTCTCTAAATTCTTCTACAACAAGACTAAACGTCGCCCCATGGTCATTGTCCTGTCCTCAGAAGCGCCTAAGAGCTCCTGAAGTCTCGAATTTGGTATTGTCATCCACACTAAGGCGGTTATAATCCGCTGGATAATGAAGACTCGATGGTTGTTGACCAGCGCGATATTTACGCTCCTATTAATGGCAAGTTGCCAGACAACCCCGACGCCAATGGCTAGTGGGACACCCGTACCGACCAGAGCGCTTCCAACGGCTGCGCCGACATTGCCCGCAGCATTCGTTAATGGTGAGCCCATCAGCATGGAGAGTTTCGAGATGGAACTCTCCCGCTACGAGGACGTCCATGGCACCGACCTTGCAACTGTTGAAGAGCGATCAGAGGTGGTTATCCAGGCCTTGATCGAGCGCCACCTGTTAGCTCAAGGAGCTCGCAGTCTTGGAATCTCGGTCACCGAGGACATCATCGATGATCGAATCGGGCAGTTGATCACTGATATTGGAAGTGAAAGTACGTTTCAAAGCTGGCTTCAGGAAAACCACTACACCATGGAGACCTTTAGAGAAGATCTTAAAGAGGAAATTTTAGCGGCGGCGATGATCGAAGGAATAACCGATGATGTCTCGGATGTGGATATTCATGCCCACGCCAGGCATATCCTCGTCGCAACGGAGGAGGAAGCTGCTCAAATTCTTGATCAAATCCTCGCGGGTGCCGACTTCGCCGAGTTGGCCGTGCTATACACAATGGACCTAAGCACCAGGCCGGCTGGGGGTGACCTCGGATGGTTTCCAAGAGCCACGCTAACCACACCTGGCCTGGAAGAAGCAATTTTCTCGCTTTCACCTGGTGACATCGGGGATGTGATCGCCAGCGACCTCGGCTACCATGTCGTCCAATTATTGGAGCTGGAAGAGCGTCCCCTAACCACCCTCACTCTCACCACCCGCTACCGACAAGCTGTGGAGGATTGGTTGGAAACCCAATTGTTACAATCCGTGATTGAAGTTTTCGTCACCCCTTGATCGAAGGTCTCGGAGGCGAATTCAATGGACAACGAGTATCAGAGTTCAAGTAGAAGCTGCGCAAACACCGCGTTTGATTTTCTGACCATCATTGTGCTCCTTGCCACCCTCTTCATTGGAGGAATTTTCGTCGCTATCTATATTAATCCCTACGCCCCATTCAATCCTTTTCCACCGCCTGGAGAGCCAACACAACCCATTGAAACCGATGTTCCTGAGCTACCTCCAACATGGACGGTGACTGTTGAGGTCATTGAAACCTCAACACCAACTGTGACTCCCTCTCCGCCCCCAACCAACACTCCCGTGGTAGCATCACCTGAACCAACGCCTGTTCCATATATAGTTCAACCTGGAACACCAAATTACACTGAGAACTTTGCTAACGAAGAGGGGTGCAATTGGATGGGAGTAGCTGGACAAGTCCTCGAACTTGATCAATCTCCCGTGCAGGACCTATGGGTTCACCTCGGAGGGCAATTAGAAGGCACTACTTTCGATCTGATCAGCCTACCCGGCAGCGCTCCAGCGTACGGTGAGGGAGGCTACGAATTCACTTTAAGCGACCACCCAATTACTAGCGAAAACCTGATCTGGGTGCAACTAATCGACCCAGCAGAAAACCCACTTTCTGAAAAGATATATTTAATAACCAATGATGAATGTGATATGAACTTAACCTTGGTTAATTGGATTCTTGCTCCATAATCCAACACAGGGAACCTCAAACTAATTATCTGGCTAATTTGTTGAGTTGATCGAATGGTAAAGCCCGGTGCAGTTCCACCGGGCTTTTTTCGTCGATTCCATGGTGCGGTGTATTCAGATATTGTGGTATCCCATTAGCTTTGGGGGTACCCTTTAGAGAGCGCCTATAACGCGGTTTAATGCATCACAAACCAACTCCACCTCTTCCTCACCCATCACGCTGGAAAAAGGCAGTGCAAGGCTTCGCCGACCCAGGTCCTCGGCCACAGGGTAGTCTCCATCCATGTACCCGAAACGCTCCTTCATATACTTCTGAAGATGAATGGGCGCGAAGTATGGACGTGCAGGTATGCGCTCATCTGCGAGCATTCGGACGACACGATCGCGGTCGATAACAGGATCGAATCTAACCACGTAAACAAACCAGCTTATGCGTGTGGTCGCACTCAATACATGTGGCGCTTCTACGCCGTCTATACTCGCCAACCGATCCTGGTACCAACTTGCAACACGATTCCGTTTATCAATGAGTTCATCCAAACGGTTCATCTGAGCTGCACCAAGAGCAGCACTTAGTTCATCGAGCCGGTAGTTGTAACCCAAATAGGTATGGGAAAGCCATGTATCTCCGGGCGCCCTACCCTGGTTACGCATCGCGCGGATCGCCACTTCCCAATCGTTACGGTTGGTCACAACCACACCGCCCTCAGCCGTGGTAATTTGCTTGTTGGGGTAGAAAGCGAAGACCGCGCCATCTCCATAAGTCCCGGCGCTGCGCCCTTGATAAGTCGAACCGAGGGCTTCACAAGAATCCTCAATCAATTGAAGCCCATGCTCCTTCACAACGCTTTCCAACTTACTATATTCTGCCGGCTGTCCGAAGACGTCCACTGCAAGTAAGGCTTTTAAATCCCCTTTCCATTCGGTCCCATTCCTCGGCAGCCAACCCCGCGACTTAGATCCACCTTGCCTCAATGCGCTAACGGCTTCCATTACTTGCGCAGGGTCCAGATTTCCACTCTTCGGATCAACATCCACAAAGACAGGCACCGCCCTTTCATAGAGGATCACATTCGTTGATGCGACGAATGAGAATGGCGTTGTAATCACCCAGTCGCCGTCGGATATCCCCGCAGCCCGCACACACAGGTGCAAACCCGCAGTGCCTGAGCTCACAGCGATCGCGTGCTTCATCCCGACATAATCCTTAATCGCTTCTTCAAAAACTCTCTCTTGAGGTCCCATGCTCAGCCGAGGCGTTCGTAAAACAGATGCCACAGCCTCCCGCTCACAATCTGTGAGATCAGGAGAAGACATCGGAACAAGGTAATCAATAGATTGGTTTCGATCTTTGTCCTTCAAGACAATCTCCCAGTTATGTTTACCCAGACGCCCTCAACTTCCGATGGATCATGCTTATTTGGGCGGCCACACACTACCCGCTCGAATGATGGCTCTTTCGGGAACATCTCTTTTTATAACAGCGCTGTTCCCAATTTGAGCGCCATCTCCTACCGACACGTAGAGGTTGATAGTAACTCCCATACCTATCATCACTCCTTTGCCAATGGTTACGCCACCTGCCAACAAGGTCCCCGGAGCTATATTGGCGTATTCTTTCACCTCACAGTCGTGTGATACCACTGCGCTTGTATTCACGATCACACCAAAGCTAAGTTTGGCTTCACTACCGACGTAAGCGTGAGGGAAAATCTGAATCCCATCGGAAATCTGCGCACTTTCTTCGACAAAGGCCGTAGGATGCATCAAAGTTGGAAATTCGAATCCGGCATTCTTTAGCCTTTCAAAAACACGGATCCTGCTATAAACATCACCCACACCCCCTACAGCGTTGATAGCCTTGTTCACACCTTGGTCACGTAGCAGTGATAATGCGCCTGCACCACCGATAACCGATAATCCCATGACGTCGGTCCCTACCTCAAGCCCATCATCCACCACACCTACAATCTCGTAAGTTCCCAGAACGCGCACCAGATCGATGACGGATTTCCCATGTCCGCCTCCACCATAGACCACCAATGCTTGAGGGCCAAACGAACCCTCCGGGACCTTCACAGGTCGAGATTCCGCGATTGCATCTTGTATCACACTCTTTGTCACCAGTATGCCTTTCGGCAGGTCTGACAAATCGAGGCCAGCGTCATTGGCTAAAGCCAACGCGGGTTGAGTAATCCGCAATCCTTCAGGAAAATCAGCCTCTTCAACAACCTCCACAGGAATTTCGGAAGGTTGCCAATCAGCAGAACCAGCTAACCAAAACAATCTTTCTCCCGCCCTGAAGACCTCTCCTACATTCGCTTGTAAACCGATAACATAACCATCCCTCTCTGCTTTCAGGTCTACTTGAGACTTTGTTGTTTCGAGGGTGCAAAGAACCTCACCCGATTCCACTCTCTGGCCTTCTTTTACTGCGAGTGAGGTGAGGCGAGCCTCAGGCTCGTTGGTGTTTAGCAGCGGAACGAGCACTTCAAAAGGATCCGACATATTCTCCTCACATCCATTTTGCCAATGTAGATCAGGCTGTTCCATATCCATCAACTCGTCATCATTCGGACCGCGCTGATGATATCATCCTCACCCGGTAGGACAGCTGCCTCCAGCAGTGCTGCTGAGGGGATTGGCATATCCATAGCCCCTATGCGATGAGCGCGAATTCCCACTCCACCCCGCTCCAGAGTCTGAGCCAATACCTCGGCCCCCCAACCATGCCTCAGGGTCCCTTCCTCCAGAGCTAGTAACTTGCCTGTCACGGAAGCTCGCTCAAGTACGAAATCGAGATCGATGAGGCCGATCTGGGTTGGCACAATGATCTCCGCAAAGATTTCATCTTCATAAGCCAAAGCCATTGTGGCTTTACACGCCAGTTCTGCCATGAAACCATACGCAGCGAGCGTCAACATTGGAGGAGGAGCGCCGGCCAAGCGAACATGATAAACCGGGTAACGATCACCGGCATGGTTAATGACAAATTCCGAGTGCTCCGAATTCGACTGAACTTCAAGACTGTACAACAGTTTATGTTCAATAAAAAGGACTGGATCGTCCTCATGAAGGACTACTGTACGCAATAGGGCCTCGGGGTCGCCGAGTGCCGTGGGGGCGATCACCCTTAATCCTGGCGTCCCTAAGAAGTGCTTCTCCAATGTTTGGCTGTAGGTTGGTCCATAGCTTCGCCCACCACCCATAGGCGTACGCACAACAATGGGCACTGAGACTTGATCTGAACTCATCCAGCGAAATTTAGCAGCGTGATTGATCAGTTGATCCGCTGTCAATGTTATAAAATCGCCAAACATGATTTCGATTACCGGGCGTAAACCTCGGAGTGCCATACCGACGCCCACGCCGACAATTCCAGCTTCCGATACCGGGGTTGTGATAACGCGTTCTGGAAATGCGATGGATAATCCCCTGGAAACTTTAAATGCACCACCGTATGGATCCAACACATTTTCCCCAAGGATATAAACCGCCTCGCTTTCACAAAGGCAGGCGTGCAGCGCCTGGTTAATGGCATTCAGGACTGTGGTCATCAATCTGCCCCCAGCGTTGAGGACAATGTCTTTGGATCCGATAGGGGATTCGCCTTTGCTCTGCTGAATGCCTCTTTAACCTCTGCAAGCACCTCAGCATCGATCTGCTCCCACTGTGTAGGATCAAGCTGCTTTGCGTGGACTTGAAGCGGATCGCGCTCCTTATAGCTAGAAATCTCCTCTTGGTCACGCATATCATCGCCTTTAGAGTGTGGGGCAAACCTATATGTCTGGAGAATCAATGCCTGTGGCCCGCCATCGCGGCGAACTTTATCCACCGCCGTTTTTGACGATTCAAGCACCTTCAAGACATCATCAGCTTCCACCTCACATGCAGGGATGTCAAATGATTCAAAACGCCTAGAAATATCTCCTGCCAGGTGCATGTGTACCGGCGTACTCTGAGCGTACCTGTTATTCTCAACAACGAACAAGACCGGTAAACCCCACAAAGAAGCCATGTTCAGGCTATCGTACACGACACCTTCTCCTAGCGTCCCGTCGCCCATGAATGCAAACACAATTCGTCCTTCACCACTCGCCTTTTCCGCAAATGCCCTGCCAACTGCCAGCGGAATTGTCCCCCCCAAGATCCCATTCGCGTAGAAATTTTTCCATTGAGCATGTTGACTGCCACCACGTCCACCACAAACACCCGTGCTTCGCTTCATCATTTCTGCTGCCAGCGCGTGCATTGAACCGCCATAGGTCAGGAAATGGCCATGGCACCGATGAGTACTCATCACCACATCGCCCTCCTCCATCCAGGCAAGGACACCTACTGCATTCGCCTTCTGCCCGATGTAGGTATGGGATGTTCCCTGGATCAAGCCGCTTGGGAAGAGGCTCAGGACTTCCTCCTCGAAACGCCGGATTCGCAGCATCATTCGATAAAGATCGGATAATTGGCTTGCGGATCTCATTCGATGAAATCGCCTCAGTTATTTGCAGCGTAATAAGTGTTCAGGACTGTGCAATGATACCACCTGCACTCTGCGATCCACACTCACTCTTGCTTATTACCCATGAACTCTTCTGATGTGGAGAAGCCCGGTTGGCTGATCCCCTCACGGCGGATAACAGTCAGCAGCGTAAGGACGAGAATCTTAGCATCTAGTCGAAGTGACCAGTTATCTACATACCATACGTCAAATCTGAATTTATCTTCCCATGTGATCGCATTCCGTCCATTCACCTGCGCCCATCCGGTCATCCCAGGAAGCACTTCGTGCCTGCGAGCTTGCTCAGGGGAGTAACGTTCTAGATAACGTGTCAGCAATGGTCTTGGTCCAACCAGGCTCATTTCACCCGCTAAAACGTTGAGCAATTCTGGCAACTCATCAATGCTGAATGATCGGAGGAAACGGCCCAATCCTGTCAGCCGCTCCTCGTCGGGAAGGGGTTCTCTTTGATGATCATAAGCATCGATCATGGTCCTGAATTTGAACACAGAAAAGAGTTTGCCATGCAGTCCAGGACGACTCTGGCGGAAGATTACGGGTGATCCCATTTGAACACGAATTAATAGTGCGATGATCGCAAGAAATGGACTGATGAGAATGATTCCAGGAATGGCCAACAGTAGGTCAAAAAACCGTTTACGTGTTGGCACTCCCTCCGGGAACAATGGCTTTGCCATCACCCTAATCCATTCTGCGAATGGTGTCTTCGAAAATTTTCACCATCTCATCGACGTGATCACGGCGGTCGAAATGTTTCTCGACATACCGGCGGCCCGATTGGCCCATACATATCCCTTTTTCTCGATCCTCACTCAATAGAATAACTCGCTCCGCCAATTCCGACGAGTCTCCCGGAGGTACGAAAACGCCCGCCTCGGCTTCTTCTACAACCTCACGGATCACACCATCAATCGCCAGAAGCACAGGGCGGCCAGCAGCCATATAGTCGAATACTTTATTTGGATATGTGACCCTGAATGCCTCTATGGGCTTTAGGATGGCGATGCAGAGGTCTGCAGCTGCGAGCACCTGGGAAATATCTTGCTTCGGGACTGGAGATTGAAACAACACGTTATCAATATCCATAGATTTGGCTAACTCAATCAAGTTAGGCTTCTCCTTGCCGTCGCCGACGAGGACGAAAATAACACCTTCCTCACTCCGCAATTTCCCTGCCGCCTCGATCACCACGCCCAAATCATTGGAAATCCCATGTGCACCAGCATATAAAACTACATACTTATCATCCGCCTGAAAAATCTCCCTATACTCACCTCCGTCAGCATCGGGATCGAACATAGAAGTATCTACACCATTGGGAATCAAATCAACTTTCCGTCCACCTCTTTCACTTACATGCCCGATGTATCCGGGTGAATTGACCACGATTCGATCTGCGCGGCGATAGAGGAACGCTTCGAGGAACTCAGAGAGTCGAATAATGACTGGGTTTTGTAATACACCCACCTCGACTGCGAAGTATGGCCAGAGATCACGTACCTCAAAGAGAAATGGCGCGCCCTTCAAGCGAGCCAATAGCCACGCTGTCATGCCCTGGAAGAGAGGTGGTGAGGTACCCCACACAAGATCGACTTTTCCGACCCTGAAACCGATAAAAAAGGATGAAAGCATAAAACTGAAGAAACTGATCACGCGACGAAAAAAGGACTGGTGAAGCCATGTAGAGCTATAGGTGCGAATGATTTCCACACCGACATCGTCCACCTCCACCACCGTTCCCTTTTGATCCACCGTTTCACGCCCTGTCAGATAACTCGTCTGACCGGTGATCACCGTCACTCTATGACCTTTTTCAACGAGGTAACGTGCCATTTCGTGGTGGCGGGTGCCACCCGGCTCCGTTATCGCCGCAAAAGCCTGGTGTATGAGCAGGATGTGCATCCTAGAATTCCAGCACCTCGTGGCCAAAGGTGAGCCGTGATAAGCTTATTGGATCAGCCCCGATCTCACGCCATTCGATCTCCAAATCATCGATCTCTAAGCCATCAAATCGCCAGTAGGTAACCGTACGAATCGGGAGCTCTCCACTCAAGCAGGCAGTAAAAAAGTACGCAGGATCCTTGTAGCCATAAGTTGGTGAATACCATCCCAGAACATCACTTCCCGTCACGACAGACACGCTATTTTGGAGCTCCCCAGCTCGAAGGAGATCGACGCGTGACTCCAATGGCGAAATTTCTAATTCAACATGCCCTACAGGAGTTTGCGCCATTATCCGGTTGTTTTCAGCCACCCAATCATAATCACCCAAGAGCCAACCAGTACGCATTGAATGGTGACCTTGCCCCAGGGCCTCATCAATCACCACCCAACCTTTATCGCCACCACGGATCACAGTTCGCCGGATCTTGATCCCCAAATCCCGGTAGCCGTCGCTTTCCGCAACGAGGAGTTCCAGAACTCCATGATTCGACGCCCAACGTCCATTCATCTCGCTATTCGCCCAGTTTAGCCAGAGAAAACGCCCAGCGCGACGCATTGGCTCTTTCTCGTCTATCAGGATTGTATTGTGAACGCTTGCGACAGCAAGACCATTGGTCCAGGGCTCCTCTCCATTATAAAGATACGTCCCAGCATCCCTCGCCAGGTTCTCCCCCCGCCACCAGAGGTCCAGATGAAGCTGATCGCTATGTCCCGGACGTGAGGTAAACCGAGCACTTCGAAGCATTCCCCAGGTCTGTCGACCACGAAGGTAGTACAAGCCAGCCTGTGGAAAATCCTTTCCTGATCTTTGCCTTCCTTGTTCTTCATTGGGTGCATGAGATCGCAACTGCCCACCATAGCCAAACCAAAATGCTGCCTCATCCCACGGTCCGGATTCCAAATGTATTTCACCTTGAAGAGTGAGCCGAGCCAATTGAATAATTGGCCGGTAATCATGTATTCCGCATGTCGTCAATGGGAGGATCAAAGCCCCATCCATCGGACCAAAGTTGGGCACCCTGCCCGAGAATGGGTCGACCATTGCCTCTAGACAATTAATCGATCCTTCTAACCCTTTGATCATCTCGATAGGAAATGAATCTGAATTCAAATCACCCAATCGAACTGCCCAGAGTACGGCATGCAGCGCCAATCGATGGTAATTTGCCGACTGTTGAATATAACCGCCATCAGTAAAGAATTGATCTCGAGCAGCAGAAATCAGCCATTTCCTTCCGAGCGTATACCAACGATCCGAATTGGCGAATTCAGGGAAGAGAAGACCGGCCGTGTACAATGCAGCCGACTCGGTGAGTAGATGGTTGTTCCCTTGAGCTCGGGAATAAGATAACGTCGGCGGTAACCTATCTGCATGAACAGCCACCATTTCACACAAGGTGACCATGCGGTCAGGTTGTTCAATGAGGACTGGCAGAAAGGCAAAATAACCGAAGACAATGGCCAACAATCGCAAAGCGGCTTCCTGTGCGGAATACCAATGAGGACCAGAATTAGGGCTATTTATCTCACGCCAAGAAGCCAGCAGGTTCCAAAATGCTTCCGCATATTGCTCGTCACGAGAAACGCGGTAGGCGCGTCCAAGCACGAATGCCCACCCGAATCGAGATGGTTCCCATAGAAGTTTCACATCATGTGGGAAGGTATCCAGTGGATAGGATGTCCAGTGCTGATCAAGGTCTACTCGTACATCACCCTCGACGCCAGCAATCCTTGGGAATGAGCCCCATCCAGGTGGAGATCCTAAATCGATCGGTGGTCCACCGAAAAGTCTGAATTTGCCGTCCAGGATTTCTCGAGCTTCTCCAATGAGTTTCGCTTTATCTTCCGCAAGAATCGATTGGAGACCTGGCTGTAAATCATCCCCTGTGTTGAAAAAGAATAAGCGATTGGAAGCAACCCGTACATCGCGATAGCCATTTGGATCACCTGGCAGACCAGTGCGTAGCCACGATTTAATGGGACGCTCGCTCCAACCGTACATGGGAGTACGCATTCGGAGCCATCCGCTCCGTAGTTGGAGTTGATGCATTCCATAGAGCGCCAACGGGCCGATACCCATCTCACGCGCTGCGTGCCAAGCCAGTGAGGGGGAGGTCATTAGTCCTTCAGGAAATTCTCCAAAAGCACCACCCTTTGGGTCGTTAGAGATTCAATGGCGGCAAAGGATGCCTGAGTAACAGCGATCAATTGATCGTATGGGATCGGCGGAGGACCACCAGTGGTCACGGCCTCGGCAAACGCCCCCCACTCGCCTCGATGCCCTTTATCTTGCCTCAATCGGGACCGTTCAACCCTCCGTTTTCCCCCCGAATACAACTCCAAGGTACGGAAATCATCGAGAACGGCCGCTCGGCCCCCGCCAAAAACCTCAATGCGTTCCTTCGCTAATGAACGATCACCATTGGCTAAGTATGTTACGGTGCCTATCGATCCATCTGCGAATTCAATCACAATGATAACGTTGTCCTCATGGTATCGATTTCCATCAGGTAAACCTATACAGTTCACTCGTACAGGCAATGAATCAACAAAAAAGGTCAACAGATCAATGAAATGACAGGCCTCACCAACGATCCTGCCACCACCCTGATCCGGGTCGTGAAGCCAATGCGAGGAGGGCAGGTAGCCCGCATTTATTCGATAAGCCATCACCAATGGCTCATGTGCACGTTTCATAAAAGCTTTCAAACTTTGAGACAACGAAGCAAAGCGCCGATTGAACCCCACCATAAGGAGTCTGTTACTCTGCTCCAATACCTCTAGAATTTCGTTCAAATCCGCAGTATTCAACGCAAGCGGTTTTTCGCAGAAGACATGTTTTCCCGCTCGAAGTGCCGCAATGGTCTGTCGCACGTGCAGGTTGTGACGGGTGAGGACTGCAATTGTGTTGACGTTTTCATCTTCGAGGAGTTTCACCTCCTCAGTGGTCGTGTAGCGGAAACCGAAACGTTCTGCAACTTGGCTTCCGGATAGTCCACCTGCCGAGGCGATTCCAAGGAATTCGATCCCATCCACTTGGCGCATCGCTGGAAGCATCACATTGTTTGCGAAGTTTCCTGCACCCAACACACCCACTCGCACTACGCTCTCGGGTTTTATTGGGCGGTCAGAAAATGCTACACGCCTTAATGGTTCTCCTATCTCCTCTTCGGCCTCCGGGTATGTCAAGATTACGGCAAGGAATGGTTCTCCAGTGCCTCCTGTAATCAGATCATACGCGTCTTTTCCCTGGTCGATTGGGAAACGATGGGTGATCATCGAATCCACATTAAGTTGACCGCTGGCTAAGAGATCGATTACGGCCGATAGGTTTCGTCCCTCTGTCCAACGAACGTAACCAATGGGGTAGTCTTGTCCCTGCTCCTCATAGAATGGATCATAACGGCCTGGTCCATAGGACCTAGAGACGAGGATGTCAAGTTCCTTCCCGTAATATACATTGCGAGGGATGTCCATCCCAACATTACCGATCACAACGACCCTCGCGCGATCGCGAGCGATTTCAGCTGCAAGGTTGATGGGATCGCTTGAGGCTGTATCAGCACATATCAATACCGAATCAAAACCTTGCCCTCCTGTCACGGAAGCAGCCGCCTCCACCGCGTCCTCTCTGTGCACCGCCGTTACGTCGAATTGCTCTGCAAAGGCCACTCGCTCTGGATCAAGATCTACTCCAAATACCCTACACCCTGCTGCGCGAGCAATTTGTGCTGCCAGAATGCCGAGTAGTCCAAGTCCAATAACGACCACCCTCTCTCCAATTTGTGAATCCGCAAGTCGAAAGCCATGCATGGCGATTGCCCCGAGGGTCGCAAATGCTCCAGCCTCGAATGGCACCTGATCCGGTAATGGAGCCATGAGGTTCTTTGGGACCACTGCGTATTCAGCATGAACTGCAAAACCACCGCCGGCGCACGCAACTCTATCGCCTACCTTGAAATCGGAAACCCCTTCGCCAATCTCCAAGATTGTCCCTGCAGAGGAGTAACCCAATGAAAGTGGTTGGTCAAGTCGGTTTCTCACAGCTTCAACAGTTGTGAGCAGACCTTCTCGGCGTGCCTTATCGAGAGTCTGACGCACCAAATCCGGTCGTGAACGAGCCTTACCTGCCAGACTTTTACTGGCAAACTCGACCAGCATACGTTCTGTCCCAGCAGAGACAAGAGATGCCGCTGTAAGTACAAGGGCTGCTCCAGAAGCAGGCTTCGGGACTGGTACCTCAAGAATGGATGTTTCTCCCGAGCGAAGATCCTGAACCAATTGTTTCATGATACTCTCGTGATCTCCCTAGATCAACGGATTATAGCACTCGGAACAGATCGATGTATCAAGTCTAAATTTCCAGCTGATCCCGCGGTTATTGACAAAATCCAGGCGTTATTGACTGACTATCTAGTTTAGTTTCGGCACTCCTGCCCCGCAAGTTCTCTCATAATGCTGCTGTAACCTACCAAGCAATCCTTTTTAAGACGGAAAATTCATCATGATTAGCTGATCACGATAGGATTTGGAGATAGAAGGCTTCAGCTTCGACCTTCACCCTTGGTTGAGCTGCTCGTTCCGCAATCATTCGAAAATTGTCTGTTGCTGCCTGCCTACGTTGTTCAGGGCTTGAAAGTGCCTTAACAACGGCTGAGGCAAGGGATTCGGGCTCAGAAGGATCTATCAACAACCCATTGGAACCATCCTTAATCCATTCTCGGATCGACTCCAGATCCCCCGCAATGGGGTAACTACCACAAGTCATCGCCTCTAATAGAGTATTTGGTGTGCCATCATGCTCACTGGGCGATACAGTAATCTGTCCGCGGCGGAAGATCTTGCCCATTTCTCGTTGTGTCAAACGTGGAAGTAGACGAACATACCCTCGAATATTGAGACGATCCAACCACTGCTCAGCCTCCCATTCTCCCGCCATCGTCGGACAGAGAAAAATTATTCGCGATTCCTTGGCCAGGATGAGAGGAATGGATTGGAAGAATGTATCGTTGCGGACATATGTCCGAAGACCCCTAGGATTCACGACCACAAAGATCCCATCTGGGATTTCTTCGAGTAATTGTGAGGGAGTGGCATTCATGTCTCGCTTATCAACCGAAGGATGGAAATACTCATAACGAACGCCTCCACCACCGGGCAACACAATGGCCGGACGTCCCTCATGAAATCCCCAAGTGTGCGCCAATCGTTGATCGCGGAAACAGTCCGTGTGAAGTGCATCCGCACGCTCCATAGTCTGCCTTGTTAGTTTCCCCATACTTTTTGAGGCGGGTGCATGCAGCGTAAAATCGTTCCCCCATATGGAGATCACAAGTGGAATGACTGGATCCGCCGTGGTCGCTAACATTCCCTCGAATGGAATCCGCAAGGCGTGGACAAGGTCCGGCTGGATCTCCTCTATCTTCTCTCGAACTCTCTTCGCGGAAGCCCTCAGCGTCCAAGGGCCCAACCAATGCCTTACAGCCGTTCGAAACCGGATGCCCCTTGGACCTATTGCCTTACTGGAGGTTAGGCGTGAAACACTTGTAGTTGCCGCGCCCGAGAATGCCACCGGGATATATGTCAAGGAGTCGAGAGGTAATCCTGGATTACAAAGGAAACTTGAAATCAGGTGGACCTCATGACCCAACTCAACGAGGTTTCGAATCCACCCAATAGCGGTTGGGCTCCTTCCATCGGCAATAAACAGCAGACGCATTTCACTCCACCCGCTGGAATAATTCATTTACAACCCGAATGAAGACATCCACCATGACGTCGATGTTGACCTCTTCACAAACGATCCGGTAAGCTTCCTCACCCATTCTGCGAAGGCGCTCCGGATCGGCTAGTGCCACATTCAGTATCCAACGTAGTTCATCGTAATTACCGGGCTCTACAAGCCATCCATTTCCTTCTTTGACGAGATCGCGCTGTGTCCCATCACCATCCGCCACGATCACTGGCAATGCATGAGCCATCGCCTCCTGAACAGCTAAACCACCCGTGCCAGGTAGAACAAAGAGATCTGCCTGGTCGAAAAGGTCGGATAGGTCTGTGCCATGCTTTGCCCCAAAAAAACGTGTTGAAGGAAAGATCTCGGATGCGATGCGCTCCAGGTTCTCGAACTCAGGACCATCTCCGACGATCCATAGCTCTAGTGGAAACTCAATAGCTGCGCATGCCTCGATTAACAAATCAACTCGCTTGCGAGCCTGGAGGCGACCCACGAATATAATTCGGACTGCCCTGTCAATCAACTGTCCTCGCTCAGGCTTCCGAAGTGGGGGCGGAGATACAGCGTTGACAGCCACGTAGATCCTGTCTTCTGGTATTCCTGCTGCTGCATATTGTTCTGCGCCTATGCTGCTATAGGCGATCAACGCATCAAAAATGCTCAGATATCGCACTCTTGTCCGCACTCGAACTGTAGATTGGGAACCATCAGCTTCTGGGACGCCGAGCCCCCAACCTACAACTGGACGACCCTTTTGGTGCATCCAATCAGCCGCAGCTCGATTGCTGAGGTTACGTGGATTCGCTTCTAGAATGAGAACCTCTGGATCTAATTTCCTCAACCAGCCTCTCAATCCTGGCTGGAAGCAGAGATAAAACTGCCCTTTGAACAAATGCAGGTTCCGCCCCAGTGTGAATTCGGCTATGTCCAGCTGATCAGTTGTCACAATAGCTTCATCTTCCCGAGGGAGTCCGGCAAAGACCCCCAATCCATCCGCGCATCGCGCTGCAAGACTGTCGAAAAATGGAGCTCGATACGAGGGAAGCACCCGCTGTTGCAGACCAAGCTTCCCTTCAAACCTTACACTCTTATCGATTAATGTTTCCATCTTGCTCACTCGACGGCCTCGCCCATCGCCCGCAGATAACCCTCTACCATTAGATCCAAACTGAAAGACTTCTCTGCTCGCGTCCTTGCACCTTCACGAAATCGACTCTGCTGAGAGATAATTTCCTTTGCTGCATGCGTCAGCGAATCCATATCTGGCGGCTCCAAGCGCCAGGGATCACTCCCATATGGAACAACTATTCCCGAATCGCCAGTAACAATCTCCGGTAAGGCACCTGTATCAAAGGCTAGAACAGGGAGACCACAACCAAGGGCCTCGATCACCGCATTCGGACAGGCAGGATTGGGGTCACCTGAGTAGAGTAAGTGGGCCGATCGATCGAGCTTTGGGATGTCATCCGGATGTACTAATCCTAACCAACGGACGGCAACCCCATCCATGGGATCATACTTTGAGCGGACGACGCCGGGAGCATTCCCAGCCACCTGAAGCTCTACAATCATTTCTTCGCTCAGGCGCCTTACAAGCTCCACTCCTGCCTCCAATCCAACTTCATATCCTCCACTCAGGTTCCCTTCAACCATGAGCACAACGGAACGATCGATAGGCTTTTCTTCGTCCCCGTGGGGGGTGTACTTATCCAGTGGAACGCCATTATGAACCACGGCGCATCCCTTCGAAGTTGTTCCATGTTCACGTTCCCACCAATCCTTCGCGAATTTGCTTTGGTAAACAACATAATCAGCGTAGATTCTGCGAATAGTTCGAAGGAGCAGATTGTTCAACTCTGCCTTGACATAATGGCGAAGACCAGTTTTCGCTCGCCGGTGAATCCAATTCATGCCGTCGAGTCTTTGGATGATGGGGATGCCTCGCCTTCGAAGGTACTGCAGGCCCAGGATATTGCGCGTTCCACCGACGACAAGAATGGCATCAATAGAATCATCGTAGAGATCACGAACGACCTGTACTCCACGCCGGGTCAGGCCAATGGTGATGCGCCTCTGGAATGAGGCTGGTCCAGCCATCCCTGGTATGCGTGGTGTGAGGCAGAGGCGAATTCCTTCTACCCTCATCATATCCTCTTCGCCATCGCTGCACCTGAGTTCAATGTGAAACTAAGCAAGCTGATTCCAGTTGTAGAAGTTTGAAGTTTCGGATCGCCACTTTCGTTGTCTGGGAGACGTCATGCATCAAATCCCTGAACGATCTCGTGAGGCATCGAGCAGCGCTGAGACAATGCGTTCAGCAGCGTGACCGTCTCCAAAAGGATTCACAGCCTTGGCCATTGCATTATGCTCTTTAGGATTATCAAGTAGTATACTGGCCTGCCCCACAATCCTCAGCTGGTCTGTGCCTACCAATCGGGCCGTACCAGCCTGGATCGCCTCTGGACGTTCGGTGACCTGGCGAAGGACGAGAACTGGTGTACCCAATGCAGGCGCTTCCTCCTGGAGACCACCCGAATCTGTTAGTACAAGGTGAGCACGCTTGATCAAATGAGCCATTGGTAGATAATCCAATGGTTCCGTTAAACGGATATTAGGAACATCACCCAACATATTATGCGCTGGACCGTAGACATTCGGATTTAGATGCACGGGGTAAATCATGAGGATGTCATCAGCATAGCGATAGGCTATCTCCCGGAGAGCTTGAAAAACTCTCTTGAGCGGCTCACCGAAATTTTCGCGTCGATGGGCAGTTATCAGAACAATCCGCTTATCTTCTGGCACATCCTTCAAAGGTCCTTGGTAAAGGTCATAGGGTTGTTCTATCACCCAATACAGTGCATCGATAACGGGATTCCCCGTAACGACGACGCGCTTCATCGGGATCCCTTCTGCAAGTAAATTGTCCCTGGCCCATTCTGTCGGCGCAAAGTGCAGGTCTGCAACGACACCTGCAACCCTTCGATTGATCTCTTCAGGATAAGGCTGCCACTTATCGTCGGTTCGCAGTCCTGCCTCGACATGTCCCACTTGCACCTTGTTGTAGTATGCGAGCAATGCTGCCGCCATGACCGTTGTCGTGTCCCCTTGAGCTAAGATCCAATCAGGCTTCGTCCTGCGTATCACCGCATCCAAATCAGTGAAAACCGACGCAGTCAGCTCGGCAAGTGATTGATCGTGTCGCATAAGGTTGAGATCATAATCTGTCACGATGCGAAACAAATCTAGAACCTGATCGAGCATTTCCCGATGCTGAGCCGTAACACAGACAAGCGAGTTCACACCTGGCGTCTTTGAAAGACGCTTTATGACAGGGGCCATTTTTACGGCCTCAGGACGAGTTCCAAAGATCGATAGAACCCTCAAGTTCGACCTAGACATCCCATTCTCCAGCCCCTAATACAAACAGCTTGAATCCAGCCTGTTCCCAGGTATCCCTTTCCCAAACACCGCGTGCGTCGATTGCTACACGACCGCGCATGATTCCTGCAGCTTGGTTGGGATCCATCTGCTTGAACTCTGTATGGTCAACGAGTAACAAGATTGCATCCGCCCCCTCGAGGACCTGCTTCAATGACTCTGCTGGCTTACAATCACTGGCACTTGTTGTGGGAGCGAAAGGCTCATATGTGATTACCTCGGCGCCTCCTTTGGCGAGCAGACCAGCGACCTCCATCGCCGGGCTCTCACGCAGATCATCCACATCAGCCTTATATGCGAGGCCAAGGGCTGCTATCCGGCGCCCTGATAAACCACCAAGAGCTTTGTCAACCACAGAAACAGTAAAGGCCGGTTGTCCATCATTCACCAGACGAGCCTGGTGGATCAATAACGAGAGATCAGGTGCAGCCTCCACTAAGAACCAAGGATCTATACTCACGCAGTGACCACCCACACCAGGCCCAGGCTTTAGGATATTCACCCGGGGGTGCAGATTCGCAAGCTGAATGGCCTCCCACACGTTCACATTAAATCGTTCTGCTAATCTTGAGAACTCATTCGCTGCCGCGATGTTAATATCACGATATGTATTTTCCATCAGTTTCACCATCTCAGCCGTCGTCGCCCCGGTCAGACTGATGTCCCCACGCACAAAGGTGGCATAGAGCTCACGACCGGCCTCCGCTGATTGGGGATTGATTCCACCGATTATGCGCGCATTGTCGATCAGTTCACGCAGAATTTGCCCAGGCAGCACACGTTCAGGGGTATAAGCAAGGAAAAAATCGCTCCCAGGACGAAGTCCAGACTGCTCAAGAATCGGTGCTACCAGGTCGACCGTTGTTCGTGGTGGAGAGGTGGATTCGAGCATCACCAAGTTCCCTTCCCGGATAAAGGGAACGATAGATTCGGCAGCCGATACCACATGGCTCATATCTGCATGTTTTTCACTTGTGATCGGCGTTGGAACAGCTATGATGAACGCGTCTGAAGTTTCCGGAACATCACTGATACGTAAGTTCCCAGATTGAAAAGCCGCTTTGACCAATGTACGCAAACCAGGCTCATGAATGTGAATCTCGCCGTTTCGCAGCACGTCCAGCACCCGCTGGTTGACATCAACACCGACGACTTCTAATCCATGTGTGGCGAGAGTGCTGGCCGTGGGTAGTCCGATGTAACCCATTCCGAGCACGCATATTTTTTGGAAGGTCACTGGAGAGCCTCCAATCTCAAAGTGACTAATTATCCCACAATCAGAAGTTAAAAACCCTGCCCCCTATCCCCCGAGAACACTATGGAATATCTAATGACTCGTTATTTGTTACTTTTTACTTATTACCTTTTCACTATTCTTTAATTTCTGTTGTACTATTCTACAGACTCCTCAAATTTCGCCAAATTGTGAGAACACATGATCCTTCCAGGAGGATTCCCGATGTCAACCCTCAATAAGCCAGCAAATTGGAGTTCAACTGCGTTGCTCGCTGTTGTCCTGACTGCCTCAATTCAACTTCTGCGTGTTTTTTTCCCTAGCGTTGGCTGGTACCTCAAAGATACAGTTGGCGTAAGTTCTGTGACCCTCATGGTGGTCGTCCTTGGAATGGTTTGTGTGGGATTCCTAGCTGGGCTCCTATGGAAAATTGCCGGTCCTCGTTATTCACTTTGGCTGACTGCTGGTGGTGTGGCATTGATGCGAATCGTCGAGCAGATCATTCACTCCCCTCAGGTTGACGTTTGGCTCAGCCTTGCCGGTTCTATAATGTTTGTGCTGTTCCTCCCAGTGTTCGTCGGATACAGCCGCATCAAAGATGGTGAGCGCTTCGCTTTCACCTGGGTACTCGGTATCATTTTCGGCCTTGCACTGGACAGTTTGATTCGAGGCTTTTCGAGCACTCTAGATTTAAGCTGGATCGAAGGTATGATCCCGGTCATTGTCATCTTGCTCCTCACCGGTTCAATTCTTGTATTGCTACTCACAGAAAAATTAAACGGTGAACTCGCATCCACCGACACGCGCTGGCGCAACACCCTTCCACTTCTAGCATTTGGACCCTTCTTGATGCTTCAGTTGACTATCTTCCAGAATCAGGGTTGGATTTCAGAGATTTCAGGCCTTGATTCAAACTGGGCCTTCGTGACATTGATGGCTGGGAACCTCACCTTTGTTTTAGGGGCTTTCATGG
>JABAOF010002166.1_pt1 | contig 178848 bp, 158 predicted proteins | sample 7062171 | NCBI WGS metagenome assembly JABAOF01 (sample SAMN14538628, study PRJNA623070) | marine sediment metagenome | biome: marine biome [ENVO:00000428]; feature: marine pelagic biome [ENVO:01000023]; material: deep marine sediment [ENVO:00002113] | place: India: Gulf of Khambhat ... | reverse complement strand
CAATTTATTACAAAAAACATACTTTTGAGACATGCTCTATTTATCACTAAACTTCTGTCTAAGTATAAGTTTGAAAGTTCACAAGTCGTTTCAGGTGTCAAAGTGCAGGAATGGCAAGCAGCTAAGTTAAGTTGTCCCACTCCTTGTCCTTCTGATTCAATACAAATAGGGTCAGAAGAACAGTCTGTTGCTCTGAATATAGCACTTTCAATAATTTTCCTCAAGTTGTCCAAGTCGTTGCATAAGTTTGAAAGACCACCTAAATACCCGTCTGTTCCGTCAAAAGCTGAAATTAAAAATCCGTGCATTGTGTCACTTACAAATAGTCTTTCAGAAAGTGATGATGTTGGATAGCCACAAACGTATTCTAATTCTCTCATTAGTAAATGTGAAAGAGTATGAATTAATACCTTTCTTGGAGTAAGTGTTTTAGCAATTATCTGATGAGATTTCCAATCTGCATTTTTAGCGTTATTTTTTATTTTGTCAGTTCTTTCAATAACGACTTGTTGTTTTTCCCATTGTTCTAATTTGTTTTTGTCTAAAACGAATAGAATTCCCTCACCATAGCTTTCTAACGCTGGTAATGTTTTTGAGTCAAAATTATTTTTTGATACAGATTGTCGTTGAACAGTGTATTCGTATTCGGATTGGTTTTGTAAGATTGAATCTATGTCTATTGGTTCGTTACGAGTAAATGAAGTTTGAACTGTTGTTTTTTTCAATTTGTCAATCTTTACCAATTTTGAAAAGCCATTAATTTGGTCTGTACAGTCAATTACTCTGAATTTAATTTGTTTGTTATCTGGCTGTTCTTTTTCTAGGAAGTAATCATATTCAGCTTGACGATAAACATTATCTGGAATGTATTGAATGTCTCCTGATTCTAAATATTGTTGGATTAACTCTTTGTCAATTTTCTTTTGAATACTTACTAATTGAATGATTTGTTCATTGGTAAATTGAGCACTTTCAACCATATTATCAATATCAATTCTCACTTCGGATGAAAGCGGATTTTGCATTTCAGGTATAAACAAACTACTTAATGTGTTTGCATAATAAACGCTATTACTCGTTTTGACCTTAACTGAAATACTTGGAGACATACTTATACCGCATTCTTCTTCGTGGAATTTACCGTTAAGTTGACCAAGCCAATATTTCTTGCCATCACACTTTTTTTCAAAATTGAAAATACCTTTAAGATTGGCTTTCTTTTTACAATTCTTACACTCTATCCAAATACCTGAAAGTTCAGTGTTTTCTCGACTTATTTTATAAATTAAATCTTGTTGATCACAACATTTTTTTGAATAATCTAATTGTGGCCCACTTTGTTTTTCATTTTTTTCTTCATCCTCAGTTTCTTCAACATTACTTTTATCTGATGGCAAGCGATTGTTCCAATACTCCCAAGGCAAGTCGTGAATATGTCCATTACTGCAAGTCAGAACAAATCTTATTTGTTCTAAATGATTTTCCTTGCAATCACGATTCGCACATTTAGGAGGATTAAAAAAATCTAAATTTTTGCCTGCACTTCGCCACCTATTTTTCCACTCAAAGTATGAAGCAAAGCGGTTACAATGAGTACAATAAAACCATTTTGGAAAATAATTTGCTTTAGGTCTAACCTGATGCAAAAATGAATCTCTATCTGTTGGTATTGCAACTAAATGTTTGAGATTTGGAAATCTATTTTTCAGTCGTTGTAAAAGCCTATCATCTTTAATTATGTAATGAGCTAATTTCTCATTTAAGTCTGAATAACCCCAATTATCAAATGTTTCAATGATAATTGAATTGTCTGTTGTTTCAATTATTGAACCAACTCCACCATAATTTGAAATATGCTTACTTCTACCGTGTTTAATTTTATCGTTTGGCATATATTCTAATATTGTCTGATTAATATTTCTGCACTCGGTTCTACGCTTCTCATAGATTGCATTGCAACTAATGTTTCATCATCATTTTTCTTTTCTTGCATTGGCACCATCAAAGATTCTTTAGGGTGGTTATACCAATAGTATTTCAAGTTTCTATCTGCTTCAACTTTGTATTTCCAATCTCTTAGGATAATATCTACCTTTTCCATTATTAGTTGAATATCATCTTGAGCGAACTGGTGATTCTGGAAAAGTTGTAAAAGGTTGCTTTTGAGTTCATTTTTCACTCTATCATCAATAATTGCATTAGCCGCATCATTGCTTGTGTATTGAGTGGTATGTCGGAAATAAGCTAGAATTAGCGTAAACAGCATTTTATCAAGTGCATTCTCCGCAAAAGGAGTTACACTTAATGGTTCAACTTGCTTATAAAAGGTTTTGTGAAACTGAACAAAATCCTCATAGAACGATAAATCTCTACTATTGAATGGGTCGTATAGAGTAAATACAACACCTTCATTTTTTCTTGCAACACGGCTACTAGCCTGAATATATTCGGCTGTATTTGGTGGCATTCCGTTCATTATCATCACACCTAAACGACCAACATCAAGACCAACGCTTATCATATTTGTTGCAAGCACTAAATCATATGCCTTATGGTCTTTCAAATCTCCATTAAACTGAATGTCGAGTTTATCTAAGTTCTTCTTAATTTTTTCATTGGGTATTCGGCTAGTTAATTCAATATTTCTGTATGAAAGTTTATTGTAATTGTTTGCTGAATTAAAGTCATCTATCAAATACCTAACTTGAAGCTGTTTGATTATTGGTTTTAATTCTGAATTTATCTTATTTGAAAAACGACCGATCTCCTTTAAACTTTTGAAATAAGAAAGCAAAGTCCAAAAGCTATCAGCATCAGCTTTTTCAGATGATTTTTTCCAAATTTCAAGCCTTGCAAAAAGTAAGGAAGCTAATAATTGAAGGTTAGTAATTACAGTAGTTTTACCGGTAGGTAAAACACCAATGTATTTTCTCTTGCTTTCATCAATTACTTTTGAGAAAAATGTGTCGTCCGAGTTTGTGGCATATTGGGGGAAAACTCTTGCTTCACGACCATATAACCCTAAAATTTGTTTATCAACGTTTTTTACTGTCGCAGTTGATGCAATTATTTTAGGATGGTTGCAAATTTCTAAAAGTGCATTTTCAAAAAGACCAACAAGACTCCCAAGAGTTCCATTTAACAAGTGCAACTCGTCCTGAATAATTAACTCAGGTTTTCTATTGTCACCATAGTTAAAAAGGGTAGTAGCTTCACCTCTCCAAGCGATTGCAGCAAACTTGTCTACTGTTGCAAATAAAATAGTTGGTGGTTTTGAATAAATATCATCATCAATCAATACTATTGGTAACCCACCATTTTGTTCAGAATAATGACAGGCTTCATTTAAACAATGGCTTTTTAAATGCCTATCAATTCTATGCCCAATTTGATATGCTGCATCATTTCCCGAAAGCTTTGAAATTATTTTAGTGTTGCACCATTGACAATTTGATAGTTGAAATGGATTTATCACAAAAGTGTTTCCTTGGTTTAACTTCTGTTGAGTTGATTGTAATTTTCTTTGTGCATCTGCTATACTGTTTGGAATTGTTTGTTTACCTACCCAAAAACCAATAGTGATTTTTTTATCTCCTAAATCTTTATGATTACTGCGAATAAACTCGCAAGCCAATATCATTTTAGAAGCTCTTTCAAATTGTTGAGCGGATAGAAGCCTCAAAGTATAGCGAATAATAATATTTACACCATCATAGCTTGTCGGATATTCTAATCTTCTCCAAAAAATTAAAAATGCTGAAACTGCTAAATATGCTTCTGTTTTACCACCACCCGTTGGGAAATAAAGCAAATCAATTAATTCCTTTTCAGTACTATTCTCATCAACAAATGATGCTAAACATTGAAGAATAAATGCTAACTGAAATGGCCGCCATTCAGGTTCTTTGATTTCTCCTTTGCTATTTTTTGGAAATTGTAAAACTCCATACTCTTCAAATTTGTGTTGTAAAACATCATTTCTTTCCCATACTTCAAAACCTTCCTTTTTGGTGCCGAAATGTTGAGCAGTTTGGAACATCTGCAAATAAATTGCTGTGTTCGCTAATTGAAATGCTCTTAAAGCCTTTTCATTCTTTTCGAGTTTGTTAATACCATTGCTAATTCTACTAAGAATTAATTCGCATTTAGATATATTTTTTTGACCAAGCTCATTTCCATTTGCTGCTTGACTTTCATTATTAATCCAATTTCTATAGGCATCTGCAACTTTTTTAAGGTTTTCGATTATCCCATTTTTATCTGAATTATAAATAGAAAGATTTTTGATGTTAAGAATCTCACCCTTTATTTTATCCGTTTCTGAACTTTGGCTTTTTACATCATAATCAGGTAAAAAAGTCGATTGAATCCATTGGGGGGTGTTTGGTGATTGAGCGTTTTCCCAAGTGCAAGCAGTATTATGTCCAATACCAAAAGCAAGTTTTTCACGGTATAGATAGTCTAACATTCTATCCTCATCCGTTTTGTATAAATGTGATTTATAGTCTCTAAAAGGTAAAAGCTTTTCAGTCTCAATTTTTATCTCTGTTTGAAAACAACTTACTTGATTGACTTTTTCTTTAGAAAGTGAAAATTTGTCTTTAGGGATTTTTACTCTGTTTTCAATTACAGCTTTGATGTAGTATTTGTCAGGGTAATTTGAATAAAGTTTCAGATGAAATACAAGGTTTTCCTTTAGCTCCTTGTGCCAATTATCAGAAATACAGTTTGGTAGTTCCGATAATTTTAATTCGATGTGTTGATTTTCGGCTGAAAGAATGTCGGCAATTTTTGTTTCAAATTCAATGCTGTTATCGTTACGTTTGTATTTGTCTTTGAAAAATAGTTTTGAAATGATTTTATATAAGGCGTGGTCGTAAGAAGTAGCTTTGCCTAACGATTTTAAGCCTTCTTGAAATGCCTGATATTCTGCGGTTAGTTTTCCGTCTTTGGTTCGCTGTACTTTTTTGCTTTGAGAAATCAATTTCGTTTCTTCATCATAGTGTACAATGCTATTCAAACCGTGTTCGCTCAGCAAATTAACACCTTCGCCATTGTAGGAGATTTTAATTTCTGCAAAATCTGCTTTCTTGTAATTTCCAAATCTTATAGTTGATTTAAACTTTTGACAAGACTTATCTACTGCGAAAGTTATCCCAAAATGTGAAGGAAAAAATGTATTCGCACTGTATTTTGGTTGAGTATCTGTCTTCTCGACTTCATCATCTTCTTCAAATATCTCTGTTTCCTTTTTTTCTTCATCAGGAAATTCAAGTTTCAGCTCTGTTAAATCGTCTTCATCCTCTTCTTTCATTTCCTCTTGCCCATTGTCACTACCATTTGTTTGAAGTTGCTTTGGAAAAAGTATCCCTGTGAAATATCTCTGTAATGGTTTTCCTTCTATTATCTCGTTTGCAAAATCATCATTGCAAACAAAAATATCAGAACCTGGACCTAATAGTTCTTTTTTAACCCTCTCTATAATTATATTTCGATTTTCTTTTACGCTCATAATTCAAATAGTTGTAATGTTTTTTCATCTAAAGTTTCAATACTGTCATTAAAGACTTCTTTACTTAAAACCGTATGTAAAGGCATAAACTCCTCTACGAATGCTCTCAAAGTGGATTCATTAAAATTTCGTTTTTGCAAAATCTCTCCAATTTTATTTTCTCTTAAAAATAATCTTAGCTCTTGTTTTAATCCTCTACCAAGAACAATCATTGTGCTATTGTATGTTGTTTTAGATTTTAAAATTGGCTTAATCAAAGTGTCAATTTCAATATCAGTTTTATCGGAGAAGTATTGTTTAAAAATTGCACGAAGGTCATTTTTATACATTGGAAACTTTCTAAATCCTTTTCCATATGTTGCAAGTGTATTTGGCAAAATTCTTAACCCCTTTTCTTTTAATTTTTTGTATAATATTTCGTCTCCGAATTTATTTCTACGTTCATTTATTAGCTGTTTCCAATAAACTGAATGCTCTTCAACTTTGCCAAAAATATCGGGTTCAGTTTCAACTGCAACTTGATACAAATTTTCTGCAAGCTGCTCTTTCGGGTAAACTCTAATTTTATCTCCGATTTTAATTTTATAAGTTTTATTTAGTTCGCCTCGCTCAGTAAAAATGGTGTCGTTACTTTCAAGATACAAGTGAGATATATTTGTTCCAACCTTATAAATCAACTTTTCTTCACTATCATTTAGTAATACATCACATTCATTTTTATATCCTTCATAAGCTCTGTTCCCAAAATCGTCTAGTCTTGAAACTATGCCATTTATAGTCGAACTAATATCAACTGAGTAATTTCTTGATTCTTGATACTCGATTCCACATATTGAAAGCCTATCTTTAGATTTTATTTCTTCTTCAATTAGTTTTTTTCTATTGTCAAGATATTTATAGTAAAGATTTTTTTCTTGCTTATAAACAACTAAAACAACATCAGAATTTAGATTGTACAGTAAATCGAAATCTTTTTGCCCATTGAAACTATGAAATACCAATGTTTTATTTTCAATGGCTATTCTTTTTAAAGCAGAAAAGGGGTGGATTTCTACTTTTCGATTTCGAACGTTTTTTATTGCAAAGTCAATATCGTTGTTGTCGAAAAAGGCAATAGTTTTTTTGTCTGATTGATTTAAGAACTTTATAAGCGTTTCCTGTTTTGGTAAGGTTTTTTTGAGATACTCCAAGAGCCTAAACAACTCATCCTTTGGATTATTATCCGCTAAATATTCTATGGTATAGCCACCATAATTTTCTAAGCCGTGTTCTAATTCTTTATTGATCTTTAATCTTTCAATTAGATTTTCAATTGTGTCTGGTTGGATTGCATTAATTGCTATTCTTAAAATATTTCCATAAGACTTGAGTTCAATTCCAAACTCAGTATTTACAATGGAGATTTTATTATCGAGGTTCTTTATAGAGTTCTCAATTTCCAGACTTGGCATGTTCTTAAATCTTATCATAACGCATTTACTAATTCAACTTCTTCTTTGAACCAATTCCAACAAGGAATTGAGTTGTTTTTCTGTGGAGTTAAGCTGTTTGATAAAATTATTAAATTGAATCCGAACCGTTGTTTGTCAAGTAGCATTTGTTCGATACTCGTAGCTTCTGTATCAAAAACAATAACTGATTTTAATCGTTTATTTTGAAGTAAAATGTTTTGATAACAAACTTCATACTTTGGAGTGAAATAAACTAAACAATCTGTTAATGCAGGAATTGACTTTGTCTCACTTAGATGATTCTCTTCCCTAGGATTTGGTAGATAAATTGAGGGTATTTTACTCTTTACATTTAAACTGTCCCATAAAGGTTTTTTTGAAATAAATACAGTTTTTCTGTCAAAATTCAACCTTGGGAACTCACACTTTTCCTTATTTAGGTTTTCAAAAAAGTCAAAGTAATTTTTTATAGTTCTTTCACTAATTCCTGTACCTTCTTTTAATTTTACATAGTTTTTTGTTAGCCTTTCATAGGTAATTCCTGATAAGGTTGCAGGGGAAATATCCGTTTTTCTTTTTCTTAATATTTGTCTGATAGTGTAGTCGTTATTTTCAACTTTGGTAATCTCATAATATTGGTTGTCTTTTATTCTTTTCAACTTGTCACCGATAGCAAAATTGTCAGGAAGGTCGTAGTGGTTTTTATAGATGTCATTTGCCAACTCAATATATAAGTGTTTTGCTATTTCAAATAAGGAGTCTTTTGCGTTTTGGAAATTTATGTGAAGCGGTTTGTTGTCGTAGTAATGTTTAAGAATAACTTTTACTGTCAGAGCTACAACATTATTAGAAAAATCATTTTCAAGATGTTGAACATCCTTGAAATTTTCTATAAGTTTCTGATAATATGTCTCGTTCAATATCATTTTCTGTCGAGTTTAGTCAGCGGTTGGAGCAAAAGCAAATGTGCTGCATTGGTTTGGCTTTGTGGGTGGGGTTGCAGCTCTTTTGATTTTGCTGAAGCGTTGGCATCTTATCTATCTTTTTCTGTTCGTTTATTGTTGGTCGTGTCGTCTTTTAGGGTGAGTGCTAACGTTTTGCGGCTTTGCGTAGTGGCGGATTTTTAGCACAAAAGTTCAATCGTAGAACTGCACTTGAACCTACCACAAAACTGTCAAACGAAGCACAACACCCGCCATTACGCAAAACCGCTGTTACCAGCTGGCGTTCTGTCGTCCGTGTCGTGAAAGTCAAGTATGATGAGGGTTTCGATGTCATTGTCAGGTTTGTGTTTGGTCTTTATGTGTCGGTTATGCGGTGGCGGTTTTAAAAATTTTTGAAGGGAAGGAAATTTTAAAAAATATTTTTCTCTGATGGGAGAGGTGGAAGCTCTTTTGCAAACTTTGGTTTGCGGGTGGGCTTGTAGCGGTTTGCAAATGTGCTTACACCAGTGTGTTGGATATTAAAAATCAGTTGGTAGTGATTTATCAGTTTCATCTTCGGGAAAGAGTTCAGAGAATTTATCTAATTTCAAATTATTATTAAAAAAATCAATCGCTCTTTCGTTATAAATAATAATTTGACTTGCCTGTATTTTTAAAATATCTGCAATTTCCTCCTGTATTTTTTCATTATCTTTTTTCTCAAAGACATTTACAACAAGTTTTTTCTTCGGGTTATCTTTTAAACCTTGTTTTATCACATCGTTTATGTGATTGTCTAAAAAACCATATCCCGAACAAACAATGAGATTAGCAGCTAAACAATGTTCCCTAAACTCATAAAAGTAAAACAAATATGGGTCGTATGATTGTAATTTGTTACTGATACCGAATATAATTGCAAGGTCATCAGTTTTAATGTCACCTTCGGTTTTTACTAATTGCTCGTCTTTTGTTTTTTGCCAATTTATAGAACCGTGAAGTTTATAAAGGTAAAAACTAATTTCACTATTCGTATCGCCATAGTCATAACGCCTGAAACTCCATTTGTCAAATTCATCAAACCCTAATTCTGTAAACTCATCTTTTAGATTTTGCTCAACACACAAGTCATAATTTAAGGTGAAAACTTTCAGAGGAAATCCGCTAAGTTCATTTTTGAAGTCAATCAACTTTTTATAGTAGCCTGACTTGCTTTTCCAATCAGAAGGCATTAGCCAATCGCCTCTCAACTCCTTTATTATGCTTTCTTTAAAATCGCTTACCAAGCTAATTTCTCTTTGTTTAGTAATAAACGGCTGTAAATCCTTTTCCCAACTACCAACAAATGTATAAGTGTCAATTTCACTTTTAGAGATGCCGACAATAATATCCAAAAGACTTACTAGGTCTTCGATATTGAAACCGACATTGGTTGGATTTACTCCTTTGAAAATCTGCTTTTGATAGTGAACGCTTTTGATATAATGATAAAGGTCTTTGAACTTTCTCCAATCGTTATCACTAAGTTTATTCTCTATGCGGCTAATCATCTGGTCAGAATTTAATATGCCAGCATCACAGCTTGCTCCTGCACCGAGAAGTATTATTAATTCGCTATCTGTAAATTTCTTCATATCTTATTACAAAAACCAAGGTTTTAAATTTTCAAATTCAATATGCTCTAACTCATAGTCCTCAAATTTTTTCAAAAAATCAGCAATTTTTTGGCAATAGAAAATTGACACAGGTAATTGCTTTGCTTTGAAGCCCCTCCAATTAGCACCTGATAAATTTATACAATCTTGCAAGAGGCTTTTTCTATACGAAATATTTTGTAATAAAGTCTTGGTATTTGAATACCAAAAATCAATGTAAATAGGGCTTCCTATTGGCTTTGAAAACGGAGCATTGTTGTATTGTAAGCCCTCAAACCAAACCAAATATTCATATTCTGATAATGTAATAAAGGTGCTTTCATAGGGAACTAAAGCATTTTTAGATAAATCATATCCAAAATACTTATGGTCGGAGTTTATAAGAATTACAGAAACATTTATGTCATTAGATATTTTTTTAAAAATAACATCCCAAACCTTTTCTTTGCTAATTCTAAATGGAATATGAATGACTATATCTTTATATCCATCTTTCACCGCTTGTTCAATAATGGTGGTTAATTTCGTAATTAAGGTTTTATAATAATCCGCTTCATTATCTGTTTCACTTAAAATCTGTATTTCTTTGAATAAACCGCTACTGTCAGTCAAAACTGAATAGGTCAGATATTTTTCGATTTTTTTTCTTGTAAAGCCATTCTCATCCGTAATAAAGGCTTCTTTATTTTTACTTCCAATGCCAATAATCAACCCTTCTTTGATTGCTGGTTTTACTTTCCAAGGTTTACCACCTGCCTTTGCAAATATTTGAAGCCCAATATTACTCAACGACCAACTTAGAGATTTAGTATTGCTAATGAGGTCTTTGGTTACTACTTGGCAAGGGATATTATTTTTTGTAAAAGTGTGTTTGATTAGAAAATATAATTTGTCATCTGCTTGATTTACTCTTGAGTTTGTAATAAAAATAGGCAAAACGTTTTTTCCTTTTTCCTTTTCAATCTTTATTTCTTCAACGATAGAATTTAAGACCTCTAAAGAAAGTTCGACAACTTTTTTTCCTTTAATGCAATCGTTATTAAATGGTATTTTGAACAAACTTTCAATGCCTGAAAATGTATTAGGTGAGGTTATGCCTTTTAAACCATTAAGTAAATTAATAGCAATGTTTCTATCAATGTCCTTGAATACAAAAAGAAAATTAGTTTCTTTTTCAGGATTTTGATAAGGCTTGTTCTTTTGCAATCCAAAATAAGGAGAGGCGTTTTCAACGTCATTTTGAAATTGATAAATTTTGGGATTTAAAGAATGGGCACTTATTTCTGTTAGCGATTGCGATAGCTGAAAATTTACCTCACCTATATGAATACTGCTTAGGGGTTGATAATATTGGCTAAAGAATTTTTTCAACTTTTCAAATTTGAATTGATAAAATGCTTTATTAGAGTTTCCTCTACTGTCTAAAGTTCCAGAAAGTTGTAAAATTCTTTTATCAACAGGAGAGCTTAGAGATTTCTTGTATTCTTGGCTCACCAAAAACTTAAAGTCAATTAAAATCCCAAACGAGTTTGTCTGTTTTAAAAAATATGGCTCTATCCAAATGGTTTCAACACCTTCATTATGCTTTTCAATCGGTAAATAAATTCTATGGTATTTATCCTTGTTTACTTCTATATCTTTTATGCCCTTAGTTCGTAACAGTTTTTTTAAATTATAGAAAATAAGACGTTTTGTAATGTCAATGTTTTCGGTATGTGATATAACCTTTCTTTCAAATCCTTCTTGGGCTTCAAATACTATAGCAAATTTTTCAAATTTATTTGCGTCATCAGAAGGTTTAAGATTTCTGATATAATAGTTACGCCTGTTCTCATCTGGTATCAGGTCTAATTTTTGACAATAGAAAACCGCATCAAACTTTTTAGGATTGAACTCTATGAAATTTAATGAAATAAACTCTTTCTTCATATCTTAATTTTTTACCGCAAATCTGATTTTATAAAGATGATGCAAGGATGATTTTATTGCTTCATAATGTTCAGAAATCTCGAATGCTTCAAAAAGAACTCTTTCAAAATTTACTCTATCAGTTTGTTCAAATTCTTGGGCTAAAGGAAATCTGTTCCTTTCTGCAATTGGTTGAAAAGCATTTATGATATTTTGCTTTTGTTCATCTGATAATAGCTGAAAATTTAATAGTTTAAAATCACGCTCAAATTTTGTTGCTCTTAAATCAAGTGCACCTAAACCTCTACCAAAACCGAAACTTTCAATAAAAAACATACTTAGAACGCTGTTTAATAAGGCAAGCAGTAAAACTCTGTTTTCATCTTGATGCTCCGCTTTAATTGAAAGTCCAATCATTCTTTGGTCAATGAAAGAACGATTAACAAAGGTTGCAATGAATAAACTTTTATCGTAATTCACATTAGCGACAAAGTCAGCCATATTATCGGTTTTCATCTCATACCAAAACATGTTTGCTCTACGCAAAGATTGGGTAAGCGGAACGCCTGTTTCGTTGTTTTGATTTTCAAAACTTCTAATCCATTGCAAAGCACCTGTATGATTGAGTTGTTCTAATTCTTCAATACTTCTTGAACAACAAAATGCTTCTCCATCTGCTGAACAATAAAGTCCTGATGTTCCTCTTAGGTTTTTCAGAACTGGTCTTATATATTCCGCTTCAATGTTGTGACCAGATGCAGGATAAAATAAGGGATTCCAACCTCTTCTTTCACCACGAGTAAACTTGAAAATCTGATTGCAATCAATTAGTTTTTCTGAAACTTCTGTAAGCCAATTAAGATTTGCAAAGTAACCGCACCAAGGAACACCAATAGTTTCAAAATTGGTTATCTCATTTACTGAATAATTTTGAACAGCTACAAATTGATTATCAGTTTCCAACAAAATATTTTCGCTCAATTGTTTAATGTCAGGTATTTCGTCTATGCTTTCTTTTAGGGTGCAAAATGAAATTGTTCTGTTTTGGTCTATTGGAGTATTTGGGTTCCGCTTTTTTGCAATTAAGAAAGTAGTTACTACATCTGCATTGTCAAACCATTTTCCTTTTCCTGAAATTACAACAGTTTCAATGTCATAGAATTTTTGAGTGAGCTCTAAGAAAATTTCTCCGTAATCAGTTCCCAACCAAGCATTAGAAAGTATCAGCCCAATTTTTCCGTTTTCAGAAAGTAGTTGATGTAAATAAAATGGGATATAAGCGAAAATGTCGCTTTTGCCACTTAGTGATTTTGTAGTATCAGCTTCATCTTGAATGAAGTTGTTTATTTCTGTTATGTTCGGGTTTAGTACTTCAATTTCTTTACTCTTGATGAATGGTAAGTTTGAAACAACATAATCAATAGTTGGGAAAATTTTTACAATATCGTTTCCATTGTTTGGGTCTTTGAAAGTTACATTTTGCCCTGTTGCTAATTCAATCACATCTTTTCTAAAAATGTTAAGCACCTTGCCAATGTTGTTTGGCTTTGCCAAAGTAAGTGTAGACAATTGAATAGGGAAAGAATGTTTGTCTGATGCCCAAATACTGTTTATAATTTCGTCTTGATTAAACTCGTATTCTTGTTTGAGCAAATATGCTTGATTGATTATTGTTCCTGTTCCGCAACAAGGGTCAATTACAATTCCTTCTTTGTCTTCTATTGTTAATCTAACCAATAAATCCGCTAACTTTTTAGGAGTAGCAAATTGTCCGGCTACTTTACGTTTTGCTGAAACAATTGAAGATTGGAGTAAATTATGAAGGATTTCGATTTCAATTCCTGCAATGTTGATTGATGAAAGAAACTGATTTAACTGGATAATTTGTTTCCAAGCAGAATTTGAAATGAACTCAATTGCAAGGTTATCACTGAAAATATTCCAAAAATTACAATGCTCGGATATTGAGGCAATTATGTCCTTTGCTTGTTCAATCGAAGTTTCATTGTTTATTGATTCTATTGCTCTTGCTTCATTAAAATGCCTTTTCAGCACATTTGCGAAGATGATTTTGAAAACCCAATCGGTTAAAATTACTTTTGAAAGAGTAGGTAATTTATTTGAAGCGTCTTTTATTGCAGTCGGATTATAACCATATTCTGTTGCCGAGGATAGCCACCAGTAGTTTATTTGGGCTTCAAGTCTTGGATTTCTCCTAAAATTTGCCCTTATGTTTTCTGCTGTTGAGGATATATTTTCGAGAATAACATCAATGATTGCATCAACAGCTAAAATTTCTGTTGAAACTTCATCTGAAATTTCTCCTGATTCAAAATAGCCGTTTAAGTCTGAAAGTATGGTATGCAGTAATGATTTCCAAAGAGTTTCTTTTGGCTTTACTTCTGTTCGGTTATTAATGTCAATGTCATTCCAAGTTTTTAAAATTGAGAATGAATCTCCTTGTTTAGAATAAAGAACGGCACTCTTTACATTCCACAGAATAAAACTGTCTCTTTGTAAAATCTTAGCTTTTTTGATTGCATTGCTAATTAATTCAGCATCATTAATTGGTGTGTCAGGCATTTTCAATTCCCAACCCTGCAAAATGATATTTCTTGTTTGGTCTTTGAAAATCAACACATCAGGAAATAGACTTGATTTTTCGTTGCTTATGGTGCTTTCACCACCTGCACTTTTAAAGTGCCAACTTTTATTTGCAAGATGCAAGCTGATTTCACTTATAACATCTATTGCCCAGCTTCTTTCGTTGTATGTAACTTTTGCCATTTCAGGTAATTCAATTAATAAATTGCTGGACTTGCTTTTGCCTTTCCGTTTTTATAATTAAGTGTATGATATTTTGCAATTGGCTCATTGAATAATCTTAAAGTTGATTCTTCAATCTCCTTGCGTTTAAGTGTTTCTTGAATCCTATCAGTGCAAATTTTAATGTAATCAACTGGTTTAACTTTGTGAAGTAAAACATCTTCATTTTTCTCAATTCCAATAAATTGTCTGTTTTCAAGAATTGCAGAAAGTAGAAAGCTTCCACTTCCACAAGCATTGTCTAGAACAACATCTCCTAGTTTTGTAAAGGTCTTTATCAGGTATCTTCCTAATTCAATTGGCTTTTGTGTCGGATGCAAAACAGGACCTTCCGATTCTGCTGTTTTTATATATACAAAATCGTCTATTGGTTGTTCTTCGTAGCATACAACATCATTCGGGTATCTGTCTCCATTACTTTTAACGTGTCTTGGTTTGAAATCTCCATAACTACCTGTGTATTGGTCTTTTCTAATGCCTTTGTCGTATGCCTCTCCATTTGTCATTTGAGGATTATATGTAGGCTGTTTTTTATAGAAAATACAAATGTCCTCGTGTTTACGCAGTGGTTGCTTCTTTGCATTTAAGAAGTTTGTTGATTTAGATTTTATCCAAACGATTTTGTATTTGAATAACTTCTCATTACTCATAATCAATTTTGCAGTAAACAGTCCCTGTGCAGTCAATGCAATTGCTCCATCATCTTTGATGATTCTTTCATAATGTTCCCAAAGTTGGTCTAAGTCAATTACCGAATCCCACTTGTTTTGAGTTGTTCCGTATGGTAAATCACAAAGAATCATATCAATGGATTTGCTCGGAATATTTTTCATAACCTCTAAGCAGTCGCCTTGAATAACTTTGTTTAAGTATTGTTCTATTGATTTTGCCATTTCTTAAAATTTTAAATTTCCTTGTTTAACCTTTGATACTCTGTAGTATTTCGCTTTTTCCTCTGCCAGTGTCAATAATTCTGTTGAGTCCGGAACACGATAAATCATTTCTGCTATCTTTTCACTGAAAAATTCTTTTTCTAGTTTCTTGATGTCCAGCTTGAAAACTTTGGCAAGTTTGGGAAGTATTTCTTCTGGAACATTGCGTTTTTGATTTTCAATCTTGGAAAGCGTTGATTGGTCAATATCAAGTGCAGCAGCAAGTTTTGTCAGAGTTAAACCGTGTTCAACTCTCAAATTGTGTATGTATTCTCCAAATGTTTCTTTCATTACCTTGAAATTTTCGCCTTGACAATTTTGTCAAAAATACAATTTATTTTCATAACCTGAACAAGTGCGTGGGAAAAATTTTGCTCTTTTGGTTTTGCGGAAGGGATGGCATTGTGTGTCAGGGCAAAACCAAATGTGCAAAGTGCGGATAGGCATAAAATTATCTTTTAAAATGTGCGGTGGGAAAAATTTTTAAAACCATTTGGGTCGGCTTGGGTGTCAGCAAACTTGTCTGGTCGGTGTCGAGTTACAGCGAAATGGTCAACCGATTTTTTGTCGCCCGAAAGTTAGTTTGAAAGTCAAAAGTCTGGACGTTTTGTTGTCCGTCTTACGGTTGCACGGTCGTCTTTTAGGCTTGCTTATAACGTTGAGGGCTTTGTGCTGTACTGGTCGTCTGTGTTCCGTCAGCTTAGTTACAGAAGCCCGATAAGGAAACAAAGTAAATTATTTATTCTTTAGTTCAATAGTATTCCGTCTGACCGATATGTAGCTGATAAGCGATTTGCTGCTGATGTTTATTCCGTCAGCCAGCATAGCATAAAGCCCCATGTTGTACGTTCGCCCTTCTGTCGAGTGTGGTGACATAAAAAAAGAACTCCCGCCGCAGCAGGAGTTCCGTTCATTACTCGAAAGACTGATAGAAATTTGCTATGTCTTTCTTTAATGCTGCATAGGCTTCGCCGTATTCATCATCATCTTCTTTTAATTCTTTCAAATCTTTCAACACCTTTTCAAGCCATACATGCAGAGCATCATGTTCAGCACCTTTCATGCTGCACTCTTTTACCAGCGTATCTATTTTCGTTTTCAGGTTCGTATAAAGTTGAATTCGTTTTCCAGCATCTGCATACGTGCTATCTCTTACGACCTGCACCATTGCTGCAACGTTCTTCTTTGTTGCTTCATCAGCTTTCCATTTGGCGCTGTTGTTTAATGGAACTGTTACAACTTTCTCCAGTTTATCATTTCCGGTGTTGTATTCATGCTGTTCTGCTGTTTGTTGATTGGTGCATGATACAAATGCTACCAGTAAGATTATCAATAATTGTTTCATTTCTTGCGTTTTTGTGTTGATTAATCATCGTCCTTTTCTTGTTGACCTGCATTGCCTTCGTTCTCTCCTCCGTTTTCAGTACCATTATTCAATGCAACACCATTTCTGATTTCAGTATGACGGATTTGTCCACCAAGGTGCGCTGTTTGCGCCATCAATCCGCCGGAAGTAATAGCCAGCAGTAAAATAACAACCTTGAATACACGGGCTGCTATTTGCCATCTGAAAGAGAATAATGCAACTAAAGCCGCAAGTCCAGCTACTGTAATCGCAATCATTGCCAATTTAGCCACATCTTCGTGTCTTTCAATAATGGCTTCGGATACTCCTGGCAGGTTTTCAATGGCTTCTTCCGTACCTTCTCCGGTAAAGAAAACAGGTATAGCTGCGATGCCTGCAACCAAAAGCAAGACGTAAGAAGTTTTTGTAATGATAGAGTTTTTTATAAAAAATGCCAATGTAAGCATTATTAACCCTACGAATGATAGAATAACAGGCACATGCGTTAACGCTAAGTGCATTTGAACACTATTCATAAAAATATATTTTAAGTTTTAAGTAAATGGAGATAGTCTCTTTTGAGACAAGCTGCGAAGTGGTTATACTCTCGGCGGATGAAAAATGCTTCCTAAATGTTGTTGTGGGGTATAAGTATCAGGAAAGATAATCTTCTTTTCAGTAGGTAAAGAAGCAAGCACATTCGTCTGAATGATTGGTGCTACAATTGCATATCCAATGCTGTAAACCGTTATGTTTTTGAACGGCAACTGTTCATCTTCGGGCAAATCCGCATCCTTGTGGTCTGATGCATAATGGTCATCGAGAAAAGCAATGAGAGAAACACCGTCTTGCTTTTGATGTTTTATATAATGTTCAATCAGCAATGGGAGTTTAAAGAGCTGTCCCAATGGTGTTTGTATGGACACCATGAGAACCAAGAGAAATATGGTAACAGCATTCTTCATTGGGATAAATCTACTTCAATCCGAATTGTTGTTCTATGACTACAGTCATTTTAGCTATAAAGTTTTGCAAAACCTTTGGGGGAAGTCAACAACACTTAGCAAGTGTCGAACTGTTACGCTGCGTCCAGTAGGGTGACGTACAACGTTTTTCGGCTTTGCGTTCGGGCGGGCTTTTTAGCACTACACTTAATACGAAGAACCGCACTTCAATTATACACAAAATTGTCAATAGAAGCACGTCACCCCGCCTGACGCAAAACCGATGTTGGCGGCTGTGGTGCTGTCTGTCCATCATGTCGCGGCTTTTACTTCGCTCCAATTCTCGCCTGTTTTTATTCGGTGTATTTGCATGTCCGATACTTTAAAAATCTTTGCCAGTGTCTTTAGTTTTGCTCCTTGATTTAGTTTTTTCTTTATCAGCATTACTTTAGTTGATGTCAGTTTACAAACTTTTGTCCCTTCGTAGCGTTTGCCTAATCTCTCTTTTTTTGCTTCAATTACGTGCGGACTTGTCTTTTGATGTGCTGCGTTTTCCTCTCTTGTCATCCATTTAAGATTGTCTGCCCGGTTGTCAAGTTTGTTGTGGTTTAAATGAGCAACAAGATTGTGTTTCTCTGTCGGCTTGTCGAGAAAATACTCGGCAACTAATCGGTGAACAAGTCCACCGTGATTGATTGTCCGTTTAAGTTCGATTGCTTTAAACTCTTTCTGATATATTTTCTTCATCCCGTCCAGCAACTCCGTCAACTCTTTTATTTTTTTCTCATAGTCGTAGTAGGATTTGTCCTTAACTTTTTTGGCTTTGTTCCTTGTCCGCAGTTTGCCAATTTGTCGAACAAGTGTCGCTATCTGTTCACGCAAAAAGTCAATGCGTTTTTGGTCTTTGTCTGAACGCTCTTTAAAAAACTTAAAACGATGAATGCGATAACCGCTCACCATTGCTCCTTTCAAAATTGTCTCACCATTTTGCGGAGTTGTGCTTTTTACTCGTCCGAAATTTGAAACTTCAATTTTCACTTCGTTAGTGAAGTCAAAGTCGAACTTTATCTCTTTCCAAATCTCTCCGATAAATTGTCTGTTGTTCATATTAAAAATGTCCCTGTTTTTGTCGCACTAAATGTAATAACGAAACCCTGAAATACCATTGCCGCCAACGCGTAAATTTATGTTATAATCCGCTACTTTTCTAAAAAAATACACCTTGATAGCCAACTACTTAACATTATACAATTTCAATTTTCGTTAGGACAATCCACTCGGCTCTTTTTGTAAAACAACTTTTTACTGTTTATCGCTATCACTTCTTATAGATTGCTTAAAATCAATGCTTTACTGTTATCAAAATCAAATTGTCGCCCCCGCACAGCGGTTTTACCATTCTATGCTTTCTTTCTTCATCAAATCATCCAATGGGCTACTAATGTTTACCAAATTTCGTTTGCTTACATGTAAATACCGTTCCGTTGTCTTTATGTCAAAATGCCCCAGTAGATCCTTTATATAACGTATATCCGTTCCTTTATCAAGCAGGTGTGTGGCAAAACTGTGCCGTAAACTATGCACACCTACCTCTTTTTTAATGCCCGCCTTGGTTTTGGCATTATTAAATATTTGCTGCACCGTACGGGTGGGGTAGGCGGTATTGGTTTGTTCAGATTCAAACAAGTATTCTTTTGGCTGCGGCCTGTACTCACTAAGGTATTTTCTTAATATATCCAATAATACAGGGCTTAAGTTTACATACCTGTCTTTTTTGCCCTTTGCTCGCCGCACAAAAATTTGCATACGGCTACTGTCTATATCCGATATCTTTAATTCCACAATTTCACTTACCCTTAAACCGGCACTGTATGCAGTAAATAACATGGCTTTATGTTTTTTATTAGATAGTGCATTAAACAACCTTCCTAATTCTTTTTCATTTAATAGTTTAGGAAGCAGTAAGGGTTTTTTGGGCCTGGGTATTTCCCAAAAAAACTTTTCACGACCCAGCACCTGTTCAAAATAAAATTTTAATGCATTAAGCCTGCTATGAGCTGTGTTTTCACTTATTCCCTCTTTTTCTATTGTATAAACCATATAGCGGCGTAGCTCATCTGCAGTTAATGTATCTACATTCTTTTGTTTTATAGTTTGCAGCAACCGGCCAAATTCGTTTCGGTATGTTTTTATGGTGGAAGGGCTATAGGCCTTTAAAGTTAGTTGCTGCACAAGCATTGCCATTGCTTTATTATTTTCATTGCTTATTATGGATGTGGCCTGGCTCGTAATTTTGGGTTTGTTTGCTGCAGGTTGCATAGTGGTGTTCCCTGTTTCTTTTTTTTCTATGATATATTTTTTTAGAGCTGCATTATTAATAGAAGCATGGCAGCTTAATGTGTCCATAATTAATTGATAGTTGTTGCGGTTTAGCGGCAAATACCAGCAGGTATGTGTCCTGCTCCATTTAATACCTGGTATTTTTTTTACTATTCCGTTAAGCCGGGTATCTACTTTAAAATAAATGCCAATACATTCAGCATTTCGGTGCTCCAGTATTTTAAGAACAATTATTTGCATATCTAAAATAAAATAATAGATGTTTATAATTAATACTACCCTCCTTTCAACCTTCCCATTACCTTCCTCCAAAACAGTGATAAAATTCCCTCTCTCCGCTGTTAAAATTGATAACAGACTACAACTGACTGATTTCTCGTCTATCTGCCCCTTTTCTTTTTATTCATAAAAGTAATATAGCTGGTACAAAACTACTTCTAATTGAATGGCTGAATAAGATGCCCTATTTTATATGTTAATTATCAATCATACAATATTTAAGTATTAAAATGTCACTAACAAAATAGTTCTACGTATTGTTTCCGGAACTGTGTACAATACCATTATACCATTATATAATAAACAACTTCAGTAACACATACCATAATACGTATCAATTAATCCAATATGGTCAGCCAAACTGAAAAGGTATTGGTTACTACAGTTAAATCAACAATCGCAATTGCAAAAAGTATAATAAAAAAAGTACCAACCGCTTGCAACCATGCGCCTTTTAAAACTTCCTGATAATATTGTTTAGCAAATAAAATTAATTGTTCATTAGTGGCATTAAGCGGAGGTACTGTATTAATACCAAACGAATTGCCAGTCATAAGAACATCTAAAATTCCTACAATTGCGCTATCAAAATAAATTTTCGTATAATTGTTTTGCCTGTCATAAGAAAACATTAAAATTATTTAATTGAGAAGTGTCAGTTTATACTTGCCACCACTCATAAATATACCATAATTCTGAAGTTATTATATTATAAATAAAAAATATTATTATACTTATTTTCAAGGTATTATAACGGTTCCATGAAATACATATACACATTTTTACACGCTTTCGTAAAGCCAACCCTATACGCTCTTTATTTTACACATTTTTTTTAACGGCTTTATACAGCTTCGCTTTCCTCACCCACACAGCCCAGAGGTTTATTGTTTTTCCCTTTCTATTAAGATTAAATATATACCTTTTAGCATTATGCACCAAATTTTTTATATACATTTTTTACTCCATTAGGGCTTTTTTTCTCCTCCCTCAAATCCATCCTGCTTCCATACAACATCAATTCAACAGCGTTGCGCAACGCTGTTGATAGGTATTTCTATCAAATATAGCTGCCTTACATTAGGTCTTCTTTATTGTTATAAACACCGGTATTTTTTTCACAAAAAACCTGCTCTAAAATTTGGAAACGGGGGTTGCGTGGTTGTATATTGTATACAAAAAAGTCAATATTATATGGCTACCATTCCCTATACGTATATTTCGGGTACTTTTAACGGCCTTACCTTTTATGTGGTCAACGGTCGGCAAATGGTGCGTACCAAAACCTCTATTAATAAAAAAAGGTTTTATGCCGATTCGGCTTTTGCCCGCTTGCGGCAGTACAGTGCATGGCTGCAAATAGCATCGCCTATTGCCAGTAAAATATACCGTCAACTGCCGCCGCAAAAGGGGTTACAACAACAAATCACAGGCCAATTGATGCAATGGCTGAAAAAAGGTGTAGCGCTGGCAGTGGCAGTGCAACGGTTAATAGATGCCTATTTGCCAAAACAGTAGCTTCCATTCCTGCCGTTGGTGATGCTACTGTGGTGGATGTGGATGCGCACCAAATTGTTCAGGCATACAGATTCGAACGCTTCCCTGCAGGTTTTAAATGGGCTGCCTCTGCGTACCGGTTACACGGGCAGGCAGTACCTAACCACAATATAAGTTGGCCATACTTTGCTTGTTGATTGCTGCGGAACGAATAGGCGGAAAAGAGGTTGAATCATCTGCCTTTAGGCTTTTCTTGAATTGACTCTATGAAGTGCATATAATGGTATTTCATTGCTGTTTATCCAATTAATCCCGCAGCTTTGCTAATGGCCAGCATGCGGTCTAAGGGCTTTTTGGCGGCTATACGCAAATCCTCTTCCATGGTAATTTCAGGTAATTCGTATAATAAGGTATTGTACACTTTTTCCAGCGTATTCAGCTTCATATACGGACAATCGTTGCAGGCACAATTGTTATTGGGCGGTGCCGGTATAAAGGCTTTACCGGGATTATCTTTTTGCATTTGATGCAGGATACCAGTTTCGGTGGCTACAATATAAGACTGAGCGCTATCGGTATGGCTATATTTTAATAATTGGGTAGTACTTCCTATAAAATCGGCCATGGCTAAAACAGATTCTTCACATTCAGGATGGGCCAATAATTTAGCTTCGGGATGCCTTATTTTTAATCGGGTAATTTTTTCTACACTAAATATTTCATGTACCTGGCAGGCACCATTCCACAACAACATATTTCGGCCTGTTTTTTTGTTTAAATATGAACCTAAGTTTTTATCAGGTGCAAACAAAATAGGGGTATCAGGCGGCAGATCTGTGATAATTTTTTCTGCATTGCCCGATGTGCAAATAATATCACTCAGGGCTTTTATTTCGGCGGTGCAGTTGATGTAAGAAATCACTACATGATCGGGATGTTTGGCTTTAAATTGTTTGAATAATTCAGTTGGGGCACTGTCGGCCAACGAACAACCGGCTTTTAAATCGGGCAGTAAAACCTTTTTATCTGGATTCAATATTTTGGCGGTCTCTGCCATAAAATGTACGCCGGCAAATAAAATAATGGCTGCATCGGTTTGTGATGCCTGTTTGGCCAATCCCAAACTATCGCCAATATAATCGGCAATATCCTGTATATCGGGTTCCTGATAATAATGAGCCAGTATAATGGCATTTTTGTGTTTTTTGAGTTGTTCAATTTCCTGGAACAAATCTACGTGCAGATCAATATCCACATCTAAAAAACCTTTTGATAATAAGTTGGCTTTTGCTTCGGCAATGTTCATAACTCGGGTAGTAATTCTTTAATAATATATTTTTATAAAAACCCTATTACTATTACGGGTGTGTATATCGGGATAACTTTGTTATCAACAATGTGTAAAGTTAATTATTCTTTAGTTATCCCTATGCTTTCACAGATTATCCACACCGTGAAACATAAGTGATTGCTGTATTGATGGGGTTTATGCACGCAGGTGTATTGTATTGTTTTACTATATTCACTTTTTTGGTTTAACAGGTTATGCACTGTGTATGAACTGGTGATGGTTTGTGTGGATTACACTGAATTTTCAGTATATCTCTTTTTTACGCTTAGTTATTCTTTTTTTAAGCACAGTGTTTTTATCCAAAAAACGATTTTCTAACAGGTTTAAAAGGGATGTACACAGACCAGTGTGGATAAATTTTTTGTATATTGATTACTATTTTTATTTTATATAATAATTTTACTAATTAATTTATTTTATTGTGTTACTTTTGCTGTTTTTTTTTATTTACTGTGTTTATTTTATCTTGATGCTATCATAAAAAAAAGGCTGCTTCATTTTAATAAAGCAACCTTTTTTATGGAATGGATGGATATTAGTTGGTTTTTGGTCTTTCTAATAACTTAAAGAATTGATCCAACTGTGGTAAAATAATAATTCTGGTTCTGCGATTTGCAGCTCTTCCTTCTGGAGTATTGTTTGAGGCAACGGGCACGTATTGACCGCGTCCTGCAGCCGTAATTCTTTTTGGATCAATGCCATAATTATTTTGTAAAATACGTATTACTGAAGTGGCACGTTTTACACTTAAATCCCAGTTATCTAATAATAATCCGTTTCTAAACGGAATACTGTCTGTATTGCCTTCTACCATAAATTCTATATTGGGTTGGTTATTGAGTACCTTGGCTACTTTACCCAATACTACTTTAGCCCGGTCGGTTACATCGTAGCTGCCGCTTTTAAACAATAGTTTATCAGAAATATCAATGTACACTACATCTTTATCAACTTTAATATTAATATCACTATCCTCTAAATTACCTAATACGCCTTTTAAATTCATCACCAATGCCATATTCATGGAATCCTTTTGTGCAATAGTGGTTTGTAATTGTTGTATGTAACTGTCTTTAGAACTCATATTATCCATTGATTTTTTAATACTTTCTGCCTGAGATGCCGAAATAACCGACAAATCTTTTAATTGATTCAATACCTGTGTATTGTTTTGTTTCAAAAAATCTACCTGCTTGTTTAAGTCACCAATTTGCCCTACCAGAATACTTTTTTGATTTTGAAGGCCTTTGATTTCATCGTCTGAAGCGCTCAAATTTCCCTGGCAGTCGCGGTACTTCTGTTGCAGTTCTAAATACGCACCATTCAGTTGATTGTATTTTTCTTCCGACTGTCTGAGTTTTTTCGGGCTAACACAGGCAAACAATAATACTGTACAGGATAGAGCGAGGAGGCTGGTTGTTTTCATGATGACAAAACTGTTTAATAGATTAAAAAATAATTAATTTATAATGTAAATTTATTCCCTTTTTACTTTACATAGTATCCGGCTTTCTCAATTTCTATTCGAACGGGTTCCGGTACTAAGTAGCGAATGCTTTTTTTCTCCTGAATCAATTTGCGGATATAGGTTGCAGAAATATCGAGCATGGGTGCTTTTAATACCGTTATTCCTTTGGGTAGGTGGTTGGGTAAAGAATGATCGGGTCGCAGGTACACCAATAAGGGATATTGCTGCATTAATAATGTATGGTTTTTCCATTTGTGGATGTTTTCAAAACTATCACTGCCCATAATCACAGCAAATTGATGTTGCGGATATTTTTCGCTTAAATAAGTTAAGGTATCAATGGTATAAGAGGGTTTGGGTAAACCAAATTCCACATCCGATACTTTCAGTTGCATATCATCTGCTGCAATGGCCAAACGTGCCAAATGTAAACGGTGGAATTCGTTCAGTAAACCCGGTGCAGGTTTCAAAGGGTTTTGTGGGCTTACTACCAACCAAACCTGATCTACCGGACCATGATTGGCAATATGACTGGCAATAATTAAATGGCCGTGATGAATAGGGTTAAAAGAGCCAAAGTACAGCCCAATTCTCATGAATGTGTTTTTTTTTCGTTTGTGATATTATCAATCATAATGGCTGCCGCTTCATTTAACCGGAGGCTTAAAGAATAACCGGCAACGGAAATGGAAATGGGATCGCCTAATGGGGCAATTTGTTCTACCTTAATCATTTCTCCCGGCACACAACCCATTTCCATCAGCTTAATGAATAGCTCATCGTTTTTAAATGTGGTAATGGTGCCTTTGTCTCCAATCTTCAACTGACTCAATGGTTTCATAATGGGATGTAATAGGTTGTGAATTTTTTACAGTTTGTTTATTTGAGTGGTCTATACAAAATAGACATTCTGCTGATGTTTATAAAACACAAAAGTAAACCCATTTTATCGGGTTTAATTACGAATTTTGGTTTTAACCATCTATTAGAAACCATGCCTATTATTTATTTTCATGCAGCAGACAGGCCTTTTTACTGGAAGAACAAAACCCTATTAAAAACTTTTCTTACTACCATTTTTAAAAAAGAAAAACATTTGGGCAAACGGGTGGATTATATTTTCTGTTCCGATGAACACCTACTGTTTATGAACCAGCAATTCCTGCAACATGATACTTATACCGATATTTTAACGTTCAATTTAACTGAAGAACCTGCTTCCGGTATTGTAGCGGAAATTTATATCAGTACCGATCGCGTGAAGGAAAATGCTGTGCAACATGGCACCACATATCAGGAAGAACTACTCCGTGTGATGATACATGGTATCCTGCATTTATGTGGGTATCGCGATAAAACGGCAAGCGAAAAGACCTTGATGCGGGAAAAAGAGGCCTTTTATATCAATGCTCTTGAATCCATTTCCCAATAAATCCTACCCGTTTCACGTGGAACAAATTAGTGTGATTGAATGGAGTGGTTTCACGTGGAACAATTCCATGCATCCATAAAACCCCTATTCGGGTGTACATTTGCAAAAAACAAAACAAGATGTTTGCTGAATACGATGTGATTGTAGTAGGTGCCGGACATGCCGGTTGTGAGGCTGCTGCCGCCGCTGCCAATATGGGCAGTAAGGTTTTATTGATTACCATGAATATGCAAACCATTGCCCAAATGAGCTGTAATCCGGCCATGGGGGGTATTGCTAAAGGACAAATTGTACGGGAGATAGATGCTCTGGGGGGCTATAGCGGTATTGTAACCGATAAAAGCATGATTCAGTTTAGAATGCTGAATAAGAGCAAAGGACCGGCCATGTGGAGTCCAAGGGCACAAAACGACCGTATGTTGTTTGCCGCCACTTGGCGGGTAATGCTGGAAAACACACCCAATGTAGATTTTTACCAGGATATGGTACGCCAACTCATGATTCACAACAACAAAGCCTGTGGGGTAATTACCCAATTGGGTCATGAAATTAAGGCCAAAGCAGTGGTAGTAACCAGCGGTACTTTTTTAAATGGGGTGATTCATATAGGTGAAAAACAGTTTGGCGGTGGCCGTGTGGCCGAAAAAGCGGCTATCGGTATTACCGAACAATTGGTAGCCGAAGGCATGGAAAGCGACCGATTGAAAACTGGAACACCCCCAAGGGTTGATGGTAGAAGTTTAGATTATACCAAAATGGAAGAACAAAAAGGGGATGACACCATTACCGGATTTTCTTATTTACCCCATGTACCCATTCGCCCCGAACAACAAAAAAGTTGCTTTATTACCTATACCAATACCACCGTTCATGATATTTTAAAAACAGGATTCGATAGAAGTCCGATGTTCCAGGGTAGAATTGAAGGTATAGGCCCAAGATATTGCCCCAGTATTGAAGACAAAATTAACCGATTTGCAGAGCGCGACAGGCACCAGCTATTTGTAGAACCCGAAGGATGGCATACGGTAGAGATCTACGTAAATGGTTTTTCTACTTCTTTACCTGAAGAAGTACAAATACAGGCACTAAAGCAGGTTCCCGGATTTGAAAACTGTAAAATATTCCGCCCAGGTTATGCCATTGAATATGATTTCTTCCCCCCTACTCAATTAACCCATTCATTAGAAACCAAAACCATACAAAACCTGTTTTTTGCCGGCCAGATCAATGGTACCACCGGTTACGAAGAAGCCGCCTGCCAGGGTATTATGGCCGGTATCAATGCCCACTTAAAAACCAAAGCCGAAGCGCCATTTATTTTAAAAAGAAGCGAAGCCTATATTGGGGTGTTAATTGATGATTTAATTAGTAAGGGCACCGAAGAACCCTACCGCATGTTTACCAGCCGCGCCGAATTTAGAACACTGCTGCGGCAGGACAATGCTGACCTGCGCCTTACCGAAATAAGTTACCGCATGGGCCTGGCTGGTCAGGAAAGAATGGACCGGGTACAACAGAAAAGAATTGCTGTAGCTCAAATTACTGAACAACTGCAACAATACAATGTAGAACCAGATACGATAAATGATTATTTAGAAAGCGTTGCCTCTGCCCCATTGAATGAAAAACAAAAAGCGGCTAAATTATTATTGCGCCCTTCGGTTAATCTTTCAGCAATGTTACAAAGCTTGCCTGAACTACAGGCTGTTTTCAACAACAAAGATGCCGACCATTTAGAGCAGGCAGAAATTCAAATAAAGTACGAACGTTATATTGCTAAAGAACAAGAACTGGTAGAAAAAATGAGCCAAATGGAAGATTTAATCATTCCGGATAGTTTTGATTACGATAGGCTGCAAGCCCTTTCCTCTGAAGCCAGACAGAAATTTAAAAAAGTAAAACCACGAACCATTGGGCAGGCCGGTAGAATTAGTGGCGTAAATCCCAGCGATATTCAAATACTCATGGTGTATATGGGCCGATAATTCCTTAATTTTAAGGTATTCATCTAAACAAACACTTATGCACAAGAAAATTTGGTTACCTGCATTATTGCTAATGCTGATGGCCGCCGGTGGTTTAATGGCCTGTCATACATCGCCTAAATCTGTTACCGTACAAGAATACTTTGCACCACAAGATTCCGGGGTACAAACCGCCGGAATTAAAATGATCCCTATTCAAACCCCTGTGGGCACTTTTCGGGTATGGACCAAACGGATTGGTAACAATTCCACCATTAAAGTATTATTGTTACATGGCGGTCCGGCTATGACGCATGAATACTTAGAATGTTTTGAAAGCTTTTTTCCCAAAGAGGGATTTGAAATGATTGAATACGATCAGTTAGGCTCTTATTACAGCGACCAGCCCACCGATAGCAGTTTATGGACACTGCCCCGCTTTGTGGAAGAAGTAGAACAGGTTAGAAAGGCATTGGGATTGAATAAAGATAATTTTTATTTGCTGGGTAATTCTTGGGGCGGCATTCTGGCTATGCAATATGCCCTGAAATACCAGCAAAACCTGAAGGGATTGATTATTTGTAACATGATGAGCAGTTGTCCGGATTACGGCAAATATGCCGATCAGGTACTGGCCAAACAAATGGATCCAAAAGTATTGGATACCATTCGTGCCATAGAAGCCCGCGGCGATTATAAAAATCCCAAATACATGCAACTGCTGTTACCCAATTTCTACAAACAGCACCTGTGCCGTTTAGCCGAATGGCCCGATCCGGTAAACCGCGCCTTTAAACATGTAAATGAAACCATTTATACCATGATGCAGGGCCCTTCAGAATTTGGCATTGCAGGCCGCTTAGCCAATTGGGATATCAAAGACCGCCTGAAAGAAATTGTCGTACCTACTTTGGTGGTAGGCGCCAAATACGATACAATGGACCCCGACCACATGAGCTGGATGAGCAAACAGGTACAACATGGCCGCTATTTGTATTGCCCCGAAGGCAGCCATTTAGCCATGTGGGATGACCAGCAACATTTTTATCCCGGCGTTATCAGCTTTATTAAAGAGGTGGACAATGGCAATCTTAAATAATATAATATTTTAATATAATTAAAAGCGAAGAGTTTTTCCCTCGCTTTTTTTATGGCGTTAACTGTAAAAATCAGGTTTATCACCGAAAAAATGATGAGCGGTTTTATTCCTAAATCAAAAATAGTAGCTTTAAACATCCTTACTTCAAAACCAAAGATTATGAGAAAAGTACAACTTCTGCTACTGGGGCTTATTATTGGCCTACTGGTACATGCACAGGAAACCTTTCCGGTAAACGGGGTAGCAGACCCCCGAACCCGAGCGTATGCGTTTATTAATGCCACCATTGTTAAAGATGCGCAAACCACCCTTAACAATGCCACTTTATTGATAAAAGAGGGCAAGATACTGGCAGTTGGCAATGCAGTAACCATACCTGATGATGCGGTAGTAGTAGATTGCAAGAACAAATACCTTTACCCTTCGTTTATAGATGTCTATACCGATTATGGCGTAACCGAACCCATCCGTCCTTCCGGCGGCTTTAATTATATGGCTCCCACCCAGTTTACTTCGAATATCAAAGGCGCTTATGGCTGGAACCAGGCCATTAAGCCACAGGTAAATGCCATTGATCAGTTTAATGCCGACGATAAAAAAGCCGAATCCTATCGGATGATGGGTTTTGGTACCGTATTAACCCATGTAAAAGATGGGATAGCCCGCGGAACCGGTACAGTGGTTACTTTAGCCAATGAGGCCGATAATTTTGTGGTAGTGAAAGAAAAAGCATCTGCCCATTATTCCTTCAGCAAAGGCAGTTCCACCCAAAGCTACCCTACCAGTTTAATGGGTTCCATAGCATTATTGCGCCAAACCTATTTAGATGCCAAATGGTATAAAAATAAACCGGCCACTGAAGGTACCAATTTGTCTTTAGAAGCCTGGAATAATATTCAGTCGTTACCACAAATATTTGAAGCAGACGATAAATGGAACGATTTACGTGCCGATAGAATTGGGGATGAATTTGGAGTACAATATATTATTAAAGGTGGTGGTAATGAATATCAGCGCATGCCCGAAATAATTGCTTCTAAAGCAACGTATATTTTACCGCTTAATTTTCCCCAGGCATTGGATGTAGAAGACCCCAACGATGCCCGCTTTGTGTCGCTGGCCGATATGAAAAACTGGGAACTGGCTCCCACCAATCCCGCTGCTTTTGAAAAAGCCAATGTGCTTTTTTGTTTAACCACCAGCGATTTAAAAGATGTAAAACAATTTATGCCCAACTTACGGAAAGCCATTGCCGATGGTCTTTCTGAAAAAACCGCATTGGAAGCATTAACCAAAATACCCGCTACCCTGCTGAATGTGTACGATAAAGTAGGCAGCTTAGATGCAGGTAAATTAGCCAACTTTATTATTACCACTGGTCCGGTATTTGATGAGAATACCAAAATAGTTGAAAACTGGATCCAGGGAAAAAACTATGCCATTAACCCTGCAGAATGGAACACCGTTAGTGGAGAATATACTTTGACGATTCATACACCCAAGGGAACACAGCAATACAATTTGTTGGTAAAAAATAGCACTACTGCACAAATACTACAAGCCGATACCGTTGGTGTGAAATTGAGCTATGATGGTAAAGCAGTAAAAATGCAATTTGCTTTGGAAGGCAATAAAAAAGCTGAAGGCGAACGCCCACACCGAACCGGACAATATTTATTAAGCGGCCTGGCACTGAAAGAAAACTGGAGTGGTACCGGAAAAGATGATATGGGCAATGCCTTTACCTGGACAGCCACCTATACCAAACCATTACCTGCAGAAACAGCCAATAACAGAAAAAGAATGCAAAGCAGACCAATGGCAAAAGTAACCTATCCGTTTGATGGTTATGGCTTTGAAGAAATGCCGAAACAACAAACCCTGCTCATTAAAAATGGTACGGTATGGACCAACGAAAAAGAAGGGGTAGTTACCAATACCGATATATTAATTAAAAATGGCAAAATATCCAAAGTGGGTAAAAATTTAAGCGACCCCTCAGCCAAAGTAATTGATGCAACCGGTATGCACGTAACACCGGGCATCATCGATGAACACTCGCATATTGCTGCTGCCTCAATTAATGAAGGCGCACAATCTGTTACTTCTGAAGTAAGAATTGGCGACAACCTGAATCCTGACGATATTAATATTTACCGCCAGTTAAGTGGTGGCGTAACTACCTCGCATATATTACATGGATCGGCCAATACCATTGGCGGCCAAACCCAATTAATTAAATTACGGTGGGGCGCCGATGATGAGCAGTTGAAGTTTGCAGGCGCTGATCCCTTTATCAAATTTGCATTGGGCGAAAACGTTAAACGCACCACATCGCCTGCCAATAACCGTTTCCCTGATACACGTATGGGGGTAGAACAGGTATTGGTAGATGCCTTTACCCGTGCATTGGATTATGAAGCTGCCATGAAAAAAGATCCTGCAGGTACCCGGAGAGATTTGGAATTAGATGCATTGGTCGAAATTCTCAATAAAAAACGATTTATCACCTGCCATTCCTATGTACAAAGCGAAATTACTTCGGCAATGCGGGTAGCAGAACGTTTTGGTTTTCGTTTCAACACCTTCACCCATATTTTAGAAGGATATAAAGTGGCCGATAAAATGAAAGCACATGGTGCCAACGCTTCTACCTTCTCTGATTGGTGGGCGTATAAAAATGAAGTAAAAGATGCCATTGCATACAATGCTTCTATTATGCATAAAGTAGGATTGAATGTTTGTATCAATTCAGATGATGCAGAAATGGCACGCCGTTTAAATCAGGAAGCAGCCAAATCAATTAAATATGGCGGCATGAGCGAAGAAGATGCTTTGAAAATGGTAACCATTAATCCCGCCAAAGCTTTACATGTAGATAACAAAGTGGGCAGTATTAAAGAAGGCAAAGATGCAGATATAGTAATTTGGTCAGCAAATCCGTTGAGCATTTATGCTTCGGCACAAAAAACCATTGTGGATGGTATTGTTTATTTTGACAGGGAAAGAGATGCACAATTGCGAAAAAAAATTCTGGAAGAGCGCAACCGCCTTATTCAGAAAATGATTGGTGAAAAAAGAAACGGCACTCCGGTAATACCGGCACAACCCAGTTGGCAATATGTATTAAGTTGTGGTGATCACGACCATCATGATGGCATGATAACAATTGATATTAGCGAAGATGATGGTATTTCATCCGCCACTTTAGAAACCATTTCTCAAAACAAATAAATCAATTCATTCCAATCATAGAATGAACCTTACATCAAAAAATTAGGAATCATGAAAAATATTAAAATAACCCTCATACTTGCAGCCTTGTTCCTGATGAACGCTGCCGCCTTTGCGCAAGATGATGTTTTGCCTGCAAAACCCTATATGGGTCGGTTGTTTATTACCAATGGTACCGTACATGTTGGCAATGGCAGTGTAATCGATAAAGCTACTATTGAAGTAAACAATGGAAAAATAGTGGCAATACATACCACAGAAGTTACCATACCTGCCGATGCCAAAAAAGTAGATGCTACCGGCAAACAGGTATATCCCGGCTTAATTTTATCCAATACCGATTTAGGTTTAAAAGAAATAGCCAATGGCGTACGTGGCAGTAATGACTATTTAGAATTGGGCGACCTGAATCCGAATGTACGGTCTATAGTAGCTTATAATACCGATTCAAAAATCATTAATACACTTAAAGCCAACGGTATACTATTGGCGAGTGTAACACCCGAAGGCGGCAGCATTAGCGGCTCCTCTTCTGTTGTACAATTAGATGCCTGGAATTGGGAAGATGCCGCTTATAAAATGGACAATAATATTCACATGAATATGCCCAGCTTTATTCGTCGCCCCGGTAGAAGATTTGGTGCCGTAAACCCAGTTAATATGACCGACCCCGCTAAAGCTGCCTACGAAAAAATAGAAGAATTGAAAAACTTTTTTCGTCAGGCTAAAGCTTATTTGGCAGAAAGCAAACATGCACAAACCAATTTAAAGTTTGAAGCCGTAAAAGGCTTGTTCAATCAAAGTAAACATTTGTTCGTTCATGCTGATCAGGTAAAACAAATGCTGGCTGCCATTGATTTTGCAAAAGAATTTGGATTTAAAGTAACCATTGTAGGCGCCAGCGATAGCTACCAGATTGCCGATTTATTGAAAGCCAATGATATTTCAGTAATTTTAAATCAGGAACACGCCTTGCCTACAACAGAAGATGATGATGTAGACCAGCCCTATAAAACCCCCGGCGAATTGCAAAAAGCCGGCGTTTTATTTGCTTTGAACGATGCATTTGATGAAGCCCGATACCGCAACCTGATGTTTAATGCCGGAACGGCAGCTACTTATGGATTAACCAAAGAACAGGCTTTACAAGCCATTACCCTAAACAGCGCCAAAATTTTAGGCATTGATGACAAAACCGGTTCTATTGAAGCAGGAAAAGATGCCAATATTGTTGTAAGTGATGGAGATATATTAGATATGCATTCCAGCATCATCCGCCATGCCTTTATTCAGGGTAGAGAAGTGAGTTTAGAAAACAAACAAACCGAACTGAACAGAAAATATTTAACCAAATATGGTTTAACGCAGTAGTGGAGCCCAATATGCACAAAAACCAAAAAGAGGTTGCCACACCACAAATGGCAGCCTCTTTTCTTTTTCGCCTCCGCGCATTTCTATACCTTAGCTGTTATGCAGAAAAAATTGTTTTTATTAGATGCGTTTGCGCTCATTTTTCGCGCTTATTATGCATTGATACGCAGCCCCAGAATAACCAGCAAAGGCAAAAATACCAATGCGCAGTTTGGATTTACCAATACATTAATTGAGTTAATGAACAAGGAAAAGCCTACCCATTTGGCCGTATGCTTTGACATGGAAGGGCCTACCGAGCGGCACACCGATTTTGCAGATTATAAAGCCAACCGTCAGGAAACTCCGGAAGATTTACTGGCTGCCATTCCTGATATAAAAAAAATTATACAAGCCTTCAACATTCCCGTTATCGGTATTCCCGGTTATGAAGCAGATGATGTAATTGGTACACTGGCCTGGGAAGCACACGATGCAGGCTATGAAGTATTTATGGTAACCCCCGATAAAGATTATGGCCAGTTGGTACGCGATGGCATTACGATTTATAAACCGGCCTACCAGGGGGGTAATGTAGAATTGATGGGCCCGAAAGAAGTTTGTGAAAAATGGAATATCGATAGCATTAGTCAGGTAGTTGATATGTTAGGTTTAATGGGCGATGCAGTAGACAATATTCCCGGTATACCCGGAATTGGCGAAAAAACAGCCGCCAAATTATTAAAAGAATATGGCACGCTGGAAAATGTATTGGACAACGCCGACAATATTAAAGGAGCACTGGGTGAGAAAATCAGAGCCGGGAAAGAAAGCGCCATCATCAGTAAAAAATTGGCTACCATTATTACCAATGTGCCGGTTAGCTTTCATGAAGAAAATTTTCGATTAAAGCCATTCGATAAAGAAAAACTAATTGAAGTATTTACCGATTTAGAATTTAAAACCTTAGGCAAAAGAGTATTGGGAGAAGATTTGCCCGCATTTACCACTGCGCCGCAGGCCATACAAACCGATTTGTTTGGTGCACCGGTGGCTACTCAAACAAACAATGGTAGCAAACCGACCACCTACGTCAGCCCTACACCGTCAGTTGAAAATTTTGGAATAAAAGACAGCAGCAATACAGAACACACTTATCATTTAGTGAACACACCTGCTGCTATTCACAATTTAGTGGGAACCTTATTGCAGCAAAAAGAAATAGCATTTGATACCGAAACAACAGGCTTAGATGCAAATCTGGCGCAAATGGTAGGTATGAGTTTTGCCTATCGCCCACACGAAGCCTTTTACGTACCGGTGTCCAAAGAAAAAATAGCCGCCGCTGCATTGTTACAACAGTTCCTGCCACTATTTAATCATGAAGCTGTTTTGTGGATAGGCCAAAATATTAAATACGATTTATTGGTTTTAAAATGGCAGGGTATTGAGTTAAAAGGTAAAATTTTAGATACCATGTTGGCTCATTATGTAATTGAGCCCGATGGCAAACACAATATGAATGGATTGAGCGAACAGTATTTACATTATCAACCCATTTCTATAGAAACACTGATTGGCAAAAAGGGTAAAGGGCAAGGCAATATGCAGGATGTAGAATTGGAAAAGATAAAAGAATATGCGGCAGAGGATGCTGATATAACCCTGCAATTAAAACAGGTTTTGTTGCCGTTGGTAAAAGAAAAACAAGTGCAGCAGGTATTGGACCAGATAGAAAATCCGCTGGTGCCCGTACTTACCCGGATGGAATATGAAGGCGTAGCCGTTGATGTTGATTTTTTAAATGCTTACAGTAAAACCTTAGCCACCGAAGCCAAAGCGGCAGAAGAAAGCGTGTACCAACAAGCCGGCGTTCGGTTTAACCTCGCCTCACCCAAACAATTGGGCGAAGTGTTATTTGATAAACTGCAATTAGACCCATCTGCCAAAAAAACAAAAACCGGCCAATACCAAACAGGTGAAGATGTATTGACCAAGCTGGCGGCAAAGGGCCATAAAATTGTAGAAGATATTCTGGCATTCCGGGAGCTCACCAAACTGAATTCTACCTATGTAGAGGCGCTGCCTGCATTAATTCACCCCATCACCGGGCGGGTACATACCTCCTATGCACAGGCCGTAGCTGTAACCGGGCGGTTAAGTAGCAACAATCCCAATTTGCAAAATATACCCATCCGCAGTGATCGGGGCCGGGAAATCAGAAAAGCTTTTATTCCCCGTGAAAAGAACCGATTTATAGTAAGTGCCGACTACTCACAAATTGAATTACGCATTGTAGCTGCCATTAGCGGCGATACCAATATGTGTACTGCCTTTAAAGCCGGAAAAGACATTCATACCGCAACGGCAGCGAAAGTATATGGCATTGATGAAACAGCCGTAACCAAAGAAATGCGCTACAAAGCCAAAAGTGTAAATTTTGGCATTATTTATGGTCAGGGTGCTTTTGGTTTAGCCGATAATCTGGGCATTTCCCGTACCGAAGCCAAAGAAATTATCGACAATTATAAAAAAGAATTTCCGGGCATTACGGCCTATATGGAAAATACCATTGCCTTTGCACAAAAGCATGGTTATGTAGAAACACTGATGGGCAGAAAGCGCTGGTTAAAAGACATTAATTCCGCCAACTTTACCGTTCGCGGATATGCAGAACGCAATGCCATTAACTCGCCTATACAGGGAACGGCAGCAGATATGATTAAATTGGCCATGATAAAAATAGATGCCGCCCTGCGCAAAGAAAAATTTAAGTCGGTGATGATTTTACAGGTACACGATGAGTTGGTTTTTGATGTGGTACCCGAAGAATTGGAAATGATTCAGCCCCTTATTTTAAACAACATGCGGGAAGCATTGATATTGCCCAACAAAATACCCATTGAAGCAGAAATAGGCATTGGTAAAAACTGGTTAGAAGCACATTGATGGATGGTGTATGGCAAACAAATATGGAATAACAGAATTTAAAACAATGGAACAGAAAGGCATGTCCGTAAATGGCAAAACCATGAATCAACAAGGGAAAGCCGGAATATGGTTAGGGTTATTGTTAGGAATGATTACAACCTTCTGGGGCTGTAAACCTGAAAAACATTATACCCATCCGCACGTACAAATTGAAACAACTTTAGGATATATTGAATTAGAATTATACCCCGAAAAAGCACCTAAAACAGTAGCAGCTTTTTTGAGTTATGTAGACTCCGGTTACTACAAAAGAGCCAGTTTTTATCGTGTGTTGAACGATTTAAACCAACCCATGAATGCGCCCAAAACCGAACTGGTACAGGGTGGAATCTGGAAAACCAATAATCAATTGGCCACTTCGGTACCCGGTATACCGCACGAAAGTACCAAAGCAACCGGTTTGCGGCATGAAGCAGGTACCGTATCCTTAGCCAGAATGGCGCCGGGCACGGCAGGCACAGAATTTTTTATTTGTATGGAACGAGAGCCCGGACTGGATTATGGCGGCGCCAATATGGATGACAAACAGGGCTTTGCAGCTTTTGGTAAAGTGGTGAAGGGGATGGATATTGTTGAAAAAATTTACAATGGGAGCGATTATAACCAGTACCTCGATCCGCCGATCGTAATTTTTAATATTCGGCGCTTATAAAAATGCGCACTTTAGCAATAGCAGCGTATTTGGTATTTAAATAAGCCAACCTTATTGTTTTTTCAATTCCATTTTTTGAATATTACCTTGACCGTCGGTAGTTTTCCAAACCTGGTATTTGGCTTTATTGGTAACGATAATCCATGATTTTGGGAACTGTGCATTATCGCTGTTCAATGTAATGTTTTGTCCGTTAATTGTCCAGGTAAAAGGTTTTTGATCGTTGGTTTGGTTACCCAAAATAGAATAACTCAGCGATTTTATACCGCTGCCATCTTTCTTAAACTGAATGGTACCCACATTACTGGCTTCTGCATTCTGCTGATTGATATTGGTTTCCTGAAATTTTACAATATTCCAGGTTCCGGTTAATCGTTGTTGTAAACTGCAGGAATTTAGTAATAATGTGGCTACCACAATTGTACTGAGGGTTTTTATTTGTTTTTTCATAATAAAAAATTTTATTTTTTCTTAAAAACAGGCACAGTACTGCAAGGTTCACCGTACATGATGCTTTTTACTACCGGCCGTAATTGTTGTGTGATGGCTACATACATGGCTTCGGGTATGGGGGTTTCTCCACAACCTTTAATTACTACCCGTTTATTGGTGTATTCAGAAACGGGTATGGCTTTAATTTTCTGCAGCCAGGCCCATTCCAAAGCTTTATCGGTTGTTCCCCAAAAAATATCTTTTGCTACCGGCGTTAAATAAGCACTTACCAGCATGTAGGCCCACATGGGAATGATGGCATCGGCACTGCAATGAATGGCTACAATGGCGCCGGTATATTGTTCCCAGTTTACTGCTTGTAAGTTGGTTCTGAAATCTTTTTCTTTTAAAATCAGCCCCATGAAAAGATACTCTTTCAAATCGAAAGAGCGTAGCGGTTCGCTGGGCGAAAAACCGGCTAAATCCAAAGTAATTAATCCGCTTTCAGCTACCTTATTAACAATGGGTTTTTCCATATTTTAATGTTATTATCATCACAAAGATACAATTTGTTATGGGGGTGGTTTTTCGTAATACGATAAAAAAAGGCTTCCGGAAACAACCGGAAACCTTTTGAAGTATTTGATAAAAAAGAATGAACTAATAAAACTTGCTGCGGTAATCTTTTACTACGGCCGATTTGCGTAGGGCATCCATACCTCTGTAAATAGCCATTCGTAATGATTGTAACAGGGTTTGCTGAATGGTTTGTGCTTCTTCAGGTGTTGAAGGTTTGCTATTAAGAGCATCTACCTGTAATGCAAAAACACCATTACTGCCGGCAACGGGCGGCGTAACTTTATTGAGATAAGATTTGTTAAAAGAAGCACCGGTAAATTTAGCATCGTTACCAATGCCGGTAATAAACGGACTGCTAAAAGAAACGCTATCTGCTTTTTGAACAGAACTACCGGTGGCGGTTGCATACACATTTAAATCAGCCCCTGCTTTAAACTTGGTGTCTAATAATATTTTCGCTTTCTTTTCATTGCGTACTATGGGCTCAATCAGCGGTCTTAAAACGGCTGCTGGCGGTAAGCCCGGTTTAATGTCTGCAATAACAATAGGAACCACATAATTATTGCCAATTCTTACCGGTTCTTCTTCTACATTACCTACACTATGGTCATAAATCCAGCGTACTAACTGGCGGCTATCACCCAAATTGGGAATATTGTAATCGTTCTCTTTAATGTCTTCAGCCGTTAAAATAGGTTTATTCATTTTAGCAGCAGTAGCATCAAAATCTTTTTTGTTTTTGCTGAGAGAGGCAAACTGAGCTGCTGCATTTACGGCTGCGGCATCGGTTTCATTGCTAACGATAATGGGTTTAGCATAATAAGCAATTTTGTAGGCAGGAGAAGAACCTTTTTGTCCCAATACTTCTACATAATGTAAGCCATATTCGGTGGTAATAACCCCTTTGCTACCCACGGGTTTTTCAAAACTAAAATCATTGAAGGTAGGAACCATGCGTCCGGTAGTAAAATAATCGTATACACCGCCGGTGCTTTTGTTACCATCATCAGAATATTTTAAGGCAACAGAATCAAATGGAACACCAGCCTTTAGCTGCATTTCAACGGTGTCCATAATTTTACGGGCGGCGCTATCTTCTCTCACTCTTTGTAATACACCTGATTGCGGGTCTTGCTGGTGGGTGGCCACTAAAATATGGCGCACTTTTGCAGAATCAGGTAATTGTTTAACAGCAATTAGTTTAGCAATTACATATTCATTCCCATCTAAATAAGGACCATACACACCATTAACAGGTAATTTAGCAATAGAGTCAATGCTTTTTTGTTTGATTTGATTTTTAGAAATAAAGCCATCATAAAAAGGCAAATCAGATGTGTTTTGTGCAAAGAAGGTGTTGATGTTGGTATTGGTAGCCAAATCTGCTTTTTTGGCCAGCACTTGTTGAAAGGCTGCCATTGAATCGGTCGCACTTGGGTTGGCATCAAAGGTTACATAAGCAATACTGCGGGTTTCTTCATCGTGTTTGTATTCATCTTTATGTTTGCTGGCATAAGCCATAATTTCATCGTCACTTACTTTAACAGAAGAGTCGGGTATGGCACTATAAGGCGTATATACATAAGAAACGTTGGAGATTAGATTGTTATCGGATGCGGTTTTGGTAACCAACCATTTAGGAACATACATGGCTTGTTGCAACAAAGCCTGATATTTGGCCTGTAAAGCCTGTTGAATGGCCGGCTTAATATAAGCCTCTTCTACCTGCGCCATTTGTTGTGTATTCTTCGATTTTTTCAATTGTTCAAAAGCTGATTTAGCTTCATCCACCATAAACATACCGGTTTTAGGGTCAGTAAATTCCCGTTTTAACGGCGAGGTCATGGGGTTAAATAAAATATCGCTCACTTCTTTTGCCGTTACAGTAAGTCCTAGTTTTTTGTATTGCTGATCCATAATAATGGAAGCCACTTCATTATTCCATAACTGGGCAATGGTTTGTTCGCGATTGGCGCCACGGCCACCATACATACTTACTTTTTCTTCAAAGTCGGCACGCTCAATACTTTGGCCATTTACTTTACCGATAACCGTAGTATTGGAAAAGAAATTTCCCCTGCGAAATGAACCATCCTGCAGAATAAACGCCAGTAATGCCAGTGCAATAATGCCAAAAACAAACCAGGCTCCTTTGTCGCGTATGCGTTGAATAACAGACATAACTATAATTGTTAGTAATAAATTTTATAAGGATGGCAAAAATAGGGGATTAAGTTTATTGCACAAATTGTGGAAAAATTACCAAAAGGCAATGTGGTTGTCTAAAACGGGTCACTATAACAATCTCATCCCAGTTTTTGGAAAATCGTTGTTTCGGGAAGGTTTAGGTGCTTTGTTCTGCAACAGAAACAGAGTACCCTAGTACCCTGTTTTATAAACTAAAGTTGGCTGCTGTGGAAAAATTGCCGGAAAGCGAATCGGGTAATTGGCTGATGATAGCAGATGCTGTCAGATAATGTTCACTGGGGCTGTAAGCAAAAATACAAGACCCGTTTTTAATGGTTTGAATAATAGCCGGTGCCAGTTTGGGAGGCAGTGCAGGGCAGCCCTCGCTGCGGCCCAGATAGCCTTGTGCTTTTATAAACTTTTCACTGGCATAAGGTGCTGAATGTATTACGATACCTCTTTTGTAGGCATTGTCATTAATACCCGGTTCTAAACCATTTAACCGTAGTGCAAAACCATGTTTGCCGCGATAAGTGTTTTCAGTAACATAAAAACCTAAGCTGCTTTTATAACTATTGGCCCTGTTAGAGAATTGGGTGGCCATTAGTTTGCCGGAATTTTTTCCATGTGCCACATAGGTATTGTACAACAATGCCCCATGCAACAAGTCAATTACAAATAATCTTTTTTGTGAAGAAGGTAAACTAAAATCAATAATGGTTAAAACAGCATCGTTTTGAATTTTACCTGCTTGTAATAATTCCTGCATTCCGGCCAATGCCATTTTGTAGGCTGTAAAGGATAGACCTTTGTAGGCTAAAGCCAATTGTTGGTAAAGGGATAAATGGGTAGACGGGGCAATATTTTTGAGCGGAATATGACGATTTTGAGGACTATACGCAAAGTTTGGCGCAAAACTAAACATCGCCGGAAGGGCAATGATACATAGGATAAATTGGACTGTTTTTTTACCTTTCAACAACATCATGCTGCACAAATAAATTTCAAGAAGAATGCAAACTACTTGAAATAGCGAAAAAGTAGCGCCATAGGCAATATTTATTAACCTTTCTTTAACAAAGCAAACACACCAAATTAATGCATTCCCAACCATGCATAGTAGCCGGCGCCCAATAAAGGCGCTTGTTGATTCAGTACCACATGAACGCTTACTTCTGCCAATAGCTGACGCATTCTGCCGCTGTTTTGAAACGTTTCATCCCAAACTGTAGCATTTAATAAAGGCAACACTTTTGGTACAATACCCCCGGCCAGATAAAGTCCACCGGTAGCTTTGTATTTCAGAATTATATTAGCCGCCTCAATAGAAAGGTATCGGTTAAACAATTGCAAGGTTTCCAAGCAAACCGGGCAGGAGCGATCCTTTGCCGCTTTGCTGATGGCTGCAGCCTTATCGGCTGCTGTTTGAATACCCGATAAAATTGGATCCGGACATTTCTTTGCCTCTTTTAGTACTAAAAAATCCCAGATGTTTTCAATGCCACCACCACTAAGCAGTCGTTCCCAGCTAACATGCGGATATTTTTCCATTAAAAAATGCATCAAGGCAATATCTTGGTGGGTGCGGGGGGCAAAATCGCAGTGCCCGCCTTCTGTGGCAAAGGGATGGTAAGCAGTTCCATCAAAGTACATTCCCGCTTCGCCCAAGCCAGTACCTGCCGCCAATATGCCAATATTGCCCGGTGTTTCATTTTTTCCCTTGTGTAATATGTGCAGCTCATTGGGAGCAACGGCTGCAAGACCATAAGCTGTGGCTTCCAGATCATTTAAAATGGCCACCGGACAGTTATGCATCAATCGGCTGATATCTTTTCCATTAATTTCCCAGCTTAAATTGGTAAACTTTACCGATCCTTCTATAATAGGGCCGGCTACTGAGAGGCAAATGCGCTCCGGCACGAGCTGATCTTTTAAAAAATCGGTCAGAATTTCATGAAAGGAATGATAGTCTTTACTGGTATACCGTTTTTCTTTTATAGAGGTAAATCCCTGGCCATTCACTTTAAACAAAGCAATGTTGGCTTTTGTACCACCAATATCGCCTGCTAATACCAAAATATTATCGGGTGCTGCCTGCAAATGAGGGAAAGCAATCGGAAGATGTAAAGATGGATTCATAATAAGCGGCAAGTTAGTATAAATGATTTATTTGTACCGCCAATAGCCTGTTGAAATTTTTGCCCGAAAGAATATGCACATACTGTTTGAATACCGGGCATAGCTGTTATCTTGCAGCGCAGAAAATGGTGGAAATATACGCCGGTGATCAGCAAAAAGAATTATATTGAATTTACTATAATCAGGTTCCATCAACAGAGCCGAATGAATGAGAATGACACAGCCCAATTACTTAAACGGATTAAATGAACCCCAGAGGGAAGCGGTAACCACCATCAAGGGTCCTTTGTTAATTATTGCCGGAGCCGGTAGTGGAAAAACAAAAGTATTAACTACCCGGATTGCGCATTTAATGGCCAATGGGGTAGATGCCTTTAATATTTTAGCATTAACTTTTACCAATAAGGCAGCGCAGGAAATGAAAGAGCGGGTAGAAAGGATTTTGGGCAATCATGATGCACGAAACTTGTATATCGGCACTTTTCACAGTGTATTTGCTCGTATTCTCAGGGGCGAAGCACATCGGTTGGGCTACCCCAGTAATTTCACTATATATGATACAGATGACAGCCGTTCTGTTTTAAAAACCGTGATTAATGAATTGAATTTAGATGATAAGCACTACAAGCCCAACATTGTACATAACAGAATTTCATCGGCTAAAAATGCATTGGTTGGTCCGGCTGAATATGCCACAGATTATTACATTCAACAGGAAGATATGCGTGCCAACCGCCCCGCTATTGCACAGGTGTATGCAGCCTATGCGGCTCGCTGTTTTAAAAACGGGGCGATGGATTTTGATGATTTATTGTTCAAAATGTATGAGTTGCTGAAAACCCATAATGAGGCGCTGTATAAATATCAAAACAAGTTTAAATATATTTTGATTGATGAGTACCAGGATACCAATCCGGTACAATATCAAATTACCAAACTGCTGGCGGCCATTCATGAAAATATTTGTGTGGTGGGCGATGATGCCCAGAGTATTTACAGCTTTCGCGGAGCCACCATCGAAAATATATTGCAGTTCCAAAAAGATTATGATGATGTAAAGCTGGTAAAATTAGAGCAAAACTACCGCAGTACCGATACCATTATTAAAGTAGCCAACGAAGTAATTAAAAACAACAAGGGACAAATACCCAAATTATTATGGACCGAAAATGCGACCGGCGAAAAAATTAAGCTGGTACGCACCATGACCGATAATGAAGAAGGAAAGTTTGTAGCCGATACCATTCAGGAACAAAAACTGCGCAACCATTACGATAATAAAGATTTTGCTATTTTATACCGCACCAATGCCCAAAGCCGTTCGTTTGAAGAAAGCCTGCGCCGCATGGGCATACCGTATAAAATTTATGGCGGCCTCAGCTTTTACCAACGGAAAGAAGTGAAAGATTATATTGCTTACTTACGGGTAATTGTAAATACCAGAGATGAGGAAGCGCTGAAAAGAATTATTAACTATCCTGTTCGGGGTATTGGCAAAACAACTATTGAAAAAGCAATGATTATTGCCAATGAAACAAACACCACATTATACGAAGTGTTGCAATCGGCCGCAGCCCATGGGTTTAAAGGCGCTACGCTGGAATCCATTCAAAATTTTGTAACCATGATTCGCTACTTTCAAACATTGATGGCAGGCAATAATGCGTATGAAGTAGCGGTTCAGGTGGGCAAACATACCAATTTGGTGAAAGAGTTGTTTAATGACAAAACTACAGAAGGCCTGGCCCGTTATGAAAACGTGCAGGAACTCATGAACTCAATAAAAGAGTGGACAGAGATGCCCGATAATGAAGAGGGCGAAATGGTAGATAAATCGCTTGGCAGTTATTTACAGCAAATAACCTTATTAACAGATGCAGATAAAGATACTGACCCCGATGCAGATTCAGTAAAACTAATGACCATTCATGCCGCCAAAGGGCTTGAATTTAAATGTGTGTTTGTGGGCGGTATTGAAGAAACGCTGTTCCCCAATGCAATGAGCATTAATTCAAGAGAAGAATTGGAAGAAGAGCGCCGCTTGTTTTATGTAGCAGTAACGCGTGCCAAAGAAAAGCTGTGGTTAAGCTATGCCAATGCACGCTATCGTTTTGGAAGCCTTGTTCAAAATGAACCCAGTCGCTTTTTGGAAGAAATGCCCGAATCATTGTTAGATAAAAGTTATGCCGGAGGCGGCGCAAGAAACAATGCCGGAAATGGGTACAATAACGGTAATGCCTTTCAGCGCATGCAAAGGGGTATGGGTTATTCCGATACAAACGCTGCAGAAAAACAATATGGCTCCCCTCCTTCCAAGAAACAGCCTTCCAAACCCGCTTATATGCCTGTTACCCCACCACCACCTAAAGTAACGGTGCATGTACCCTCTCCCGATTTTGAACCCGGTGATCCCTCTGATATGGAAGCCGGCCAAACGGTTGAACATCAGAAATTTGGTTTTGGAAAAATTATTAAAATAGAAGGTGGTGCACACAATCCTATTGCTACCATTCAGTTTGAGCACAATGGCGAAAAGAAAATTATGCTGAATTATGCAAAAATCAGGATAGTACAGAAATAATTAGGATCCCATTCCTGCTTTGCCGGACTTTATTTGTTGTTGGCAACCTGCCCTACAACAGCGCAAATTAACCTTAGTAAACTTGCGGTTACCGCTATTTTTTGAAACAAATGGCACCGGTATTGCTTTCGATTCCCGAAAAAAACAGCAGGTAACAGGCATTCGGGTGCCCCTTTCGCTGCTATTTGATTAATTTTGCGGTTGAAGCAATAAATCATTCGTTATGATAAAAACAGGCAACACCATTGTAAGTATTTATACAGAAATGACGCCCAATCCGGAAACAATGAAGTTTGTGGCCAATAAGCTTATGTATCCCGGAAAAAGTATTGACTTTCAGGATGAACGCAGTGCAGGGCCTTCTCCATTGGCAAAAGAATTGTTTAGTTTTCCGTTCATTAAAAGTGTATTTATTGCCAGCAATTTTGTAACCTTAACCAAAACACCGGATACCGGTGATTGGCAGGATGTGATTCCAACCATCAAACAATTTTTGAAAGATTATTTAGAAAATGGCGGACCTGTTATTAATGAAGAAGAAGTGGCGCAAATGAAACAGGAATCAGGTAATGTGGTAGCAGCCGATGATGATGATGTGGTAAAACGCATCAAAGAATTGTTGGAAAATTATGTGAAACCGGCGGTAGAAATGGATGGCGGTGCCATTCAGTTTCGTAGTTATAAAGAGGGAATTGTTAACCTGATGTTACAAGGCAGTTGCAGCGGTTGTCCATCTTCCATGATTACTTTAAAAGCAGGTATTGAAGGCATGATGAAGCGCATGATTCCCGAAGTGAAAGAAGTAGTTGCTGAAGCAGAATAGTTTTTCATTTTTTATAGTTTTCCCTTCTCTGAAAAAACAGAGAAGGGTTTTTATGTTTAGAACTTGAAATAGATCGTGAGTTCGGCATAGAATGAAGTTGCTAAATGCTTTTCTGAAGCCGGTGTGGTATTATTGGTAATGGTATAAGTGGTTCTGTTTTTTAAAGTGTAGGTAGTAGTAGTGGTGGTTTCAATTTTGTTCATGGGAATGGCATAGGTGGGTGTAAATGCAATGCCCCATTTCTTGGCATCGTACATAAGCGGTAATGAGGCCTCATAATCCAATAACGTAATACCGGAATTAGGAACAAGGGTGGTGGATTTTACAGAAACCACATTCGGGTTTATTTTTTTAATGGCCTTTCCAACTCTTCTGTTGGTATAGCCTTCATAAAAGTATAAGCTGCTAAAATTAGCGGTCAATGTTGGTGTAATACTCCATTGTTGTTTAGCTGGCCCCCAGCTAAAAGCATGGGCAATATTGGTATTAAAAGCAATATCTGTTTTGTTATCAAAAATTACATCAGCACTTATACCTGCTTGCAAAAAATTAAAATCATAGCTTAAGTCGGCTCCTATTCCACCCTTTATATCACTTTTAATTGCGGTACTTTGTGCATTGTAAAAGGTTTTATTGGCCCTTACATCGCCACTGAAATTTTGGATGGAGAAATTATATCCCGCATCCAACGAAAAATAATCAATTCTGTTTTCATTGGCTACTACTGCATAAGCAACACTGGCACTAAAATAAAGCCCGCTTTTGTGGTAATAACCAATTATAGGGGTAATATAAGGCAATACAGCAGAGTCTTTTCTGCCATTATACACAGCATTGCTTAAATAATCTACTGAAGCTTTCCAGTATGAGTGCGTACTATCTGAACTACTTTGCGCAAACGTTCTGGAGAGGCATAAAAACGAAATAAAAACGAAGAAGGTAAATATTTTAAGTTGTTGCATATGGAATGGTTACTCATTATGAAACTATGAGACCAAGTCAGCAGACATTCGTTTAAAAACCCAACACAATAAAATTTATGCATTATGATTTTTGCTGTTCTTTGAGCCGGTATTTTTTTTGAATAAATGCATTAAAATATTTTTTCTTTTTTTATGAACATGTTCTGAATTACCGCTATCATCACCCAACAAGTAACCCCAGGACTGCAGTGGTTCTACCGAATCAAAAATAATTTTTAAAATAGCCAGTATGGGTAAGGCCAAAAACATACCGGGTATGCCCCAAAGCAGGCTGCCAACAACAACGCCTAAAATAGTAGCCAGTGCATTGATTTTAACTTTTGAACCTACAACTTTGGGCAATAATATATTGCTGTCTATTAAATGTACCACAATCATTACAATGGCAACACCCAATACAGCAGAAGGCGTATTGTTGGTGTAAGTGATCAACATACTCAATAAAGTTGCAGTATAAATACCCAGGTATGGAATCAGGTTTAAAATGGCCGCTACCACTGCCAGTAAAATGGCATATTGTACGCCAATAATTAACAAGCCAATATAGTTGAGTATGGCCACAATCAACAATTCAATACACAATCCAAAAATATAATCTTTAATAATCAGTCTGATTTGGTGTAAAACGGATAAAACGGTTAACGCATGGGCATTGCTGAAGCTTTTTACAAAAAAACCTACCACAATATGCCGGTACAATAACAGTAAAAATGCATAAATGGGTATCAGTACCAGATACACCAACACATTAGAAAGAGTAGAAAAAGTACTACCCACAATGGCCGAAGTATTAGTCATGGATTGTGTAGTAACAGAGTCAATAAATTTTTTAAAATGCTGATTGCTGATGTGAAACCGTTGTTGTGCCCAGTTTTCCATATCAGCAACGGCAATATAGAGTTGCTGCCCTACTTTGGGCAAATCACTCTTAAAGCCGATGATTTGTGAAGAAATAAAATAGAAAACCACAACTACCAATACAATGGCTATTAAAACCGAGATCAAGGCACTGATTCCCCGGGAAATACCCAGTTTTTCCAAGGCATTTGCAGGTGTAATCAGCAACAAGGTAAACAAGGCAGCAAAAGCTACCGGAATAAAGAAAGATTGCGCTTCATATAAAAGCAAAATAATCAAGCAAATGCTTATGAGTGTATAAGCCAGTTTTTGTAAAAATGTAAGCGGTGCTTTCAATAGTTTGTTTTTTTAAGCTGCGTAAAAATAGGCAAACTAAATGTAGAAAGCATCATAAAGCATAAATACCGAAGGCAATGTAAGCTTTTAAAAAATTGTTGTGGTAAATAACAAAATAGATGGTAAATTGAACAGAAAAAATGAAACGTTTGATGCCAATTCTCTTGGTTTCCTATTCGTTACAGGCACACAGTCTAAAAACCATTGTTTTATTTAAATGCCGATAGTAGTCGGTTTATATTAACTGGCGCAAGTGCTGCACATTTGGCTGCCTTACCCTTACGTTGCATACAATCCCACCTATTAGGGTTTCCCAATTAATTACCCCGGCTAACGGGCTTATATTCGCAGCACTCTATGCAAGGCCGATTTAAGCATTGGTGCATCATAGCCCGTATGCAATCCTGGTTGAAATGTAAAAGTCCTGATTGTCAACATCAGGACTTGTTATAATTACATTGGTGGTGCCGACTTGTCGGCAACCCCTGAAAACGATAAACGAGTTGTAAAGATGGTATTTGCATCCGTATATCTATATTATATTATATAACAAAAGTTGAGAGTAAATGCAGAACAAAGAAAGAATTGTATTTGGTGATAAAATGGTTGCCGGCTTAGACGACAAAAATTAAAAGAATTGATTAGAAAGTGACTTTTGAAACATTCTTCAGGGAAGCAACATTGAACCCTAACGCACATCTCATAATCGATATAATTTGCGGCTATCGGATAAAAGAAATTGAAAATCCTCTGTCAGGGCAATCTACTGACCAGTCGCTATTCCCAGCCCATCGCAAAGCCGCCCAACGTTGTGTGTAACCCTGTTTGGACACCCCGCAATTCACAAAGGGACAACTATAAATTCTAAAATAACCATCGCACAAACCCAACCTGCAAAAGACCTGCAATAGCCAACGCACCGCATTGAGTGCTCAATTGGAAAATACTTAATTTAACGTTCTATATTCAACCGGAGATTGACCAACCTTTTGTTTAAATAAACGGGTAAAATGTGAAGGATATTTAAATCCAAGCTCATAAGCAATTTCACTTACTGATTTGCTTGTATCAAAAATTTTTTCTTTTGCAATATCTATTAATTTCAATTGTATAAACTCTTGTGCCGACTTTCCTGTTTCTTTTTTTATTACATCTCCAAAATACTTTGCCGATAAATTAAGTTCACCTGCACAATAACTAACAGAAGGCAATCCTAAAGTTTGCGGTTTGTCAGAATTAAAATAATCGTTTAACAAACTTTCAAAACCAACTAATATATTCTTATGAGGATGTTCTCTCGTTACAAATTGCCTGTCGTAAAAACGTACACAATAATTTAAAAACAGTTCAATATTAGTCACAACTAAAGTTCTGCTGTGTTTATCAATAGCATGTGTTAGTTCATAACTAATTTTATTAAAACACTCTAACACAATTTGTCTTTCGGCATCTGAAAGATGAAGCGCCTCATTTGCATCATAGGTAAAAAAGCTATAATCAGTAATGTGTTTACCAAGATGTGTTCCCCGGATTAAATCAGGATGAAAAATCAATGCCCATCCTGTTGGCTGCACCATTTTTCCATTTTCCTCAAAACCAAATACCTGACCGGGGGCTATGAAAAGAAGCGTTCCATCTTCATAATCATAATGACTGCGACCATATTTTAATTCTCCGCACTTCAAATCTTTAAAAAAAATAATGTACAACTCCGAAATATAACGTGCTTCTACTACTGGTTTGGAAAATGACTGGTCAAGAACACTTACTAATGGATGCAGTGTCTTCTGCCCCCTGTCTTTGTTGAATTGTGCAACGCTTTCTATTTTGATTATTTTTTCCATGAATAACTCATTATTAAAATTAAAATTAGGATAAGTATTCTATAGCTTTTGCATTCGCCTTTACAACCGGAAATATTGGTAAGTAAAACAGGAATTCGTATAACTATTTAGCGCGAAAGTATAAAGAACTTTGCTTTTCAAAGCGCAACAAATAGAAATGGTAAAGACAAAATNNACAAAATACATATTCTTATTGCTAATGATTGTTATAACCTCTGCTTCTACCTCACAGGTACAATCAGGCACCGATAGCACTGCAAAGAAATTTCAGGCAAAAGCACCAGCAACTCAACCTTTCAGCGCTGAAGCATTTGCATCATCAAATAATACAACAATACGGTGGTTGGGCATGGCAGGATTTTTTATCAATAGCCACGGCACAACGTTTATGATTGACCCGCTGATGGAAGGTTACGACATGCCTTTATTAATGGATTTTCCCATTAAGCCAAAAAGCGTTCCGCACCTTGATGCAGTGCTTGCAACACATAGCGATAATGACCATTACAGCGTTGAAACCTTTCATGACCTTGCTTCTGTAACAAAAGAATTCCATTCTACTATTTATGTAGATTCTTTAATGAAAAATGAAGGCTTTCATTCTTTTGGACATTACATAGGAGATACGTTTCATTTTGGAAAAGTAACCGCTAGGCTAACCCTTGCAGACCATGCCTTGCAGAACGATTTTCCAAAACCCGGTCAGCGCTATTATTCGCCGGGAGATGCCTGCGGCTTTTGGTTCAACACGCCGGATGGCTCCATCTGGGCTCCCGGTGATTCAAGATTTATGCAGGAACAACTGCACATGCCTAAACCTGATGCAATCCTGTTTAACTACTCCGAGGATGCTGCTTTTCATTCAGGATTGGAAGGTGCTGTAAAAATTGCAAATGCTTATCCAAACACACCGATTATACTCAGTCATTGGGGATTTGTTGATGCTCCGGATTTTTCACCTTTCAATGGCGACCCAAAACACCTGATTGACAAAGTTGTCAATCCAGAACGGATAAATGTTTTGGCACCGGGTGAGCCTTTTATATTGAAACGGTTAAAAAATAAAAACTGAAATTATGAAACATATACTCCTCGCATTTACAATTATTGTATGCTCATTGTCGCAGTCAATGTCGCAAAATACCATCAAACAATCTAATAAAAAAGATACTATGAACAGAATAGAAAAATCAAAACAGAAATTTGAAGAACTTTTCAAACAAGTTCAATCTGTATCAAATTCTGACGACCCTGAATTAATGAACATTTTACAACGCTTCATTTTCGGCGAAGTATTTTATATAGGCAATCTCAGCGACACCACCCGTGAACTCATCACGATTACAGCTCTTGCAACAAATCAGACGCTGCCACAATTGAAAGCACATACAAACGCTGCATTGAACATTGGTGTAAAGCCGATTGAAATCAGGGAAATAATTTATCAGTTAGCTCCATTCATAGGCTATCCCAAAGTATTAAATGCGTTAGATACTATAAACAGTGTTTTCAAAGACAGAGGAATAAAACTGCCTTTGGAAAATGAAGCAACAATAGCTGACAGTGAAAGATTCAATAAGGGAAAAGAAATTCAAACGCCGATTTATGGAGAAGGAATGAAACAAAACATGAAAGATTTGCCCGGCGAATTTGCGGAAGCAGTTCCGAGAATATTGACCGAATCATGTTTTGGTGATTTTTATACGAGAAGTGGGCTCGATCTAAAAACAAGAGAGCTTATGATATTTTGTGCCCTGGCTACTTTAGGAGGTGCTGACAAGCAAATGGGTTCTCATGCCGTTGGTAATATGAAAGTAGGTAACGATAAAGAAACCCTTCTTTCTGCTTTAATACAATTATATCCATACATTGGTTTTCCACGCATTGCAAATGCTATTTATGCAATTAAAGAGGCTAAAATTGAAAAAGATGTTCATTAGAAAACAACACAATTTCATCAAAGAAAATATTAGAAAAATGAAAACAATACAAAAAAGTAAATTGGGCAATACCGGGCTTGAAGTGTCTGCGCTTGGGCTTGGATGTATGGGAATGAGTTGGTCTTATGGTGCAGCGAAAGATAAACAGGAAATGATTCAGCTCATTCGTTCGGCAGTTGAGCTTGGTATAACATTTTTTGACACGGCAGAAGTGTATGGTCCATTTACAAATGAAGAATTGGTTGGTGAAGCGTTAGAACTATTCAAAAATGAAGTAATGATTGCAACAAAATTTGGATGGGCTCCTGCCAATGAAAACGAAGCAAATTCAAGATGGAATGCTTTGAACAGTCAACCCTCACACATAAAAAAAGTGGTGGAAGGTTCATTGAAAAGATTAAAGGTAGAGGTGATTGATTTGTACTATCAGCATCGTGTGGACCCAAATGTTCCTATCGAAGACGTTGCAGGTGCAGTAAAGGATTTAATTCAGCAAGGCAAAGTAAAATACTGGGGACTTTCTGAAGCTGGAGTGCAAACTATCCGCAAAGCACATGCAGTGCATCCGATTACTGCCCTGCAAAGTGAATATTCGCTTTGGACAAGAGAACCTGAAAAAGAAATCATACCCACATTGGAAGAATTGGGAATTGGTTTTGTTCCTTTCAGTCCATTAGGAAAAGGATTTCTGACGGGAAAAATTGATGAAAACACGAAATTAGAAAGTTCTGACTTTCGCAATACAGTTCCTCGCTTTAGCCCTGAAAATCGCAAAGCAAATCAGGCTTTGGTTGATTTACTTAACAAAATTGCACAAGAGAAAAACGCAACACCGGCACAAATCGCTTTGGCATGGTTGCTTGCACAAAAACCCTGGATAGTTCCTATACCAGGCACAACAAAGTTAAACAGGTTAGAGGAAAACCTCGGAGCAGTGAATGTTGAACTTACTCCTGATGATTTACGTGAAATAGAAGAATCAGCATCGAAAATTACCATACAAGGAGCTCGTTATCCTGAACAGCATGAGCGATTAACCGGTCGCTGAACATAGATGGGAATCGGCTTTAGGCAGATATGAGGTATGATAATTTCGGTTAAGGTACTTATTCCACCTTAAGGCTTCCGGCGATTTTTTTTTCGTTACCATCAATTTAATTTTTGCTGAAACAAAATTTACGGATTAGTTGCTGAAGGCTACCGTAGGTTTAGTTCAACTCAATTGGCTGAAGGCCTCTGTGAAAGCATGCAAGGCCGATTCATGTAAATAATGAAGGAAGGCCTGAGATATATGATAATGAATGTTGCAGTGCAGGGTTCAACATATCTATGAATGAACGAAAAAAATTATTGAAAGTGCAAAATTCATCAGCGTTAAACAATCTGCAAATCACAACATCTTTGAACGGTAAAATTCAATATATCTGGAGTATTTGAATGCATTAAAAATTAAATATATGAATTGTTTTCATTTTTATTAATATTTACTAATACTATAGTGTGAAGGCTCTTATAAAAAAATGTATCATTTCCGAACACTTTGTATATATCATAAAAAAATAGCGCAACAATTTGTTGCGCCGGTGTGGGGGATAAAAGGAACAATTTATATTCAGTTAGAAACGCATACTACCATTTTTCTAAACCCAATAATCTTTTCCCCAATGCATTTAATTGTGCTGTTCCATAACGGGTTTGTTCCCATTTTCGCGGATCTCCAGGAAAAGCATACCCCTCGGGAGCAATGCGATTTTTCCAGGAATCAACACGCCAGTTTTTTAATGCTTCATTTTCTTCTTCGGCAGGCATCATAGAAATATATTGTGCGATGCGCACTTTATTTTTACTATTATTGGGCCTGATGCCATGCGGTTGCAAGCTGTTAAAGATGAGCAAATCACCTGCCCCCATTTTTACCTTCACCAATTCAAATCCCATTATATCCGGTTTAAAATGATCACGGTTGGCTGGTTGTGTGGTTTTCCAGGCATCATAGGTTCTAAATAATTCCGGAACACATTGAAAACCACCCATCTCTTCATCTTTTTGATCGGCCAATGCCAGTACGCCCTGCACATTTACCGGTTTTGTTTCCGGATCATAATCCCAATGAATAAAGCCTTTGTATTCAAAACCTGGCCTAATGGGGAAATTTAAATTCGCCCGATCAATGGTTACCCATAATTTTTCCGTTCCCCAAATATCTACAAATGCATCGTATACACGCTGTGTCATACGGTTATTCCATAAATGTTGGTGGTTATATACTTCCACCATACCGGTATTAATCAGTTCTTTCATTTGCATGTCGGCGCGGGGTGCCGAATACCAGGTTGCAGGGTTATTGGGATCTTTTTCTTCAAACTCCCATAAAAACTGAGCCGTTGCTAAAGCCTGTTCTCGCGGTACGGCATTTTTAATAACAATATAACCATTGGTTATCCAAAACTGCCAGTCTTCCTCACTAAGTACGCGTAATGATTTACCATTACTTCTGTCGTTCAGTTTATGTTGACTTGATTTTGTTACAGAAGGGTTCCCGGGAATATCTTTATGTGCGTTTGTGGGCACCATCACTGCTGCCATTGTTTTTTCCTGCATACGCTAAAATTATTACAATGAATGAATCGTTTTTTAAGTGAATAAACGGTATAAAGTATTAAACCCCATAGCAACCGTTATTTTCATGCAATAAAAGTACAAGTATAGAAGTAGGGTTACAAATAGCCCATTGACCAATTTATATGCTGTATTGATAATTTTTTTCGATAAATTACAGTTTGTTTACAAATACAGCACCATGCGGGCTAAAAGAGAAAACTGCGAAACCGGCCCTGACAGTTCATTGCGGATTTTGCAGAATCCTAATTTAAATGATATTTTTTACTGGCATTTTCATCCAGAATATGAAATTGTATATGTAGAATCACCTAAGGGTTTAAGGCATATTGGTAATCATATTTCCAATTATGAAGGCAGTGATCTGGCATTGATTGGTCCTAATATACCACACCTCAATTTTGATTATGGTGTTAAAAACAAAGTAGAAACCGTTGTTATTCAAATGCGGGAAGATTTTTTGGGGAATGGAATAATTTCTATTTCGGAATTTGGTGCTATTAGAACCCTGCTTGAGCTGGCAAAGGAAGGTCTGGTTTTTTATGGCGATACAAAATTGAAGGTAGGAACGCTTTTAAAAGAAATACGAACATTACCACATTTTGAAAAATTAATCCGGTTATTGCAGGTACTTCAACTTTTAGCAAATAGTGATGAAAAAGAAACGCTGCATGTAAAACCCGTATCTGTTTCAGTATTACAAAAAGAAAATCAACGCTTGCAGCAGGTTTATCAATTTATTGAATTACACTATCAGCAATCGATTGACGTAAAGGATGTAGCCAGGCTATGTAGTTTAACTACTGCAGCGTTTTGCAGATATTTTAAAAAAGCAACACATTTCACTTTTACTGAATTTCTTAACCAATACCGCATCAATCAGGCAAAAAAATTATTACTGTATCATCAAAACATTACCAATGTTTGTTTTGAGTGTGGCTTTGGCAATATTTCACATTTCAATAAAACCTTCAAAGCAGTTACCGGAGTAACCCCTTCTGTTTTCAGAAAGCATTATTTAAACAGTTAACATTAAAGCAAGCGCTACATTCCATAATGCTTCAAATTAATGTGGCTGATTGTTTTTTATTTCCAAAGCATGCAATACTGCCGGAAACAAAGCTTCCAAGTATTCTGTAGCACCTCTGGTAGAGCCTGGTAGGGTTAATACCAAAGTGTTTTTAATAAAACCGGCAACGCTTCTCGACAGCATGGCATAAGGCATTCGTTCCTGACCGTAACGGCGGGCTTCTTCCATAATGCCCGGCAGTTCCATATCTAATAATGGGCGAACAGCATCCGGTGTTATATCTCTTTCTGAAACACCGGTGCCTCCAACAAAAAACAATAATTGAATTTCATCAATGGCATACCGTTGTATTTGTTCCTGAATGTATGAACGCTCATCGGGAATAACAGCATAATGCGCCGTTTGTATTTGAAATGATTTGAGTTTTTCTATTACGGCTAAGCCGGCCTTGTCTGTTGCCTTTTGATTATAAATACTGTCGGAACAAACAATCACTACCGCCTGAAGCTTTGCCGTATTCAACATTTTACGATCGGTTTTTCCGCCCGATTTTGATAACAGACGAATATGCTGAATTTCTATTTGCGGATCAATGGGTTTCAACATATCATACAAGGTTAATGCAGCAACAGCAGCGCCATGCATGGCCTCTACTTCTACACCGGTTTTATAAATGGTATGCACTTCAACAATGATTTCTACCGATAATTTCCGGATAGTAAAACGAACATCGGCAAATTCAACTGGTAATGGATGGCAATCCGGAATTACCTCGCTGGTTTTTTTGATAGCAAATAATGCGGCTACTTTGGCGAATGAAAACACATCTCCCTTGGGCACTTTTTTTTCCTGGATGGCTACTATGGTTTCAAGAGCAGATGTTTTTACGTTTGCAACAGCAATGGCTATACGTAAGCTGTTTGATTTATGGGTGATGTTGACCATATTAATGATTTTCTTTCCAAACAGTATTTTGATTATTCAAAATTTCTTTACCCCAAATAGGTAATTGAAATTTAATGGCTTCAACCAATTCTTCACAGGCTGCAATAGATGCTTTACGATGTGTTGATGAAACAAATACAAATAAACTGATTTTGCCTGCCGGAACTATGCCTAAACTGTGATACACGTGCATACATGTAAGTTCGTATTTTTGAAATAAATCTTCTCTTATATCATGCATTTGCTGCAGAGCCATATCTTTGTAAGTGGTATATTCTATTGCTTGCACCCTTCCTCCTTCTTTTTCATCGGCCCGTACCTGGCCTAAAAATATGCTGTGTGCGCCGATATTTTTTTGGATGGCGTGTTGTGCAATGCTATTGGCAATTTTTTGCGGAGTAATGGCGCCTTCCACAAATATATTTTTAATACTTTTTGTTTTCATATACTACTGATTAAAATAGGCAGTTAATCCACCTTTTAAACTATATACTTTTTGTTGGGTGTGCTGTTGTAACTGCGCTGCTGCATACACGCTTCTAATTCCATGCTGACAAATTACACAAATATCTTTATTGCCGGGTAATTCGTTATTGAAAGCAGAGAGTTCTGAAGCAGGTACATGCAGATCAGCAAAATCAATGGTGGGATATTCATGGTATTCACGAACATCAATTACAAAAAATTGATTTTCTTTTTGCCTTTTTTTAAATTCAGGAATACTGATTTCAGGAATAGCCGTTTCAGTGGCACAATGCAATTCATAATCCATGGCTTCAAAAGTAGAACGGTCAATTGCAGTAAGCGCCTTATTTTTCAACAATTCAATTTCATAAACCACAGCATTCAAAACATGGTAGCTAAATAATCTGCCATCTAACAAACGGCCTAATCCTGTTATTAATTTAACAGCTTCTGTAGCCTGCATGGTACCAATCATTCCCGGCAACATACCCAGTACTCCGGCTTCTTCGCAGGATTTAATTTCATCTGCTGCCGGTGGCACAGGAAAAACATCCCGATACTGAATATCTCTTCCATTATTTTTTGTGTAATTGAAAACCGTCAACTGCCCTTCATACACGGAAACAGCACCGTATATCAAAGGAATATTTAAAAGAGCACAGGCATCATTCAACATATATTTTGCAGAAAAATTATCGGTAGCATCTATCACTATATCATACCCTGTCAGGATTTGTAGTGCATTGTGATTATTGATGTGAAAGGGGTATACCGTTATGTGTGTTTCAGGGTTCAATGCCTGCATTTTTGCTGCTGCAACGGTTACCTTTTTTTCACCCACTTCAGAAGTATTAAATAAAGTTTGGCGATGCAGATTATGCAATTGTATGGTATCCCCATCTATGATACCTATTTCTCCAACACCTGCGCCCACCAGATATTGCAAGGCAGGACAACCCAATGCACCGATTCCCACAATCAAGATTTTTGCCTGATACAGCTTTTGTTGTGCTGCCAAGCCAAAACCAGGCAATATCATTTGCCTGCTATATCGTTTTTGTTCAAACATATTTATCCTCCTGAAAATGGTGGCATTAATGCCACCGTATCTCCCTTGTTTAAAATTGTATTTCCCTGCACCATTTTACCATTTACCGCTATAAAATATTTTGCTGTTTGCAATGGCTGGTATTTTTTTTCCAGCAACTGTTTTAATGTTGCTGTATCAGCAACGTCCTCTATCAATTCTTTAGGCTGCCGGGTAATATCGATGAGATTGCCAAAAAATAGTATTTCCATTTTTTAATCTATTGATTATACAAATAACAGTTTGATGGAAGCCATGATTAAAACTACGGCCAGCATGTACTTCATATTTTTTTCATTGAGTTTTTTTGAACCAGTATAAGCGCCCACCCACCCACCCAATAATACAATGATAACAATATAAATGATTTGTGTACTGAGCGGAAATCCTGTTTTAATTTGACCTGCCATGCCGGATAAAGAATTTAAAAATATAAAGATAGCACAGATGGCGGCTGTTTGTTTTTGTGTAGACCATCCCATCAGCAACAAAACCGGAGCCAATAATATTCCTCCGCCCATGCCAATCATTCCGGAAACCAACCCGATAATGGCACCTATTACAAACAATACATACCATTTGGGCGACGGATTTAAAGGTTTTTCAGAATTTTGATACAAAAGCCGAATAATAGAAATGAGTAATACTACCCCTAATAGCTTTTTATAAATTGAATCTGAAACTGGCATTATACTGCCAATAAACGCAAATGGAATAGAGGCCGCTATTAATGGCCATAACAATTTAGATTTGAAATGACCGGCTCGATAAAATGAAACAAAGGCAATGAAAGATACCAATGTGTTGAGCAATAAAGATGTGGGCTTCATTACAGCCGGACTAAAACTTAACAAGGCCATTACAGCCAAATAACCACTGGCACCACCATGCCCAATACTGGAATAAAAAAACGCTACCAAAAAAAACAAAATGTACAACCAAATTTCATGCATACAATGATAGTTCTATATAAATAAATATATTTTTACTTCCTGCTGTGCGGCAATGAATGTCCACTCTTCTTCCAGCTCTATCCAACAGTTCGCCTTTCCCAATGCACTTAACTGATAAGAAGCCTGTGCCGGCAAAACAGTTACTTCTCCTGATTCATAGTATCCTTTCAGGAATTGTGTAAGCGGAATTGTTTTTTTAAATGGTGCTTTTAGACGAGCAGTAGTTGTTTGAATAGTATGGGTTCCACACACTTGATCGATGGCGGGCAATACATACTGATACAAACAGGATAAAACTGCACTCGGATTTCCCGGCAAACCAAATACCAGCCGGTTTTGCTGTGTTCCAAAAAACAATGGTTTCCCGGGTCGTTGCTTCACCTTATGAAAGTGCTGTTCTATACCCGCTTTAATACAGGCGGCAGGAACAAAATCATAATCTCCCACACTTACGCCACCGGTCAGTAATATCAAATCATATTCTTGTACCACAGCATTAATGTTTGCAATGGTATCATTCAGGTCATCTTTTAAATAATGCACTGCAATATTTTCAATACCGGCTTGTTTTAAATGTGCCTGAATGGCGAATGCATTAGAGTCGAACACCTGCCCAAATTGTAAGGATTGGCCCGGCTGTACCAATTCGTTTCCGGTAAGTAAAATAGCAACAGATGGTTTTTGAATAACAGGCACGTTTGTAATACCGGCACTGGCCAACAAACCAATATGTGCCGGACGCAGAACAGTTCCTGCTTCAATTAAAACTGTATTTTTTTCTAAATCGGAGCCTTTTTCACGAATGTGATCGCCCAACTGAACTATACGATCGGATTGTATTTGAATAGATTGGTTAATTAGATTTACATATTCTTTTTGTACAACGCAATCGGCACCATCCGGTATAGGGCCTCCGGTATAAACGCGAATGGCCATTCCGTTTTCTAACGTTAATTGTTGTGAAGTTCCGGCAGGTAATGCATCCTGAATGAGCAATGTTTTTTCTTTTTCAACATAATAAATAGCATAACCATCCATAGAGGATTGACGAAATGCAGGAAACTGAATAGGACTTACGATGGTTTGTGCCAATGCATAGCCTGGCGCTTGAAGAATAGGACGCTCTATTGTTGGCAATGTTTTAGAATGACTACTGATAATTTGTTTTGCTGTTGCTACTGAAATCATATTGCTACTTGTTAACCGCCAATGGCAATCATACTTCTGTTGTGTAATGAATTGGCATCAATTAAATTAAATTGCTTGGAAAATTGTCCGCCCAGCGCTTTGTGTTTGGTTAAAAGATTCTGCCGTATAAGTGGTAACACATCCTGATGGTTGCGAAGTGGCGTTAATAAATCTGTTTCCTGTTCTGCAAACAAACAGTTTTTCATTTTGCCATCTGCAGTTAAACGAATACGATTACATCCTTCACAGAATGGTGCACTCATGGTGCTAATTACGGCAAAAGTACCGGCATAATTTTCAATACGGTATTGTTTACTGGTATCGTGTACATCATTTTGTATGGAGATGGTGGTATGCTTTTTTTGAATGGTTTCCAGCATTTGTGCCCAGGTAACCAATTTATCGCTTTTCCATTGATTTCCATCAAAAGGCATAAACTCTATAAATCGAACGTCAATGGGGGTATGTTGTGTCCATGCCACAAAATCCAATAGCTCATTGTCATTTACTCCTTTTACCACTACTGCATTTACTTTTACTTTAAAGTTGTGCTGTAACAATGCATCAATATTTGCTTTTACCCGTTTAAATTCATCGCGGCGGGTAAGTTGTTGAAATTTTTCTTTTTGCAAAGTATCTAAACTAATGTTTACAGATGAAATGCCAGCCCCTTTAAAACTTTCTATAAATTCATGTACCCGAACACCATTGGTAGTAATGGTTAATGTTGCCGGCAAGCTGCTCAGTAATTCAATAATTTTTGGAGCATCTTTCCGAACCAGTGGTTCGCCACCCGTTAATCTTATTTTGGTGATGCCTTCATTCACAAAAATTTTGGCCAGTTCTAAAATTTCATTCGGCTGCATTAATTTGGCCGATGGCATAAAAGTATAATCAGCCGCCGGCATACAATAAAAACAACGAAGGTTGCAATTATCGGTCAGTGAAATACGTAAATAAGTATGTTTACGTTGATGGGTATCATTTAGCATTGCTTTCATTATTAAGGAGGCAAAATTTTTCATAATCCTCCGGTGTATCAATATCAAATTTCCCTAAAGGAAAAGCAATAGTAGCCACATCTTTTCGGTATTGATGTACTATTTTTCTGGCACCCACATCGCCTTTCAGTTCTAATAACTTTGCAAAATATTGTTCTGCAAATAAAACGGGCGTTCCAATAATGCCATCATATTCCGCTGCTACAATGCCTTTTTGTGTATGTTGTTGCAAGGTTAACATGTTTTGTAAAAGGGTACTATTCAAAAAAGGCTGATCACTTACCAGCAAAAACAAATGTGTGACGGGTAATGGTTTTTGCATAACGTACTCAATCCCTTTTTGAATAGAAGTAGCCATCCCCTTTTGCCAGTTTTCATTGTACACAATATCCACATCCTTTTGCCAATTCATTTGTTCCAGAATAAGTTGGTGATAAAAGCCGGTAACAATCAGCAAATGTTGCGGCTGTATTTGTTTCACCTCCTGAACTACATGCAGTAACAGGTTGGTAGATTGATACGGCAGTAACATTTTTGCTCGTCCTATTCGGGTTGCTGCCCCTGCCGCCAGTATGATTACACCGGTACTCATATTGTGGCAGCATGAATGGGTAATGACTTCTCTCTTAAATGAATGGGTGATTGTTGATGCATCACCGACATAATTTCTGCAGCAATGGAGAGTGCAATTTCTGCTGCAGTTTCTGCACCTAAATCCAGCCCCGTTGGCCCATAAATAGTTTGTAGCTGCTTTTCGTTGTAGTGAATACCCTGCAGTTCTAAATCATGTAACATTCTGTTTCTTTTTGTGACTGGCCCCAATAAACCAATATAAGGTAATGGTGTGGATTGCAAGGTTGAGAGCACAGCCAAATCATAATTATAATTATGCGTCATTAAAGCAACGGCAGTTTTGGCATCTGCCTGTAATTTTCCTGCTACTTCTTCAGGTTTACTTATCAAGATTCGATTTGCCATAGGGAAGCGTTGATGGGTTGCATGTGTTTTTCTTCCATCAGCTATTACCACATCCCATCCCAGCGTTGCTGCTATCTGCGCCAATGGCATCACGTCATTGCCAGCACCCACAATTACCAACTGAATGGAAGGCTGCACCCATTGAATAAAAAATTGGTGTTTTTTCCCCTCCCAAGCAACCATCACATGATCCGATTTTTCTGTTGCAATAACCGAGGCAATCGGTTCTGCTAACTGTTGTTGTAATGAAAGTGGCAGAAATTCAGCAGTAGTAGTACCGAAATGCTGATCATCTTCCAGTGCATAACCGCATATCAGTTGCGCAGGTTTTCTGTCGGCCACGGCTTTGCGTAATAGCTGAATAGGGGCATGTTCATTGGTATCGTTGATGCGTAAGGGTTCAAACAATATTGAAACAATGCCATTGCAACCTAACTGAATGCCCAGTTTAGCATCATCTTCATCGGTAGTATCATACACCACTATTTTCTTTTTATCCTGATGCATGGCCAACAATGCTTTTTTCAAAGCATCGCCTTCCAAACATCCGCCGCTGATGGCACCGGTTAATTCGCCCGTTTCATTCACCAACATTCTGGCACCGGGCCTTCTGTAAGAAGAACCATCCACATGCACCACAGTGGCCAATGCTGTTTGTTGTTGTAAACGGCAAGCCGCATCATACGCTGCAATAATATCTTTTATTTCTTTCATGCCGCTTCATGTTCTGCTGCTTATTCACGCAAGTGATTCACCTGTTCCGGAGTAACCATTCCCTTTAAGCGGTTGCCCCAGCTATTTCTGGTGTAATTTAAAATATCCGCAATTTGTTCGCTGGTTAAATAATCCTGTGCCGGCATAATATTGTTAAACGATACCCCATTCACGGTAATTGCACCGGTTTGCCCTTTTAATACCACATTAATTAATTCAGCTATCGGCTTTTGCATAAAATCTGATTTGGCCAAAGGCGGAAAAACGCCCTCCTGTCCCTTGCCATCTTCCATGTGGCAATTTTGGCAATACATGCCGTATACTTCCTTACCTCTTGCTATGCTTTCTTTCAATAATGCCTTGTCCTGTTGAAAAGAAACAGCCAAAACGCCAAGCGTTAACAATGCCATGCTACTGATTAGTTTTTTCATGTGTACATTTTATGTTTCCATTGGTTTTATGAAATAGCAGAATGATTCGTCCGGTTAGTTTGTAACATTCCACGGGGCTATTTCATGCACAATTCATTTATACTTGAATGGTTAAACAATATGGTTGATATCAAAAGGCAATTTGCGAATTCTTTTTCCGGTGGCTGCATAAATAGCATTACAGAGTGCCGGAGCAAAAGGTGGCAAACCCGGTTCGCCCACGCCTTTTATTTTAGGACCGCCATTGGCAATAATGTGCACTTCAACCGGTGGCATTTCATTGATGCGTACCAATGGATTGTTGTTGAAATTACTTTGAACCGTTTGACCATTGTTGAAGGTAATGCCATTTTTAATGGCGGCAGTTAAAGCCATAACGGCAGCTCCCTGCACCTGCGCTTCTACCGTATCGGGATTTACCACCGTTCCCAAATCAATTACAGCGTATGCTTTTTCTATTTGAATGCCATTACCTTTTTTTGAAACCTCTACCACATAACCGGCCAATCCTGCAAAAAACTCCCATTGTGCAACACCCCTGCCCCATCCTGCCGGTAAAGGTGTTTCCCATTTAGATACTTCTTTTAGTTTTTGCATAAGGGTTTTGGTGTCAGTATCTTTTGTAAGCATATCTAACCGAAATGCCATGGGGTCTTTTTTAGCTGCTACCGCCATTTCATCTATAAAACTTTCATGCGAAAAAGCCAGTGTAGTACTGGTAACCGCTCGCCATGCAGCCAATGGAACCGGCATATAATGAAACACGTACAAATTCTTCATATTCGGAATTTCGTATTTCTGTTCACTAATACCTTCCGTCATAGTGCCATTCGACTTTGTTTTATCGTAATTTTTATTGCCATCTAATGTTGGTGCAATTACTTTGTGTTGAAAGGCTAACGGGTTACCATTTGCGTCTAATGCACCTTTAAATGCCGAAAAAGTCATGGGGCGGAAGGGACCCATTTTGGTATCATCCTCTCTTGTCCATAATGATTTAACGGGTTTGCCAATTTTTTTACTGAGCTCAATTGCTTCTTCTACATAGTCGGGATACAATCTTCTTCCAAAACCACCTCCGCTAAATAATACATGAATGGTGATGTTTTCTTCAGGAATATTATACTTTTTAGTGAACTGATCCATAATTCTACCCGGTACTTGCGTAGATGCCCAAATTTCAATTTTATTGCCATCATACCAATTACAAACACAATTCATAGGCTCTATGGGCGAATGTGAAACCACAGGTGTTTCATAAAAGGCTTCTAATTTAACCGGCGCTTCGGCAAAGGCTTTATCAAAATCACCTGATTGATGGTCGATAGCCCCTTCTTCTTTAGCCGATTGGCGTAAGCTTTCAGCAAAATCTTTTGAATTAAAGGATTCATTCCCATCATAATCCCAGGTAACTTTCAATGCTTTTCTTCCCTGCAGGGCTGCCCAGTAATTTTCAGCCAGTACTGCAACACCCACGGAATGATGGCCATTAATATCGCGTTCACAGGTTTCAACTCCAATTACGCCTTTCACTTTTTTTGCGGCTGTATCATCATACCTCACCAATTTTCCGCCAAACACCGGGCAACGCTCAATAGAGGCATATACCATACCGGGCACTTTTACATCAATACCAAACATTGCTTTGCCGGTTGATTTTAGAGGAACATCTGGCCGTGGATACCGTTTACCTAGTATTTTAAAGTTTTTTGGATCTTTTAATGTTGGATTTTTAGGCACTTCCAATTTTGCGGCAGCAGCAGCTACATCGCCATATCCCAAAGTTTTGCCTGATGGACGATGCATAATTTTTGCATTATCGGCATAACATTCACTTACTGGTACACCCCATTGCTGCGCAGCAGCCATCACTAACATTTCTTTGGCGGCAGCACCAATTTGGCGCATTTGCATATAACTGGTTCTTACCGATGCACTACCTCCGGAAAACTGGCCATTGCCATATTTTTTTTGCCCTCCGGTTTGTTGAATGGTAACGCCTTCTAATGGTACTTCTAATTCTTCTGCAATTAATGACGGTACAGATTGATAAACCCCCTGACCAATTTCGGGACGGGGATTCATGAGGGTTATTTGTCCGGTAGGTTCTATGATTACAAAAGGCGATAAATCATACCTTGAACCGGCTCCTGTTAGCTTCTGTAGTGCTTTCTGTTTTTCCAGGTAAGACTGGGTAATTTTTTCAATTACAGATTCTCCATTTGCTTTTAATGATAGGCCAATCATAAGGCCGGTGCCTGTAAATCCTGATAATTTCAGGAAATTACGACGATTTATGGTTGAAGTAGACTCCGACATATTTTGATATTTTTATGGATTAAGCGTTCATGATTTCTGAGGCACGATGAATGGCAGAACGGATGCGCTGATAAGTGCCACACCTGCATAAATTTCCCTGCATGGCAGCGTCAATATCGGCATCAGTAGGTTTGGGCTTGTTTTTTAGCAGTGCTGTAGCACTCATAATTTGACCCGATTGGCAGTAGCCACATTGTGGTACTTGCAATTCAATCCAGGCTTTTTGAACGGCCTGACCAGCTTTGTTTTCATCTAACCCTTCAATGGTGGTAATATTTTTACCTGCGGCAGCAGCAACCGGAAAACTACACGACCTAACGGGAGTGCCATTTACATGTACGGTACAGGCACCACATTGTGCAATACCGCAGCCAAATTTGGTGCCTGTTAAATCAACATAATCTCTAATAGCCCATAACAGAGGCATTTCAGGTGCCACATCAATTGTATAGGTTTTATTGTTTACGGTTAAAGTAATCATGATTTACTTTTTTTATAGATTGAAATATTTTTTTTACAGAACAGTAGCTTTGAAACGATTTCATAAAACTTGGAATGCTATAATCTCCAAACAAAACGAACATACCGACCATGCAACAATCAAAGTTTAAATTTAAGCAAAACAATAGCGCAAACAAAACATTTGTACTGATGTTTAAATTTTAACAGAAAAATTAGACTGAGATAAATTTTTATATACTGCTTCGAGGATGACGCCAAACCGCCGTTATTGGATATAACGATTTTTGCATGAAAGGTTACAGCATTTGCTGAATTTTTTCTTTCACAGGTACCCGCCAAAAACGGGTTTCAACCGATACCATACACTTAGTTTTTCAACACCCGTTTTCTTCGTAATTGCTTTAGGGTATTTTATATGTAACATCATTTTGAAGCTGTTTCTTTGCAGGGTAAAATTTTGTACCCTAAACCCACTGGCAAATTGAGGACAGGGGGCATAATTGAAGCAATATTTAATATTATATTAAATTATATGTTTTATTTTCTGTCTTAAAATTATAAATTTTAGACGATAATTTTAATAATTAATTATTTTTTTGAGAATTTTATCAAAAAATAGAATAAAAAATTAAATATTTATTTTAATAATTTATTTTGGACATCACGTTAAAATATTCATAAGTAATTGATTATAATATAGTTATAATTATTTTTTTACTTTGGATATCATAAATTGATATAAATTATTGTTTGTTCATAATAAAAGAAACTTGCACTTTTACATTGCACAGGGGAACAAGAGAGAAAATATTTTTAAGATTTTTCATATGGCAAGCAATCGTTAGAGGCTATTCTGTTTCTACAGAATGGCCCTTTTTTCCCCTAATTAAATGTAAAGCCTACTTGCAAATTTCCACCAACTGAAGCAGGTGCATTGTTACCAAAACGCGTTGGAAATGATATCGAAAACCAATAATCTACATCCTTTGTTTGTAAATACACTTTATTGAATACAGGGGTAAAACCATACCTGCCCTGAGTTTCAAATGCTAACCTTGGTACAAAATTAAACCCATGGTTCCCCCTAAAAATTATACCGGGATCAAAAAGTAAATTATTGGTCTTGCTGAATGGGGCACTGCCTTCGCTTTTATACCATTGTACTAAGGGCGTAATTTCATAACTAATACCAAATCGTTGATTATAGTATTAGTATATAATTCAAGTTTCCTAAAATAGAAGCATTTGAAATAGAATAATTTTGAGTTGCGAAAACAAAACTTCTACTCAAATGCTTCAGGACAAAGTTATTGGAATTTACTGTTTAGTGGATGATATATTGAAAGGCATCCATCATGTCGAACACAAGGAGCGTAAAGTAAGTGATAGCGAGATCATAAGCACGGCAATAGTGTCAGCTCTTTATTTTAAAGGAAACCAGTTTCATGCTATTAATTATATGCGCACACATGCTATGATACCTGGTATGATTGGCAAGAGTGGTTTTAACAAACGGTTGCATAAGGTTGCCTCGCTGTTGATGTGGTTGTTTTTACACATTGGCAGAATGTTCAAATATTTGTGTGCAGAGTTGGAATGCATTATTGATTCTTTTCCTTTGAAAGCCTGTGATAACATACGTATCAGCCGCAGTAAACTATTGAAGGGTGAGCAATGGTGGGGTTTTAATGCCAGTAAACAGGAATACTTTTATGGTGTAAAAGTACAGTTGATTACAACCAAAGACGGCATAGCGGTTGAACTTTGCTTTTCGCCTGGTAGCGAACATGATGTAGAAGCCTTGCAGAAAATGTTTATGGATCTGCCGCCAGAGAGCTCTTTATTTGGAGACAGTGCCTATACAGCATACCAACTGGAAGGAAGAGCTATACAAAGAAACAGAATTGATAGAGCTGAAGATATGCAGGAAGGCAAACAGCAAAGGAGCAGACAAACCTTATCAGAGGTTTATAAAGAATATCATGAGAAAACGCATAGAAACCACCATTAGCGAAATTGTAGAAATGACACCCCATTCTATTCACGCAGTCACTAAAGATGGATTCTTACTTAAAATATTACTATTCGTTTTAGCTTTTCAAGTAAAAGCAATCGTTTAAAATAGGAAACCTGGATTAAGTATTATTTATCCAGACAGAATACCTTTTGAATTTATAAAAATGATGCCTTTATTAAAGCAAGAACGAAGCAATGGCGATGTGACATCAACATTACTTTTAAAAAAAATTGGCCGGGCATCGAGCCCGACCAATTTTAGCAAGAACTTTGCTACTGGCTCTGTTCTATCAATATATTATTACACAGTTTATTTTACACTCCCTAAGCGGACCGATAAAATCATCCAAAACAAAAAAGTTATTACATTGAATGCATAATGCTTTTAAAATATAATTAGCGTATAACCTTATTCAGCCAAAAAATAAAACCAGCTTCATCATAACATTAGTTACCCGATCAGGACTCGAACCTGAACTATCAGAGCCAGAATCTGAAGTACTGCCATTATACGATCGGGTAAATTAAAATCGTGAACCCTGTGGTACAAAACTCGAACCACTTTTTAGCGGATTTAAAGCTGTTGTGCGAACTTTAAATAAAAAATACACTCAAAATACTACAATACAATATGCTGATTTTCAATATTTAAGATACGACACTATAGCATACCAGTTTGCAGTGCGTAGTCTAATAATTCCTTACACTTTTGAATCGGGAACCCATAAATAATCCTGGTACCAGTGTGTACTGCGCAGGCAAGAGCCACAATTCTGCATTGACTATCTAAAATAGGCGCACCACTGCATCCTTCATAATCCTCGCTATCGGATATTATCTGGGGAGCCAAGAACATATAAAATTCTCCTTTAGTGCGATGGAACTTTAAACTATGTTTCAAGGTTGGTATCATGGAAAGTTGTATTCCATTATAGCTATGCCTAACTTTTCCAAAGAAACCATACCGTTCGTCTTTGGTTGGCATAGCAGCATCCTCCATAAACAACGGCAACTTTGTTGACGCTTCCACCTTAAATGCTTTAAAATCCATTTCAGGTTGCAGCAGCTCTATATTATGTTTAATTTCAGCAAACGCAATATCCAATCTTTTGCCTTGCTGTAATACCGATTCAAAGTCCTCCAGAGACATGTCTTTCGTTACCTTTATCTGATCGAAGTAACAAATACCTCCTATGGGTTGAATGATTGGCCCCCTCTTATCAAATGGTTGATTAGTCTCTAAAAAAGTGGTGTATCCTTCTGCATCAGTAACGTGCGAAACTGAAATAAAAAACCTTCGGTTTTGGTAAACGATTACACAGCAAGAACCAAAACCTTCTGGCTTGGGGTAATCTGCTTTTGCCAGAAAAACTTGAATGGATGCTCTAACCATCAATTCGGCGTCTGTCATAGAATCAGATTTTAGATGGCATTGGGTAATCAAGAGGTATGCTCAACAATTCTTGCACCGGCTTGTCAATTACCATATAGGTCGGAAACTGTGCAAATGGGTTGTGTCGGAATGCGTGATCTACAGTTGTGGCTAAATTAGCCGTATTGGCGTTGGTAATATATACTCCTGACACTCTTGTAAACTTGGGATTATTTTTTGAACCAAAAAAACCATTTCCTGAAAGCTCTAATCTTTCATCCCGGTTGTCAGGAATATCACGCCAAGAAATTTGCAATGAGCCGTATAGCGCCTCCTGCACTTCTATAATATCAAGAGAAATACTCTGCTTATTTAGACAAATAATGTACGGAGCATTTAATGCTCCATAGCGCGTAGCTTTTGATTCCAAAGCAGTAATTATATCCTCGCTATCATTACCTATTTGGGTAACGATCGGATGAGTGCCAATGGAACGGGAATTAGTTCCACGATGTAATGGCGATTTTGGAATTAACTGCAACTCTATTTTGACTTTATCATCATCATATACAATTTTAGGCATTGCCTGAAATCCACGTTGACTTAAAAGGTCTGTATATATATCAGGATCATACGATGAAATGGCTTGGTTAAAATAACGGACGATCATTTTTCCACTTGGCTGGCTGTTATCTTTGAAAACGATTTCATCCAGTTTCAACAAAAAATTCGATGCATCAATTTTATCCAACGAATCGAGAAGTGTATTCTTTTTCCTTTCAAGCGACCGCTCATCTTGGGATCGCATTGTCATGTGTTTAACCTCGATAAATAGAAACTCCCCATCTTTTGTAGCAAGATAATCCGGACGTTTTAATGTGCCGGGAATATCAGGGTGTATTGATAATGAAAATCCCAGCTTCGTGAATAGTGTATAGATATATAACTCATAAAATGCGGCATCAAATGAGGCTTGAAATCGTGTCTTTAGGTCTTGCTTTTCATCATCGGGATAATGCGAAAACCACTTTTCAAGTAACTGTCTTATAACTTCCATGTCTTGCCTGGCACTATCGTTATAGTACTGATAGGTATCTACGTTGTATTTAGCAGGCCCATCTAATGTTCTTTCTTTCTTTTCAAAAAGTGACATATCATTCATCAGACAATTTCTTTACAGGGTTTGAATAGACTGTTGCAAAATATAATATTTTGTTCTAAATAATTAATTCACACTACCATTACCAAGTACCGACGCAATTCTCAGATTTACAGAACAGAATCTTACAACATTGGAGTGAATTGCCGTAGATTTGAAAGCATCAAATTAATCTAAAATATGCTATCACCAGATCAACAGGATTTTTATAACAGGTGGCTTCAGAAAGCCGATAATATAGTAGATGAGGATGTTGCCAGCCTTATTGATAAATACGTAACCTTATTTATCAACTATAACTTCCTGTACAATATCGTTCCGATAAAAAAAGCTCAGGAAACTGGTAATGCGAGAGAACAAGTTGGTGACAGAGCGGGAGCTACTACTTTTACAATTGATTTTCTTGGAGCTGCTGCTATTGCCCATTATTTAACACAGCAAGGACTTGACAACCAAATCCAGGCATTATATCAGGCGATGCCTCATTTCAATATTGACCTGAATAGAGGAACACCGCAGCCCAACCGCGACCAACAACTTATCAATGGATTGCAATCAGCAGTGCCTGCGACAAAAATCCTTGCTTTAATGAAAACGCTTTATTCAATCCGATGTAACATTGTTCACGGAGAAAAGGGACTGCATCAATATCAGGAAATGCTTTTGTCACCAGCAATTCAATTATTACGAGGAATAGTACCGCTGGTGTATGCCAGAGTAAATGCTTAGATAAAGCTCCCAGACGCATAAATATAATCTCTAACAATCGTAATGATTTAAAAGTATAACATGGACGAGAACAAATTACTTGAGGTTTGCTTTATGTTAGCGGAAGACTTGATGTGGGATAAGGATTCGGCTCCTATTGAAAGGCTTCCAGAAGATATTTCTGAATTAAATGAAATGACCAATAAGTTTATTGAAATCGCAAATCAAAATTATTATCAAGTGGAGGGTTTGCCGGATGGTGATGAGATACTTATTGGTGCTATCAGGTATTTGAATGTGCAGGCAATCCCTCCACTTAGAGGAAATTATGCCTGGTTTGCTAATTCTTTAAGCACTCTTCTGGAGATTTGCAATCCCAATAGCATAGTGAGAAGCGAAGGAATACCTTTCCTTTTGAGCCTACAAAAAGGTATAATAAAACATCTGGAATGGGCTACAAAATCAGATGAAGAAGAGGAATCTTAGATGCTCATAGAAAGCAAGAACTGAAGAATTTACAAATACATAATTGCAGCCTCAAATAAGAAAGACCATCTCCAGTAATATAGATGATTAATAATGCCGCAGTCTGTTATGCGGAAACGGATGAACGGACTAAAAGGTAGTGAGGACGGTTTTGCATAAGTGGCTGCACCGCTTCTTCGCGCAGCGGTGTTCCGCCTACGGGGAAAGGAATGCCGATGCGCCGCCTGGGAGGGGCTTTAGGCGACCTTTATCGGTTGGGTGGTAAAGTTGGCAAGGTTGTGAAAGAAGCCCTTATTTTCGGTCATTCCGTTACGGAAAAGGCTCCATAGCAGGGAGCAACCCATTTGTGCAAGGGAGGTATTGATATACAGGTCTTGCTTGTCCAGAGCTTCTGCAAGTGAGCAGCTTGGTGTATTATCGTTTTCTTCAGATTGTTTCAACAGTTCCCCATACTCATCTGTAACGAATGGCAGGCTTGCAACCGCCTCATATTTTTCAGACTGCGGTTGCCTAATACTTCCAATAGTGGATAGTAGCACCTGCCCTGTGGACTGGCTATTGCCGAAATCCATCCAATATTTGGCTTGATTGCGGTATGCCCTGTAACTATTCAGTCCTTTAAGTATCTCAGCTATTTCAAATCGTGCCTTTACGCTATCAACGCAGGAAATGTAAATACTTGCCTGCGCATGATCCGGCATCCTGTCTAAGCCATCCCTCTCAAACTTCGTGGTTTCTGCTTTCCAATTTGTTCCAGCCCATCTGTTGGAACGGTTTATCAGGGCAACGGACTTATATAACCCTACCTCACATTCAGCAAACCTTTGTCTGCCTAAATTGGCATCCGTTACAATATCATCATCCCAAAGCCTGACCGCTAACCCTGCATGTCCCAATTCATTCAGGCTGTAATTCATTTCCAACAATGCTGTAAGCACCTTTGAACCCGTACCTCCAGCCCCTATCAGATTTACCTCGATGGGATTGGTGGGAGCAATCAGGTCATTGTCTGTAAAGTGTACTTTTATTTTATCCGTTTTCATCGTAGTATATTTTTTATTGTTCTGTCTGTTTTTTTCAATACCTCTTTTGGAAATGGCTCTCCAGTCTTCCGCAGTTTCTTCCATAGGCTCACACAGTTACCGTGTATGGGGTTATGATTTTGCATCAGGTGGCTGAAATAGCTGTTAAAGAAATAGGCTTCCCATGCGGCTGTAAATTCCTCCAATGATGCTGACTTCCTGATATTAACATCCACCGTACCCATACATACGCTTCCGTCTGCATAGACATTGAAAAAAGGAGCATGATAAAGCAGCGTGTTTTCAGTTGGTTTCCTGTCGCTTTTCAGGGAATAGATATGCAGCTTGTCTTTGTTGGCTATCCAAAGTAATGCGGGTACACTCGCATTACCGTTTGAAATGCCTAAACCTTCAACGAAAAAGAGATTTTTACAGGTCGCCTTTGTAAACCACATCACAAAACCGTTTTCCGAAGGGTCTGTGTAAAGGACATTTGAAGCGATGATGCTTTTGGGTTTCAGAAAAGCCTTATTGCCTTCTCTTGTTGTATCCAACGCCTTCGACAAACGCTGTGCTTCCTTGATGGTCAAAGGATGGGCATTGATAGGACTGCCGTTCTTATCCATATCAAAATATTCCACATACACTTCTTTATCCGTTCCCTTCGCTTCATAAAAAACCAAAGCCGTTTTAGGATGGTAAAGCGTTCCGATATTTTCCAGTACATCTTTCATAATAATTCGTTTAATTGCTATTCAGCAGGTAACATAAATCGCCTATTAATGGGAATAGCCTGTTTTCAAATTCAAGGCTGCAATCGGTGATTGCTGTACCGTTAAACTTTTTTAATAAAGTGGGTTCTTCTGTTTCACCACATTCATTGAACTCATTGTTTACACTTTCTGCAACCGTTTCATAAAGCCATCCCTTTGCATCTGCTATAAAGGATATATACTTTCTCATTGCAATTATTTCGTCCTCCTGTTCTTCATCATCCTGTACATATTTTGCGTGTTGAAAAACCGTTGTTGTAGGATAGTCAGTATAAAGCACAAACATTTCTTTCGCTACATGCAGACATTCATGTTCAAAGTCGTTCTTAGGCTTGAATGCCTTTATCCGTTCTGCAAATTCATCAAGATTTTTTCGGTTGAACATTTTTTGTTCCATCTTTTCACCACACCATTGAGCAACGTTTAATTCTTCTTTACGGCTGTCCAATTCTGCTTCATCGTCCTGTTCTATCCAATCTGCAATCATTTCGTATTGCCAATAGAGGTAAGCATCTTCCTGCCTGTAATAAGGTATATCCGCTACATGATATAGGTAAGCAAATACGGACATTAATAATCGTGCTGCTCTTTTTGTCTTCGGGTCTTTGAGCATTTTATATAACGGTATAACGGGAATATAAAACAAGGTTGTTCCCGTATTATATTGTTCCTCGCTTATAAAAAAGGTCTTTCCCTTATCGTCCTGTACCAAACGCAAGCAATTCCAGTTTTTAATGTTCCGTTTTAAATGGTTCTCCACTTCCCATACCGAAAGGGCGATATTGTAGGGATAGCCAAACCTCCTTGTATCCATAGGCTCGAAGCCGTTGTAATGCCTGGCAACTGCACACAGGGAACAATAAAAATCAGTTTCTATTTTCTCCACTTCCGTAGCAGGTTGTACCGTTTTCATCGCCTCCAGTTTAGGCAGGAAAGTGGTTCTTAAAAAACCATTGGCAACATCTGTTGCGGTACTGACTTCCGTTTGTCCTTGCTTATTTCGTGTGCGTCTTTTGTCCTTTGTACCCATGCTGTGAACTCGCCCAACTGTTTGTAGAGTTTTTTTTGCCTTTGCTTTTGGGGCACTTGGATGATGCCCGATATAATATTGTGTTGCATATTCCATTGCTTTAAATTTTAAGATTAACCTTTTGTTCCCATGACGCTTTCAAAGCGATACTGGACGGTATCGTCTTCAATTCGTGGTACGGATATTTTGGCGGTGGTAAGTATTGGATAGGTATTGGCGTAAAAGTTCATCACCGCTTCTGCGCTCCATGATGGTTCAGGGTCTGTAAGCCTTATATCTGTTCCGTTTTCTTTGAGCAGGAAAACCCTGTCTAATTGTTTCGCTATTAACATGACTTCTCGTTTTACAGGTTATTGATTTGTTTCTTCTTCCTCAACATTTGTTTCATCGCTTTGTGGCTGTTCATCAGTTGCGGGTGTTGCAGTTGCGCCAAACAAGTCAGGGGCAAACTTTGAGGATAAAGATGATTTTCGTTTGCGTATCGCTTCTGCCTGTTCGGGATATTCTGAAGGGTCGGGTACTTTCATCCATGCGTCCCTGTGCTTTCCTTCTTTTTCCAATTCATCTACTTTTTGCATCGCCTCCTTGTATTTCTTCTCTTTGGCTTCTTTTTCCTTTCGCTCCCTGTCTGCCTTTTCTTTTTCCATAGCAGATTGCTTTTTCACTTCTTCCAACTGTTTCATAAAGCCTTCCATGTCCACCATTAAACCTGAAACAGTCTGTATGGGTGTTGTTATTCGTTCAAAGAAACCGTTGTCCAGTTCTTCGGCACTTCCCCTGAGATTGAGGGGAGGTATCAGTTTCCTTGCATCGTCCCCGCACTGCTCATTGTTGAGCATAACCGATACTATCCAGTTACTTTCTGCTCCTTTCCGTATCGTTACTTGCAGGTCGCCTGTTATATTTAATGCAGCTATGCTGCTGAAAAAATTTGTCGTTTCCATTGTCAAATGTTTTTTTGTTAAAAGAATTTCTGTACAGTACTGTATAGTTTTTATTCCGTGCTGCGCTATCTAAACAGCCATCCCCACAGTCCCCACAGCAAAAGGGCTAATGCTGCCCACTTTAGCACCCATTCTATCGCAAGTGTGATTAAGCCCACGAAATAGTTATTGAAATGCTGCAATCCACCTAAGCCCCTGCGGTTGAATTGTCGCATACCGACAAAGAGCCTGATTGCCAAACCGACAAAAACCATAGTCGGGTACGACATTGCCTGTAATAGCTTTATCAACGCTTCCATAACCTTGTATTTTATGAGTTAAAAAATAGGTCTATGGCTAATGTAAACTTGGGATTGCCATGCTTCCTTACAGTAGTATATAAGGTCATACAATGCACCATATACAATGCGACATAGCCATCAAAAAGTTGGTCTGCAAATAAGCGGCTGTGCGTATGCAGACGTTTCCCATACTTATTTATCTTGTTCCGGACTTCCTCAACAAAGGATAGCCAGGCTTCTACTGTTAGCAACCCGTTTTCCCACTGGCTGCGTATCAACTGTTCGTCCTCCTGTATGGTAAGGCACATATTGTCGGTGTATTCCAGTAAGGCAGGTATTTCCTGCGGAAATAGTTCATGCAGCAATTTTGCCTTCTCTACGTTTATCAAATTATCTAACGGTTTCATATACCTGTTTTTGTAAGTGGATAATAAGGACAGGCATTGCTGCCTGTCCTGTTACTTTAGTTCAGTGCAAGCACGTCTGCTCCGTCTTTTGCAAACTGGCTGCACAATTCAAATGCTCTTTGTGCTTTAGCCTGTGCTGTGCCTCCCATTACAATGGATTGCAGTTTGCTTTCATCGTCCTTGTAATTGCGTACATTCTGATAGTAACCTGTTACCGCATTGTATGCTCCGAACACTGTTCCTTTAGTAGTATTCAACTGTTGGGTATCTGCCATCATTGCATAAGCAAAGGCATCTTCCACCGTATTTTTAAAAACGGTTGACAGTTCATCCTCTGCACCTTTTTTAAGTGCGTCCAATGTTTCCTTGTTGGGACAAAGTGCCAGTTGGATAAGTTTCTTTACTTCTTCATCACAGATATGCACCTTTGTCCATTGGTTGAATATTCCCTCCAGTTGGACACTTAGCTGATTAGCCAGTCCCATTACTTTATGAGCATTTTCCAAACGTTGTTTTGCACCTGATGTGTGGCGAATGCGTACCACGTTGGACATATTGCCCAATGCTGCATTGAGGGTGTTTTGGCAAACTATACGTACAGGTGTAAACGCTGCGGTAATACTTCCCGTACCATCGTGTGAAGTGGTCAGAAAGATGTATTTTTCTGTAACATCATCACCGTTACCTACTCGGATATAGTCAGGGAGTTTAGCCGTAATAAATATGCGTTCTCCGTTTCCTAATGCACCTGCTGTTTCATACAGGATACCATCACCACCGCCTACAATAGCATCGAAAAAGGCAAAGGCATCTGCATTTTGTACTATTTGGTAATCTTTTCCTACTACGCCAAAAACCGTATTGGTATCGGTACGCATAGTTGCGAAATTGTCGGGCAACAAAATGTTACCACCTTCTTTTATTTCACCGTCATTGCTTATGCTTATGCCTGTGCCACGAGTATATAAAGGAGATTTGATAACCTCGAAATCAAGCCCTGCGTATTTGATAGCTTCGGCACTGGTGGGATATTGCTCTACTATCTGTCCCAAATTGTGCCATGCTTTCTGCTGTACGCTAAAGAAGCTGTATTTGCCTGTACGTTCGTTATAATTAAGATTATGTGCCATGATTGTAATTTTTAAAAGTTGATAAATGAAAATGAATGATTAGAAAGGCAAATCGTCTGTGCCATTGTTAGCAGGTACTGCGGAGTCGTTTCTGTTACCACCTGCTACGGTTTCAGACCGTTTACCGCCTCCATACAATTTGATTTTTGATGTATGGAAATTGAGTGCTGCGTGTGCCTCACCATCTCCACCAATCCATGCTCTTGCACTCACCCTGCCATTGAGTTCTACCAATGTTCCTTTGGTGAGTACCTTTGCTACATTTGTTGAAATCCAGTAGGCGCAGTTGAAATACTCGGTGTGTTCCACTCGTTCGCCCTGTTTGTTACGGTAGCTGTCATTCACTGCTACGGAAAAATTCACTACCTGTTTGTCGCTCGGCAAGGTGCTGATTTGTGCGTCCCTCGTTAATCTGCCAATGATGTTCATGATTTTTAATTTTAATTGTGAAGCCATTTTGTTTAATTTTTTTTTCACCCGCCTGCCCTAAAAGCATTTTTCCAAAAGAAAAAACGGGAAAAAAGAAAGCAGCGACAGAGTGGAGACGGAGGCGCGGAGAGCTATAAGTCCCGAAGGGTGCAAGCGCAGCGCAGCATTATGCGCTCGTAGCAACGAAGGCGTAACTATCTTAGCTGCCTTTTTACCCGTTTCGTTGGAAAATGCCAGAGCAGGTTGGTTGCTATCTCAACCAATCAGGACTTGTTATTCACTTATATAGTAAAGCATGAGGGGGATGTAAGGCGGTGAGGTACGAGCCGGTCCCGATGAAAGAGGGACGGAAGCGAAGCGTACCCTGGAATGACCCGACCCAAAGGGACATGCCCAAAAAAAGCCGAAGACAAAATCTTCGGCTAATGGACTTGGCTTATTTTGTTATCTACTATAAGTCTAATAAATAAGACAACCCATTCTTTCGCAGAAAGGAGAATGATTTTACTGGCAACGGAAGGTCGTCTTTCTTAAGATAACCGAGTGGAATCTCGTCTGCTGTTAAAATAAATGATTTGATAGTATAATTTTCGGCATTGGGAACCAGATCTTCCAATGCTTCTTTGTGAGAGTTCAGCCAATCATTGCGTTCGACATGCTTACGCATTTTTGCTTTTTTATCCTTGCCATCCCTCCCAAGATAGTCATCCATTTCAACTTTCATTTCGTGTACATTTCGACCGCCATGAATGTTTTTACATTCAATTGGATAAATGATTCGGTGCTCATGGTCAATCACAAACAAATCAATATCGCCATAATGTTTGTCAGCCTGTATATGACCTTTAGGAGCATCTTTGTCAATGTGGACTTCATGCGGTATAATTTGATATTCCGAGTTATCTTCAAACCATTTTTTAACGGCTTCCCTGAACGGATTACCCTTATCGCCTGATGCGGCTGCAAGCCAGCTTTTCATCTCTTCCGACTTTGCAGATGGAAGCTTGCTTGAAAATAGCAGAAAAAAAAGGTTATCAATGAACTGCATAAGATGCCTATATCCAAAGTAATAATGGACTACTCCGTTATTTGCCAATTTAACAAGGGGGCGTCGTATATACGATATCGAGCGGTTATATCTCCAGGGGAAAATATCAAGCGGAGTATATCCATCCGGGGGTGTCCCGATGCTCTTCCTTTTGAGCAAGGTTAATATGTCCAATGCTGTATTAATATCAGCACCAGTGATCCCTTCAATCTTTGAAAGCAGATCTTTCAGTTCAGCTTCTTCTATTATCATGCAGGATTGAGCCTTGACAAAACCTTCGTTTACTAAAGTGCCGATGATCTTGGAAAGCATAGTCAGTGTGATGCCAAACTCTGCGCTGAAGGCAGCATCGAGGGTCTTCGATTCCTCAGTTTCAATTGCTTCACCTGTTTTCCTTACTGCTACATAATTGTTTTCAAAATCCTCTATATTTTTAAATACTGCGCTTTCAGTTTTTGCAACGGCATAGGGTTTAAATGCTTCACGCTCTACGGTTTTATCTCTACCTATTCTTCCTGATGGCAGCAATCCCATTTTAGGATCATCTATTCCCATGCGCATAGCCTCGCTCAAAGCTCCCCACTCTGTGAGTTGGTTGGTGAGAGCTAACAGTTCATCAATGTCATCGAAATTGGGCCATACTTGTCCTGTAGGTATATCGGTTGCAACAAATTCAATCAAAGTTCTGGTTGCATGGGCAGTAGTTACGAGATTGCGTTCGCTATCCATCAATTCGTCTACTTCCGCCTTAAAATCGCTAAAGCAGGCTATCTTGGCAGGAATAAGTATTTCGCGAAACTCTCTTAGTTGAATACATTTCTCGTTCAGTTTGATTAACCAATTTAGAAGTCCAGCACCATCAAATTTGGCTATCCTATTAGTAATTTGTTCAATTAGGGCAGAAACAATATCATCACACAGTTTGATTTTGTCTTTTTTGTCGGCAATTTCTTCAGGGATAACGTAACCAGGTGGCAAGTAACTCACAAGATTGTCAAGAATATAGGAAACATCCGTATCGCTTACGTAGCGCACTGGAGGGACGTTTCGGTCGTCCATTTTAATATTTGCGGAGGCATCACTAAACAATAGCATCTTAGCACCAGCAGGACGTAAGGTTTGCTCTACCATAGTCGCAATCAGATCTTCGGTCAAAGTAGTGCTATTCCCAGAGGCCTTAATGTACTTTAAGACCCCCTGTAACGCCGCTGTGATCAATATTTTGTCAGCGCGATTATCCGGAAGCATGACAACATACAGGTAGTCAAAAGGAATAGAAATACGTATTCGTGGTGCGTCAATTTCAATCCCCAGTTCAACCTGGGCTATATCAACTTCCTTTATCTCAAACTGCTCGGCATTGAGTAATTCGTTTGCTGCGATTATTTCAATTTCAAACTGAATCAACTTCTGCTCATTAACGTACGGTGATAATAGTGGTTCCATTTTATTAAGCCAGAACGCCACTGCTTCACATGCGTAGGTAGCCCAGCTTTCCTTACTGGATTTCGTTTGCGGGCTGGTTATCCAAATTGGCATTCTGAAATTTTCTATTACTATGCGGTGGTACTTGCTGATCTCTTTTTCTATATATATCGGTGCATAGTTTTTAAAACGGGAAACTTTCGCATAAGCCAATTGCCCTTCATAAAAGATAGGCACAGCATGCTCATGCTGCTGTTTCTGTACTTCTCGCCTAAAATCATCCGAACTTCCGTTTACAATCATCATCATTCCTCCCATTGGATTGGCATCGTCAGAATGGAGCAGGCTTCCATGATTTCTTCGGTAAATAGCATAAGCATCCATTGTTCCGCCCATTGCCATTAGTCTTGTCAGTTCGTTTGTCCTACTATGGCACTTGGCAAATTTCCAGAGTGAGAGAGCATTGATCTTTGGAGAATGTGTAATGGTCCAGAGTTCCCGGTATTTCAATGCCAGCGACTGATTGCCGATTGAAGGTTTGCTCCACATGAAATAGTAGTCGTTCGCAGTTTCCCCAATGATATATAAACAGAACACACCGAAGGGCTGTTTTGAGTCAATTGTACTCAAAAACTGTACAACCTCTTTGGTTCTTTCCTCAAACGGATCGCCGGCCTTCTTCGTTTTCGGTAACATTTCTTTAGATGCTAACTGGCCTGTTTTAATATAGCATACATAGGCCAGCTTTTGGTTGTCAAACTGAAAAACAGCTTCCTTAACTGGTAGGTTAACGGGAGGCACTGGAAGCTGAATATCCGTTGCCAGCCAGCCGGTATTTGCCAATGCAACACAGGCAAGATGGAACTGCCGGTCATACAACAATTCCATAAGTTCATCGTAGCAACCATATTCGTTAGCCTTTTGGTAAACATAACCTATTAGCGCATTAGGAACGCCTGTAGGCATATAAAGCAAAACATCGTTATTAATTTCAACAAGAGGTTTATAGTTGACCACATTTTTCTCGGGGTCATCTTCCTCCAGTTCTTCTGAACCTGATTGTACCAGAAAGTCGTTGAGCACGCCAATATCGAATCGGGCTTTATCGCATAACTCTTGCAGGAAATCTTTAGAGAAATATATTGCATCGGTGAATTTCACTGCATTATCATACTGTGGAAATTCAATATTTCTTCTGCCTTCTGAATAGATATAAGGTAAGTGCCCTGCATCGTTGGCTACACTATTGCTCAAAAAAAGAAGTAGACCAATAGCATCGCGTACTGTTTTTACAAAGTCTTCATTGAGATTATGCTTATGTAAAAATATACACTCGGTTAGATGGTTTAATATATCGGTGAATCCGTCATAGATACCCGGATATACTATGTAATTACCCGATTCAAAAACAGCGATTTCGGTGAAAGCATTAGACAATGGATCTTCCATCATCGCACCATCTGTATAGTTTTCGATAACTTCTTTCAACTGCTCCCAGGTAGCTAAAGGTCGCTTATCATTTGGATTAAAGTTTCGCAGAGTTAAAAGACACAATTGTTCAAACCGAAAGTTCCTTCCATGATTGACTGAATGAAGCTGTAAGGCTCCTAACAAGCCCAGGAGCTGAACTGAATTATAATTTATTAAGAGGTCACTGAACGATATCTTCGTGATTGCCTTAGAGTTTGCGGTCGTACTTACCGCAATATTCTCCTGTTTCAGATGACAATGTTTATATTTTTTTCCACTCCCGCAGGGGCAGGGATCATTTCTTCCGATTTTGCCCATAGCAATATTAAATATGGATAAACAATAGCTTTGCAGTTTATTCATTATTAGACCTGATAAGACCTGAAGTAAAATTCTCAGATTCACTTTTCTCTTGCAATATTGGAAAGAGATGCTGCCAATACTTTTCTGCTAACTTCTTTTTTAAACCTTTGCAAATAATATAGGCCAACGTCTCTTCAAATCTGTTCCATTTGTCATTATATATTATTTCATTCCGAGCAGAATTTAAATCCAATCCATTTTCTCCCTGTACATCAAAAATAATCAGTATTGGTAACGGCCATTTTAGAGTTGATTTCTTTTCTCTATTGTAATACTCAGGAAATAGATTACCTGCATAATTTATGCCGTGTAAAGAGAATCTGGATTTAGATTTTGCGAGTGTACTATAATGTGAGCTTGATTTAATATTTCCTTCGTCATCAACGTCGATTGTCGAACTACTTTTATCAATCTCATTTATGCCTATCCTAATTTCCATGTTCAACTCAAAAGTTTCTTCGTCAATTACCACTTCTTTGGAGAGCTTATTAATAATCTTAACTGGAAGATTATCTTTTTCTAAGATTGCGACAACTGCGTTACCATAAAAACCATATTCATCTATTGTGATTTCTATCTCTTTTATATTTTCTTCTTCCTTCCATGAATAATCTTTTAATTCAGCAGCATTCAGGTTTTTGAAGTCGTTCTGCGTATAGGAAATTTTTTCTTTATCAGTCTCAATGTTTACTGTGAAAGGTGGATTAGGGAAAACATTCTGAACTGAATGGATGAATTGCGTTTCCGTCATTTTCTTCCAGGGATTCTTCTCCCTAAGCAATAATTTCGTGGCCGTCCCCGGTACTTTTTTATCACTTTTCAGAATGGTAAAAATGCTGTCATGGCCTTCTATTATTAACTTTAGTGGCCTATCATAATCAAATTGTTCCTTCAATCTTTTTGTTTCTACCTCTATCGTATCGGCAATCATAAAACAAGACAAAATACCTATACCAAATTCGGAAACCGGCGTAAAATTTAAATCAGATTTTGCTTTCAATTCATAAAAGTCCCTCGACTTGTAGAATGATGAGCCGATCTTTGAATAGTATTTTTCGATAATTTCTTTATTCATTCCTATGCCATTATCTATCACTTCAAGGAAATCATCGTCTCCTTCTGTATAGTATTTGACTGTTATTTCAGGAATATAAGGAACACCCCATTTTTCATGCAAAGCCATACTTAATTTGCAAGCGTCTCTTGAGTTTTGTAAAAGTTCCCTCAATGCTACTTCTGGGTTTCCATAAAGCTTGGTTCCCATAAGTAATTCTATTACTTGATTTTTATTAAGCTCAAAAGATGTGTTTTCATAATAATAGATAGGTTCACCTGTAATAATGTCCTTTTCTGCTTCAATCTTGTCCCGTGTTACCCTTACAGGCAACGAAATCTTGTAAGGATTCGGGGCTGTTCCAATTAGTTCAGGCATTTTAGCAAGAATAATTCCGCAATTTTTAAGTTCATCATCAATGTAGTCACAGAATTTTCTAATGCTCGCTTCAATAGCTGGATGATTGCATTTGGCCGAGAAAGTAATATCATCTCTGGTGATTTTCCATGCCTGCACTGCCCTGTGTTTTTGCCATTCTGTTAATGATACAGGATTGCGTACAGTTAAGTGAGAAAACAATACAGAAGGTGTTCTTTTCGCATCAAAGTCTAATAAATCAGCAAGTCTTAAAATGAGGCCAACAAATTGAACATTTGTGATAACATCTTCTGCACATAGATATGAGGTATCCATTTTTAAAAGAGCCATCGAGTCTTCATTATGACTAAAACATATTTGAGCGAGCACCTGAGTCAAATCTGTGTCCCCATACTTGACACGGTTTTTCCATTCCTTTGCAATAATTATTTTAGCTCGTTGTGCATGCGTTGTTCTTATGTATTCTGATATTAAAAAGTCTTCTAACAATCTCGCTTTTGCATCTTGCTTCTTCTCTTTAAATCGTACAATCTCTTCTAATTTCTCCGGATATGTTTTAGCAAATCTTTCATATTCCAGATACAGTGATTGTTCTTCCTCGTCAGGGGTTACATTTTTCCAATCTTGTTTCCAAGCTCTAATTTCATACTCATAAGGAGCCATGCCTAAGTCATGAAAGAAAGCCGACAGAATTAGAAGCATTAAGTCGGGGATAGACAAATCTGCAATTTTCTCTTCAGGAAGTAGTTTTTCCATATTATACAAAACGCGGAAGAGGTGTGCTCCATCGTGTAATGTATATTCGGGCATATATTTGATGATCAACTTAGATTTTTCGTAGGCATCTTTAACTCCATCCAAAACGATAGACGTGACCTGTGCCTCGACAATATTACCTTGCTTCAATGCTTTGTCCTTAAAGACCTGAAAAAGTTTGCTTTTTATGAGTAGAGCCTCAACTTCTGTTGTCATGTTTCTTGCTTAAGACTACGTATTTAATTATTTCAATGCTTTAGAGATTCTGTAATAACGCCTATACAATGCCTCCTTGCCACCTTCCATCACATTGCATACAGCAAGTCTTATATCTTTATTTTGAAGAGCGTCATTCCCATCAACTATGATTTGACCTGAATTGAAATTCATATGAACTATACTATCAGAGTTTGCATTTACTGCAATATTGGGATTGTGAGTCACGAGCAAAAGCTGCCTTTTTTGTTTTAAGGCTTTAAAGCCAGGCACAACAAAAGAAGAAATAAGTCTTGTGTCCAAATCATCCTCCGGCTGGTCAATAATCAAAGGGATATTATTAAGGGCTAATAATAAACCTAACATCCCAGCCGTTCTTTCGCCAGCGGAACCTGTTTGAATGTCTTCTTCACGTCCTTGTTTTTTAAATTTAAGGACGAGCTTGTCTTCAGGAATCCAAACCAGCAAGCGATCTATATCTTCTGGTGTATTCTGGGAGAGCCAATTTATATGCCTTGCCAATCTCAAATCAAGTCCTTTCGTATCAGTCTCAGTAGCAGAAACAAAATCTTTAACTACCTCTAATCTTTTTGCCCACCTTGTGTCCTCGGGTTCGTTAATTATTGTTCCGATCAAGCCTGAGCTATTCCCAGCTTCTTCGTCATGCGAATAAATATAGCCTGAAAACTCAGCTCCTTCTTTTCGCAAAAGTTTTCGGAAAGTTACATTTGCGTTATCAGCATCAGACATTGGCTGTAACTCAATTATAAGAAACGGGTTTTCAGCATTGTCAAACTCTTTCCATCTGCTAATAATAGCCTTACGTTTAAATCTTAACTCTTTTTCCTTGTCAATTATGGATGTATAAATCGTCTGCAATTCTGATCGTAAAGTTTGAAGCTGTTGTTTTTGAGAGTCAATTTGCGCAAGCCTTACTGTCAAAGAATTTTTCCGCTGGATTAGTGTTTCATAAGTTTCGCTACCGAGTTCTTGAATTTTATCTAAAATAGCTTCATAAGCACTTTTTGCAGCCTCATATTCACTAAACCACGGCAAACTATTAAACTGAATTTGCAAACCTTCTTTGTAAGGAGTTAACAAGGCTAATGATTCGGAAATTTTTTGCGCTGCCTCTGACAAAGCATTTTGTACTGTATGAAGAAATTGAGTTGATTCACGCGTAAGTGCATTTGCTACGTTTTCGGCTGCTTCGATTTTCGGAACTTTGGCGCTTATTTCTTCCACGTCATTAATGAACTGTGAAACTTTTTCCGTCGCACTTAGAAAAAACTCATTTGTAGCAGATAATTTATTGAAATTACCGAGGGTGTCTTTGTATTCAGAGCTTTCATAAAGTTGTATCTTATTGTTTGTGGAATCGAGTTGGGCTTTAAGATTATGTTCTTCTGAAATAGCAGACTGAAGTTGTCTTCCTTTTGCCCTATCGGCAAGCCATTTTTCTACTAATCTTTCTTTTTCTTCAAGCCATCCTTGTTTGTCAAACTGTGAGTCAATTAGCTCGATTAGTTTAGATGGGTTACCCGTCAGTGCATATAATTCCTTTTGACTAAATATTTGAATTGGAAATAACTCATTAATGTTAGAAACAACTGTTCCCACACCCCAATCGCCTAAATTTTCTTCCCACGCATGAAGAGTATAATTTTGTTGGTTCCATATTATTAAGTGCAACTTGCCGTCTTTAAAAATTTCTACTCTAATAATTGTTGAATCTCTTAACATTCCCGGCACACTCTTTCTTCCAATCTGATTAAACTTATTGAACTCTGACTGTATTTCATCAGGCATTTCTACCGTCCTATCAAGAGCTATACGCAGATAATTCAATATAGTAGATTTTCCTGATCCCCTGCCTCCAATAACAGAAGATAACCAAGGGCTTAACTTTGCTTCTAATGGTGTTCCGTTTCCTGCTTTAAAGCCGTTTGAAACTGAAATTGATTTAATAAAATATCTATTGCTAATTAAGTTTGGATCGTGAAAACATTCATCTTTCCTTATTATACCGTCTTCGCAATCGTGTAAGGCGAGTCTTAGAGCATCCAAAGAGGGGTTACTCATTTTTACCCACGTATAATTACTTCCAACTTGTGCAGCAATATGGCTATCAGAACCAAGAACCTCTGCTAATGACAGCTTCGATTGCCTATACAACTCAGGCTTTTCCAAAGTTTTATTGATCACTTCAATAGCAAGTAATTCTTCCGCTTTCAGAGCTTGAGAAAAGGTGTGTCCGGTAAGTTTAAATAGTCCGCACGCCTCATCAACGTGAGCAGGTATAGCAATTGCTCCTTTCTTGTGAATTTCCGCTATTATCTCTTCTACACTTTTTGGACTTACGGCATCAGAAGTTCCAAAATGTTCAGCGGGAAAATTAATCCCTCCCAATAGAGCGTTGATTTCCTTTGTTCCGGCGGCAGGGTCAAACAACGCAAGAATATGTATGTTACCCGATGCAGTTATCTCAACGCCAGGAAATAGAAATAGTTTTCGGTATCCAGCAGGTTTTGAGTCATCCAAAGACTGCAATGCCAATTTTAATTTATCTATCCATTCTCCAGAGTTATGGTCAGTGATAGCAACGCAATCAATTCCAGCCTGCATATACATTAATAACCAATTTTCAGGGGTAATGGACATATGTATTCCATCACCTTTGCCAAAATCATCAGATGCAGGTGTATGGTTATGAAAATCGAATTTCCACCATCGTGCGCCATGTATATGTTTTATCATTCTAATTCATTTAATCTTTTTTTGTTGCAACCAATAAATCCCTAACGTCCACATTCAATACTTTTGCTATTTGGCTTAGTGTTTCAATGCTTGGTTGTCTTCTGTTCTGAACGTAAGCATTGACCATGTTATAACTCTTATCAAGCTTTTCTGCCAACCATTTTTGCTTAATACCTTTTTCATCCAAAACTTCTTTGATGCGATTCATTTTGCTTCAAAAGTTAAGACATAAATGTAACTTTTTTGGGATAAAATATATCATTCTATGAGATGTTTTTTATTGCGTGTTGACTGAGGTTATTGCTTCCTAACCACCAAATGCGCTAATCCTGGATCGTTCAATAACCTTTCCATTTCAGACTGAATAATGTCCTGTATATCCTGTTTAATCTGGAAATAATTACGTTGCACCATACTGCTATCCAGCTTGCGGATTATCTCAATCTCTTTATAGCTTTCTTCCTCTCTTTTTAATGCCTCGTGGTCATTGATGATTTCACAATGGAAGGCTTTTAAATCAATTTTATTATCCGGGTCGTCAGCTACCATTCCCACAAATTCGCCGGAACTTAGCGCAGATATTTTTGAAGGCGGTATAGCGGTTTCCAGTTGCTTTGAGCGGCTGATAGAGGTATCACCGCTATTGATAGAATAACTTTCCCTATCCTGCATGATTTTCCCGAAGCGTTCGGAAAGTTGCTTGGCTGTATCACCTGTAACTTGCCCGGCTACAATGTTGCCAGTGATATTCATAATTACATCTGCCTGCTCCCTGCCATAATCTTTACGAAGCTGGCTGAAATCCTGAATGCCTAAGCAAGTGGAAACCTTGTTGCTCCTTGCTGTGGCTATAAGGCTATCCATGTTGTTCAAATAGATAGTTGGGAACTCGTCAAAAACCAAACTGCTTTTCAATTTTCCTTTCTTATTGACCTGCTTTACAAGTCGGGTTACATAAAGGGAAAGTACCGCTCCATAGATCTGGATCTTTTGCGGATTATTGCCCATGCAAACCACTTTCGGGTCGTCAGGATTATTCACATCGAGATTGAAATCATTGCCGGATAAAACATAATACAATTGTGGTGAGGAAAGCCTTGCCATAGCCACTTTAGCAGATGCTATCTGACCTTCTAATTGCTCCATCACATCGTTCAAGTAGGCATTTAAAAATGGATTGATCAATACCTCGCATTCCTTAGCAGCTTCTGTTCGGAACAGCGTAAAAAGGCTGTCATAATCTGCCTGCATCAGTTCTATGACGTGTGGCAACGTGCAAAATTCTCCATCCTTGTATTTCTTCAAATACCATATCACCGCCGTCAGGAAGTTAATTGGCGATTCCACGAAAAAATCGCCCTGACGCTTTATCCACTCTCTATTTAGTCCCATTAAAATGGTGCGAGCTGATTCCGCAGCATCAGTAATATCGGTCATGGCTGATGGCTCCAAAGGATTGCACCGATGGCTCCTTGTTAAGTCATCAAAATTGATCACAAAAAATCGCGGAGGCTTGGCGTACCTGTGCTTGTTTTTCAACCATGAATTGTAGGCAATCCTTGAAAGATCGTCGAACTTAAAGTCGTACACAAACATGGTAAACCCCTTACGGATATGTTGGGTAATGACGTGCCTGATTACGAAATAGGATTTACCTGCTCCGGGAGTACCTAATACCATTATCGCCCTGAAAGGATTAATGATATTTATCCAGCTATTGCGAACCTTGTTTTTAAGCCGGTAGCGTGCCGGCAGGTTGATGGAAAATTCATTTTCCAGTAAACGTTCTTCCTGCGGGAACGTCTCGTTTTCCTTGTTAAAAATATCCTTGTTGTTGAACTTGCTTTTAATGATCCGGGAAAGCAATGTGCCTCCAGAAAGTATCAGTAAAAAACCTATTGCGGTAATGCTTATATAAACAATTGTCTTCTCCTGTGCAGGCAACTGAAGCATCAAGGAAAGGTAGCTGGCAAAATAGAGCAACAGCCCCGTTATGAGGTAGGCGAAAGCTGTTTTATAATTCAGTTTCTCATCCTTTCGGCCTTTGGCTCCGAGCAACGAAATCGCCAGAAAGCCTAAAGCAATCAGCTTGCTTTTAACAAAGTTGCTGAAGATACCTGTTCGGTAAATATTACCTAAAATGCGGTCGCTGAAAGTGCTGCTCAACTCCCATTCCTGAAAGGCAGCATAGCAATAATAATAGAAGTGTATCACTAAAATAACGATACTGATCAACCTGGTCATGTCCAGAATTTTCCTCAGCGCCTGTTCGTTCTCACCTGTCTGTACAGCCATTGTTTTACGTTTTATTGGTTATTGGAAATGTTCTTGTTTCTTTTTCTCTTCTTGCCTTTTTTCTTTAGCTGACCGGGTATATAATCAGCTACCTGGTCGGGTTGTATCAAGGCATCCAGTGCATTGCCAACAGGGATGCTAATTGGAGCTGGCGTATGATCCTGGGGAAGCGTTTTAACGTCGCGGTCGGTCACTTGCGCAGGCTGGGTAGCTTTGCCTGCTTTTTGAGCTGTCTGTGGTAATAACTCTGACTTCATCACTTCTTTCAAGCCGCATCGTTCCTGTATGGCTTTGGCACTGTATTGCTTACCCAATGCACTTCCGTTGAAGACAGTTTTGGTCTGATGATCCACGTAGGTTATGCCATATATCAACCCGGCATCATTTTGACGCAAGGCAACGTGTATGCCCTTTCTTTCGAGTTGATTTACCAGTTCGTCCAATGTTGGCGTTTTACTAATAAACAACCTGTCTATTTCATTTTTTACGCGGCTTTTAAATGGTTGTCGTTTGGCATCATTCGGGTTAAATTTTTCTTCCAGAAATTTCAGAGTAGGCTTATTATAAAAGTCGCTGGCCTTAATGGGTACGCCTACAGGCTTTCCATCCTCATCCAGTATGCGGTAAACCAATCCGCCACCCTGAAAAATTCTTGAATGTTCACTGCCCCGATCCGCCAGTACATTGTACTGTTTCAATACTGCATTCAGCTCCGGCAGACTGGTGTAGTGATATTTAAACAGTACCGAATCGAGTACATTGGTGATGGCTCTTTTTGTTTCCGTACGCCCGTATTGTACCTTCTTTGCATCAATAGGTTTTAACCTGAATGCCTGCCTTCTTGCATGGGCATCGGCGACTACAAGACCAAACATTTTTTCAATCTCTTTTCTTGCAGGTTCTGACTTGCGAATGCCGAGGTGATGCAGGTCAATGCGATTGCCGTTAGACTGGATATTAGTAGTAACTATATGAATATGCGGGTGACCTGCGTCATGGTGCTGATAAACAAGATAGGGCTGCTCGCCAAAGCCTAATTTCTGCATATAGGCGTTGGCAATTCCCACCAACTTTTCCTTGCTCAAATGCGTTTCCGAAGGGCCAAAATTTAGGGAAATATGTACGCTGTTTCGTTTAATATTCTCTCTCAGTTCTGTCCTTTTCAGCAGATAGCCTAACTTAATCTTAAGGCTCATTTCATCAGCATTCAGCGGAAAATTTTCTGCTCCGATGCACTCTGCTACACCTTCTTTAACTTTGTTCTCATTGTAGTTGAAAATACGGTGCATAGAGTGGCCAGGCTTGATCACTGCAACCATATTTCCAGTATTTTTTTTACGTTTATTCTGACCTCATCTACCTTATTGCTAAGGATATTTTTCTCCACTTCATATGCTATCAACCAGCTTTTAAATTCAGCGATCTGGCTGAGTGTATGGAGCTTTTTAACGGCCTGATTGAAGTTGTTTCCGACTGCATTTAGCTCGCTGCGAAGCCGGGTAAGTTCTGCCATTAAGTCATCCTGGGAGCTGTTACGGTAGGTCGTTACAACGGGTTTGTCGAATAGGCTTCGACGTACATAATCGCTTAGCTTTCGACAGGTAGAAGCCTTCCACTTCTTTTCAATTTTAGCATACTCATCGGGTGTCAGACGCAGCCCGATAATGCGTGTCCTGTTTGAATTTTGTTCTTTCATCACTGATCATTTTCACATTTTCAAACTCATTTTTACCTTTCAGACGCCCTGCCCACGAGTTCCGAGTGATGGGCAGCCAGATCCGGTTGTTTAACAACCGTTCATCTGGCCGATTGCGAGAAAGTTGCAATCTTTCAGCTTTTAGAACCTCTTTCAGACATTGAAAGGCTCTAAAGCATATAAGAGGCTAAAGCACTTTAAAGAAGCTAAAGCGGCTCTTATAGTTCTGTTATCACTTATTTCAACTTCTGTTTTTGATGTTTCCTTTGTGGCTTGCCGAAATTCACTATCCAGTCGTTGAAGTCCTTGTGGTTTTGATACAGGCTGCTTTCGTCCTTGTATTTACTGCTCAGGGAAAGTGCATACCGGCTGCAATTTTGTCCGGTAGTATCTCTGTCCAGATAGAGCCTGATGGTATTGTGATTTTCCAAAAAAGGGCGTGCAGTTTCAAAGAAGGATACAGAGTTCAGCACTACAAAATCAAAGCGGTCTTCGGGGTCTTGTTGCTGGATAGCCTTGAAGGAAAGGAAGTCAGTAAAGCCTTCAAAAACGATGACCTCACTGGCACTGTTATCAATGGTCGTGATGCCTTTTGGCGAGCTGCTGGCTTTGAAGTAAGGATTGCGTATTTCAAAGCCTCCCAGGTTATTTTTAAAGCCGATACCATAATAAACTTTTCCATTGAGTTCGTACCGAACCTCCCGGCAATAGCGGTCAGCTATATCAACAGGTATGCGGCGTTGCTGCAAGTAGCTTAGAAGGGCTGTCGAGGAAAGTATGAAGTCTCCCAAAATCTTTATTTGGTTCTCAGGTTCAGGTCTGGTAATAGACTGCTGAAGTGAGGGCTTTTGAAGGGAAAGATTACCGCTTAAGTTCTGTAGAAATTCAGAAACGGTGCAGCCGTGATAAAGGATAGCAAAATCAACCAGGTTACCACCTTTACCGAGGCCATGATCATACCAGCGGTTCAGCTTGCGATTAACTTTGAAGGAAGGCGTTTTTTCATCCCGAAGTGGTGAAAAATACCAATAATCGTTGTTCCTAATTTTTGATGGTTCATAACCTAAGTCAGCAAGGAAATGAACTATGTCTATTTCTTTGGCTTCACTAACGGAAAGCCTTTTATTTCTGAAATTCATAACCACACATTTTCAAACACACATTCAGTTCTACTATGCGAAGTTAAACAGGCGATATTGTATTAACCTATCCTCATCATATTTTGATGAGGATGCAAAAACCTTTGTCATTTACTTTTGTGCAGTGAGTATTGTTTAAATTAAAACCGTGTGATTATGCTAACAACGAGTGATGTAGCCAAAGTGTATGATACTATTCTCAGTATCCCTGGCATGAGTGAAACAGTTAAGATTGACATGAGGATTTCCCGCAAGAACGTATTGTTGTTGCATAGTGTCCTCAAGCGTGGGTTGATGGCTAAAGACGATGACAAATCGTCCGCTTTGCTGGAAAGTATTCCAAAGGAAGCATTGGACGAATTACATCTAATTGCTGATGATTATTTAACCAAAACAGGTTTGACCGAACTCAGTGAAAAACTGAAGGCGCTTAGTTCTAAGTAGTCTGTAGCGTAGCAAAGTCATTTGGAGGGAAACAGATGTTCACAGATATAGCAAAACCATCCCTTCAAATGGCTTTTTTTCTTTATTACTCATATGGGGGATTGATTAGGCAATGCAGATGTCAATATGATACCAGACGTCCATACTTCGATTAGCCTATAAAGTTGATCTACAAAGTCAATTAGGTCTTTCCTTGATGCCCCTTCATCATAGCGCTTTGCTCGTTCACAAGGGCTATATGCAGCCATAATTTCAGACCTCCGTTGAAATCATCCAAGTGAAAATTGGTGATATTTGAGATAGAGATCCTCAATCAATTCTCCTGGTTTTCGTTTTGTAAGTGATAAGACTTGTAAAATCGTTTTCATACTAAAATCTCTTTTTCCACTATGATAAGGTTGATCTCATTGAAGATAAAATTTGTTTTCCCACCTCTGATACGATTGTAATAATCTGCTGAGCTTTTTCTGTTAATTGCAAAAGATCATCATTAGCTATCCGGTAATCTTCTTTGTATCGAGGATCTATATAAGCCTTTTGCAGAAGACAGAATAGGCGCTTTTCAATTTCAGTGTTCTGAGGAAACACGTCGGGTAGTTGATATGATACTAAACCAGTATAGCGAATTAACCTGTCAATACTATGTGTATTGGCGTGATAGCCAGTCCCAATTTTCAGGATTGTACGTAATGATTGTTCAACACATTGATGCAACATAAACGCAGCCATAGCATGTTGCTTCCTGATCCTGAATAGCTCAGACCCGGCATAAAACTCCTTTGATTTTATTAGCCCATCAAGATGGAACTTTTCGAGCGATTTAATCTGTTCTTCATTGTTTGAAAGAATGCAATTTGGAAGATCAAATTTTCCCGATTTGTAAATAACTGGCGCAGTCTGTTGCACACTTGTGGCGAAGGGGTGGCCATTATTTAACCATTCTTCAAAGGATGATTTTTGCAGTACAATAATGGTAACAGGCATCAACGCTTTGCAGTTATTTTCTAACTTATCTTGCCAGTCGTGTGTTTCTTTGTTGGCGAGGTCTTGCATTAGAATAAAGAGAAAGCAACTGGATATTTGATGCGAAGACGGGGCAGATTGTTGAAATATGCTTTCGGTTCTACGCCTGCTGATCGAAGCTCCCAATAGATATATAAGATTAGGGGCTGCTTCCTTAACAATTATATTCACCAAAGATTGTTGAACCGACAGGAATGAGTTGTAAAAGAGATGGTATATGGTAAAAGGCTTCATCCGTTATTGGATAATTTGAATGTCAAATTTGAAATTGCTTTTGTTATCTCAACTCGGCGTGTGAGATTATAAGCGAAGGCGTGTTAGTTTTGAAGTTTTCGCCTGGGTTTTCTAAACCACTTTTTGAACCAGTATTTATAATGTTTGTCACGCCAATCTGCATACTTGTCAATTAGTTTACTGTTCCCATTCTTCGGAAATAACAATCCCAAAGCGTCCATTTCCCTGAAAATTTCACGAATATCAGCTTCACTATAGTGATGCTGGCCATACCCATGTTCGATAAAATAATTGATGATATGTTCTTTTATTTTATCTCGTCCTTCTCTTTTCCAACTACCACACGATAAGTTCTCTGTGAAGTCACGCACAATATCTTCCGGTGTTACATCCATCAACTTGCATAACAAAAGAAACTGATAGGGCAAATGATAACTAAATTGTGCATGTCGATCATACTTGCCTGTTTGCCATTTTAATTCTGGCTTTGGCTTTTGTGATGTTGCTTTCTTTGATTTGGTTTTTCTCATGGTGAACGAGTTTTAAACATAATTAATTGGCACTCGAGGTTCGTGAGGTCGGTTAAATTTGTCAATAGTATAGAAAAACATAACTAAAGTAATGAAAAACATACCAAAATGCCAAACATAGGTATGTTTTTTCTCTCTTTTATATCTTTAAGGCTCACATAAGTATAGAAAAAGCTAATAATCAATGACAAAACTCGGTTTATACCTGGCGCAGAAATCTGTAAACAAAGCAGAGGTTGCCAGGAAAACGGGATTAACAAAAGCTCGGATGAATGAGCTGACGCTAAATGAGCGTAGCCATTTGAGGGCGGAGGAACTTTACCTTATTGCATTGGCAATAGGCGTAAGCCCCTGCGAATTATTGGAGGCGTTCTATGGAAATATTGAGTTGCCAGATCCAATTAGCAAATCGAAAAAACGCTAATTAAACTATAGTTAGAGAAAGCAGCGCTGGAACTACAGAACATAGTGTCGGGTTTTTATGCTTTTTTAGTTATGACCCATCCGTCCTCTGATCTGATATTCTGTATTTTATTTTTCTCCAGCCACTTTTGAAACGCTGGTACATCTTTGGGGGTAAAATGTATGATTTCACCAGTTTTTAGCATGATGGTGAAAAAATCACTCGCAGCAAGAAACTTGGACAATTGTCCTGCAGTGTAAGCAAAATCCGGGAAGTGCTCGGCTGAAGTCATTCTACGTTACTTTTAATGTTTTCGTTTGACTTGTCGCCTGTAAAAAAATAGCGCAGGCAACAGCTTACCGCACTGAGGTCTTAGGAAACCTGGTAACGAATAAGTGCGCCCACGCCGTAGCATGAGCGTTTTCCACTTATGTCCCGTTACCTTTGAAAGTTCCTAAGTTTCAGTGCAGGACTTAAAGCAAAAACGCTTCAAGAATATCTTGTTACAAAGGTATCATTTTGGAATCAGATCCAAGACTTGTACGAGAAATTTTCGATCTTGGGCGGTAAATATTGCCGTGTTTGCAATGCCTCTGCCCGAAGTGCATAGATGATCATATAAGGCTGCCCTGCTAATGCAGTGGAACTACAGCACAACTCAATAATTTTTGTCTGACCGTTTTGTCAAGAAATATGTAGATATTTTACATATTATGTAATTTCAGCTAAACAGACTACGTTACTTTTTGTTATTGAATTACAACAGTCTTTTAAATAACAGTATCTTTGTATCAGTAATAAATGAGTAAAAAAATTTCTATACAACTAAAAGCAGCCTTCCTGCTAATCATATTCAGCTTCAATATGGTGGTAGGCTTTGCATGTGCAGTTGGCGTAGATATGGGCTTTAATACTACTCACCATCACGATGAAGAAGCAACAGAAGTGCATGTTCATGCAGATGGCAAAAAACATCATCACGAAAAGAAGGAACACAAGCATACTGACAAAGACAAAAAAGATGATTGCTGTAATGACAAAGTGCTGAAAATTTCACAGACAGATAAAGCAGTTCCGCAAGCAGCCAAATTAGTAAGCCCCGTATTTTTTACAGCATTTGTTGCTACTTACTATAACATAAACATTGCCTACCCATCACAGGTAAATACTTCGTCCAAATACTTTGTTCGACAGCATCACCCGCCCATACCCGATATACGCATAGCCATACAGAGTTTTCAAATATGATTTGATTTTATGTTTTTCAGCATAACAGGAATTGTTATGCCTCTAACTATTGTTTTCAACATAAAAATTAAATCAAAATGAAAAAGATATTTTTAATGCTTGCATTACTCGCAACAGCATTCACTCAAAAAAGCTTTGCACAAGATAGTACAAAAACACAACCTACACAATTACTCAATGCTTACTATAAACTCAAAGATGCTTTAGTAAGCAGCAACGCAACATTGGCTGCCGCCAATGCAGGTGAATTGGTAAAAGCCATCAACGGCACAGATAAACAAACCGTAAATGATGATGCCAGGTCAAGCCTGTTAAAAGATGCAAATACTATTTCCCAATCAAAAGACATCAAACTACAAAGGGAAGAATTTGCAACCTTATCAAACAATATGTTTGAGTTGGCAAAAACAGTAAAGCTTTCTGCCGAACCTGTATACCAGCAATATTGTCCCATGAAAAAAGCATCATGGTTAAGCAGTGATAAGGCAATCAAAAACCCTTATTACGGCAATGCCATGCTTACCTGCGGCAGCGTAAAAACAACTTTATAATTTATTCACCTGCTCACAGCTTTTCAGTACATGAAGGGCTAAAGGCATTATTTTAAAAAATACAAAAATGAAAAATATATTAATAGGCATTGCAATAGCAGCCGCCACTTTAGCAGCTTGCAACAATAGTAGCAACAATACTACCGATACAAAACAGGCAGATGCAAAAAATGATACAGCAATGGCAGGCCATCAGCAAACAACTACCGATACAGTTGCTTCGCAAACTGCATCAGCAAGCAATACCGCAGCATTTCCTGCAAAAGAAATAATTGCCGGTTATCTGCAATTAAAAAATGCTTTGGCAAAAGACAATGGTAAAGATGCAGCCACAGCAGGCAATGTTTTAGTATCAACATTGGCAAAAGTGGACATGAAAAGTTTATCGGAAGCGCAAATGAAAAGCTACATGGATATAGCAGATGATTTGAAAGAACATGCAGAACATATAGGGACCAATGCAGGCAAGATAGACCACCAAAGAGAGCATTTTGAACTATTGAGTAAAGATATAGCCGACCTTATAAAAACGTTTGGCAACGGCGGGCAAACCTTATACAAAGATTTTTGCCCGATGGCAAACGATGGCAAAGGAGCAATATGGATTAGTGAAGTAAAAGAAATAAAGAACCCCTATTTAGGCAGCAAAATGCCTGATTGCGGTACAATAAAAGAAACCATCAAATAACCATGAGCCGGGCAAAGAAAATACTATTGGCTTTATTGGTTGTATTCATTGCCATTCAGTTTATACAGCCTGCACATAACAAAACTGTGCAGGTGTTGCCAACAGATTTTGCAAAGGTTTTTGTTGTGCCAAATAATGTTCAGTCGGTTTTACAAATCGCTTGTTACGATTGCCACAGCAACAATACCAACTATCCCTGGTATTCCAACATTCAGCCAATGGCATGGATGATGGCAAGGCATATTAATAACGGCAAAAACGAATTAAACTTTAGTGATTTTGGAAGCTATACCGACCGCAGGCAAATAAGTAAGTTAAAAGGCATTGCCAACCAAATTAAAGACGATGAAATGCCAATAGCATCTTACAAAATGATGCACAAAAATGCAAGGCTTTCAAAAGAGCAAAAAGATTTGATTATGGATTGGATGAACAAAACAGCAGATAGCCTTTCAGCAAATTACTAAACAGTCATGCGTAAACTAAAGCAAATATTAATCAGCATTTTCAAAGCAATTTTTATTCACAAAAAAGATTGCTGCAAATAATTAATAACATTTAAAACTTCAAATCATGGAAATGAAACACGAAGCACATCAGCATTCAAAACAAATGGGTGCTGCAATGTACAAGAAGCTGGCGCTTATGATAGTGCTGTCTTTTATTGCCATGTACATACTCATGTATGCAATTAGATAAACTGGCCAATGTAGTGCCCAACATCAACCAATTCTACATGGCAGGCTTAATGACAATGCTAATGCTAATAATTGAATTGTTGATAATGGGCAGTATGTACATGAAGAAGAAACTAAACATCATTTTATTAAGTGCAGGCGTTGCAGGTATAGTTATATTTTTTCTCTGCATTCAGCAGCAGGCAGGCGTAAAAGATAAGCAGTTTTTAAGATCAATGATACCACACCATGCCGCAGCAGTATTAATGGTAGAAAAAGCATCTTTAACCGACCCCGAAATAAAAGAGTTGGCAAATAAAATCATTACAAGCCAGCAGGCAGAAATACAGCAGATGAAGGGCAAGCTAAAGGAACTGGACAAATAAAGGTCAGGTATTATTCAAACAGTAAAAAGATAATAATGAAAAAACTAACAATATTAATACTCATTCTTACCGGCTTTTCTTTTGCACAGGCGCAGGATATGAAAGGCATGGACATGAGTAAGAAAGAAGCGCAGCAAAAAAAGCAACAGGTTACTTATACCTGCCCCATGCACCCGGAGATACATGCAACAAAACCGGGCAACTGCCCGAAGTGCGGTATGAAGCTGGTAAAAGAGAAACCAAAGCAGGTAAAGCAGCAGCCTGTGCAAAAGCATGATAATAAGCCCATGCCTAAAGACACCGTTAAGAAAAAAACTACGGACATGCACAATATGCCTATGGATAATAAGAATGTAAAAAAAGATACTGCCAAAGACAAAGCAACGGATATGGACAATATGCAGATGGATAACATGCACAACATGCCTATGCCCAAAGCCGATTTAGGTAAAATAAAAACCATTGTAAACCATACACCACCACATACTGTACATTACGATTTATACATTAACGATACTACTGTAACATTTGGTAAGAAAAGAAAAAGAGCCATAGCAGTAAACGGGCAAATACCAATGCCCACACTCACATTTACGGAAGGTGATACGGCAGAAATTGTAGTGCATAATTTGATGAACGAAAGTACATCGCTGCACTGGCATGGCTTATTTCTGCCCAATAAAGAAGATGGCGTACCATACCTCACACAAATGCCAATAAAACCACATTCAACCTATACTTACAGGTTTCCCATTGTGCAGCATGGTACACACTGGTATCACAGCCATAGCGAACTACAGGAACAAATTGGAATGTATGGTGCATTTATTATGAACAAAAGAGAAGAATGGGATATACCAACCATTCCTTTAATCATTAGTGAATGGACAGATATGAACCCCAAAGAAGTACAACGCAGCTTACATGCAGCTACAGACTGGTTTGCTATTCAAAAAGGGAGTACACAAAGTTATGCAGAAGCCATAAAAAAAGGAGCTTTCAAAACAAAAGTTACCAACGAATGGAAGCGAATGAATGCAATGGACTTGACAGACATATACTATGATAACTTTTTATTGAATGGAAAAAACCAGAATGAGCAACCACAATTTAAAGCAGGCGACAAAGTAAGATTAAGAATTGCCAATGCAGGTGCATCGGATTACTTCTGGCTTTCCTACGCAGGGGGTAAAATTGCAGTAGTAGCAAGCGATGGAAACGATGTTGAACCCGTTGAAGTAGATAGATTAATAATAGCCGTTTCCGAAACTTATGATGTTATTGTTACAATTCCCGAAAATAAAAGCTATGAATTTTTAGTAACACCCGAAGACCGTACAAAACATGCTTCGCTATGGTTGGGCAGTGGCGAAAAAGTTGCTGCCGTTAAAATGCAGCGACCCAAATACTTTGCAGGCATGAAGATGATGAACGACATGATGGACATGAAAGGCAATATGATAGAAATGGAAGGAATGAAAATGCAAAACCAAATCATGGATATGAACACGGTAATGTACCCTGAAATAACAGGTGCAGAAAATCCCGAAGACACCGCACAATCAAAAAGCATGAGCAAGGATAAAATGCAAATGAACCACACAGGTCATGATATGATGAATATGGCCATGGAAGGCAGTACAGATATTGTTACGCTTAACTATGATATGCTACGGGCAACAAAGAAAACAACACTACCCAATGCACAATGGAAAGAACTAAAATTTGATTTGACAGGCAATATGAACCGTTATGTTTGGAGCCTTGATAACAAAGTAGTATCAGAAGCCGACAGGATATTAATTAAGAAAGGAGAGAATGTAAGGATAATACTTTTTAACAACAGCATGATGCGTCACCCGATGCACTTGCACGGTCATGATTTCAGGGTTTTGAACGATCAAGGTGAATATGCTCCGATGAAAAACATCATTGATATTATGCCGATGGAGCGGGATACCATTGAGTTTGCAGCCTCAGAACCCGGAGGGGACTGGTTCTTCCATTGCCACATTTTATATCACATGATGAGCGGCATGGGCAGGGTTTTCAGTTACCAAAATACGCTGATTGACAAAACGGATATCACAGATCCCAAAGTGGCTAAACGCGGCTTAAACTCTGATGACAGGGCATTTCATCCAATGGCAAGAATTGGTCTTGAAAGTAATGGTAGCGACGGTGAAATTATGCTGGCAAACACCCGTTACAAGTTTTCTACAGAATGGCGGATTGGCTTAAAGGAACATCATGGATATGAAAGCGAGAGCCACTTTGGAAGGTATCTTGGACGAATGCAATGGTGGTTTCCTTACGTGGGGTGGGATTTTCGGAAGAGAATGATAGATCCGAACGAAAAGAATTTGTTTGGGCAATCACTTGCACCAGAAAGAAACCTATTCGGGCAAAACAACACTAAAAACTTCAGGCAGGTTTTTCACATAGGATTGCAATATACATTACCTATGCTTATCGTAGCAGACGCTTCATTAGACAATAAAGGCAATGTTCGCTTCCAGCTTATGCGTGAAGATATACCACTCACAAGCCGGTTAAGAATGAACTTTATGGCCAATACCGACAAAGAATACATGGCAGGCTTCCGGTATATCGTAACTAAATACTTTTCATTGTCTACTCACTACGATAGTGATATGGGCATTGGGGCCGGGTTAACTGTAAATTATTAAATACAAGAACATAGAACATACCGATAAAATAAAATCGTTTGGCAAAATATCGGTTTAGCATTTGGTGTGAAAGCTATCGTGCTGATTCTTGGTGCAGGTGGAATAGCGACCATGTGGGAAGCAGTTTTTGCGGATGTGGGTGTGGCTTTATTGGCTATTCTGAATGCGGTGAGAATACAAAAAATGAAATTTAAATTTATAAATGTTCACACAAATAATTGACTATGAAAAAACAACCGTCAACCATTGTCCTTGCATTGCTGTTTTCCCTGATGATACCAATATTCGGTTATTTCTACACAGGATGGTTAATTGCGTTCCTCTTTCTCATAGGGTATTTTACAGGATTTTTCTTATGGCTCATTATCCCGGCAAAAGTTCCATTTACCGCCATAAAAGCTCCTTATTGGGTGACTCTTCTGGTATTTATCTTCCTGCATAAAGTGGAAGAAAACCGGATGAAGTTTTTTGAAGTCATGGGAGATAAAATTACCGGAGTTCCCGTCCCGGAAATTACTCTCCTTTTGGTGATCTCACTGTTGATTCTGCCTATAGGAGCATGGCTTCTGGTGCCATTCCTTGTGAAGCGCGGCTACGATTTCGGATACTACCTGGCATGGACATTTTTTACTTCGACCGGAATTATCGAGCTGGCACACTTTGTTTTTCCACTCCTCACAGACGAGCCATACGGCTATTTTCCTGGTATGATTACGGCTCTTCCCTTAGCTGCGGCTGGGTGGTGGGGCATGTGGAGGCTTTCTCACAAAAACAGTTAATTCGCCTTTAAGTTATTATTTCGTAAAATGTAAGCAGATTTCTGTAGTTATCTACGGCAGGAAATTCACTGTGACCCCAATACTGTTCTTGAACTACCGTATGAACTGTATAAGACACCTTGTTTTTTGTACTGTTCAAAAAGTTCATCTATACCTTGCACCTGTATTCTGCAACTTGCTGTACCTGGGTTTAGTGCTAAAAAAATGCTTCTCCATTTCCAGGATTTATCACATGACTGCCAGAGATGAATTTCAATATCATCACGAACTGCAATAGCAAATGTTTCCTCCTGGTGGCGAATAGTAACCTAACCTGTTTGTATAATACGCACATGAAACTTTAGTATCCTGAACCGGAAGGGTAGGAATAGTTTTATTCATTTTCATACTCTTATTGCTTAATACTTTTATGCCTCGTTAATTCAACTATATAAGCTATAGTAGTTATCAAAAAAAATAGGGATGTCTACATATACCTGTGGTTCTTTCTGTATGGGTAAAGCAAAACAAAACATAGCACAATTAATTGCATTTGTTATTATTGCTATCCATTTTGTGAACCTTGAACCGCCTCTGTCTATTGCAAGAAGGTTAAGTAGTCCTGAAAAAATAATTGCCATACCTGCGCCTACAAACCAGAGTGTATCGGTATTCATGTATAGAGGAAAAGCAAAACTAATATGCACTATTCCGAGAAGAATAATGATATAAAAAACTATTTTAATAACCCTATGCACAACAGGATTTATTCATCTGTATGGGTGGGCAAGCTACAGTGCCGTAGCTACAGAATATACAGCAATCTCCCTGTTTCGGTTTTAAAATGGTTTCGCAGTTTGTACACTTATAAAAATACTGACATGCATCCGTAGGCATGGTTTCCTCTTTCTGAAAACCGCAGTGAGGGCAAGTGATCGTTGACTGTAGCGTTAGTATGTTTTCCATTCTTTATTCCTCTTTATCACAGCATGATTTACCACTGCCTTGTGAACATGATTTATCTTTTTCACATTTTTCCTCAGAAGATACACAAAGTTCTACTCTTGGCATTTTGCCTTTGCCTACATATTTTTCTCCAGCTTGCTGTATCTGCTGTTCTACTTTGTCGTAAGCTTCACTCGTTAGGTCTTTGTAAGAAGTAATAGACAGGAACAGGTTTTCATAAATTTTTGCAATGTCTGCCTGAAACGGTTTTTCAAAAGATGCCTTTACAAGACCCTCTTTTTTGTAGCCCGCAATGGTATTCTTTGCAATAATCTGTGATTCTTCCTTACTTAATTTATCTACTTCCTTGCCTTTGAACCACTCGTTGCTATCGGGAAAGGAATTAGCATATTTATTTGCCTCTGTTATGGTAATAGTAGCAAGTTCGATATTGTGGCTGTCACTAACTATAGTGATAATTTCAGCTTTCTTGCTATCATTTGTATTTGCCTTCCATTTTACGGCTACAACTGTTCCGGTTTTACTTAGCCAAGCACCTTCTACTGCATCAGTGACTTTTTCCAAGTCAACCAACATGAATTTAGCTTTGCTGCCACAACCAATTGCAGGTGCTGCATGACAAACTAAGGGAGCTTCATAAAATGAAACTGCTGAATTAGATGCGCTCATAAACTCATAGTTTTTTACTTTGTAGCCTGTTTTGTTAATCGCTGCTTCAATGGTCTTTACATCAACTTTTGATTTATCGAAAGTGACCAAACTGCTTTTGGTAGCATAAGAAGTTTTATAAGCAATTACTCCGTTTACTTTTGAGAGTTCACTGTTTACATGCGCTTCGCAGCCTTCACAGGTCATGCCCTGGATTGTAAACTCTACCTGTTGCCTATTGTCAATTGTGACAATAGATGCTACCTGAACTTTGGGTTTCGGATAAAACATTTTTGCATACAGTGGAAATGTCATCATCAAAATAGCAAATATTGTTACGATGCTAAGAAATGTTTTTGACTGAAGGAAAGAAGGCTTCTTCCTTGTTTCGCAATTACAATCCATATCGCTTGTTTTAGCAGGTTTGAGTTTGAGATACCAGGCAAAGGCAAGGACAGTTATTGATACACCGATTAAATAAGGTCGTGCCGGTTCAATCCATGAAATGTTTGCAGCAATGCTACTACTACCTGCAAGTAATGTAACAACAGGTGTGATGCAACAAAGCGAAGCTGCAATTGATGAGAATACTCCTGCACTGCTGAAAGTGCCTGATGATTTTGCACTTATCATACTGTTTCCAGTTTTTGAGTTTGCTGATTGATATGTTTAAAGAAAGGTTTTAAAATCTTCAGGTTCTCTTGTGTCAGGGAGTAATAAATGGTTTGTCCTTCTTTTCTTGTTTCTACAATGCTGCCATCTTTCAGTTTCCTTAGATGCTGTGATATTGCCGGAATACTCATTCCTAAAATGTCTGAAAGGTCGCAAGGGCAAAGCTCTTTTTCTTCTTCAAGCAAGTAAACAATTTTCAGTCTTACTTCATTACCTGCTAAAGCCAAAATGTTTGAGAGGCTTGCAAATGATTTCTGTGCTGTCTTTAATTTGTCCTTACAGTTCTTTATTTGCTCCTGGTCTGCAAATAGCCGGATACAAGTATTGTCGTTCATTGAACGAAAATACGAAAAATAAGTATTTAAGCAAATACTTAAATACAAACTGGTTCAGAAGTTATACATTAACCAGTAAAAAGTTGGCAGCTTCATTACTTAGGCTGAATGAGCTTTTCTTATGCAGTACAGTAACGGACTTATCGAAATCCTCAATTTCTGATACTTCTACAGTATCACCGATAGTTATGCCCATCTTGTCGAGATACCGTAAAAATTCATCGGAAGAATTGCCTAAAGCTATTATAGTAACCTTTTTCTTAAGGGGAGCAGAAGTAAGCGGTTGGGTTTTTACCTTTTTCAGCTTTCCGTTTTCATCCGGTATTGGATCGCCATGCGGGTCTGCTTTAGGATAACCCAAATAGGCATCCAGTTTGTTCACCAATGGTTCGCTTTGGATATGCTCCAGATCTTCGGCAATATCATGCACTTCATCCCAGCGAAAACCTAACTTATCTACCAAAAAAACTTCCCAAAGGCGATGTTTTCGGATAATTCCAACAGCAACCTGCCTTCCTTTTTCAGTAAGCTTAAACCCTTTGGATTTCTGATAGATCACCAGTTTTTTAGAAGCCATCCTTTTTAGCATATCGGTCACAGAGGGAGAATGAACCCCCATTACCTGGGCTAAGGCAGAGGTAGCCACAACTTCCCCATTGGTTTCCTGCAATTTATAAATGGCCTTCAGGTAATTCTCTTCGGTAAATGAATGCACTGTTTTAGGTATTTTGATGTAAGTTACATAAACCAATAGAAATCTAAAATTAGATTCGTCTAATTTTTTATTTTTGTAACTCTAATTTTATAGCTTTACAATAATAATATGAAAAAGATAAAAATCATGAGCATCATTATACTGTTAATTGTAGAAGCAGTGGCTTGTGAGAAGATATTACCCAAAGCTCCCACTGATGATGAATTACTGGATGGACCTATTGAGGGCTTAACCAATGAACAGAATGCCATATTTCTAAGAGGGGATATAGCTTTTAATGATGAAGTATTTACTGCCGAAACAGGATTAGGGCCGTTATTCGTGGCAACCTCATGCGGCACATGTCATGCTGGTGACGGAAAGGGTCACCCGTTTACTACCTTTACCCGCTTTGGGCAAACAGATAGCACCGGAAACCAGTTCCTGAATTTAGGAGGCCCGCAATTACAACACCGGGCGGTTCCGGGTTTTCAGTTCGAGCAAATTCCTGTCGGAGCTACTTTTTCCCGGTTCATGCCTCCGGCAAATACCGGACTTGGCTTTTTGGATGCCGTGCCTGATGCCACCTTACTTGCTTTATCAGATGAAAACGATATAGATGGTGATGGTATATCAGGCCGTATAAACTGGATAACTGCACCAGCTTACACCACACTAAGACCCGGCACAATAGAACAGAATGGTAAGTATATCGGCAGGTTTGGCAAAAAAGCAGCCGTATATGATCTGATGCAACAAACAGCCAATGCTTACAACCAGGATATGGGGGTTAATTCATCGTATGAGCACTATGATACTTATACATACCAGGAAGTTGATCCTGAAGTTTCCAATCAGACTGTACTTGATGTTATTTTTTACCTCAAAACCCTGAAAGCACCCATTCAACGAAACCCAAATGATGCAGACGTAAATGCCGGCAAACAGATTTTTATAAACATAAGCTGTGGCAAATGTCATACGCCCACATTAGCAACCGGCATATCATCCATTGCAGCGTTATCCAATAAGACATTTCATTCCTACACAGATATGTTGCTACATGATATGGGCAGCGGTCTGGATGATGGTTATACAGAAGGCTCGGCAACAACACCCGAATGGCGCACTCCGCCTCTATGGGGTTTAGGGCTTTCAAAAAACTCACAAGGTGGGCAGTATTTTCTTTTGCATGATGGCCGAGCCAGAAGCATTGAGGAAGCAATACTGTTACATGGTGGAGAAGCGCAGCAAAGTAAAAACAGCTTCCAGCAACTATCACCAACAGACAAAGTAAAAATCATCAAGTTCCTTGAATCATTGTAAAGTTCCCAATAACATGACGAGAAAAGACTTTATTACAAATGCCTGTACAGCATGTTTATCAACCACAGCAATTTCTTCTTTTGTATCATCCTGCACAACTACACGGTATATTTCAGGAAATCTTAGTAAAGATGGTTTGACAATAAGCAAGGATGAATTTAAGATCGGACAAAAAGGGAATACTGCATACAGATCTTTCATAATTGTCAGGAATGATGCCTTGCAATACCCAATCTGCATTTACCGATTCAGCGATGAACAATATTCAGCCTTGTGGATGCGGTGCACTCACCAGGGAACGGAGTTACAGGCTTCCGGCGATGTTTTACAATGTCCTGCACATGGCAGCGAATTTAATAACAAGGGACAAGTTACTAATGGCCCTGCAGATAATAGTTTGCGAACATTCCCCATTACTGTTACTAATAATGAATTATTCATAGACCTCAGAAAGCAATCATGAAAAAAATCGGATTACTGCTTCCGTTAGTTTTATTACTGAATACTGTCTTTGGGCAGATTGATCCCGCACTCCTGAGAAAACCCTCAAAAGACACATCGGGTCTGCAATTAAATATGGATGCAGTATATAATCGGCCATTTATCCAAGTTGGAAAACTGCCAGTTGCTTTGGGCGGCTATGTGGAAGCGAACTATCAGTATTTAAGTGAGGACGGAGTTACAGAAGGTCATCAATTCCAGATGCGCAGGCTTACCTTATTTGTTTCTTCATCAATAGCTAAAAGAATAAAATTCTTATCTGAAATCGAATTTGAAGATGGAACAAAAGAAATCAATATTGAATTTGCGTCTGTTGATTTTGAATTTGCTCCTTTATTGAATTTTCGGGGTGGTGTTGTCATGAACCCTATTGGTGCATTCAATCAAAACCACGATGGGCCGAAATGGGAATTTGTGGATAGACCTATTTCTGCAACTCAAATGCTGCCAGCGACCTGGAGCAATGTAGGGTTCGGAATATTTGGTAAGAAATTTACCAATGACTGGGCCTATGGCTATGAAGTTTATCTGACCAATGGGTTTGATGATAAGATCATTGCTAATTCGGAGAATAAAACCTTTTTGCCAGCCAGTAAGGAAAATCCTGATCGCTTTGAAGAGAGTTTTAATGGCCGCCCTTTGTTTACCGGAAAAGTCGCTATAAGAAATAGCAAAATTGGTGAATTGGGATTATCCTACATGGGAGGTATCTATAATAAGTTTGAAGAAGATGGATTGACATTAGATAAGAAAAGACGGGTAAATATATTTGCATTAGATTTCAATACAATCCTTCCAAAAATAAAAACGAACATTAATGGTGAGTGGGCATTGGTGAATGTAGATATACCTGAAACCTATACGGAGCAATTTGGGCAGAAACAACAGGGCGGCTTTGTTGATTTTGTTCAGCCTGTTTTGCAAAGAAGTATGTTTGGATTTGAGAAAGCCGTATTAAATGTTGCACTTCGCCTGGAATATCTTGACTGGAATAAGGGCACGTTTAAATCAACAGGTGGTAATATTTCAGATGATGTGTTTTCCATAGTTCCGGCCATTAGCTGGCGGCCAACAGCGCAAACGGTTATTCGCTTCAATTATCGTCATAATTGGCAGCAGGATATTTTAGGAAATCCCCCGGTAAAGTTATCAGGCTTTCAGTTTGGGATCTCGACGTATTTCTAAGAAATGGCTATCGGAAAAAGTTTCAACATTGGTTCTATATTCTATAGTCAGGAGTTTACACCTATGTGTTTTACTTTGCAGTGACCTAAGTGTGGTTAGCGCTAACGTTATATCTGCCTGCTATTACTTATCTTGTCTGTGGCATTGAAATTAACGCCCAGTACTCTCGGGGCAGAGGTTACAAAACAATGCTTTCCATACGCTTATGGCTTAAACTTATGCAACAATGCTACATTTTTAGATTTGCATTTTAAAAATATTGTACATAGATTTGCCGAACTTGAAAATTATTGCCTTCATATTATCCATTATTGTTTTAGTACTAAGCTGTATGCCTTGTACAGATGGTGCTAATGCAATGGGCAACGCAAAACAAGTAGTAGTAAAACAATCTCATCAGCAGGATAATCATTCTAAAACAGATAGTTGTTCTCCTTTTTGTAGTTGTTCCTGTTGCTCAGGTACTCCTATCCCACAAACTTTAGGAAAATTAGTTTTATTTAAGCCTGAATCAACAAAAAAATATAATCCCTTCTATTCATCCTTTATCGAAGGCGTTTCGTTGTCCATCTGGCAACCTCCTCAACTGGCATAGTTCCTCTTTAACTTATTTCAGCTTACTTATTATTTCCTTAAATAGGTATTTCTGTTTTGTCTTCAATACACGCCAGTTTTGACAACAAAATCCGGTAAAAAGAAACGCAAAGTTTCTAAACGTCCACAGTTCAGGGTTATTAGAACCATTTCTATAATTATCCTGTCCATTTTAATGATAGGCGCCATCATAGCCATTGTCATTAGATACTATCGTTTGGTTACCGGATATTAACCTTCTTTAAAAAATGTTAAATAGAATTATTGATTTTTCCATCAAGAACAAGCTCATCATAGGCATTTTTACAGTTGCCCTTATTATTTGGGGTGCCTGGAGTGCGTCAAAACTGCCTATAGATGCGATACCTGACATTACCAACAATCAGGTTCAAATCATTACCGTAAGTCCTTCCCTCGCGGCTCAGGAAGTAGAACAATTTATATCTTTTCCAGTAGAGCAAACAATGGCAACCATTCCGGAAATTGAAGAAGTTCGTTCTATTTCCCGTTTTGGACTTTCCGTAGTTACCGTAGTATTTCATGATGATGCCAATATATACTGGGCACGCCAACAAGTGTCGGAACGGATAACCGAAGCAAAAAATTCCATAGCGCCGGGTTTGGGTCAGCCTGAAATGGCACCTATTTCAACAGGATTGGGTGAGATATACCAATATGTAGTATATGCCAAAAAGGGATATGAAAAAAAATATGATGCAATGGATTTGCGTACCATTCAGGACTGGATTGTGCGAAGACAATTATTAGGCACTCCCGGTGTTGCAGAGGTGAACAGCTTTGGCGGTTTTTTGAAACAATATGAGATTGCCTTAAACATTGATCGCCTTAGAAGCTATAATATTTCTATATCCGACATCTTTTCAGCCCTTGAAAAGAATAATCAAAACACAGGTGGCTCTTATATTGATAAGAAACCCAACGCCTACTTTATTCGCAGCGAAGGTTTGATTACGGATTTGGGAGATATTGAAAGAATTGTAGTAAAAAACACAGAAAGTGGTGTTCCGGTTACCATACGCGATGTAGCTACCGTACGATTTGGTGCCGCCAACCGTTACGGTGCTTTAACCCGAAACGATAAAGAAGCCGTGGGTGGTATAGTAATGCTGCTAAAGGGAAGCAATGCCAATGAGGTGGTTAACAGGGTGAAAGAAAAAATGGCACAAATTCAAAAGTCATTGCCCGAAGGGGTTGCAATAGAACCCTTTATAGACAGGAGTGCATTTGTGGGCCGGGCTATTGATACAGTGGAAAAAAACCTGATGGAAGGTGCGCTCATCGTAATTTTTGTGCTGGTTATTTTTCTTGGAAACATACGGTCAGGATTAATAGTCGCATCTGTAATTCCCTTGGCTATGCTATTTGCCATATCACTGATGAAAGTATTTGGCGTAACCGGAAACTTAATGAGCCTCGGAGCAATAGATTTTGGATTAATAGTAGATGGAGCGGTGATTATCGTAGAAGCGACCATGCACCATATAGCGCACCGAAAAGGCATGAAACTGACCCAGCCGGAAATGGATGCAGAAGTAGGAGGCGCCGCCAAAAAAATGATGAACTCTGCGGCTTTTGGTCAAATCATTATTCTTATCGTTTACCTGCCTATTCTTGCTTTAGTGGGTGTAGAAGGAAAAATGTTCCGCCCAATGGCTGAAACCGTTTCCTTTGCTATTCTCGGTGCGTTAATCTTATCACTCACCTACGTGCCTATGGTCAGCTCTTTACTGTTAAGTAAAAAGATTAGCCATAAAAAGAATATATCAGATAAGATGATGGATCGTATTCAGCGATGGTACGAGCCGCTCATAAAAGGTGCATTACGAATGAAACTATTGGTAGTAGGTCTGGCTGTGGGTTTACTGGCGGTTTCGATAGTTATCTTCTCTTCATTAGGCGGTGAGTTTATACCCACGTTGGATGAAGGCGATTTTGCCATTGAAACACGGCTGCTTACCGGCAGTTCCTTAAACCAAACCATTGATAAAGTAACACAGGCTTCCGATATTTTAATGAAAAAATTTCCGGAAGTAAAGGAAGTAATTGGAAAAATTGGATCCTCCGAAATACCCACTGACCCCATGCCCATTGAAGCAGCCGACGTTACCGTTATATTAAAACCAAAATCAGAATGGACAAGTGCTACGGGACGTGAGGAACTGGCAGAAAAAATGCAGAAAAGCCTGGAAGCTATCCCCGGTGTTACGTTTGGCTTCTCTCAGCCAATTCAGCTTCGCTCCAATGAATTATTATCAGGTGTTAAACAGGATGTTGGTATTAAAATTTTTGGCGAAGACCTTCAGGTATTAACAGAGTTATCCAAAAAAATTGGCGCTATTGTGCCTACCGTACCAGGCGCTGAAGATTTATATCTGGAACAGTTAATCGGATTACCACAAATCTCGATAAAACTAAATAGAGATAAAATAGCACAATACGGATTAAATGTTTCAGACATTAACCAGGCAATTAATTCAGCTTTTGCCGGTGGCGTTGCGGGTACAGTGTTTGAGGGAGAAAGGCGGTTTGATTTGGTAGTACGCCTGCAGGAAGCCGAACGGCAAAGCATTGAAGACGTGAAAAGGCTCTACGTTACTACTAAAGACGGGGAAAATATTCCGTTGGAACAAGTAGCAGATATAAGCTATCAATTAGGACCTAACCAAATACAGAGAGAAGACGCAAAAAGAAGGATTATTGTAGGATTTAACGTTCGGGGAAGGGATATTGCTTCTGTAGTAAAAGAGATACAACAAAAAATTGATGCGAAAATAAAATTCCCTCCCGGATACTTTATTACTTATGGCGGTCAGTTTAAAAACCTGGAAGAAGCAAATAAACGTTTATCCGTTGCTGTTCCTGTTGCCTTAGGCTTAATCCTGCTATTGCTTTACTTCACTTTTGGATCCATCAAGTATTCTTTATTAATTTTTACAGCTATCCCTATGTCTGCTATAGGCGGCATATTCGCTTTATGGTTGAGGGGAATGCCTTTTAGTATTTCTGCAGGCATCGGTTTTATTGCCTTGTTCGGTGTAGCCGTGTTGAATGGCATCGTACTGATAAGTGAGTTTAACCAGCTAAAAAAGAATGGTATGAGGGATTTAAACAAGATTATCTTTACGGGTACAGCCATACGATTACGACCGGTACTTATGACCGCCACCGTTGCTTCTTTAGGCTTTTTCCCAATGGCATTATCACATGGGTCTGGTGCAGAAGTTCAAAAACCTTTGGCTACGGTTGTAATTGGTGGGTTGATTACTGCTACTTTTTTAACGCTCATTGTACTGCCGGTACTTTATACTTTGTTTGAAAAAATTCAAATCAAAAAAAGGAGAACGAAAATACCTCCAGCAATAGCAATATTTATTTTTTTATTAGGTAGCAGCACCTTGTCCTATGCACAGGCTCCTGTTGGCAATAGAGTGAATTTACAAACAGCAATAAGCAGTTCGTTGGGCGTAAACCCAAATATGAGAGTTGGAAACTTGGGCGTTCAGTACCAGCAGGCATTGAAAGGAGCCACCAGGGATATTGGTAAAACAAACATTAATCTTACCTATGGTCAATACAACAGTCCTGTACCTTATGATAACAATATCACGGTTACTCAGAATATTCCTAATCCGGTATATCTAAAAAGGCTATCAGAATTGGCTGATGCTTCTATAGATGCTAGTCGCTTTCAACTGAAAATATATCAAAGCCAGATAGCCTATCAGGTAAAAAATGTTTACTACCAATTGCTTTACCGGAATGAGCAAAGAAGGCTGACAGACAGTTTAATAAGCTTATATGAGCGTGTGTTAAGAGCGGCAGACGTCCGCTTTAAAACGGGTGAAACCAACATTCTGGAGAAATACAATGCGAATACACAATTGCAGGAAGCCATCGCCCAACAAAAGCAGGTTACCGAATACGTACATACCAACGTAGAGCTGTTAGGAAAGTTTATGAATGATACCACTATTACAGGTATTGATGATACGCTCTTACAGGAAAAAACGATTGCTTTAAGTTTAGATAGTTCTGTACTGGGCAATAATCCGCAATTGCAAGCCTTACGCAGCCAGATAGCAGTATCGGCAAAAGAAATCAAGGTAGAAAAAAGCAAACTGCTGCCTGATTTCAGTATAGGTTATTTTAACCAGTCGTTAGTAGGAACATACGAGGTAGATGGCCGGCAAAAGAAATATGGTGTAGGCAAACGGTTTCAGGGTATTGAAGCAGGAATCAGCATCCCGATATTTGCGAAACCACAAAAGGCAAGAATCCGAGCAGCAGAAATAAATATGCAAACACGCCAGGCAGAAGTGGATGCCTTCTATTTTGGGCTTTCGCAAAGAGGCACTTTGTTGCTCTCTGAACTTCGGCGGCTGCAAATTCAAATTGCCTATTACCGCAATACCGCTTTACCGCAGGCGGAAGTACTTATCCGTACCTCTCAACGAGCATTTGAAGCAGGAGAAATTGATTATTATCAATTATCTCAATCCTTAAACAATGCAAATAATGTTCGCCGCCAATACATCGAATTCGTTAATCAATATAACCAAACAGCGATAGAACTGGAGCTCATTTCTGGTCTGTAAAAAATTAAATTAAAAACAGCATGGTTAAGACAATGTATAAAAGCTTGCTCACAATCACAATATTATTTGCAGCTTGTAATTCAAAAGAAACGAAAGTGGAAACAGCGGTAGCTGACGTACATGACCCTACTCTTGTAGCCTTTACGCAAGACCAATACAATGCAGTAAATGTTCAATTAGGTAAAGTAACGATCACGAATCTGGGTAATTACATAAAAGCTTCCGGAACAATAGATGTTCCACCCAGCCAGTCTATAAGTATCACTTCACCCTACGGCGGCACCGTTAAAAGCACATCCGTGATTGAAGGAAAATACATAAACGAGGGGCAGGTTATTGCTACTATAGAAAATCCTGAGTTTTTGCAAATGCAACAGGATTACTTGGAAAGCAGCAGCCAGTTATCATTTTTAAAACAGGATCTAGCACGCCAGGAAGAACTGGTAAAAGAGAATATTGCTGCACGTAAATCATTACAAAAAGCCACCAGCGAATATAATAGCATGGTAGCCCGTGTTGAAGGACTAAAGTCAAAGCTAAGACTTGCCAATATTAATCCTACCAGTGTCAAACCCGGAAATTTTACATCAAGAGTTAGTATTCATGCTCCTATCAGCGGGTATGTAACACACGTTTATGCCAATGTAGGAAAATATGTAGGACCTAATGAAGTGTTAGCTGATATGGCAAGCACCAAGAACATATTTGCCAAAATAAGAGTGTTTGAGAAAGATTTATCAAAAATAAAAATGGGTCAAACCGTTCGATTTAAAGCAACCGGCGATAGTATTGAACGCAATGCGAAAGTTTTTTTAATAGGTAAAGACATAGATGCGGACAGAACCATTCAAGTAAGCGCCCAAATATTAGACCGTTCGCCTAACCTTATACCCGGTATGTTTATTAATGCCATCGTAGAGGTGGGCGCCGCAGAAACTACCGCTCTTCCGCAACAGGCAGTGGTGCAGGCAGGAGGAACTAACTACATATTTGTATTGGAAGAGAATAATACAGATACAGCGGCGGCAAACGAAAAGAGCGAAAATAATAATAGTAAAAATGCGGATGAAAAAAGTACTATTAAATTCAGAAGAGTGGAAGTGGGTGCGGGTGTCACCGAAAATGGATTTACGGCTATAACGCTTCCTGCCAAGTTTAATATGGAAAGCAAAGTGGTGGTAAAAGGCGCGTATGATTTGCTGTCTAAAATGAATAATACCGAAGAGGAAGAATAATTATATGGGTCGGAGCCCTGCTTTGTTCTTACCCTATGGAAGAACGATTACCGTTTAGCAGGGTTTCCCGACCCACCAATATAAAAAATATCGAAATGAGTATAAGTGATGAGTTGATTATCGTCCTAAAACTAGCAGCTTCATTTTTGTTAGGAGGTTTTATTGGCTACGACAGAGAAAAGTACAAACGGGATGCTGGTATTAGAACGTATGCAGCCGTTTGTATCGGTTCAACCTTATTCACTGCAATTGCAGAACATCTTGGCGAAGCTACAGCTGGAGGGCGGGTAATAGCAGGCATTGTTGCAGGTATTGGCTTTTTAGGTGCCGGAGTTATTTATAAAAGTAATGATACCCATACAACTACCGGATTAACTACAGCCGCCACTATATGGTGCACCGCTGCTGTTGGCGTAGCCGTAGGTCTTGATTTGTTTCTTATTGCCATCTTCGGAGCTTTGGCACTATATATCCTTCTTGTATTGGAGCGGCAGAAATGGTACATAAGATGGAAGAAAAAAATGACAAATAACAAAGGCGGTTTAGAGGATGCAGATTAAACATCGCAAAAGCGACAAACAAAATGAATAAAGAACTTGAAAATATGCTCATTGCCAGGCAAATCAAACCAACTGCCATGAGGTTGTTGGTGATGGAGTATTTATTAAAACAAATAACAGCCATTAGCCTGAGTAATCTTGAAACTGAATTTGAACGTTCGGACAGGATAACACTTTATAGGACACTTAAAACTTTTGAAGAAAAGGGCATAATACATACCATTAAAGATGGCGCAGAAGCAAAGTATGCCTTATGCCAAAACGAGTGCAATAACGGACTGCATTCTGATACGCATCTTCACTTTTATTGTACCGTTTGTAAAGAATTGTATTGCTTGCCTAAAGTACAAATTCCTGAAATAAGTCTTCCTGATAGGTTCAAACTGGCTGAACTAAGTTTAGTAGGGAGAGGCGTTTGTAACAATTGTTTATAAAGAATGCAATTGAGTTGCATTACGGCTTTAATAGCTTTATAAGACTATAAATTATGATAGGATTTTTTCACTCTTAAAAACCAAATAGTATGGAACATCAACAAAGTGATCATCACCATTCAGGGCACAAACACGAAGCCCTCATTCAGCAGCTTCTAGCATGTGCAACAGCCTGCGAAAATTGCGCAGCATCCTGCCTCGATGAACAGGATGTAACACCAATGGCACATTGCATTGAACTCGACAGAGATTGTGCAGACGTATGCTTTCTGGGCGCTCAGCTTTTAATCAGAGACAGTGAGTTTGCTCACGATTATTTAGCTGTTTGCGAAAAAGTGTGTCGTGAATGTGCTAAAGAATGCGGAAAGCATGAACACGAACATTGTAAAAGATGTGCGGAAGAGTGTCGCAAATGTGCAGATGCTTGTCATGCCCATCACGGCAACGTTCAGGTGAGCTAAAACAAGTATAAGGCAGGTGCAGCTTGCCGAAGCTGCACCTGCCTTATACTATTTCATTAATCATTAAAGTAAAATAGTATGAGGCTTAATTGTTGGAAATGTGTGATACTGCTTTCAGCATTATTCACTTTGTTACAATCCATTTAATAAAAAGGTTAATTAGACACTTGTTGTTATAATAGTTTTTCTATGGAAGCTGTATCAGCATCATATCAAAATAAAAGCAAGCTAAAGTTGGTTTTGGGTTTAACCCTCACCTATCTTGCGGCGGAAGTAATCGGTGGTATTATTACCAAAAGTCTAGCGTTACTTGCTGATGCAGGACACATGCTAACTGATGTTGGTGGCCTTGCATTGGCTTTGTTTGCTATTAATATTACGCAACGTTCCGCATCAGAAAAGCGCACTTATGGTTATTATAGAGCAGAGATCTTGGCGGCATTAGCGAATGCCGTTATTCTCATTTTTATATCACTTTACATTTTGTATGAGGCTTGGCAAAGGTTTAAATCACCCCCTGAAGTTTCAAGCAGAGATATGCTAATTGTTGCAGCCATTGGGCTTGCCGTAAATATTACCGGTATGCTTATTCTGCGTAAAGGTTCAAAAGAAAGCCTAAACATGAAAGGAGCATACTTTGAAGTGTTGTCGGACATGCTTACTTCCATTGGCGTGATTGTGGCTGCCATTATTATGATGATTACCGGATGGTATTATGCTGACCCCATTATATCCGCAGGTATCGGACTTTTCATTTTGCCAAGAACATGGATACTGTTAAAAGACGCGGTAGGCGTTCTACTGGAAGGAACACCTTCTGACATTAATCTCGCCGATGTAAAAGCAACGCTCAATTCAATACCCGGCGTAGTTTCAATACATGATTTACATGTATGGTCACTTACATCAGGGATGAATGCGTTGAGTGTTCACTTGTTGGTTATGGAGAATGTAAGTGTAAAAGATGTGCTCACAGCCATTAAAACAAAAATGAGAGATGAATTTAAAATAACGCATACAACTATTCAAACAGAAGAAGAATCCTTTATTGAAGAACAGATTAAGATTTAGTTTGTTGAAAAGAAAAAAATATTGCGTCGGGCAATTAAGGGTATGGAGAAACAATATTTTAGCGTATTATGATAAGCATTATTATAGGAAGTTTATTATTGAGTTTATTACATGCAGTCATACCCAATCACTGGCTGCCGGTAATTGCCATTGGGAGGAAAGAAAACTGGACGATTGAAGAAGTAAAAAAGGTAACGCTTATATCCGCTATTGCTCATGCGCTAAGCACTATTTTAATAGGTGCTATTTTAGGTGTGTTAGGCTCTGAATTATCCATTCATGTGGAACAGTTCACACATTTAATCGCTCCATGTATTTTAATAGCGTTGGGCTTCATTTTTATTTACCGTCACCACCACCACAAGCATTTTCATATTGATAACAATATTAAAAAGAAGACATCCAAAAATAGCACTATCACCGCACTGGTTGTTGCAATGTTCTTTTCACCATGTCTGGAAATCGAAGCTTATTTTCTGTTAGCCGGAGCACATGGTAAATGGCTTGTCTGGTTTATAGCGCTGATGTATTTCGCCATTACTACAGCAGGTATGGTGCTGTTAGTAAGATTTGCATACAAGGGATTGTTGAAAGTTAACTGGCATTCGCTCGAACATAATGCAGGCGTAATAACCGGGATAACATTAGTTGCCACCGGCATAATAACATACTTTATTCATTAATTCATTTTATGAAAAATAATAACGATCAAAAAAATGATAAAGGCTTCAAATTGGTTGAATTAACAAAAGTCAGCGATAAAAAGCCTGAACACATACATTCAAAAGATGACGGGCATGAGCACGGTGACAATGACCATGACGATCATGATCACGGTTCGGAAGTAACGCCTGATAAACCACAATGGTTAGAGCATTGGAACCTTTTAGCAGGCTTATTCATTCTCGTCATATTACTGGTAATGGAATATGGTTTTAAGATAACGCTTCCACAAACCATAGCTTTTATTATAAACTCCACAGCCTATTTGCTTGCAGGATGGAGTGTATTGGGCATGGCTTTTCGTAAAGCCAGACGTGGTGACATTTTTAATGAGTTCGTGTTAATGAGCGTTGCTACCGTTGGTGCATTTGCCATAGGCGAATATGAGGAAGGTGTAGCGGTGATGGTGTTTTATACCATTGGCGAATGGTTTCAGGATGCAGCGGTCCGAAGAGCCAAAGCCAGCATCAAGGCTTTACTTGATATCAGGCCTGATGAAGTAACGGTGTTGCGCAGTGGCAGTACTCAGGTCATAAATCCTAAGGAAGTAGAATTAGGGGAAACGATTCAAATAAAGCCAGGAGAGAAAGTAGCCCTTGATGGTGAGCTTATTTCAGAAAAGGCATCGTTCAACACAGCGGCTCTTACAGGTGAAAGCAGACCGGATACAAAGTATAAAGGAGAACAGGTATTAGCCGGTATGATTAATCTAAATACCGTTTCCGACGTAAAAGTAGCGGCATTGTTTAAAGATAGTAAGCTAAGTAAGATATTGGAAATGGTGCAAGACGCAACTGCCCGGAAATCGCAAACGCAATTGTTCATATCCCGCTTCGCTAAAGTGTATACACCTATCGTTTTCTTTCTTGCGCTAGCCGTTATAGTTGTTCCATACTTTTTCGTAGATGATTATGTTTTCCGGGAGTGGTTATACCGTGGTCTGGTATTCCTGGTTATTAGTTGTCCTTGTGCATTGGTTGTGTCTATACCGTTAGGTTATTTTGGCGGCATTGGTCTGGCATCAAAAAATGGCATTCTATTTAAAGGTGGCAACTTCTTAGATGTAATGACAAAGGTGAATACCATTGTTATGGATAAAACGGGTACTCTTACCAAAGGTGTGTTTAAAGTTCAACAGGTAAAACCAAACGGAATAGATGAAAAAGAACTGGTAAGACTTACGGCGGCACTTGAAAAGAATTCAACGCATCCTGTAGGAAATGCGGTTGTTGCTTATGCAGGTGATGCTGTAGGCAATACAACGGCAACCAATGTAGAGGAAGTTGCAGGTCATGGATTGAAAGGTACAATAGATGGCAAAGAAATACTTGCCGGCAATTTGAAGCTGATGAAAAAGTATAACATTAGTTATCCTGATGAACTGGAAAACCTGGTAGATACTGTGGTGGTTACAGCCCTTAACAATAAATACGCCGGGTATATAACAATTGCTGATGAAATAAAAGAAGATGCAGCAACAGCCATAAAAGAAATGCACGAGCTGAACATAAAAACAGTAATGCTTTCCGGCGATAAACAGGCTGTGGTAAATCATGTAGCCAAAAAGATAGGCATTGATGAAGCTTATGGTGATTTGCTGCCGGAAAACAAAGTAGAAAAGGTGCAAAAGATAAAAAGCGAAGGTAAGCATATAGCCTTTGTAGGAGATGGCGTAAATGATGCGCCGGTAGTTGCCCTGGCAGATGCAGGCATTGCTATGGGTGGATTAGGAAGCGATGCGACCATCGAAACGGCAGACGTAGTAATTCAAAACGATCAACCTACAAAAATTGTTTCGGCTATTAAGATTGGTAAGATCACCAGAAGCATTGTTTGGCAGAACATTATTATGGCTATGGTGGTGAAAGCAATTGTCCTTGTATTGGGTGCAGGTGGTGTAGCAAATCTTTGGGAGGCTGTAATTGCCGATGTAGGTGTAGCCTTATTAGCCATTTTAAATGCAGTTAGAATCCAAAAAATTAAATTATAGGAAGCGAAGGCTTTTAAAAGAAATCTGCTCTCTATGTGAAATGCTATAGGAAAAGAAATTATAAAACTGTTTAACCATTTTAAATCGAAGATTTATGAAATGTCCAAATTGTGAGGAAACATTAATCATGACGGAAAGGCAAGGAATTGAAATTGATTACTGCCCAAAATGCCGTGGCGTATGGCTTGACAAAGGAGAATTGGATAAGATCATTGAAAGATCGTTGAAGCAATTAACCCCGGAACAGTCTCAATCCAATCAAAATTATAGCGCCCCTTATTATGAGGGTGGTCATAATAAGCACCACCAGAGTGAACATGGAAAATACAACAAACATGAACGACGGGGATTTTTGGGCAACTTGTTTGATTTTTAATAAATTGGTAAAGAGCAGGAAGCAGAAGATCTATTCGTTTTTTTGAGTAGATAACTTTAAAGATTTCGTTACGGCAAAGATTCTCTGCTACTTCATCCGAAATCAGCTATTGCCTATTATGAAATAGTATACTAAAAGGGGTTAAGACAATAATGCGTAATAAATGGACAAATCTTATTAAAATAATCAGAGCATTATACCTTATATCACTGGTATTAACGGGAATTTGCCTTTCGTTAAATATTTATAGATTGATACACCCACATTTCAAGAACCTCTTTTACACCATTGTTATTACCACTACTCCTCTTATTGTTCTTGTTTACTTACTGTTAATAATAGTTAAGCGTAGAAAATCTTCAAAAAAATCACATGAGCAACGGAAAGAGCCTTTCAGTAAAAATTAAAAAGTTTTTTACGGTCTTAGGTCCAGGATTAATTACTGGTGCGAGTGATGACGATCCATCAGGCATTGCAACTTACTCTCAAGCAGGTGCAAAATTTGGAGTAGCTACTTTATGGACATCAATAGTTACCTTTCCTTTGATGGCTGGCATTCAGGAAATTTGCGCCAGAATAGGTTTAGTTACTTCAGTGGGATTAACTACTACCTTAAAAAATCACTATCCCAAATGGCTGTTATACCTGATGCTGTTTTTTAGCGTTCCCGCTATTATCTTAAATATTGGAGCGGACATTGCCGGAATAGGCGCTGTAGCCAATTTAATTTTTCCCACCATAAAACCTATTGTATTCAGTTTTGGCTTTGCCGTTATTCTTTTGTTCCTGATCATTTATCTGCCTTACGATAAAATAGTATCGGTTCTAAAATATTTGTGTTTTTCCGTTCTATTATACGTTGCCGTGCCTTTCTTTACGTATCCAGACTGGGCGAAGGTTGTACATTCTACTTTTATTCCAACCATTCAATTCAATAAAGATTTTATTGAAGTATTGGTTGCTATATTAGGCACTACTATTTCGCCTTACCTTTTTTTCTGGCAAGTAACAATGGAAGCCGAAGATGTAAAGCAAGTGAAGCATGTGATGCTGGCAAGGAGAAGGTTAATCAGAAATAATGGTGGTATCGAAAACCCCAAAAAATGGGAAAGAAAATTCTTTCGGCTGCTGATAGGAAAAATGAAGATGGATGTAAATATAGGCATGTTGCTTTCCTGCATCGTAATGTATTTTATTATTTTGGGCACAGGTACAGCATTGTTTTCAGCTGGAATTAATCAAATTGATACAGTAGAGCAGGCAGCAAAAGCGTTAGAGCCGGTAGCCGGTAAAGCCTCTTATTTTCTTTTCGCTTTGGGCGTGATTGGAACCGGATTTCTGGCTATCCCTGTACTTGCTGGTTCTCTTTCTTATATAGTAACGGAAACCTTTGGTTGGAAAGCAAGCCTTAACAAAAAATATTGGCAGGCTAAACAATTTTACATTGTTATAGCTATAGCATTGGCAATAAGCCTTCTTATCAATTACATTGGTCTTAGCCCTGTTAAAGCGTTGCTATACACCGCTATTTTATATGGTTTAACCTCACCAATACTTATTGCCATTGTTATGCACATAGGCAATAACAAAAAAATAATGAAGGAACACACTAATGGAAAAATATCTAATACATTAGGCACTATAACGCTACTACTTATGATGTCTGCTGCTATTGCCTTAATCTACTTTCAATTTGCTTAACGGTTTAAATTATTGAATAGGTTGAGCACAAACATATAAAAAGCAAAAAAGATGATACAAATTTTAGGAGAAACCAAAGGTAATTTAATATGCACAAAAGCAACTGAAAAGTTAATCCGCAGAGATTTTGAAAAGTTGTTGCCTTTGCTGGTAAATGCTTTAAAGGTATATGATAAGATAAGATGGTACTTTGAAATGGAAAATTTCAAAGGGTGCGATCTTGAATCATTTTGCAAGGAAGTAAAATTAGGTGTTCAACATACAAATGCTTTTGATAAAATAGCAATGGTAGGGGAAGCAAAATCTCAGGAATGGATGGCAGATGTTATGAAACTATTTACTAAAGCCGAAATCAAATTTTTTAAGTTGAACGAAAGAGGCAGGGCATGGAATTGGATAGCCTCTGACTAATGATTAATAACTATAATCGAACTAAATGCAAAATCTATAAATTATGATAAAGGCAAAGCAAAGCGATAAGCACTTAATAGTTGATATACTTACTAAATCTTTTGAAAGCAACCAAAGCGTTAATTACATAGCAAAGTCTGATGAAAAAAGAATAGAAAGAATTAGTTCATTAATGGATTATTCTTTTGAGATCTGTCATTCATTCGGCGATGTATTTTTATCTGATGATAAAAAAGCATGTGCGCTCGTACTGTATCCGGACAAAAAGAAGACCACACTTAAATCAATACTGCTGGATGTAAGGCTGATAGTTTCCTGCATTGGAATAGAAAATATCAAAAAAGCACTTTCCAGAGAATCAAAGATCAAACAATTGCAACCGAAGAGGTTAATGTACTATTTATGGTTTATCGGGGTTGATCCTGAAAATCAAAACGAAGGCATTGGCAGTGTTTTCTTAAATGAAATTATAGAGGACAGCGAAAGTAAAAAGAGACCTATTTACTTGGAAACTTCAACGCTGAAAAACTTGCCCTGGTACAATAAGTTTGGCTTCGAGATTTATAATGAACTTGATTTAAGTTTAAGCTATAAGTTATTCTTTTTAAGAAGAGAGTTGAATAAATAGAAGTGCTTATGCTAGTATTTGGAACACAAATGCGCATTGTCACATTTATTTTTGTGAGCATAGAAATAGTTATCTTCTTCTATCTGGCAATATTTCGTTTAGCCCGCCCTGATGATAAGACAACTACTCTAAACCTGATTCTCATTTTCTTACTTCTTACCTATAACATCACAGGAGGGTTGCTTCCCGATCCAAAGCTGCTTGGGTCATTTTTCTTACAAGAAGTATTTGCGTATGCGACTGGTTTTATTACACCCTGCTACTTCCCATACTATGTATATAAAGCCTTTGGATTGACGAAAATGAAATTTCATGCTTACAGAGGCGTCTATCTGTTCCTGATTTTTCCTTATTGCATTTTTGTTTTTGTTTTTTGGCTTACCGGAGATCTAAGACAAACACAAAATCTTCTTGTTATTCCTGTGCTCTATGCGATTTGGGTGATAATCTCGCTAACTAAGGCTATCCGATATAAATATAACAATGATTTCTCAACCATCGAGGCCCGGCAGGAATTGATTGTGTTACTTTTTAGTATAACGCCCTGGGTCGGGTTGCCAATAATTACCTATTTTAATTTAGGTCAGTCAGTTGAAGCTTTAGTAACGAATATAGGCTTCCTGTTATTATTCGGATTGCAGGTAAACAAGCATATCAGGGATCTGAGAACTGAGCACGAAAAGCTAATGGAATCAGAGCAACGGTTAAGAAGCTGGAATGCTGATCTTAAAGATGAAGTTGATAAGCGCACTAAGGAACTGGAGAAAATTAATGAGCAGAAAACGAATAATTTTATCAACCTTGTTCACGAAACCAAAACACCTTTGACTTTAATAAAAAACTACCTAGATGAATATATCAGTAAACATGGTACTGGAGAAGAACTGGACGTCATTAAAGGTGGCGTAGATAAGCTGACTGCAGATATAATTAACCTGTTCGACATCGAACGATTTTCAAAGGGACTTGATACTTATAAACATAGCCAGGTTTCTGATTTCAGCGGTATCCTTCGGGACAGTCTTCCTCTATTCAAGCATTATTGCGAAAAACATAAGATCGAGTGTTTAACGTGTATAGATGAGAATATTTTTGTTAAAGCAGATCCCAACGCCATTCATCGGATAGTAAATAATATTGTTGAGAATGCTATTAAATTCACCGATCCGGATGGTGAAGTGCTCATTTCATTGACAAGTCAGGATGATGAGATCATTTTTTCAGTGGTGGACACAGGTATTGGCATTAAGGAAGAATTACAAAAAAAGGTTTTTGAACCGTATTATCAAATTGGATCTAAAAATACCAGTCTTCAGGGCATGGGACTTGGTTTACCAATAGTAAAGAAAGTAATTGAAGGAATTGGCGGGACGATTTTCATCGAGAGCAATCCGGCTAAGATGCGCGGTACAAAATTTATCATTTCTCTTCCCCGATATAAGCCAACCGAAAAGGACGAACCTATAAAGGGAGTAGATAGACTGAATAAGTTCAATTATAATTTCAATAACGATGAACTGGCCGACATTGATTATGACGCAAAAAAAAGAACAATATTGTTGGTAGAGGATAACATAGCAATGATTAATTTCCTTTCTAACAAACTCCGACTTAGCTACAACGTATTTGGTGCACACAATGGCAGCGAAGCATTGAAGAAATTGTTTGAAATGTCCGTGATTCCTGACTTAATACTTTCGGATGTTATGATGGACAAAATGGATGGTTACGCTTTTGCCAAAACCCTTTCAGAGCAAGATAAATATAGTCATATACCTGTTATATTTTTAACTGCTAAATCTACTGCCACCGACCGTATGAAAGGTCTGCGACTTGGCGCAATAGATTTTATTTCAAAGCCATTTTCATTTGATGAACTAAGTCAAAAAATTGAAACCATACTTGATAATATTGTAAGGCAGCAAAAGGCAATAATCAGCACGTCCATTGCCGCCCTAAAAAACGGTATGAATCTAGAGACTGACAATATGGCTCAGTCTTCACTTTCAAAATTTGAGCAGAGCTGTAAGCTATTTCATTTTACCGCACGAGAAACGGAAATAGCCCGCCTGATATTTAAAGGGAAAACATACAAGGATATGGCAAAAGAGCTATTTATTTCAGACAAGACCATAACGAAGCACATCCAAAACATCTTTGGCAAAGCTGAGGTTTCCAACAAGGTAGAGCTTATAAACAAACTCACAAAATAGCGGCAAGTAACTGATTTACTATTATTTCAGTACGGAAATAGTAGAAATGCCGTATAGGTTTCCCTTGTTCGCAATCCTACCTTTGCTGTGGCGAATAGTCGCAAAAACTAAAGTAGAGGATATGTGCGAAGGTTATGTATTGGACTGGCTGGACACTTTGGTTACAGTAACATTGAATCCGGTCAAAAGCAAAATAAATGTTGCCGTACCTGGCGACATAGCGAAAATCAAGGATCAGGTGATCTCTCAAAAAGACAAGGTTCAGACTGCCATTAAGTCCGCCGTGTTTAATTTGAATGACGAGACAAAAATCCGGTGTTTAATAAAGAAATACCATTTAAGCCTAATTTCTTTATTGGATCAGGCATTGGAAGACTTGGCGCTAATAAAGGATAGCATTCCTTTAAAACAGGTATTAGACACCATAATTGTCTGCATTGATGAGCTACTCTCTTTAATTGAGCACAGATTTACAAGTTATTTAAGCGCAGATGAAAGGGTTCCGGCTACTTATCTTGCCGTTCTCAAAAAGGAATTGGCAAAGCGGCTATCAGCGGATGAAAAAAAGATCCGTGGTTATGATGCTTATCTACCGACCTTCAAAATATTGAAGCGAGAATTGGAAAGGTTTTTAACACAGCCTTCCGATAAGCATACTTATATTTTTCAGGAAATACTTTATGTAAAAGAGTTGTGCTTAGAATTGGAACATCTCGAACTTATTGATGAAGTCGCCGTTTACTCCAGGCTTGATGAATTGCTAATCAATATGAATTTCAACAGCAAAACTTACATTTATAGCCTAACAGAAAGATTAGCCGCCAGCATAAACGACCTTGAACAACCCGGTGAAAAATTGGACAGGTTGCTGTTTTATCTTAAACTGTTTAAACAATATCACAAAAAGCCAGGGATAATTTTTAATCGAAAAGATGCTGATCTGCACAAGCAAGTCTCAAATTGGTTTACGCAGGAAGTATTCTATTTGGAAAAGCAGGTACATTATTCGATAATTCCCCTAAAAGGAGTTGAAGCTTCCAAAGAAGTTGTTCAGAAGGAAAAAACAAAGCTTTTATCTGTGCTTTCCGTTGATCAAATGGCACTGATATTAAGAGCGGCAGACGACTTGAAAATCGTCATGGCACGTTCTCTGAATAGCGTATTCAAAAATATTGTTCCGTATTTGTCAACTCCCTATCAGGAAAACATATCGTATGATAGCATGAGAAGTAAGTCCTATTCAGCAGAAAAGAGAGATAAAGAAATCGTGATAGAAACGCTTCAGCAAATGATCAAGAAAATAAATGAATATTGAGATCTCAACGCTCCTTATCAAGTTTCCAGCCAGTATCGAAATTGGATAGGCTTGTACGCTCAGTTTTCTTTTCGGATAGGTCACGTTTCATCAGCTTTGCAAAAGGCGTGACATTCTTGTAGGCAACCGTATATTCCACTGTTGCACTTTTATTGTCTTCCTGTAATTGGATGCCTGTAATTTCTGCTACGTCCATATCTGCCACTTTTACCACCTGTACATTATCGTACTTCTCATCTATGCGAATAAGATACGGCTTTGCTTTCTCCGTAAAATGGACGATAGGTTGCCCTGCATCTTTTAGCTTTCGTGTTTTATCTATAGTTACTAATCCTTCAGCCTCCAATCCCGCATCCAATAGCTTTCTGGCGCTTGTCGGATCAGTCATGTTGATTTCATACTCATACACTTTGGGATAATTCTTCGCGGTACGGATTACTGATGCCGCCTCTTCTTTATCCAGTTTGAGCTGACTGCAAGATGTCAGGAACAATACAACAAGTCCAAATACACTTACTGTTTTCATAACGATTCGCTTTTAGTTTTCCACAATAGTCATTCAAAGTTTCCGAATACTAATTTAAAAAAAATAATCGGTTTACAGAAGTCTGTATGCCTGATTATCAAGGGGTACAAGGGGTACAACTTAGAGTACAAGATAAAGTTGGACTTGAAATGCCTTCCCGGTGTTTGTTCTTTTGCTAACGAAACCAATGAAAACAACTGGTTCTTAAAGATTCGGATTGAAAAGTGTTAAACGAAAAAAGTAAGCGTATGTTAAAGAACATTTCATGGAGTGACTACATTATTGCAGTTGCCATACTATTAGCGATCTATTACCTGTTTGTGGGTGTAAAGTATTTTTCTGCTGAAATCAAAGATCTGCTGTCGGGGAAACGCAAACCGAAGCTCAGAACAGTATCTTCTGATAACAACGGCATGTCTGATCTTGATGATGAACCAGGCCAGCAAGAAATGGTCGGCTTTGAAAAAACAACGGACGATGAGTTTACAGAAGTGGAACATCTCATTGAACGTCTGAAAGCTGTTGTTGCTGACGCTTCCCGCAGAAAGCTAATCCCGCAGGAATTTAAACAATATCTGAGTATGGTACTGAAGGAATATCCTTCCGTGCGATACTCGCCTATTCGGTCGTCAGTCAACGAACTGATTGTATCCGAGTGTCAAAAATATGGTGCTGTTACACTCAAAGAGGATGAGGTGGAACTGTTGTGGAAAGAAGCAGTGTAGCAGCCCATCAGCGGAGCGTGTTTCCCTGTCCCTCCTGGTGCGTAAGGGCAAAGTGTGGTAGGAATAACAGGTTGTGTGACGGCGAAGCCGCTCCGTTTTTTTAAAAGAGTTGATTTCTAATTTTAATAAACGTGTGTTATGGAAATGTGCAGCAGGAAAACAAAAGGAAATAACCGCAAAAGGGTTATCATGATCTGTGTCGCTCTGGCACTATTTGCTATCCACTACGGGGCATTCGCTCAGGATGGCATTCAGGGTATCAACGAAGCCAATACTAAAGTACGCAGCTACTTCTCCGCAGGAACGAACCTTATGTACGCGGTGGGTGCATTGCTGGGTCTGATTGGCGCAGTGAAGGTTTACCAGAAATGGAATGCCGGTGATCAGGACACTGGAAAAGTCGCAGCCGCCTGGTTTGGTAGCTGCATTTTTCTGGTAGTGGTTGCAACCGTTATTCAATCCTTCTTCGGTGTTTAAAAATCAGGAAGTATGCAAAGTGTGCTAACAGAAAAGTTGTGGGCGTATATCGTCCACAACAATCCTGACCTCATGATCAGCTTGCAGGAGGACTATTCAGTCACCCGTTATCTGGAAGAAAAGGTGAACGCAGTGATGCCGATGGTTGAGCAGCTTCTTGTTGAAGGAAAGCCACCCTATATCATCGAAGAACTATGCCTCAATGCAATGACGGTGGAATTACAGCCATCCCGCTACCAGTACATACGCTCGGTTATAGAAGAAGAATTTAATGGGGACTACGAGCGGATGAAGGAAAACGGAACACTCACCTACGAAGTGGTAAATCTCATCGAAACATGCAAAGGCATTTTTAGTGATTTTGATTTTAACAGTGAAAACGAAACGAACAGGCATTTGAGATATGCCATTATAGGACAGGTGCATGATTACCTGGCCTGAGCCAATAGAAAAGTGAAGAAAGAAAATGTGTGATTATGGCTTACAATGTTTCCCCAAAGCTGCATGATAACCTTCGTGCTATCCGTACAGCGTTGGATTATCAGAACGGTCGTCCGCTTACTGCGGAAGATGTCGCCAGCCTGAAAAAATATGCAGGTTTTGGCGGCATCAAGGCCGTTTTATATCCTTACGGATCACCGGAAGATTGGCAAGCTAATGGTGCTACAAAAGAGGATCTGAAGCATCACGCAGAAATGATGCAATTACACGACCTGCTCAAAGAAAACTATCCTGAAACAGCTTACAAGGAAATCATTGCTTCATTACGCAATAGTGTTCTCACCGCATTTTATACACCGGAGGTAGTACCCCAAACCCTTTACAGCGTACTCGCAGCACAGGGCATTCAGCCTAAAAGATTGTATGAACCTTCAGCCGGTTCAGGTGTGTTCATCAGCGAAGCGGTTACATCATTCCCTCAACTGGAACAGATTACCGCAGTGGAAAAAGACAGGCTAACCGGATTAGTGCTGTCTGCCATCAACAGTACGCTTCCTGTAAAAACAGCGACGCATATTACGGGCTTTGAAGAAGCACCTGTAAAGGATAATGGGACTTATGACCTCGTGGTGAGCAATATTCCTTTCGGAAATTTTTCGGTATATGATGAAGCCTTTCCCGATAAAGAAATATCGGGTAAAATACACAATTATTTTTTCGCCAAAGGTCTGGACAAACTGGCTGAAGGTGGTTTGATGGCTTTCATAACAACAGATGCTTTCCTGAACAGTCCATCTAATCATACGGCAAGAGAATACCTGTTTCAGCGGGCAGATTTTGTGGGCCTTGCGGTGATGCCTGATAATCTTATGAAAGATACCGGCAATACCGAAGCGCCGAACCATTTGTTGATTGTTCAAAAGAATACGGGAAAGGAAAAGATAAGCTGGGAAGAAGATTGGCTGAATGAAGTAAGGGAAAGAGAAAATGAATTTGGTCGCTTTCCCTATAACTATTTTATCTCTACTCACGATCACGATGTGGTCATGGGCAATGTGCGTAAGCCAGGCAAAAACCAATATGGCAGAGCTACAGAAGTGGTTTGGCAGGATGGCGACATTAACCAGATCAGGGAAAGCCTTCATGCCAGTCTGATCAATCAATTTCAAAATCGCTTTAACACTGAATTATATCAGAAGGCGCAAACGGTACTATTACCTGTTCCTGAAAATGAGGGTAAAAAACTCACGTACCTGCCGATGCCGGAAAACACAACGGAAAGCACTTCGGTACAATTGGGATTGTTTGATACAGCCCCGGCAGAGCAGATCAACCGGGCAATGGCATATATCAATCCGCTCGATGAAACGGTTGTGCAAAAAGCATCAGCACGCATCATCGGCACGATACGCACCACCGATAAGCCAAGTCATGAGAATGTTGTATTGCTTACCGCGAAGCAGCACAAAAGCAATCGTTTTTTATATAAGCTGTATTCTAATGTCAAAGAAGTAGATCATCTGTCAGCAAATTGGATGGATGCCCGTTTATTGGGTCATGAGCTGACGGGTATTTCCAATTATCTTAAACAGTTTGACCACAGTTTCAGGTACGAGGGCGACCAGACACTGGAAGGCTTTTTCCGGTTTGAACAAAAAGTTCCGCTTCCATTTATCGGGCTAAAGCCTTACTACCAGGAAGGAACGCTGGTGGTACACATGGGAAGTGTCGGCACAATTGGCAATCCCGATCCAGAATACAAGCAAGCCGTGTTCCAGCCCCTGGGTCTTCAGGGAAACATTCATTTCTACGAAAACTATGCAGCACTTCGTGATGCTTATCTCGAATTAGCAGCCAAAGAAGTATCAGGGGAAACAATCAGCAATGCAGACAGGGATCAGCTCAACAGCAAGTACGAACATTTTGTTGTTGAATACGGTCTTTTGAACAGCCCTGATAACCGCAGGCGTATTCTGGAAGATACCGCTTTCGGGGTTATTGCATTGTCCTCGCTCGAACGCAGAGAAGGCGAACGGTTTGTTAAAGCAGATATACTAACTCATTCCATTCATCAGGTTAAGGAGCGGTTCATAACCGATGATCCCGTTGAAGCTCTTGCTCATAGCCTCAACGATACCGGAAAGGTAGATACAGGCTTCATCAGTGCAGCAATGGGCTTAGATGAAAACGAAGTCATCAATCGCCTCGGCAATCATGTGTACATGAATCCTGCCAGCAATGAGTGGGAAACAGCAGACCGGTATTTGAGCGGTAATGTAGTTGAAAAGCTGCGGCAGGCAGAACACCTGTACGGTCAGTTCCCGGATAACCTGCACTATAAAAGAAGTGCGGAAGCCATTGCAAAGGTGCAGCCGGAGCGTATTCCGTTTGAATTACTGGATTTTAATTTAGGAGAACGCTGGATACCTAATTCATACTACGAACGATTTGCTACATCGCTATTCGAGCTGGACACTACCATTAATTATTTTTCGTCGCTGGATGCCTTTAAGGTAAACACAGGAATGAATATCAAAGTATCGAGAGAGTTCGCTGTTACACCGAAAAGCGGACGTACTACCTACGGATACACTTTGCTGGAACATGCACTGGAGAATACAACCCCTTTCTTTACTTATGAAGTGAAAGGGCCTAATAATACAACCATCAGGGTCCCCGATAACGAAGCCATACAACTGGCTCACCAAAAGATCGAGCAGATAAGGAGTGGTTTCATCAACTGGCTGAACGAAATACCCGATGATGAGAAAAAAAACTTAGAAAACCTGTACAATGATACGTTCAACTGCTATGTATTACGGGAGTTCAACGGCAACCACCTCAATTTTCCCGGCTTAGATAAAAAAGCATTAGGCATTGAGGATTTATACAGCTCACAAAAGAATGCAGCCTGGCGAATCATACAGAACCGGGGAGCATTGGTTGATCATGAAGTAGGATTGGGCAAAACCCTTACCATGATCGTCTCCGCACAGGAGATGAAAAGATTAGGTATCGTGCATAAGCCTATGATTGTTGCGCTAAAGGCAAACGTCAACCAGATAGCAGAAACCTATAAAAAAGCCTATCCTAAAGCTCGCATCCTGTTTCCGGGGCAAAATGATTTTACACCCGCCCAACGGTTGCGGCTTTTCCATGAAATAAAGAACAACAATTGGGACTGCATCATACTTACGCACGACCAATTGGGAAAAATACCGCAGTCACCGGAGATACAAAGAGAGATATTTCAAACGGAACTGGACAATGTTGAACGTGACCTGGAGACTGTCAAAGATCTTGGCGGCGACATCTCTAAGAAAATGCTCAAAGGGCTGGAGATACGGAAGAACAACCTTGAGGGAAAACTGAAATCTATCCTGAAATACATCGAGGAAAAGAAAGACACAGGTATCAATTTCAAAGAAATGGGCATTGATCACTTATTTGTGGACGAATCCCATAAGTACAAAAATCTCACTTTCACTACCCGCCATAACAGGGTCGCCGGTTTGGGTAATACAGAAGGTAGCCAAAAGGCGCTGAATATGTTGTTCGCTGTTCGCGAACTGCAAACACGTTTTAATTCCGATTTATGTGTCACGTTCCTTTCCGGCACACCTATATCCAATAGCCTTACCGAAATGTATCTGTTGTTTAAATACCTGCGTCCGAAAGAAATGGAACGCCAGCATATTGAAAATTTTGATGGTTGGGCTGCTGTATTTGCACGTAAAACAACAGACTTTGAATTTTCAGTCACCAACGAGATCATTGCCAAAGAACGCTTCAGGCATTTTATCAAAGTACCGGAGCTTGCTTTGTTCTATAACGAGATTACCGATTACAAAACGGCAAAACATATAAACCTTGACAAGCCCGAATTGAGTGAAACGCTGGTGAACATAAAGCCAACGCCTGAACAAAGTGAGTTCATTAAAAACCTGATGCAATTCGCTAAAACAGGTAATGGTGAATTGATTGGTCGTGGCAGGTTGACGCCAGAGGAAGACAAAGGCAGAATGCTGATCGCAACCAACTACGCTAAGAAAATGTCGGCGGATATGCGATTGATCAACGAGTGGAAGTATAGTGATCATCCCGATAACAAAGTAAATGTCAGTGCCCGCAAGATTGCAGAGATCTATAAAGAAACTACCGAGCATAAGGGTACACAGATTGTCTTCTCAGACATTGGTACACCCAAGCCTGTTGAATTTAACATCTACGATGCAGTTAAAGAAAAACTGATCAGGGACTTTAATATTCCCGAACGGGAAATCACTTTCATTCACGACTGGACAGATACAAAAAAGCCCGAACTGTTCCGCAAGATGAACAGAGGTGAGATACGCATTTTGTTGGGCAGTACAGAGAAAGCCGGAACCGGCCTGAATGTGCAGCAACGTGTAGTGGCCATGCACCACCTTGATATTCCGTGGAAACCGTCAGAGCTGGAGCAGCGCAATGGCCGTGGCGCACGCCAGGGCAATCTTATTGCCAAAGAATATTACGGCAACAAAGTGCAGAACTATATATACGCGGTAGAGCAGTCATTGGATAATTACAAATTCAACCTCCTGAAGAATAAGCAGACTTTTATTTCGCAAATGAAAAATTGTGAGTTGAACGTGCGTACCATTGATGAAGGTGCGATTGACGAAAAAAGCGGGATGAATTTTTCCGAATATATAGCCATTCTGTCCGGCGACACTTCATTATTGGAAAAATCAAAACTGGAAAAGAAGATAGCTGTAATGGAAAGCCTGAAAGTTTCTCACTTCAGGGAAATCGCACGCAATAAATACCAATTGGAAAATCTGCAAAATGAACAGGCATCCACCGTTAAAACGCTCGATAAACTTGCAGCAGATGAAAAAGTGTACAAGACCGGCCTTCAACTGGATAAGGACGGTGTAAAAGTTAACCCTATCAAACTGGATACTATCAGTTCAATGGACAGTGAAGCCATTGGCAAACACATCATCAAGCTGTACCAGGACTGGAAGCCTGCTGTTGCAGATGAGCATACAGCGCAGATAGGTACACTCTACGGTTTCAGCCTGTATATCCGCAGGCAGCAGGAAGCCTATGAGGAAAACGGAGTTTTTGAATACCGCTATTCCAATAGCTTTTATGCGCAGCGAAGCAGTGACGGTATTAAGTACACTTACAACAACGGGCTTCCGAATACAGACAATCCTAAGCTGGCGGCAAGACATTTCCTTAATGCGATTGACCGGGTGGAAAGCCTGAAAGAAAAGTATGAGCATACTTTGAACGAACTGAAAACAGAGATACCCAAACTGGAGCAGCTTACTACCAAACCATTTTTACAGGAAGCGGAATTACAACAAATGAAAAATGAACTGGCTAATCTGGAAAGGCAGATAGCCATCAAGATACAGGAAAACCAGTTGAAGCAGCAACAGGTAGCGGAAACCGAACCGGAAGAAGTTATTGATACTCCTGTCATTCAACTGTCCGAAAAAGTGAACGGGCATACTGTTCCAAAAGAAGTGATACTCGCCTCGCAGCAGGTAGCAGAACGTTCCCGTAGCAGGATGCGATTATAAAATAATTAAAAGGAAATATTATGGCAAATAGTGTTTATCAAATTAACAAAGGAATTAACCAGAGCATCGAGTTCAAAGGCTTGAAGGCACAATATATCTGGTATTTAGGAGGTGGTGTCGTGGCGCTGCTCATTGTCTTTGCCGCAATGTATATCATCGGTCTTCCTACTTACCTGTGCATCGGTATCATTCTGACCGCAGGAACATCCCTGGTTATGAAGATGTACGGCATGAGCAACAAATACGGCGAACATGGGTTGATGAAAGCCCTTGCCCGGAAGCAGGTTCCTAAGCTGATCAAGTCCAGGAGCAGAAAAATCTTTATAGGCATTAAAGACAAACAATCATGAAAAGAGAATTGCCGGTGTACAACATCGAAGGAACCGATTTTGTCGTGGACGTTGCCAGCTTGCAACTCTGTGAGAAAGCAAACCCAGAGAACGTAATCCCCATGTTTGACATGCGGGATGTTGGTGATGGATATGTATTTGATTATAGTCCTAAAGAGAAAAACATACCGAGGTTGTTTAGCGATGATACGGATGTTACCACAGTAAAGATACCGGAGTTGGTGCAGCTTGATCCTGTGGGGATGGCAGAGAAATACGGTTGTTCCGTTCACGAGGTGCAGGGGAAAACAGATTTCGCTTTAATGGTAGATCAGCAGGCGCTTGGAAGGAGGCTGATGGGGCAATTGCCTACCGTGGACATAGCTGGTCACACTTTCTATGTAGATATAACAATGGATATGCTACGTCCTAAAGATGATTTCGCTTCCAACGGCATCGTCTTCAGACAGATTGACCATTACTACGATGATGACAGAGAGGCTTACGTGATACCATACAATCCAAAGAAACATGAGTTTCAGGAACTGGACTATGAAAACATCACCTCCATTCCTAAAGACCTTATTGTTATTTCCTTCCCGCACGAAATAGTATTAGACCCGGTAGGCTTCAATAGAAAAGGAGGTTGGGACGAAACAGACGGGTTGAAGCTAAAGAACATCAAATCTCATTTTGAGGTGAAGATTATTGACTGGAAAGAAACCGGCATTGAACAAACTATAAAAGAGAATATAAAAAAACAGCAGCAATCCAAACAAGCAGATGAAAGCCGGAAGACCGGCCAGCGGCAGCGTAGAGGCCCAAAGCTATGAGGTAACAATGCCATGAGTGCATTGAAGTGATAACAGGTAAAAAAAGTGAGATGGAAAAAGTGTTGGATGATATTTTACCAATAATGGATGTAGAGCATGACTGCATCCTAAGCAAGCAAGGCGACATGACGGTTGTCTTTAAAGCAGACCTGCCGGAAATCTTTTCGCTTTCCGATCAGGAATACGAAGCCTTTCACCAGGCATGGATAAAAGCAATCAAGCTACTGCCCAAATACAGCGTATTCCACAAGCAGGATTGGTTTTTGGATAGCAGCCATAAGCCGGACTTTACAAAGGAAGATACCAGCTTCCTAAGTCGGGCCAGCGAGCGGTTCTTCAACGAGCGTCCCTTCCTGGCGCATAGCTGCTACATCATGCTCACCAAAAAGCCTGAAGGACGTAAAACAGCCAGCTCCATGTTTTCAAGCCTCCTGCGCAAATCCATAGTGCCGGAAGAAACTTTAAAGCCGCAACTGTTGCAGGACTTTCTGGACAGTGCGGGTCAGTTCAAGCGCATTATGGAAGACAGCGGTTTCGTGAAGCTGACAAGGCTTAAAGAAAAAGACCTGCGGAGCCATAGCCGTAAGATGGGTTTGATAGAGCAGTATTGCTATCTGTCCGAGCGAAACGATAGTTTCCTGATGGCTGACATCAGTTTTGATGAAGGAATGTGTGTGGGTGACAAGTATTGCCAGCTATATACGCTGGGAGATGCCGCAGATCTTCCTGCGCTGTGCGGTAGCCGTATCAATTATGACAAATACAGTACCGATAAAACAAAGTTCAGCGTTGGCTTTGCTTCTACGTTAGGACAGCTTCTACCCTGCAATCACATCTATAATCAATATCTCTTTATTGAAGATGCTCAAAAAACTATTCAAAAGCTGGAGAGCAAAAGATTACGGCTTCAATCCCTTTCGGCGTACAGCAGGGAGAATTTGATTGCAAGGGACGCTACCAATGATTTCCTGAACGAAGCAATCAGCCAGCAACGCCTTCCCGTTAAATCGCATTTCAATGTACTGGTATGGACGGATAACAAGGAAGAGCTGAAGGACCTGAAGAATATGGTGTCCTCTGCATTGGCACAGATGGACGCAGTAGCGAAACAGGAAACTATCGGCGCACCGCAGATATTCTGGGCGGGCATTCCCGGTAACGCGGCAGACTTTCCCATGAACGACACCTTCGACACGTTTGCAGAACAGGCTACCTGCTTTCTGAACCTGGAAACTGGTTATCGTTCTTCAGTAAGCCCCGTAGGTATTCGTATGGGTGACAGGCTCACCGGCAAACCGGTTCATGTGGACATCAGCGATGAGCCTATGAAAATGGGCATCTGCACCAACAGGAATAAATTCATACTTGGCCCCAGTGGTTCCGGTAAGAGCTTTTTTACCAACCACATGGTACGTAGCTATTATGAGCAGGGCACGCATATCGTGCTGGTGGACGTAGGGCACAGCTACAAGGGACTGTGCGATATGGTGAATGGCTACTATTTCACCTATAGCGAAGACAATCCCATCCGCTTTAATCCCTTTTATATAGGCGAAGGCGATAGCCTTGATACCGAAAAAAAGGAAAGCATTAAAACCCTGCTCCTGGCATTATGGAAAAAAGATGATGAAGAATTTAAGCGCAGTGAGTATGTAGCCCTGTCTAATGCTATCGGAGGTTATTACAGCTACCTGGAAAAGAATACCAAAGTATTTCCCTGCTTCAACAGCTTTTACGCTTTTCTGCGGGACGAATACACGCAGGTGCTGGAAGGCGACCGGGTGAAAGAAAAGGATTTTGATATAGATAACTTCCTCTACGTGCTTCGCCCTTACTACGAAGGCGGCGAATTTGATTATCTCCTCAATGCAACCGAAAACCTGAACTTATTACAGGAACGGTTTATCGTATTCGAGCTGGACAACATCAAGGATCACCCGATTTTATTTCCTGTCGTAACGATCATCATCATGGAAGTCTTCATCAACAAAATGAGGAAGATGAAGGGTATCCGGAAAATGATATTGATTGAAGAAGCCTGGAAAGCTCTCATGAAAGAAGGCTTTGCCGAATACATAAAATACTTATTCAAAACTGTCAGAAAATTTTTTGGCGAAGCGATAGTAGTAACGCAGGAAGTGGAAGATATTATTTCTTCTCCGGTGGTAAAGCAGGCCATCATTAACAACAGCGATTGCAAGATACTGCTTGACCAAAGTAAATATCAGAACAAGTTTGACCAGATACAGGAATTGTTGGGACTAACAGAAAAGGAAAAGGCGTTGGTGCTGTCCGTTAACAAAGCCAATGATCCCACCAAGAAATACAAGGAGGTTTTCATCAGCCTCGGAGGTATGCTAAGCAAAGTGTACCGTACAGAAGTAAGCCTGGAGGAATATCTCGCCTATACTACCGAGCAAACAGAAAAGGTAAAACTGATGGAATATGCTGCAAAGTTTGATGGCGACATCCGCAAAGGCATTGCGGCAATGGCAGAAGAAATAAGAAATAAAAGCTAAACACCTACTCAATGAAACTGAATAAACTGATATATGACCTACACGTAGCCATTAAAATGATACTTCACTTCGGGAGGCAGCACCATGCTACGCTCTCTATGATGGAAGGCATATATGTAAGACAGCCGCCGCAAAATGAAAAGATTGCAGGAGTAGATGCCACCCTTACCATAAAGCCCTGTGGCAGCTTCTACCAGGTTACCCGAACAGAATATGTAAGTAACACTCCTGAATCTGAAGAAATATGGTTGGCTACCTATGGTTGGCATTCCAACGGCCACCTCATTGAAATAGGCGGAGATCGATATTGCGTTTTCGAGACAGTTTCAAAATCACTGTACCTCGAAGCACTGACGGAGCAGGGAAAGACAACGATTGAATTATTTATTAAAAATCTATAAGGCATGAAAAAGATATGGTTAATTACAATGTTAGCTACCATGTTACTGGTGGTAGCACCTACGCAACAAAGCCACGCTGTGGTTTGGGTTGTAGTAAAAGCTGCCGTCAAAAAAGTGATCAAGGCAATTGACCTGCAAATTCAGAGATTGCAGAATAAAACGATCTGGCTGCAAAATGCCCAGAAAACCTTAGAGAACACTCTATCCAAATTGAAACTGGATGAAATTTCAGATTGGACAGAAAAGCAAAAAGAGCAATACCGGAAATACTATGAGGAACTGGCTAAAGTCAAATCCATTATATCGTATTACCAACGCATCAGGGATATTACAAAAAAACAACTACGCCTTGTTGATGAATACAACCGTTCCTGGTCGCTGATCCGGCAGGACAGACATTTTACAGCAGAGGAAATTTTGTACATGGAAAAAGTGTATTCCGGCATTCTCGACGAAAGCCTGAAGAACATTGACCAGATCAGCCTCATCATAAAATCCTTTACGACGAAAATGAGCGATGCCAAAAGGCTGGAGCTGATTAACAACGCAGCCGACCAGGTAGATGTCAATTATTCGGATCTGGTGCAGTTCAACAGGCAAAACACTTTACTAAGTCTTCAACGTGCCAAAACTGAGACCGAAGTGCAGGCAGTAAAAAAATTATATGGACTTCCTTAAATCAGAACGTATGAAAAAGATATTCTTGTTTCTATTGCTGGTTGTGTCGGCAGGGAGTAACCTGCAAGCACAAACTTTTGCAGAATGGTTTCAGCAAAAGAAGACACAAAAGAAATACCTGCTTCAGCAAATTGCTGCGCTCCAGGTGTATATCGGCTATGCTAAAAAGGGCTACAACATAGCCAAAGATGGGTTGAACACTATCGGCGGCTTCACCAGGGGAGAATTTAACCTGCACACGGATTACCTAAATTCTTTGAAGTCCGTGAACCCGGAAATCAGGCGGTATGCAAAGGTTGCGGATATAATCGCCTTACAGGTAAAAATTGTACAAAACTACAATCGCACTTACGGCAGGCTTAACAGCAGCGACGCCTTTAGCAACGATGAGCTGGCCTACATCAGAAGGGTCTTTGGTCGGTTGCTGGACGATTGCGATAAAAGTCTTGACGAACTGATTACGATTACAACGGATGGCAAGTTAGAAATGAAGGACGATGAACGCATTGCAAGGATTGATAAGCTGTATCTGGACATGCAGGACAAATACACTTTCTCACAAAGTTTTTCTAATGATGCCAAATCCCTTGCTGCATCAAGAATAAAAGAAAATACAGATGTACAAACCAGCCGTGTACTACAGGGCATTAAAAACGAGTAACTATGAAAAAGCTGATCATAATAATATCGCTCTCATTCCTGGGTATATTGCCCGCCTTTCGTGCATCTGCACAGGCAGATGAGATAGCGCAGCTCGTACTCAATATTGAGAAGCTGGCGCAATTCAAGCAAATCCTCAGCGACATGAAGAAAGGCTACGAAATTCTTAGCGGGGGATATAATACCATCAAGAATATTTCAGAAGGCAACTTCAGCTTGCATAAGGCTTTTCTCGATGGTTTGATGGAGGTAAGTCCAACGGTGCGCAATTACCGTCGTGTAGCAGACATTACCAATTACCAGATCATCCTGGTTAAAGAATACCGTAAGGCTTATGAACGCTTCCGGCAGGACAACAATTTCAATGCAGATGAGCTGGCTTATTTGGGTCGTGTATATGACAATCTATTTAAAGAAAGTCTGCGCAACCTCGATGAGTTGCTTACTGTGATCACGGCGGGCAAAGCCCGTATGAGTGATGATGAACGCTTGCAGGCCATTGACCGGATTTATGCAGACATGCAGGACAAATTAACGTTCCTGCGGCATTTTAACAACAACACTACAATACTGGCAGTGCAAAGAGCGAAAGAACGCAACGATGCACAGACCATCCGAAAAATCTATGGATTAAACAATTAAATAAACAAATATGGCAAAGTGTAGAAAGGCCGCCTGGATGGCGGTAGTGGGATTGATATTGCCTTTTATAAGCCATGCGCAGGGAATTGCTGATGAAATGAAGGGCTTGCATGGCGTGCTGGAACAACTGTATGATGAGATGATGCCCCTGTGCAGCCAGTTGATCGGTGTAGGCCAGGGATTAGCAGGCTTTGCAGCTATGTGGTATATCGCCTCCCGTGTATGGGGACACTTATCAAGAGCAGAGCCTATTGACTTCTACCCGCTTTTTCGTCCTTTCGTGATCGGCTTCTGCGTTTTATTTTTTCCAACAGTCGTTCTCGGTGTGATCAACGGTGTGATGAAGCCTACGGTAACAGCAACCGCAGCAATGGTGGAAGGTTCTGATAAGGCTATTGCAGTTCTCTTACAGAAAAAAGAAGAAGCCATCAAGAAAACCGATGTATGGCAAATGTACGTGGGCGAAAGTGGCAGTGGCGACAGAGATAAATGGTATAAATACACGCATGATAACGAAGACCCTTCAGAGGAAGGCTTTTTCGAGGGCATTGGCAATGACATCAAGTTTGCCATGTCTAAAGCCTCTTACAATTTCCGCAACTCTGTAAAAGAATGGATGAGCGAAGTGCTGAGGGTACTCTTTGAAGCGGCATCACTGTGTATAGATACGCTACGAACGTTTCAGCTAATCGTGCTGGCCATCTTAGGCCCTTTGGTGTTCGGGATTGCAGTATTCGACGGTTTTCAGCATACGCTCACGGTCTGGATAGCAAGATATATCAACATCTTTTTATGGTTGCCCGTAGCAAACATCTTCGGAAGCATTATCGGCAAAATACAGGAAAAGATGCTGGAGCTGGATATATCACAGGTACAGGATTATGGCGATACATTCTTCAGCAGAACGGATATGGCCTACCTGGTCTTCATGATCATTGGCATCATCGGATACTTTACCGTTCCCTCCGTGGCTAATTATATCGTTCACGCTGGTGGCGGTGGCGCATTAGGTCATAAGGTCACCAGTTTATTCGGCAGTTCTTCCAGAACTGTGGTCAACACTGCATCTGCGGGTGCAGGCATGGCTGTGGATGCTATGGGCAGTGCAGCAAACCGCATGTCGCAAAGTATGTCAAGCAGTGGTGCATCTAACCCCTATTTCGGCGATAGCAGTAGCGGAAACTCTGGTTACATGAACGATAAACTAAAGGGCAATTCATAATAATCTAAAGGAGGATATATGTTCAAAAAGATGAAAAATATTGATACAGCATTCCGGCACGTCAGGAGCTTTACCCTGGTGGTGATCATCGGCTGTGTATTGATCTGCTGTTTTGCATTGTACAAAAGTTTCAGTCTGGTATCGCAGATGCAAAGCAAAATATACATTCTCGCTAACGGCAAGGCACTGGAAGCCTACGCTTCGGAGCGAAAAGATAACATACCTGTTGAGGCAAAGGATCACGTAAAAACATTTCACAAGCTGTTCTTCACACTTGACCCTGACGACAAAGCCATTACCGCAAATATCACTAAAGCATTATACCTGGCCGATGGAAGTGCGAAACGTGCTTACGATGATCTGAAAGAAAATGGCTATTACGCCGGGCTTATTTCCGGCAACGTCAATCAGACTATTGTGGTGGATAGTGTTGCGGTAGATATAAACGAGTATCCCTACAAATTCCGGTGCTACGCTACACAAAGCATTGTACGCCCTACCAGCATTACAACCCGCAGCCTGGTAACCGATGGAGCGTTGCGAAATGTATCACGGAGTGACAATAACCCGCATGGCTTTCTCATTGAACGATGGAGTACGATTGACAACAGGGATTTAAAAACAGTAAGCAGGCGCCAATAAAAATAAAGATCATGAAACTATTTCCTAAAAGAAGAGAAGGCAATACCGAAGCTAAGCCCAATGCGATTAGCAAAGGCATGGAGGCAGGCTATAAGCGTTTGCAGGGTGGCTGGGCAAGCTGGATGATGAAGCGTACGGAGAAATTCTCACGTCGTACATGGCTCGTGCTGCTTGCGCTCTTTGTGATGTTCACCAGTTCATACAGTGTTTATCTGGCGGTGAACGCTTTTACGGGCAAGAAAGGCAATTCAATCACTATAACGCCGATTAAAAAACCGAAGCACGCTACTGAAACAGGAGAAACAAAAACAGACGCTGCCGAGGTATCGGAGGCAGAATACAGCCGCATCAAAAAGTTCAGGGTGTATATGGATAGCCTGGCGCGAAGTCCTTCTGGAAAAGCCCTGTACGACAGCATCAATAACCATCGTCCGGGACTGATGGATAGTGTGAGGTTTATTGAAAATTATTATCAACAATTAAAACAAAAATAGAAATGGAAAAGCAAGTGAAAACTCCGAAAATGATTAGGCAGCGCAGGTTCTTACTGGTATTGCCAATGCTCGCATTGCCTTTTATGACCATGATATTCTGGGCGCTTGGCGGTGGCAAAGTTGAAAAAGTTGAAGCGCAGGCAGCAGTGAAAAAAGGCTTCAACATTAACCTGCCGGACGCTAACCTGAAAGATGACAAGCCGATGGATAAAATGAGTTACTACGATCAGGCGCAACTGGATTCAATCAAATTTCTTGAACTGGTTAAGAATGATCCCAACTACAAGAACATTGGATTAGCAGATACGGATGAATACCTGTCAGGGAAAGAAGACACATTTCAACTACCTGCCGATGAAAGAGGGCTGAACACTTCTCTTTACGGTAGACGTGGGGGTAATGATCCCCATACGGACAAGATATATCGAAAGCTGGCAGAGCTTGACAGGGAGATGAGCAAGCCTGTACCTGCTTCTATGGAAGATGATCCTTATGATATGTATCAACGTACTCCCGGCAGAGGTAATAATAATAGTGCAACCGTTAATTCGTCAGACGTGGACAGGCTGGAGCAAATGATGAACATGATGAATCAACCTGCTGGCGAAGATCCCGAAATGAAGCAACTGAATGGAATGCTGGATAAGATACTTGATGTGCAATATCCTGAACGTGTACAGGAAAAATTGAAGCAGACCTCCCAGGCAAACAAAGGGCAGGTATTCGCAGTATCGTCAAAAACAAAAGAAAACAACATCACATTGCTCAACACCGACCTGCCTGCGGGTGGTTCAACAAATGGCTTCTATTCGTTCACTGGTGCAACAGCTATCGAAGATTCACAGAACGCCATAAAAGCGGTCATACACGAAACGCAGACTATCGTTGATGGTTCCACTGTCAAATTGCGATTGGTAAATGATGTATTCATTAACGGGGTTCGTATTCCTAAAGACAACTTCATATATGGTATCGCTTCGCTCCGTGGTGAAAGATTAAGTATCAAGATTACCAGTGTGCGGTATAATAATTCATTGTTTCCAGTTGAATTAGCGGTGTACGATATGGACGGACTGGATGGCATTTACATTCCCGGTGCAATTACCAGGGATGTTGCAAAGCAGTCCGCAGACCGGTCTATGCAAACCATCGGCTTGACTTCACTTGACCCTTCGTGGGGAGCGCAGGCTGCAAGCGCAGGTATAGAAGCTGCAAAGACTTTGTTCAGCAAAAAAGTCAAGCTGATTAAAGTAACTGTAAAAGCAGGCTACCAAGTGCTTTTACGTGACGAAAAGCAAAAACAATCCAATTAAATATTTGAATCACTTAAAAATTCCAAAAGATGAAAAAGATCAGTGCAGTAATGGTAATGGGAATTTTCCTGCTTATTACAACTTTCAAAGCGCAGGCGCAAACAAATACAGCCTGGCAAACAAAAGCAATTGAATCATATCATGTGGCAATTGCTTTCTCCAAAACAACCAACATTATCTTTCCCTATTCTATTGTCAGTGTAGATATAGGAAGCAGGGATGTGTTGGCTCAAAAAGCGAAGGGAGTAGAAAATATCTTGCAGATAAAAGCCGCAAAAGATAGCTTTCCTCAAACAAATATCAGCATCATTACTGCTGACGGAAAGCTCACATCCTTTCTGGTTGATTACGCCGAACAGCCTACTATACTCAATATTTCATTAGCGGGTCTGACAAAGCAAAACACCATCTCTATTCCTTCAGAAAGTATCAACCAGGAACAAATGGAGAATTACGCTTCAATGGCTTTTGAATCAAAGAAAAAGATACGGGGTATAAAGGATGAAACTTTCGGCATTCGTCTTAAACTGAACGGCCTGTTTATCCATGATGACATTATGCTGATGCGCTTCAATATTGCCAATGAAACAAATATCAACTATGATATTGACCAGCTCAGGCTTTACATCCGTGACCAAAAGAAAAGCAAAAGAACTGCTACGCAGGAGATAGAAATAGTACCCGTACTTGTACATAACAATACGACCCAAGTAATCGGGCAGTCAGATACTACCATCGTTTTTATTGTACCCAAATTTACTATTCCTGATAAAAAGTACCTCGCAGTTCAAATGATGGAGAAGAACGGAGGCAGGCATCTGGAACTGCATATAAAGAACAAGAAAATTGTAAAGGCAGCTCCGATTAATTAAACCTGAACGCTCCATTGAAACTGTTCCATTCTATTTCAATTATTCGTTTTCGCTAAAAGATATGTTATGAAAATAAGGAAAGACGACTACAAGGATATTCTTGAATACCTGACTAAAAAGCGTTGGGAAGGTGAGGAATTTGTCGCCTTTCTCGATGATGTTTCTCCAGTAACTAAAGAAGATCTATTCACATTCCCCACAGAATACGATGTTAGGGAGTTCTGCTACGAAATGTCAACCGACATTGACTTTTACAACTTTCTGGCAATACGGTCGGCATATAAGACTATGCAGGAAGCTGCCGAGAACAGCAAACTAATGATTGAAAGGGAGGGCATCATTGACGTGTCCCTGATGGTAGCGGTTCGTTACGAAAGATTAGAAAGAGAACAATTAAATAACAATCAAAATTCAGAAGTTATGAATCAGAAAAATTTTGAATACCTGCGTGACCAGGTAAAGTACACCGGGTTCGGTGAAGGGTTGGAAAACGACCTGAAGCAAAAAATTCAGGAAGGAACCCCGGAGTTTAAATTGGCCTATGAAACGAAGTATGGCAACGATACTGTAAACGCTACATTGAATTTCAGCCAATCGAAGCAAAGCGATATGTATTTCTTTAATTCCTATCAGGTGAAAGTGCAAAAGGAAAATAGCTCTGAAACAATGGAGCAAACCTTCTACATCAACAAAGGCAATAACATTACCCTGAAGGAAGGCTATAACCTGATGGAAGGAAGGTCAGTGAATAAAGACCTCACCAATAAAGAAGGACAGGTGTACAACGCCTGGGTACAGATGGACTTTAAACAAAGTGATAATAACGGCAATTTCAAGCTGAAGCACTATCATGAAAACTACGGCTACGATTTGGAAGCGGTTTTATCCAAGCATCCGATCAGGGAATTAGGTAACGAGGAATACAAATCCAATCTGATGGATTCCCTTAAAAAAGGGAACCTGCAATCTGCCACGTTTCAGATCAACGGTGCGGAGCAAAAACAATACATCGAAGCTAACCCTCAATTCAAGACAATCAACATATATGATAGCAGTATGCAAAGGGTGGATAACAGACAGGCGAAAAAAGAACAGCAGTCTGAAGGTGAAAGCCAGTCAGCTAAACAAGACGGTAAAAAGGAAAGGCAGACACCTGCTGAAGATGATGGCCCTGAGATACCGAAGGCATCTAAGAAAAGGAGAAAGAACCAAAGCATCAGCTAAGCACTAAGTAGCCCCGTCTATTATAAATAGTCGTGAAGTTGAGATGGTGAAAAGGAAACTATTTATAACGTAAAAACAGATTGAAAAATGAAAAGTCAAATATTAATGCTGCTAATATTTATAATAAGCCTTTCAGCATGTACGAAAGATAATGAAGCTGTAATATCAGAAGGCGAAAATAAAATTGCGCAGTTAAGATCACCACTTGGCGAAGCAGGTCCTGAAAACCCGGAAAATGCCTACGATAGCATAGGCTATTGGCATAATCAGATCGTGGCATACGTGCAGAACTGCAAGCCAGTTACAGACACACCTAATGTAGAGATGTCAACGCGATGTGTACTTCGCTTTTGCAGGGAAATGGAACGTATTGCCATGCCTCTATCATTTTTCTCAACAGTAAACCAGACGGTAAGGCAAAGCAACGAAAGCATCCAAACGCTTATAGCTAATTGTCCTTATGAAGAGCCAGTAAAGGCCGCCCTGGATTCGCTGGTGCAATTGATCAAACGACTTTCGGATAGGGATAGTCCCTATCCGGTGATTAAAGCCATGATTGTGAACTTTGAGAGGAGGGTAATGCAAAATAACCTGCTCAGTCCTGAAGGTCGTGAAATTGCCCTTAAAGCGGCATCGGTAGCACGTTACTCCATTTATTATTGGATGAATACGCTCCAGCCCCCGGCTCCGGCGGCGGCCTTTAAGTTTAAAAACATAGTTAAGTGGATTGCCGCCGTCACGAGTGATATAGGCGGCGCTATCGTGAGCGGCAGTGTGGAATACGCCGCCGATTGCAGCACCTATGCCTATGATCTGGTGACGTACAGTATGCCTTAGTTGATCCTCAAAAATCAGGTTATGAATAACAGTCTTGTAAACAGAGTGGAAGCAGAGCTGAACCAATGGCGTTCAAGGGAGGAACGGTTTAGCAAGCTGTTTTCTTTCAGCCTTTCAAATAATAGGGCACTGCTAAAAGAAAAGCTGGATTACTACGACCGTATTGCTGCAAAGTATAAAGGCACGCAGGATCTGGACGAGCGGTTTGCACTCAGGGTGCTAAGGCAAGAGCGCAATCGTATTGAAAAGCAGCTTTATCCTAATCTACTGATAAGGCTGCTGCGCAGGTTATTAGTTGCACCCGTTAAGGAACAAATCGTAATAAGGCAGGATAACAGGAAAACAGAGCAAAACAGCCAGGCGTTGCACTATCAGGTGCAGCGTGCTGGCTTTCCTGACCTATCTGCAAAAATTGATGAGCAGATGAAACTTGGGCAGCAACAATTTTCCATTCCTGTTTCCTATTACCTCAATGATAAAGAAAGGTTAGATCATCAATTATCGTTCGCTAAAGATCAATCCGGTGCATACCAGCTTGAAGGGTATAAAACAACCCTGTATAATGAATCCAAACCGGAGGAAAAACGCCAGCAATACTTTACCATGCGTAACGGTAATAATGTAAATGCCACGGAGTGCTATAATCTTTTATCCGGTCGCTGCATCCAGAGCGGTGGAACTTGGATGCAACTTGATTTTAACGACAAAGACCCAAACGGCAATTTCCGAATCAAGCAATTCCACTCAGACTACGGCTACGATCTTGAAAAGGCTTTGCAGCAGCTTCCGTTAAAGGAATTGCTCAATAAAGGTGAAGCAGATAAGCTGCAATCGGAATTAAAAAATGGAAACCGTGTGTCGGTGAGCTTTGTGAAGGATGGAAATGAACAACGCTTCTATATTGAAGCTAATCCGCAGTTTAAATCAGTAAATATTTACGATGAGCATTCCAGGAAAATAACGCTTCATACAGCATTAGGCAATAAAACAATGGATGCTATGAAAGTTACGCATAAGGTCAATGAGCAGCAGCAACAAAATCATGCAAAAAAGAACGGAATGAGATTAGGGTAATAAAAGGGGTGAGCAATGGATAGGCTGTATTATTTGTCGGATTTTTTTGAAGCCATAGGAACTGATGCCCGCATCAGCATTACTCATATAGGCATTTATGCGGCTTTGTTACAGTATCGCATACAGAATGGCTTTGCCAACCCTATCCAGGTCTTCAGTCATGAGATATTAAGCATTGCAAAATTGTCCTCTGCTATCACCTACCACAAATGCGTTAGAGAACTAAGTGAATATGGTTATATAAGGTATGAGCCGTCTTTTAATCGTATGAAGGGAAGCAAAATCTATTTTGCTGAAAGAAGCGATTAAAATAGACAAGTGATTTGGAAAGTTTTGCAAAAGCCCGCAATGGGCTTTTGTTATCTAAAAAGGAGGTGTGAGATGGAAGATGAAGTGTTGATGAGGATCACTCCAGACAAGGCGATAGAAATTTTGCGTAAAGATGGAATTGATGTCAATATCGAAGAAGCACAGATTATACTCGACTTTTTATATAGTATGGCGAACATAGTAGTTGAACAATACATAAGTATGCGGCATTGCAATGCCGAAATCGTAACTAAGACTGTAAAGTAAAAAAGCAGCTATGAAAATTGCAGACCTTTATATCAGGGTGAGTACAGACGAGCAGGCAGATAAAGGCTATTCCCAACGGGATCAGGAAGAAAGGCTGCGTAGGTATTGTAACATCAACAACATCCAAATACGCAAGGTCATTTTTGAAGACCATTCCGCAAAGACCTTCAGGCGACCTGCCTGGCAGAACCTGCTGATAGATTTGCGTAAGCAAAGGGGAAATTCAGACCTAATTCTTTTTACAAAGTGGGATAGGTTTAGCCGGAATGCCGGGGATGCTTATCAAATGATCAGCCTTCTAAGGCATCTCGGAGTAGAGCCGCAGGCAGTAGAACAGCCATTGGATTTATCTATCCCTGAAAATAAAATGATGCTGGCTTTTTACCTCGCAGCACCAGAGGTAGAGAATGACCGCAGGGCATTAAATGTATTTAATGGAATGCGCCGTGCTAAAAAGGAAGGGCGCTGGATGGGCACGGCTCCGATTGGTTATGTAAACAGAATTACTGAAGATGGCAAGAAATATATTGCGCCGAAAGATCAGGATGCTAAAATCATGAAATGGGCATTTGAAGAAATCTTTCGCAACAAACTGAACACAGAACAAATCTGGAAACAAGCCAGGGAAAGAGGATTGAAATGTAGCAAGAATAATTTTTGGGTAGCGATAAGGAACCCTATTTATTGCGGATTAATTTTCGTTCCTCAGCACAAAGATGAACAAAGCCAACTTGTACAGGGGCAACATGAACCAATTATTACCGCTTCACTATTCTTTGATGTGCAGGATGTGCTGGACGGCAGAAAGAGAAAAGCAGTAAGTAAAAAGGTAATTGCACAGGATGACATTCCATTAAGAGGCTATTTGATTTGCCCTAACTGTGGAAGGTTTTTGACCGGCAGTGCTTCAAAAGGAAGAAACAAATACTATCACTACTATCATTGCAGTTCCGAATGCGGTGTACGTTATAAAGCAGATGACGCAAACAAGTTAATGATAGAAGCCATCGGGAATGAAGTCCACAATGTTCCGCAACTTAAACTGTTTCAGGAAATTATTACAGCTACTTTCATGGATGTAAACCGTGTTGAGAAGGTAGATCAGAAACGTTTGGTGGCTCAACTGGATCAGATAAAGCACCGGCTCTCAAAGGCTCGTGAATTATTGCTGCGTGGAGAAATTGAAGGCGAAGACTATCGTACCATTAAGTCTGAAGCCAATGAAAGAATGACTGATATTGAAGTAAAGCTACAAACATCCATTTCATTTTCAGACAATATGGAATTACTATGGGATCTTCCTTTTTCCAAATTGTCGCATTTAGAAGAGTTGTTTCAAAATGGAACTGTTATACAAAAAAGAAAAATCGTAAGTACACTGTTTCCCGATAACCTGACGTTCAACGGTGAAAAACTTCATCGCACAACAGTGAGTACAGCTATCAGCTTATTGACTAAAAGCAGAAAATCTCCACGGGAAATAGAGGCAAAAAGTAATGAGAACTATCACGCTGAAAGTGTGCATCTGCACCGCAAACATGCTGTAGCCGTACTACGAAATAGGATGTAGCCGTTCTACTTAGCGTCGGGCAACTTAGCAACTATTTTTCCTTTTAACCGCTCGTTGACCAGATAAGCAAGGAAAGTGGCAAACGAAGTTATATCCTGTCCTACACTTGCCTGCTCCAATGCCTGCATATATTCAGTTCTCCTTTCCACAGGTATAACCGTCCACGGGTATCCACCGGAAGCCAACATTGCATTCATCAGAAACCGTCCTATTCGCCCGTTACCATCCATGTACGGATGAATAAAAACAAAAATGAAATGACCCAATACTGCCCTGACCGATGGCTCCGGTTCTTCTTCCAATAGTTCAAACAGAACGGGCATGGCATCTCTCATAGCATCCACGTTCAGAGGAACGTGTTTGGAGTTCCCGATATATACCTGATGGTTTCGATACCCTGCAAGGTCCGCCGCTTTTAATAGCCCGGCGGTAACGCTTGGGTCGAATAGTTGCCTGTACCATTTTGAGTGATCTTTATCCACCTGCTTTCCTGAATTGGCTCCCTTCAGTATTGCTGTGATGGTTTCCTTCACCTGCAGAAAGGCTTGGTAGTAGCCTCTGGCAGCCATAGCATCCCTTTGCTTGCGATCTTCCTCATGCGCCTTACTGTTCCACTGACCGCTGCTTACTCTTTCGATAAGTTCCGGTGTCACCCGATACCGTTCTATCGAGAGGGAGTGATAAGCATCTGTTATGTAAATGTCGTCAACGTCCTTCAGGTAGGCTTGTGAATCATCGGGTATGCCGGGAGCTTTTGGAAAGCTGGAAATAATAATCTCACGCATCTGCTGCCACATGAGCCTGATACGATTGGCGTAGGGAGAGCGTTCACGGGAGGATAGATTAAGGTTCAGTTTCGTTTCAAAAGGATCTTCTTCCCGTATATCGTAATCTGCCTGCTTAACAGTATCAACAATCTGGTCGGCTATTTTATCCCTGTTAATATTTCTAAAAGCGCCTGCCAATCTTCCCGCAAATGTGGTGTGACCGTTTTCCAAAAGGATAGGTAGTACCTCCGAAGCATCTCTTATCAACGTAAGGGCTGTGCGGGCATCTATGGCATTCCTTGTATAAATGCTCGGTGAACTGTAAACCAAAGCAGCCGGCAGATTGTACATCCTGATTCCATTGGTTACGATGGTTTGATCCGCTGGGGGAATACCAGTCCTTAAATTGAACAGGGACGTTTTATGAGGTAAGGGCGTAGGGTTATTATTTCCTTGTGGCGAACGTATCATCAACTGTTGAGGTACTGCGCTGTTTCCCGCATGGATAAGCAGCGACTGGTCTGCTGACAAGCACCAGTCATCGCCAAATTTGTGATTCAGGAACTTTACAATAAATTCCCAATAGGAACTGTACCAGGACGTGGTTTCACCTTCCTTTTCAGCAGGATCGGTAGGTATGTACCATCCCTTTGTCACCTCACGGATAAAGCCGTTTTTAAGCAGTATCTCCCTGTATTTCCTGTTGGGCATTTCATCGGTATGGATACCGACTACACCGTTATCCTGTAATTCTTTCAGGAATTTAAGCGATTCTACCAATCTTTCGCGGGGTGTGGCCATATCGAATAGTTTGAATTTATGCGGTTAATAAGCTATTGGGTGCCTGTTATGTTATTAACAGGGGGTTCAATTCCTATTAAACCTTGTCGGTTTTCTAATATTAAACAAAGATGTAGCAAATTTAGTAAATTTTGACGTGATAATACTATTAAATATTGCTCATTTTCATTTTTTCTTCTTATCTTTACATAGTACCACACTTAATTTTTTAGTTATGAAAATAGCAGACCTTTATGTACGGGTAAGTACGGATGAACAGGCCGATAAAGGCTATTCGCAACGTGACCAGGAGGAACGTTTGCGGAAATACTGTGAAATCAACAATATCCGGGTTAGGAAAGTGATCTTGGAAGACCATTCGGCTAAGACTTTCAAACGACCGGCTTGGACAGGGCTACTGGGTGATTTAAGGAAACACAAAGGACATACCGACCTTATCCTGTTTACGAAATGGGACAGGTTTAGCCGTAATGCAGGAGATGCGTACCAAATGATCAGTACCCTTCGGCGGTTAGGTATCGAGCCACAGGCGGTAGAACAACCGCTTGACCTCTCCATTCCGGAAAACAAAATGATGCTGGCGTTTTACCTCGCTGCACCGGAGGTAGAGAATGACCGGAGAGCGTTAAATGTGTTTCATGGGATGCGCAGGGCTAAGAAAGAAGGGCGCTGGATGGGAACTGCCCCCATTGGTTATGCCAACAAGGTTAATGAGAACGGTAAGAAATATATTGCCCCGAAAGAAATTCAGGGTGATATAATGAAGTGGGCGTTTGAAGAACTATCTCGCGGTAAGCTCAATACTGAACAGGTATGGAAAAAAGCAAAAGAAAAAGGATTAAAGTGCAGCAAGAATAACTTTTGGGTTGCCATACGAAACCCGATATACTGCGGATTGATATTTGTTCCCAAATACAAAGAAGAAGAAAGTCTCTTGGCAAAGGGGCAACATGAACCTTTGATCTCTGAAGCCCTATTCTATGATGTTCAGGATGTATTGGATGGACGCAAACGGATTTTGGGAACAAAAGTTACAGCCGATGACAGCATTCCATTGAGAGGCTTCCTGATCTGTCCAAAATGCGGAAGGATGTTGACAGCCAGTGCATCAAAAGGGAGAACACAATATTACCATTACTATCATTGCAGTTCTGCTTGTGGTGTTCGTTACAAAGCAAAAGACACGAACGATAAAATGTATGACGAAATCAAAAAATATGTTTGGCCGCTTTCAAGACTTGAAATATGCAAAGACGTAATTACGTCAACATATAAGTCAAAAGAACGTGGAGAAAGAGATGAACAAAAAGATTTAAAGGTACAATTGCAGGAGGTAAACAACCGGGTTGTAAAAGCAAGAGAACTGCTTTTGTGCGGCGATATTGAAGGCGATGATTATCGGGCTATCAAATCTGAATGTGAGGAAAAGATCAATCGGCTGGAAGCAAAATTAAAGGCCGCTGTAAATTTCCAAACATCGGTAGAGCCTTTATGGAACAAGGCGTTTAGCAACATCGCACAGCTTGAAACATTGTATAGAGAAGGTACAGTAGAAGTAAAGCGAAAGATAGTTGGTTCGATGTTCCCTGAAAATCTCGTATTCGACGGTTGCCAACATCGAACCAAAAGATTGAATGAAATTATCAACATTATATCCTTAATAGACAAGGAATTGAAGCCAAAAAAAAATGGGACAAGTCGTTTGAATTTTGACTTGTCCCATATGGTGACCCCGCAGGGACTCGAACCCTGGACCTACTGATTAAGAGTCAGTAGCTCTACCAACTGAGCTACGGAGTCGGTGAGGTTGCAAAAGTACTTATTATGATAATATAATAGTTGTTGTATTAAGGTTTTTCCAACCATTTATTTTAATATTCCTTTTATCAACACCTGTTTTCTTTGTACCTTAACCCTCCCTAAATTACGTTCATCATGCACATGCCTGCTGCCTTCCGTGTTTATTCATTGAGTGATACGGCTATTGTTATTGATTGGGGTAATACCATTGATGAAGCCATCAACCATCAGGTACAGGCACTTTTCCAATGTTTTCAACAAGAAAAAAAAGATTTTATACGCGATGTTATTCCGGCCTATAGTAGCATTACCATCCTTTACAATCCGGTTGCTTTATGGAAACAGGGAATAGAAAATATAGAGGGGTATGTAAGGAATTTTGTGGAGGGTGTTTTGATAAACTGTACCAATAGGAAGGAGGTTGAACAGCCTATAGTACGAATTCCGGTTTGTTATGATCCGGCCGTAGCACCGGATTTAACTGCATTTTGTGCCGCAAAAAATATTACTGTAGCAACATTGATACAATGGCATAGCAATGAAATATACCGGGTCTTTATGTTAGGCTTTTTACCCGGTTTTGCCTATATGGGCACTGTTCCCGAAAGTTTGGCAATGCCGCGTAAAGCGCAACCTGCCAAACAAGTAGCTGCAGGTAGTGTAGGAATTGCAGGCCGCCAAACGGGTATTTATCCCTTTCATTCGCCGGGAGGCTGGCATATTATTGGCCAAACGCCAGAAGCCCTATTTCAACAAAACAGAAAGCAACCCGCACTGTTGCAACCCGGTAACCGGGTACAATTTGTGCCGATTGATATAGATACTTTTTATTCATTGAAACAAAACAAGAACACGTGTCTGTAGTTGTCATTAAACAGGGAATAGCCGATTCTATTCAGGATACCGGCCGATATGGCTGGCAATACCTCGGCATTAATCCCGATGGTGCCATGGACAAAACTGCCGCTGCCGTAGCAAATATTTTAGTGAACAATTCCCTGGAATGCCCGGTGATTGAAATGAGTTTCCCGGCTCCCGTTTTGCTATTTGAGCAGCAGGCATTGGTAGCGTTGAGTGGTGCCGATTTTTCTGCCTGGGTGAATGATGTACCCATTCCATTGAATACACCTTTTATCATTCAAAAAAATTGTGTGTTGCAATTTAAACAGGTAAAGTCTGGCGCTTGGTGTTATTTAGCTATTCATACTGGCTTTGCATTAGAATCATGGATGGGAAGTTTTAGTACCAATACCCTTGCCGGATGTGGCGGCTATAAAGGCCGCTATTTAAAAAAACACGATGAATTGCTGTTACAGGAATCAATAGATTACAGTGGTTTATTAGAGGGAAAAGATGTATTTATTTTTCATATTCAGGCCGATGCCAAACAATGGTATTTGCATACCGACGCAATACCTGTGATAGTGAGTAAAGATTGGAAAGATTTATCGACGCAGGCACAACAACTTTTTCTCAATAACACCTATACTGTTCAATCCAATAGCAACCGAATGGGTTATTATTTACAAAGTGAACCTATACAACTACATTTGCCTGTTACGGTATTATCTACTGCCGTTACCAATGGCACCATACAATTACTGCCTAACGGACAGTGCATTGTGTTAATGGCCGGGCATCAAACAACGGGCGGATACCCCATTCCTGCAACGGTGTGCAGCGCCGCTATACCTACATTGGCGCAAATAAGGCCGCATCAAACACTACGTTTTAAAAGCGTATCACTACATGAGGCACACCAACTCATGCAGCAACAACAACAATATTTACAGCAACTGCAGTATGCAGCGGCAGCAACACTCAACAAATTATTTACGGACTATGCTATCCATTGATTTGAATTGCGATTTGGGCGAAGGTATGAATACCGATGCCCTGCTGATGCCCTTTATTTCCAGTGCCAATATAGCCTGCGGATTTCATGCCGGAGATGCTGCCACCATGCGCAAAACGGTAGCATTGTGTTTGCAGTATGGGGTTGCCATTGGTGCCCATCCCGGCTTTAACGACAAAGCCAATTTTGGCAGAAAGCCCATACCGTTAACTGAACCGGAGTTATTGGTATTGATACAACAGCAAATAGAAGCATTACAGCAAATTTGCGAAGCAATGGAAACCTCCTTGCATCATATAAAACTGCATGGTGCATTGTATAATATGGCATCGGCTGATGTGGTACTGGCAGGACAGATAGCCAAAATATTGCATACTTTATACCCCAAATTAATCGTATATGCACTGAGTGGCAGTTATTTAATGGATGCCTGCAAGGATATAGGATTGCAAACCGCAGCTGAGGTATTTGCCGACAGAACTTATCAGGATAACGGCCAATTAACACCGCGTTCAGCACCTCAAGCACTCATTGAAACAACGGAGGCGGCTTTGCAGCAAGTATTAACAATGGTACAAAACAGGCAGGTAACAACCCTTTCGGGAAATAAAATATTCATTGCTGCCGATACGCTTTGCCTGCATGGTGATGGGGCACATGCAGTAGATTTTGCTAAAACCATTTATCATACACTCAAACAAAACGGCATTGACATCCAAACCCTCTAAAACAAGTACAGCCATTATTGGTGCGGCTTTTTTAATGGCAACATCGGCCATAGGGCCGGGATTTTTAACACAAACCACCGTGTTTACCAAGCAGTTGGGTGCGGCTTTTGCCTTTGTAATTGTAATTACTATTTTAATAGACATTGCCGTACAGCTCAATATCTGGCGTATGATTACCATGAGCCATTTACGGGCTCAGGATCTGGCCAATCAACTGTTTCCGGGTTTGGGTTATGTATTGGCAGCTATGATTGTATTCGGAGGCATTGCTTTTAATACCGGTAATATTGCCGGGGCAGGTTTAGGTATACAGGTATGTACCGGCTTACCCACCCCCATTGGTGCTGCCATCAGTGCAGCCATTACATTGTTCATTTTTTGGCAGAAAGATGCAGGCCGTGCCATGGACGTATTTACCAAATACATGGGAATATTAATGATTGTATTAGCCTGTTATGTAGCCTTTGTAGCCCATCCACCCGTTGCAGATGCTATGGTGCAAATGGTATGGCCCGGCAAAGTGAGTGCACTCGCCATTATTACCATTGTAGGTGGTACGGTAGGTGGTTATATTTCTTTTGCGGGCGCCCATCGTTTATTAGAAGTGGGTATTACCGGTATTACTAATCTTGGAAAGGTAAATAAAGGCGCTGTTACGGGTATTGTGCTAACGGGAATTATGCGGTTTGTTTTGTTTTTGGCAGCACTGGGTGTGGTGGTGCAGGGTAAGTGGATAGATGCTGCTAACCCTGCGGCATCGGTATTTAAAATTGTTGCCGGCAATATGGGTTATTTCTTTTTTGGAATGGTTATGTGGGCAGCTTCTATTACCTCGGTTATTGGTGCATCTTTTACAGCCATTTCATTCATTAAAACATTTCATCCTGCAATTGAAGCACAACAAAAAATATGGGTAACAGGTTTCATACTACTATCTACCGGAATATTTGAATGGATAGGCCAACCTGTTAATGTATTGGTATGGGCCGGTACAGTGAATGGGTTTATTTTACCCCTGGCATTGGTGATTATTTTGTTAGCTGCGCTTAAATATCGTATAACTCCGAATTACCGGCATGCATTGTGGTTACAAATAGTGGGATGGATAGTGGTGGCGGGAATGTTGTGGATGATTATAGGGATTTATTAAAAATAAAAAAATAGCATTGCTATACCAACAATGCTATCATGTAATAATCATTTGTTTATTTACTGCAACACTTTTTCTATATGAGTTAGCTTCCCATCGGCATTAAACCCTTCAATAATAATTTTTAATTTTTTGCTGATGTCGTTATTATAAAAATCTAATTTCAACTGTGGACTTTTCTTGTTGGTTAACACATAAGGGTTCCAATAAAGGGTGCTTCTTACATCATCGCCAAACGCATCATTCGATTTGTCGTAATCAGGGCTGAAGAATTGTTTAAACTTAGTATAACCGCCTAAAATGGTATTATCTAACCCCGGTGTATTGGCGTTGTTATTGCGTTTGCTATCATTGCCTCTTTTGGTATAAATAGCAATGGCACCACCACTGCCACCGCCCATGGAGCCAAAGAAAGGTGGGCGAAATACTTTGATGTACGCAATATCTGTAATGGGTAGGCTTTGAATCATATCGGGCTGAGCCGGACTTTCATCTAAATATAAATCGGGTGTGCTGCCCCGCCAGGTTAAAGTGGGCGTTCCGCCGCCATAATTAATTTGTAAGCCTGCTACCTGCCCCTGCAGGTAAGTAAATACATCTAATGCGCCATTGGCCCGAGGGTCGTCCATAACATCAAACCCATAACTATCGCCGCCGGAGAAGAGGCCTGTTGCATATTTTTCATCCAGTACCTGTAAGGCACTTTTTACCTTAGCACGTACAGTTACTTCCTGCAGCGTTGCAGAGGCCATTAATTTGCGCAGCCTTTCCTGTTCTTCCATAAAATATTGCATACGGCGCAGTGCCATACTATCTGTCCAGTTGGTTAAACTGCTGCTGATGTTTACATAACGGGGTTGCAGGTTAAATAACCCGTTTGAAAAACTAACTACTGCACCGCTATTGCCACTGCGTTTGCCATTGAGCATGTAAAACAGTTTAACGGTATCGTAAAAGAAAACACCATCCTGTTCAAATGAACCATCTTTATGCACGGGTAATAATAAAAACTGTTTACTGCTGTCTTTCCCTTGTACAATCACATTTAAAAAAGAAGATTCGCCACCGGTATAATTACTGCCATACACTTTACCTTCTATTTTTAAATAGTTGGTTTCCGGGGGAAATTTAATATTGGGTACTTTTTGTGCTGCCAAATCGCTCCAGTTGTAACGGCGCCATCCATTGGTCATCATCACCAAATCTAAATGATGGGTAACACTGTCAGCATCGCTGGAAAAGTAATAAGCCGGATTGTGTACTTTGCCTTTAATATCATCACTCAATAAAAAATCCGAGTAAATAGAATGTTTATCATCTACCGGCACATCGGCATCGGTAACGGCAATAGACATATTGGCAAAAGCAGTATCAGATACAAAAAACTCAATGGTGTTTTTTCCGCGTTTATCTAAATTTACCAATGGCGTGCTGATGCGGGGGTTGAAGATATAGTTTTCATTATTCACAAAAACAATTCTTTCTGCCACAGGCTGCCAGTTGGCATTAAACAATGTAATTTGCAAAATGCCGGTGGGTAATTCTGTCGTAGGCAAATCGGCCACTACACTGGTTTTAGCCGAAAAATTAATTCTTGATTTGTACACTAATTGCTGATTCATTTGCGCCATGAGATACATGGTTTTGTACAAAGGATCATCCTTGGCGGTGCGCTCTACAAATACAATGGCTTTATCGCTGGCGGATTGTACAGAAAGGGTGGCACCGTTGGGTAATGCGGCAGGTAATGCGGTTGTGCCGGTTTGGCCATTTTCATCTAACCAGTTAATTTGATAGGTTTCGCCGGCTTTGGGTTCAACTGAAAAGCTGCCCATGCCATCATGTTCCGTTAAAAACGAATCTACCAATGCCTGATGGTTGTTTTTAATGGCCCCTTTAATATATACAGGATTGCCAAACTGATCGGTAGCTTTAAAGGCAACGCGGCTATTCAGCCCTTCTACCAGATTACCTCCTTCGGGGAACAGGTATACCTGTGTTTTCGGCAAGATAATATTGGCTTTAACCTGTGGTTGTATTACGGGAATGGAACGCTGATACAAAAAAACGGTATCAAAATTCAGCATCCAACGAGTGTAAGCCCTTAATTGCAGGGTTTTTCCGCTGTAATTGGTCGGCACTTCAAACGAGCCCGAAGCGGTGGCCTGAAAAAGCGGTGCTACAGAATGCATGAGTAAGGTGCCCGATGCATCATACCAGTCTACATAAAAGTTTTTGCTGATAAACGAAAGGTCAATGCCTGTCATTAAATAGGCTTTATACCAAATGGTTTCGCCTTTATTGTATGCTCCCTTATCGAACTGAATATGTATTTTTTCCTGAGGATACCTGTTGGCATACACATCCATCATAGAGTCTAATACCTGTGCTTTTGTAGAAGATGAAAAGCTAAGCAGTGTGCAAAAGCCTAAAACAGCAAGCATTTTGTTCATGTAATACAATTTATTTTGACGAGATGTAATTGCTTTCTATTCAAAAAAGGCATAAGAAAATGCCTCATGGTTTTTAAACAAGCAATATAGCAAATAAACACTATTTTGATGTGTGCTAAAAAACAAACCTACTTATAAAAATAAGCAGGTTGGGTTATAATTTTATTAAAGCGGGAAGAATAGGCCAGCTTAAAGTATGCTGTAACTCATGGAGCCATCTTTTTCATCTTTAATTTGAATGCCCAGGGCCAATAATTCATTCCGGATGGTATCGCTGGTTACAAAATCTTTTTTTGCTTTGGCCTGTTTGCGTAGTTGCAACAATAAATCCATTACCTGATTTAGTTTGCCATTGTAAGCGGGTATTGGATTTTGTAATCCGAAAATATCTTCTAAAAATAGTTTCATTTGTTGTTGTAAGCGCAGTAGGGTGGCCGATGTTAAACAATTGGCTGGTAATTGTTTGTTTTTTAGGGCATTGATAACAGGTGCCAGCTCAAACATATTGGCCAATACTTTGGCAGTGCTTAGGTCATCGTCCATAAACACAGAAAATTCATCTATTTGTTCCTGCACTTTTTTGTCTAACTCAACATCTCCGGCTACATCATTATCGGGTAAGGATAATGCCAATAAATTAGAATAGGCTTCCCACAAACGTTTTAATGCTTTTTCTGATGCCTGCAGGGCTTCATTGCTAAAATCGAGGGTAGAGCGGTAATGTGATTGCAGGATAAAGAAACGGATGGTCATGGGATGGTATGCCTGTTCTAAAATGGGATGATTGCCACTAAACAACTCGGTCAATTTAATCACGTTGTTATAGCTTTTACCCATTTTTTTACCATTAATGGTAATCATGTTATTGTGCACCCAATAACGGGCAGGAGGTTGATGGTTGCAAACCGAGCTTTGGGCAATTTCGCATTCATGGTGCGGGAACTCCAAATCCATCCCTCCGCCATGTATATCAAATTGTTTACCCAAATATTTGGTACTCATGGCCGAACATTCAATATGCCAACCGGGAAAGCCCTCGCCCCAGGGGCTGGTCCAGCGCATAATGTGTTCGGGCGGGGCCTTTTTCCACAACGCAAAATCGTTTTTGTTTCTTTTTTCGTCCTGATTTTCTAATTGGCGGGTAGTTTCTAACTGTTCTTCAATATTTCTGCCACTGAGTATGCCATAGGGTTGGCCAATTTTAGAAAAATCGGTATTGTACTTTGCCACATCAAAATAAACCGAACCATTTACAACATAAGCATAGCCATCGGCAATAATTTGTTGAATCATATTAATTTGCTCTACAATATGACCGGTAGCAGTGGGTTCTATACTGGGTGGCAGGGTATTGAATTGTTGCATGGCCCAATGAAACAGGTTGGTGTATTTCTGCACCAGCTCCATGGGTTCTAATTTTTCCAACATAGCTTTACTGCTAATTTTATCTTCTGCGGCGCGGCCTTCTTCTTCAAAATGACCGGCATCGGTAATATTGCGTACATACCGTACTTTATAACCTAAGTGTAAAAAATAGCGATACAGAATATCGAAACTAATATAAGGGCGTGCATGGCCCAAATGGCTTTCGCCGCTAACAGTTGGTCCACAAACATATAAGCCCACGAGTCCCGGCGTAATGGGGGTAAACACTTCTTTTTTGCGGGTAAGGGTATTGTACAATTGTAAAGGCATAGAAATATTTAAATAGCGGTCATTATTCAATTACAGGCTGCAAAAGTAGCCAATCGTTGCAGTAGCAGCAAACGGAATATAAAGCGGGAAAGGGGTTTTATTTTTTCAGTGCCACATCACTTACCAGCATAATATGATCGCTTAGGTCTTCATCAACCATATCAAATTGCCGGATGGCAAAATGAGGGTCGGTTAAAATATAGTCAATACGCAGTGTTGGTGCAAGGCTAATAAAACTGCGGCCAATGCCAAAACCTTTTGCCAAAAAAGCATCCTGCATGTTTTCACGAATATGGAAATAAGTAAAGCTGTTGGGCACATCATTAAAATCGCCACAAATTAAATAAGGATAAGGGCTTTCGTTCAATTTGTTTTTTACAATGATGGCCTGTGCGGTTCTTCTTCTAAAAGCCAGTAGCATTTTTTGAATAATGCCTTTGGAGGCAGCCAGTGCTTCTTCATTTTGTTGTTTAATTTTCTCCATGCCATCATAATCATCCTGGTTAAATTTATAAGATTGCAAATGGGTGGTGAAAACCCGTATGGTATCGTAGCCTTTTACAATATCGGCATAAATAAGGCTTTCGGCTGTTTTAAAGGGGATGCGTTCGGAACGGATAATGGGGTATTTGGAAAAGATGATACAGCCTGAATGATAGTGATTGTTGCGGCGATAGTCTTTCGAGAAGCAATGATAGGGAAAACTATCAGCGAACAAGCCAATATTATTAGCTGTTGGATTGGCATTGTCGGCATGGTTAAACTCCTGCATGCAAACCACATCGGCATTGAGTTTTTGAATAGTGAGGGCCAGATCGGTACGCACCTGTTGTTTAGCAGCCTTGCTTTTACTGAGGCCATTAAAGCTTTGCACATTCCAGCTAATGATGCGCAAACTGCCGGCAGGTTTTGTTTTTGAAAATCCTTCTTTTATGTTACCGGCAAACATTACCTGTATTTGCTGATAGCTGAGTAATAGTGCCAGCAGCGGCATCCACACATATTTCGGCTTTACGATAATCCAGAAAATAGCAGCAAAAATGAGGATTAAAGCCAGGTAGGGCATGGTAATGGCAATAAAGCTGATGGGGGTAAAATATACGGGGTTTACCCACGGACTTAAACAGCCCAGTAAGTAAATAAAAATGACCAGCAGGTTAATACCAATTACTATACGTTTTATAAAAGGCCTGATGAATGCCAATGCCATTGCATAAAAATAACAATTGTTGGTGGAAGGGCAAAAGGAGAAAAGCAGAAATATAATTGTTGTATGTCACCCTATTTGGGTACAGTGACACTATCCATGACTTTGCTACCCGACCCCACGCAATTTTTAGCACATGGCAAGGCACACAAAACTCAGACACAATGCCAACCTTGCCAAGAGCTAAAAATGCCAACGCACTACCCACCCACCCCAGCTGACGAATAATCTGTCATTTGTTTGTAAAAATGTCGTTGTAATTATCAATAACCCATGCTTAGAATTTTGGATATTACTTCATTTTGAATCGACAGGCAAGTATTTTGATAATTGTGAAGGTGCAATCAAACAGTTAAAAAAGTATTTACCTGATTTTGAAAAAACAAGTAAATATTTTACAAAGCAAGACAACGATATTTATTTAAAACTAAAACCTAAACTGAAAACAGCCATTGCAAATGCAAAAAAGTTAAAAGCATTTGACTTGGATAATCCCAAAACGGCAATGACTCAAATGCAGCTGCTATACGAGACCGACGAAATGAAGTCGATTATTAATGTTTAATAAAGCCTACAGCTAACAACTAAGGCTTCGTTGGGTGCGTAGCGCCAACAATGAAGCCGCCTGTTGAACGAAACCGGTAAATTATCCGGGTGTTTATTGATTATGGAGTTATCGTTTTGCTACTGTGTTGCTGTAATTGAAAATCGGGGGGTATTATTTTTTTCAATTCTTTGTTTACTACTGTGTGCCGTTATTGTAGTAGCGGTTATGTTCTTGCAGGCACAGCAATTCCCTTACCCGCATTTAGCAGGCATTCCTTTTTGCACCGGCCTTATGCTGCGGTGGTGGCCCCCGTTTGCCAAAGGTGATGATGGTGATTAATATGCCTGTTTTGCAACAAGGGCAGCAATGTAGTTTTGTTGTACTGTCATTTTTTGGTGTTGGCAACTTTAACTGTTTTTTTAAGGCAACAAACTTTGCCCGCTTCCAGGTAGTGCTGCGTATGCCGTAATGCCTGATGCGTACAAAGCGCAGGGGTAAAATGTGCATAGCAAAACGCCGGATAAATTCCGGGTTGCTCAGCGTCATTTGTTTTATACTGCCATGGCCTTTATAATCTTTGTAGTGGAAGGTGGTATTGGTTTGATCTACCTGTTGCAAACGGTGATTGCTGATAGCAATTTTATGGGTGTACCTGCCTAAGTATTCTATTACCTGCTTTGGTGCGCCAAAAGGGCGCTTGGCATACACTACCCAATTTTTGGCAAATAAATGATTGATGAGTGTTTTATCTGTGATACCCTTTTGCCTGAGCAGTGCAACATACTTTGCACGGTACACATTGCTCAAAGCTTTTGCCGGAAACAAATATTTTCCATTGGCAGTAATGGTTTTAAAATGACCCTTTGCATCTACGCCTGCACCCGGTACAATACAATGCAGGTGGGGATGCAGGCTAAGCGTTTGTCCCCAGGTATGCAGAATGGCAATCATGCCGCCTTGTCTTGTCCTGATTTACGTTCGCCGTTTGCGGACACACAACACAACAACAGAGTGTTGTATATCTGTAAATTGCTATTTGAAAAATAATTCATCGAATCTGAATTACGCCACTCCATTTTTTCTTCTTTTATTTGCAAATGGAATTAACGGAAAAAAAAATTATCATCATCACGGCGCCATCGGGTGCAGGTAAAACTTCTATTACCCGATATCTTTTAGCAAAATATCCCAAATTAGCATTTTCTATTTCCGCTACTACCCGTTCCCCTCGAAGCAATGAGCAGAATGGAAAAGATTATTATTTTATTTCTATCAACAATTTTCAGGAAAAAATTAAAGCAAATGAATTTGTTGAATGGGAAATGGTATATGAAGGAAAATATTATGGCACCCTGCACGCAGAAATAGAAAGAATTTGGCAGGAAGGAAAAGTGCCGGTTTTGGATATTGATGTGAAAGGCGCCATTCATGTACAACAACAATATCCCAACAATACCTTGTCCATTTTTATTGAAGCGCCCAGTTTGGATGATTTAAAAAAAAGATTAGAAAGCAGGGGCACAGAAACCCCGGATAGTATTGCTACCCGTATGAATAAAGCCAGGTATGAAATTTCTTTTAAGCACCACTTTAATATAGGAATTGTAAACAAAGAATTAGAGCAGGCCTGCCGGGAAGCAGAAACTGCCATCCGCCAATTTCTGGGCTGGTAATGAGCGGGTATTGCTATTTTTTCCTGATGTATTGGTAATAAAATTATTGGCCTTCCTTCTTTATTCTTCCTGCAATTATCCTACCTTGTTTCATTAAATGAACAGGATATGCTATTTCAAAATAAGACCGTATTCATTACCGGTGCCAGCAGGGGCATCGGCAAGGCAATAGCGTTAGAACTGGCAAAACAAGGGGCTAATATTGTGATTGCTGCTAAAAGCACAGAAGAAAACCCCAAATTAGGCGGCACTATTTTTTCTGCAGCTAAAGAAATAGAGGCAATAGGCACCAAGGCTTTGCCCATAAAAACCGATATTCGATTTGAAGAACAAATACAACAAGCGGTAGAAATAGCAGTAGAAGCTTTTGGCGGAATTGATATTTTAATCAATAATGCCTCTGCCATACAATTAACCGATACCCTTTCAACCGAACCTAAACGTTTCGATTTAATGCATAGCATTAATGTAAGGGGTACTTTTCTGGTTACACAAGCCTGTGTTCCTTATTTAAAAAAAGCACCCAATCCACATATTTTAACCTTATCACCACCTCTGAATATGCAGCCCAAATGGCTGGCGCCACATATTGCGTACACCCTTACCAAATATAATATGAGCATGATGGCCATTGCCTGGGCACATGAGTTTAAAGAGCTGGGTATTGCATCCAATGCTTTGTGGCCAAGAACCACCATCGATACGGCTGCGGTACGTAATTTATTGGGCGGCGTTGCGTTGGCTAACCAAAGCCGAACGCCACAAATCCTGTCCGATGCTGCTGCTATCATCCTGCAAAAAAAATCAAAAGACTGCACAGGCAATACGTTTATTGATGAAGCAGTACTGGCAGCAGAAGGCATCACTGATTTAGATAAATATGCTGTGGTACCAGGTGCCACACTTTTCAACGATTTATTTGTATAAATCGATATTTTTATTAGTACATTTCCATTTTTTATACAACCAAAACCAACTACTTATGAGAAAATTTATTGTTCTGTTGCTTGCTGACAGCCTGCTATGGCTGTCTGCTCCATTTGCTCAAACACCGCAAAAACCCAATGCACTCAAACAAACTGCCATGGCCGATTTGCAAAGTCAGTATAACACCTACAAAAATGTAGCCTTACAAATTTGGAACTTTGCAGAAGTGGGCTATAAAGAAGTAAAGAGTTCAGCACTGCTGCAAGAACAACTTAAAAATGCAGGCTTTTCTGTTGAAAGCGGAGTGGCCGATATTCCCACTGCTTTTGTGGCTACCTATGGTAGCGGTCAGCCTGTGATTGGTATATTGGCTGAATTTGATGCCTTACCCGGTTTATCTCAACAGGCTGTTGCTGAAAAAGAGCCGGTTGCCGGACAGGCAGCGGGGCATGGTTGCGGACATCATTTATTTGGCACGGCTTCAGTAGCTGCCGGAATAGAAATACAAAAATTAATAGCCTCCAACCAATTAAAAGGAACTATAAAAGTATATGGTTGTCCGGCCGAAGAAGGCGGCAGTGGCAAAGTGTATATGGTGCGTGCAGGATTATTCAATGGGGTAGATGTAGTATTGCACTGGCATCCCGGCGCAGAAAATGGCGTAACCATGACCAGTGCATTAGCCAACATCTCTGCCAAATTCAGATTTCATGGTATTGCTGCACACGCTGCAGCATCGCCCGAAAAAGGCCGCTCTGCTTTAGATGCCGTTGAAGCTATGGATTATATGGCCAATATGATGCGGGAACATGTGCCTCAGGAAACCCGTATTCACTACATTATTACCAATGGCGGCAAGGCGCCCAATGTGGTACCCGATTTTGCTGAGGTGTATTATTATGTACGCCACCCCAATAAAGAGCAGGTAAAATCTATTTTTGACAGGTTGGTAAAAGCCGGGCAGGGTGCAGCATTGGGCACCGGCACAACCATGGATTATGAAATTATTGGCGGAACGCATGATTTGCTGTTGAATAAAACACTGGCCAATGTAATGCAGTCTGATTTAGAACAAGTGGGCGGCGTTACCTATACGCCAGATGAAGTAGCATTCGGTAAAAAATTACAGGCCACTTTTAATTTTAACGTACCACCCATTGAGTCGGCTGCTACCATTAAACCATTAAAAGAACAGGAAGATGCCGGCGGCGGCTCAACCGATGTAGGCGATGTAAGCTATACAGTGCCCACCGTTGGCTTAAGGGCTGCTACCTGGATTCCAGGCACTCCTGCGCATAGCTGGCAGGCCACTGCCTGTGGAGGAACTGAAATTGGCACCAAAGGCATGATGGTAGCCGCTAAAACATTGGCATTAACTGCCATTGATTTATACCAAAGTCCGGCTTTGATTGATGCAGCTAAAAAAGAATTTGTGCAAGCCAAAGGCAATTACCAGTACAAAGCATTGTTGGGCGATAGAAAGCCTGCTTTACATTACCGCGATTAATTGTGTAATATTTTGATATTAAATCAACCGCTTTCTGCTAAAGTAAGCGGTTTTTTATTGCTTTGATGCTATGTTTGCAAATATTTTAGCGGTTCATGATAAGCCGGCAAATCAAAAAGCTTATCCTGCCAATGCGCTATAAGATTCGTGATTTTTAAAAGCAACGCTACCATACACCTAAACAAATGAAAGTAACTGAACACATTCAACAGGCCAAAAGTACCTTACTGTCTTTTGAAGTATTACCACCCTTGAAAGGAAAAACCATTACCTCGTTATATGATCATTTAGATCCGCTCATGGAGTTTAAGCCTTCCTGGATCAATGTTACCTACCACCGTAGCGAAAGTATGTTTAAGAAAAAAGCCGATGGCTCTTTTGAAAAAGTAGAAGTACGCAAAAGACCCGGTACTGTGGGCATTTGCGCTGCCATTATGAACCATTATAAAATAGATACAGTGCCACATTTAATTTGTGGCGGCTTTACCAAACGTGAAAGTGAAGATGCTTTAATTGATTTGAATTTTCTGGGTATTGATAATGTGTTGGTATTACGGGGCGATGCAGCTAAAAATGAAACCAGTTTTGAGCCGGAGCCAGATGGACATGCACATGCCATTGATTTACAAAAGCAGGTGGTGAACTTAAACCACGGTATGTACATTGATGAAGATATTCGCGATGGTGGTAAAACTAATTTTTGCATTGGCACCGCAGGCTATCCTGAAAAACATTTTGAAGCACCCAACTTAGATACCGATTTGCAGTTTTTAAAAGAAAAAGTTGAAGCCGGCGCCGATTATATTATGACCCAAATGTTCTTCGATAACCAAAAGTTTTTTGCTTTTGTAAAAGCCTGCAGGGCAATGGGTATTCAGGTGCCCATTATTCCGGGATTAAAACCCATTACTTCTAAAAAACAATTAACCGTATTGCCCAGAATTTTTCATGTAGATATTCCCACTGATTTATCAAATACTATTTTAAATTGTAAAACAGATGCTGAGGTAGAAGCAATTGGCACTACCTGGTTAATTCAACAATCAAAAGAACTGAAAGCTGCCGGTGTGCCAGTATTGCATTACTATACTTTGGGTAAACCTAAAGTAATCCGCAATGTGGTGAAAGAGGTGTTTTAGGTATCCAAATGCAAAATATAAATGCAGATATCTTCTTGCAATTCAAAACAATAAACTATGGTAATCCAATCACTTCATTTCGTTTACGAAACAAAATAGTAATTATGCTATAATAATTGCTCAATTTCTGAAAGTTTATTTTTTAAAATCTGACTAATAATCCTCCTCCCCATTGATACCTTGAATCATACCCGCCCGATAGTGAAATATACTTACTTAGAAGATACTGTAGATCAAGGTGATATTCCTTATCTGTATTGATACGCCAATTAAAAAAAACATGTGGCAGCAGCCATTCATCACTTTCTAATTGAAGCCGAACCCTGCCTGCAGAATTTATGCGAAGGTCAGATTCGATAAAGAAAGGGAGTGTATATCTTATGCCTACTACGGGCAAATCAAATTCTTGTTGAAAAATTTCTTTGCCACTAAAAACATTATAATATTTTTGTCTTACAGTGGCAACGCCTATATAGGGTCTAAACCAATTTGTAATATATCTTTCATAACTTAGGTTTATTTCGTATTGGCCATTATAGTTTGTATTGGCCTCTGTTCTAATTGCATTTGACATATTAATATAATTGGCATTAAATTCTGTCATCATGCTTTTTGCTGCTAAACTGCCATAAAAAAACCATTGTTTATCTTCATTTAATATTTTTTTCAGCGGATAGTTAGCCAGGGCAGTATCTCTTTCACTACCTTCATAATGTATGTAACGTGCCATTCCACTTGCCAAATGATACAAGATGTGGCAATGAAAAAACCAGTCTTTATCTTGATTTGCGGCAAATTCTATTACCACCGTTGTCATTGGGGGCACATCTACGGTGTGTTTTAATGGAGAGTAATCGCCATTTTTGTTAAGAACCCGGAAATAGTGACCATGAAGGTGCATAGGATGGTTCATCATGGTTTTATTAACAAGTATCAGCCTTACATTTTCTCCTTTCTTTACCGCAATTGAGTCTTGTTGTGAAATTGTTTTGTTATTTATTGACCATACATACCTGTACATATTTCCGGTTAGGTTCAGTGTAATTTCCCTGGTTGGATTTCCCTGTGGTAAGTTTGTTGGTGTAAAAGATTTGAGCATATCATAATTAAACATTATGAATTTACCAGTTGTGTCTGACTTAACTGCACTCATTACTGGCATATCCATGTTTTGATTCACCTTTTTTTCCACGGAAGTTTTTTGCATAGGGTTACTCTGTTGAACCATTTCATTTTTACTGCTTCCCATCGTCTGTTTGTCCATTGGCATATTACCCATATGTCCTCCTTTTTTCAAGCGCATATTCATATTGCCCATATTCATTCTGCCTGGCATATTTACAGTTAAATTATGAATGGTTTCACTCATTTTCCATACATTAGGTTTTGGAATATCAGGAGCCATTATTTTATTACCTTGCCCTATAAATACAGAAGCATGGCCAGTAACATCAATAGCTGTTGAACGAAATTCGTAAGCACCATTTGTAGGAACTGTAATAATGAAATCATAGGTTTCGGCAACCCCCATCAACAAGCGGTCAATGAAAACGGGTTGAACATCTACCCCATCTGCCGCAATTAATTCCATTTTACCGCCTGCATACTGCAAATAAAAATAGGAGGATGCTGACCCATTAATAACCCTTAATCTTATTTTTTGTCCGGGTTTATATTTTGAGAAGTCTAATTCAGTAGTTCCATTAATGAAAAATCTGTTATAATAAACATCAGAAATATCCATCGGAGGCATTCTGTTATAAGCTGCTTTTAGCCTTTCGCCCCACGCATGGTGTTTTAATAATTTATCAAGGCTCTGGGGATAGCCTTTTTCTAATGCATAATATTCATTAGCAGCATCTCTTCTTTTCAAGGTTGTTAAAACAGAGGCCGGCTTTTCATTTGTCCAGTCAGATAGTACCAGAACCAATTCCCCATCTACCTGATATCTTTTTTTTATAGGTTGAATAACTATCGATCCATATAAACCGCTTTGTTCCTGCAGCATTGTATGCGAGTGATACCAATAAGTTCCAGATTGTATAAGCGGAAAACGGAAGGTGAAAGTTTTTCCCGGTTCAATAGGTGGTGTGGTTAAATAAGGAACACCATCCATGAGGTTAGGTAACAATATTCCATGCCAATGTACTGAAGTAGATACATTCATTTCATTATGCACATGTATTACTGCGGTATCACCTTCAGTGAAATACAGTGTAGGTGCTGGAATAGAGCCATTTACAGCAATTGCTTTCACCCTCTTGCCAGTATAATTAACTGTAGTATCAGCAATGTTAAGTGTATATTCAACTGTTTTGGGTTTATTTACTTGCGCATGCAGCATGCAAGAAGTAAATAAACAAAGAATTATAAGTAGTTTTTTCATAAGCTTATTTTTATATTTTATTGGAATATCGTTTTGTGCTTTGTAGTAAAGTTAAACAAAACAAAACAAAATGTAAAATTTATCAGTAAATGCTATTACAGCCGAAAGATTTATGGTAAGCATATTAGCGATATATTTATTAGTAATGCCATTATTAATAAGAGTACAATTTAAGTCTTATTTTAATTTTATTTTTGTAACATTATGAGATGATAAAGTCAACAGTTATAAAACGGGGTACAGTTAAGGCACAAGAAGCCATACGTTTAAGGGTGGTTGGTTATTTACAATAGAAATTGGGAACTTAGTGAACGCTCAGTAAATCGAATTTGGTCAAAATACAGGCAATACGGCAAGCGTTCGTTGAGCAATAAAAAGCGAGGCGTGCAAGGAGGTAAAAAGATTACTGGTAAACAAGCAGCAGAGGTAGGCCAGTTGATAAAGGAAAAGCTTCCTGACCAATTAAAACTACCCTTTGGGCTGTGGACAAGGGAGGCTGTGCAACAATTATTGTTAGACAGATATAGGATTGAGTTATCGCGTTGGCAGGTTGGGCGATATTTAAAAGACTGGGGGTATACTCCTCAAAAGCCCATCAATAAGGCATTTGAGCAAAAACCGGAAAAAGTAAAAGAGTGGCTGGGAAAAGAATATCCTGCCATTAAAAAAAGAACTGCCCAACAGAATGCCGTTATTTACTTTGGGGATGAAACAGGCATGCGTAGCGATCATCAGGCAGGCGTTACGCCTCTGCTGGAGAAACACCCGTTATTAAAAAGACAGGACAAGACTTTTCATTGAATATGATTTCAGCAATAAGCAACCAGGGTCATTTACAATTTATGATTATAGACGGCAGGTTTAACAGCGGAGTGTTTGAAACATTTTTGCGGCAAATGATAAAGTATAGCAGGCAGAAACTATATTTTGTAACAGAGGGGCACCCAGCGCACAAAACAAAAAAACTAAATGAATGTCTCTAGGCAAATAGAAACAAGATTGAAGTATTTTTTCTTCCACCATACAATTCGGAATTGAAACCGCAGGAGTATGTCAATCAGGATGTAAAAACAAATGTAGTAGGTGACCCGTCCTAAAATAGGTTGGCACTCAAGCACATAAAAAAGCCCATAAACATTTTCGTTTATGAGCTAATCCACTTTAAGTGGGCCCACCTGGGCTTGAACCAGGGACCCCCTGATTATGAGTCAGGTGCTCTAACCAGCTGAGCTATAGGCCCTGAGCTTTGGGCTCAAGAGGCGCAAAAATAACCAAATCCCGCTATTTTCCAAATACCATTCAAAATAGTCAGTCCTGTTATTTTAAAAACAGTTAGGTATTTCAACTGCTACTTTTCTTCATGCATATAGCATACTCTATTTCTTTTCCTCCAACAATTTTTCACTATTTATCAGCTTTTGCTAATTTTTAACCCTTTTGGTGGCCGCAATTCTGTTATTTTTGTTCCATACTAAAAAAAGGTTAAATCACCTGCATTTATACATAATGAAAAAATCGATCCTACTACTGCTTAGTGTATGCACCATGGCCATGGCCCATGCACAACTTTCAACCCTGTTTCATAAAAAAGGCAAAACAGATTCTACTGTACACCACAAAGCACCCAAAGAAAAGAAGCCGGTGATGCCTAAAGTAAAAAAAGACTGGAGTAAAGTAGACCTCACCAAAGTTCCATCAGACCATTTTTTAATTCAGTTTGGCAGCGATACATGGACCGGCCGCCCCAATCCCGATACCATTGGTACCAAAGGGTTTAGTCGCCACTTTAATTTTTATGTAATGCTTAACAAGCCATTTAAAACCGATCCGCGTTTCAGTGTGGCGTATGGCTTAGGCGTGGGTACCAGCAATATTTTCTTTGACCACCGGTACGTAAAAGTGTGGGCACCCGGACCAACCCTGCCATTCGATAGTACTACCCGGTTTAAAAAATCGAAAGTAACGACCATTTATTTACAGGCACCTATTGAGTTGCGTTATTATTCCAACCCCGGCGATCCGCAACATTCCTGGAAATTTGCTGCCGGTGTAAAAGTGGGCACTTTATTAAAAGCATACTTTAAAGGAAAAAATCTGTTAGATATTAACAACAATAGTTTGTATGGTACCCAATATGTGCAGAAAGAAAGCAATAAAAAATTCTTTAACGGTACCTTTCTCGCAGCAACGGCCCGAGCGGGATATGGGAACATCTCACTCAATATAGACTATTCCGTACTGGGTGTGTTAAAACAAAATGCAGGTCCTGTCATGAACACACTATCTATTGGACTTACAATTAGCGGATTGTAAAACAAGCTATATATTTCAATCATCAGCCCCATCCCTGTTCAGTGCCTCGATGGGGCTTTTCTTGTAAAGCAGGGTATTTGCAATACCTTTGTCCAAAACAAAGTATCGTTGATAGATAAGAACCAGAAAATAGCCACAGAAGAAAAAGTGGTGTTAATTGGGTTGGTAACCAAAGAAAATACCCCCGAGCAAATAGAAGAATATTTAGATGAATTGGCCTTTTTGGCCGAAACAGCCGGTGCCATTACTTTAAAACGTTTTGTGCAGCGCTTACCGCATCCCGATAGTCGCACTTTTTTAGGGAAAGGGAAATTAGAAGAAATAAAAGCCTATGTACAGGCCAAAGGCGTGAATTTAGCCATAGTGGATGATGAGTTAAGCGGTTCACAAATTTCAAATATGGAAGATGTGCTCGGCATTCGAACCATTGACCGAAGCGATTTAATTCTGGATATTTTTGCCCGAAGGGCCAGAACAGCCCAGGCCAAAGTTCAGGTAGAGCTGGCACAATACCAATATTTATTACCCCGCTTAAAAGGTATGTGGAAGCACTTAGAACGTCAGGGCGGTGGTATTGGTACACGCGGCCCCGGTGAAACAGAAATAGAAACCGACCGTCGTATAGTAAAAGATAAAATTGCTTTACTGCGTAAAAGATTGCAGGAAATAGATAAACAGGCCTTTACCCAACGCAAAGAAAGAGGTGAACTGATTCGGGTTTCTCTGGTGGGCTATACCAATGTGGGCAAAAGCACCATCATGAACCTGTTAAGTAAAAGTGAGGTATTTGCAGAAAATAAATTATTTGCTACATTAGATACTACCACTCGTAAAGTAGTATTTGAAAACACGCCCTTTTTATTAAGCGATACGGTTGGATTTATTAGAAAGCTGCCCCACCATTTAGTGGAAAGTTTTAAAAGTACATTAGATGAAGTACGGGAAGCCGATATTTTATTACATGTGGTCGATATATCGCACCCTGGTTTTGAAGAACAAATGGGTACCGTTCAAAAAACCTTGCAGGAGTTAAAAGCGTTCGATAAACCCATCCTCACTATTTTTAATAAAATGGATTTGTATGAATCTAAATATTTTGATGAATGGCTGGCACCAGAAGTAAAAGAAGATATTTTACGCGAACTGTATGATAAATGGGCGCACCTTACCGAAGGCAACTGTGTATTTATTGCTGCATTGGAAAAACGGAATGTAGATCTGTTGAGAACGGAGATATTAGATAAAGTAAGGCGAATGTATCGGGTAAGATATCCCTATAAAACCATTCATTTTTAGCAGATGTGGGAGCACCAAAAAGAACCTCAATGGATATTAGCAGGTCCAATACTCCAATTTTTTGAACCCGGCGAAAATGCATTGAAGCCGGTGGAGGTGTCGGGTAAAAATATTACACTGGCACAATGGAACGGAAAGCATTTTGCATTTGCCCAAAAATGTCCGCATGCAGGCGGCATACTCGCCAATGGTTATATAGATGCAACTGGTTGCATTACTTGTCCATTACATCATTATAAGTTTAATATGGAAACCGGCCGGAATATAAGTAGTGAAGAATATTATTTAAAAACCTATCCTGTAAAAACAGATGGGATTGAGTTGTGGATAGGAATGTAACCGACAATAAACGAATACTTTTTTGTAATTTTTAAAAGGATATTTTGCTGAAATACATTTTTCCCTATTTTTGCGCTCCGCGAATGCGGAAGGTATTCCCGAATAGCTCAGTTGGTTAGAGCATCTGACTGTTAATCAGAGGGTCACTGGTTCAAGTCCAGTTTCGGGAGCAACAATAAATAGGAGGTCAATTTCGACCTCCTGTTTTATTTTACCACCTTCTAAACTTTACCTGCAATCAGGAATATTTTTTGATATGCATGCATGAAAATATTGTACGGATTGTGGAAATGGTAAGTCGGTATAGCTTGCCTACCAATAAATGGTTGGTTGCCTTCATGTTGGAAGAATTCAAGTGAATGGTATTTTTTTCGGGTAAATAAATGTACAGTATTAAGCGTATGCTCCAAAAAAAGGAACGGCCAGATAAAAATATCAGCCGTTCTATACTATTCACCCTGCCTGAAAATAAAAATGAATTGATACAGGCTTCCCTTTTTTAATTTAAAACCAATACTTAAAGCCCTTTCAGAAAACTGCTATTTGTATTACAATACAAAAAGGATGTTCCCGTTTTTATAACAGAAACATCCTTTTAATACAATAATTGATAAGCATGGTTATAGGATATTGCATGGTTTAAATGGATATTGAATCTGATGTAAAGCTAAACTATGTAGCTTACCGCTCCAATAGAAGTATCTGTTGATTTTTTGTAGGAATATAACGACAAGCCAATTCCGTTGAAACATAAAAAAAGCCGGATTGAATTCCGGCTCAGTTGAAATAAAATGTTTGTATTACTTTGCTTTTGCATAGTGTTCGGCTACTTTTTGCCAGTTCACCACATTCCAGAATGCTGATAAATATTCGGCTCTGCGGTTTTGGTATTTTAAATAATAAGCATGTTCCCATACATCTACGCCCAGAATAGGTTGTCCTTTAACTTCTGCCACATCCATTAATGGATTATCTTGATTAGGCGTTGATGAAATTTCCAATTTCCCATCTTTCACAATCAGCCAGGCCCAACCGCTGCCAAAACGTGTCATTCCTGCATTGGCAAATTTTTCTTTAAATGCATCAAATGAGCCAAATGCAGCATCAATGGCTTTGGTCAAATCGCCTGTAGGTGTTCCGCCGGCTTTGGGTGCTAAAATTTCCCAGAAAAAACTATGATTCCAGTGTCCGCCGCCATTGTTGCGCACAGCAGGTGAAATGGTGCCTGCAGCGGCTACCAATTCCTCTAAAGATTTTCCTTCGTGTGGCGTGCCTGCAATGGCTTTATTTAAATTATCCAGATAGGTCTGATGGTGTTTGCCATAATGAAATTGCATAGTTGCAGTATCAATAAATGGCTCTAAAGCATCATATGCATAAGGTAATGCAGGTAGTGTAAATAACATAATTAAACTATTTAATAGGTGAACAATTTGATTGGATTTCAAAATTAACCAATATTCCCCGTTATTATTTAAATTTTGTGTTAAGGGTTAATCTTTTTAAATTGTAGCCTTCTTTATTTTCTTATTTCGATAATGAACGCCATATGAAAAAAAACAAAATGATTGCATCCAGGAGGTCTTTTATTGAGAAACTCTCAAAAGGTGCTGCCGCTGCAGCTTTATTACCTACTGTAGGAAGTTGGGCTGCTACTAACCGTACCGCCTTGCTGCCGGTTCGGAAATACAGTGCAAACGATAATATTCAAATTGCGCTCATTGGAGCAGGAGGTATGGGTACAGCCGATGCCAATACTGCTATTACCGTTCCGGGTATTAAACTGATTGCAGCCTGCGATTTATATGACGGGCGCTTAGCCGATGCCAAAAAACATTATGGTAATGATATTTTTATAACACGTGATTATCGTGAAATTATTAATCGTAAAGATGTGGATGCTGTAATTGTAGCCACACCCGATCATTGGCATAAAGCCATATCCGTTGATGCCATGAATAAAGGTAAACACGTGTACTGCGAAAAACCAATGGTGCACGATGTAACAGAAGGTAATGCTGTGGTTGCTGCTCAAAATGTCAATAAAGTGGTGTTTCAGGTGGGTAGCCAGGGTATGAGTTCGCTGGGTAATGAAAAAGCAAAGGAATTATTGGCGGCAGGGGCAATTGGGCAATTAAATTATGCCGAGGGTTTTTGGGCACGCAATTCTCCTTTTGGTGCCTGGCAGTATGATATTCCTGCCGATGCATCCACCAAAACAGTTGATTGGAAAACTTTTTTACACAATTATCCCGATAGGCCTTTCGATCCCAAACGTTTTTTCCGTTGGCGTTGTTACCGCGATTATGGTACCGGTGTTTCGGGCGATTTGTTTGTGCATTTGTTTTCCAGCCTTCATTTTATTACCAATTCCATAGGCCCTACCAAAGTAATGGCTACCGGCGGGTTACGATTTTGGAAAGATGGCCGTGAAGTACCAGATATTTTATTGGGCATGTTCGATTATCCTGAAACAGCAGTGCATCCGGCCTTTAACCTGTCGCTTCGGGTAAATTTTGTAGACGGTACTGCCGATAATACTTATTTGCGTATGGTAGGTAATGAAGGTTCTATGATTGTAGAATGGGATAAAGTAACCCTTACCACCAATAAAAGTTATGCCGCTGCTGATGATCCATTATTAAAAACAAAATTAAATGGAAGTAATATTGCCGGATACGACCGCAAGAAAATGCTGCCGCCCGATTCCATTGTTTATAAAGCTGAAGAAGGGTATAAAGGCGCCCATTTCGATCATTTCTATAATTTCTTTCAGGACATTAGAAATGGCACCACTTCCCGGGAAGATGCATTATTTGGTTACAGGGCTGCGGCACCTGCATTGCTATGCAACGATAGCTATTTTAAGCAAACCACCATGCGCTGGAATCCGGAACAATTAACGGTTGTGTCATAAAAATAATTTTATGCAACAAAAATTAAGCTTTCATATGCTACTGTTACTGACCATCAGTCTGCTAAGTTTCATCCCCCACCAAACAAAGGATAATACCTTAACTGCCAAAGAAAAAAAACAGGGGTGGCAACTTCTGTTCAATGGCAATAATTTAGGTGGTTGGCGTACCTATCAAAATAAGCCTTCCAATAGCTGGGAGGTTCAAAATGGTATTTTGCACTGTAAAGGCAGCAATACAGATAAATCGGATAAACGAGCCGATTTAATTACTGATAAGCAATACGATAATTTTGAATTGTCTGTTGATTGGAAAATTTCTCCTGCCGGCAACAGCGGCATTATGTATCACGTAACTGAAGCCTACGATGCTGCCTATCTTTCCGGTCCCGAATACCAGATTATAGATGATGAAGGATTTCCGGAGAAGCTGGAAGAGTGGCAAAAAACTGGTGCCGACTATGCCATGCATACTACCCATATTCGCCCTACAAAACCCGTGGGCCAATGGAACCACACCGTGATTATTTTTAACAAAGGCCATGTGGAGCATTGGCTGAATGGTGTAAAAGTACTTTCATTTGAAGCCTGGACACCCGAATGGGAACAATTGAAGAAAGAAGGAAAATGGAAGGATGCCGCTGGTTATGGAATGGCTAAAACGGGTTCTATTGCTTTACAAGACCATGGCAGTGAGGCTTGGTTTAAAAACATAAAAATCAGGCCATTATAATTTCACTAAAGCAAACAAATGGTTACCTGCCGAATAGATGGCCTTATTTAAAAAAGTAGTTTTTATTTCGTTGATTGAAAATATATAACGGTAAGCAATTTGTGTAATACGCTTTTTGCTTACCTTTTTTTCTTTTTTGAAAGTGCAGAAATTTTTTTTCTGAACTTAACATTTTTTTTAATTGCTTTTGTTTGCCTAAAACTCAATACTGTACTGCATTACGCCAAATTACGGCTTACCGTTTTTAATTGAAACAGTTTCTCTTTTCAAATTTTTTTCAAATAAATTGATAAAAA